>Ga0194134_10001778_pt1 | contig 27431 bp, 27 predicted proteins | sample TA2KigOff0mmetaG_FD_148602 | JGI IMG/M metagenome (GOLD analysis project Ga0194134, IMG submission 148602) | Freshwater microbial communities from Lake Tanganyika, Tanzania - TA2015056 Kigoma Offshore 0m | ecosystem: Environmental > Aquatic > Freshwater > Lake | place: Tanzania: Lake Tanganyika... | reverse complement strand
TCGTTTATTCCATGTTAAAACAATTTGCAGTTCGTATGCCGCTTGTGGCAGGCAACCTCCGAGAGGTACAAAAGGAGAAACCGCCCTGATTGGGGCGGTTCACAAATAATTGGGATATACCGTCAGCCCTCCTGTGCGCCTTCGAGCAAAACGGTTACGCGGTTATTGAGCACTTCTACAAATCCTCCTTGCACCTGATAGGTAGCCAGTTCCTGATTCAGGGCACTGAGCACCTTTACCTTTCCCGCCTTTAGGGCACTGATGAGGGGTGCATGGCGGTCCAGTACCTCAAAACTTCCACTGATACCGGGCATTTGAATGCCGTAGACCTCTCCGCTGAAGAGTTTTTTTTCAGGTGTTAGGATCTCAAGATTCATGTCGAAGATTTTGACAATTTAGGATTGAGAGGCGGCCATCAACTTCTTTCCTTTCTCAATAGCATCATCAATAGATCCTACCAGGTTAAAGGCTGCTTCCGGATACTCGTCCACTTCCCCATCCATGATCATATTGAATCCGCGGATCGTTTCTTCGATCGGTACCAACACTCCTTTCAAACCCGTAAAGGCCTCGGCCACGTGGAAAGGCTGCGAGAGAAAACGCTGCACTTTACGGGCGCGGAATACAACCATTTTGTCCTCATCACTCAATTCATCCATACCAAGAATCGCGATGATATCCTGTAATTCTTTGTAGCGTTGCAGCATCGACTTTACGCGGTTGGCACAGTTGTAGTGTGCCTCGCCCACAACCTGCGGAGTCAGAATCCGGGAGGTTGAGTCCAGCGGATCTACGGCCGGATAGATGCCGAGGTCCGCAATCTTACGAGACAACACGGTCGTGGCATCCAAGTGGGCGAAAGTAGTGGCGGGGGCCGGATCGGTCAGGTCATCCGCCGGCACATATACAGCCTGAACAGAAGTGATGGATCCATTTTTGGTAGAAGTGATGCGTTCTTGCATGATACCCATTTCGGTAGCCAGCGTGGGCTGATACCCTACCGCCGAGGGCATTCGTCCAAGCAAGGCAGATACCTCTGAACCGGCTTGGGTGAAACGGAAGATGTTGTCGACGAAAAAGAGAATGTCGCGTCCTTTTCCTTGTCCGTCTCCGTCTCGGTAATACTCCGCGATGGTCAGCCCAGACAAAGCCACCCGCGCGCGGGCGCCGGGGGGTTCATTCATTTGTCCGAATACGAATGTCGCCTTGGAATCGGCCAGTTCATCCATGTTCACTTTGCTCAAGTCCCATCCGCCTTCTTCCATGCTATGCTTAAAGGCATCTCCATATTTCATGATCCCGGCCTCGATCATTTCGCGCATCAGATCGTTTCCTTCCCGGGTACGCTCGCCTACCCCGGCAAACACAGACAGACCGGAATAGGCCTTGGCGATGTTGTTGATTAACTCCTGAATCAATACGGTCTTTCCTACCCCGGCCCCTCCAAAGAGTCCAATCTTTCCACCCTTGGCATAGGGCTCAATCAGGTCAATTACCTTGATCCCGGTAAAAAGCATCTCCGTTGCCGTGCTCAGGTTTTCAAATGCAGGCGGCATGGCATGAATGGGGCGGCCGTTTGTTTTGCTGACTGCAGGAAGTCCGTCAATCGGATCGCCGGTGACGTTGAACAGGCGTCCTTTGATGCCTTCTCCGGTGGGCATGGCAATTGCCTTACCCGTATCAACCACGGCGGTGCCACGCACCAATCCCTCCGTTCCGTCCATCGCAATGGTGCGGACGCTGTCCTCCCCCAGGTGTTGCTGTACTTCCAGCACCAGGGTATCGCCATTTTCTTTTTTCAATTCCAAGGCATTGTAGATCTCCGGGAGTTTGCCTTCAAACTGCACGTCGACCACCGCGCCGATCACTTGTTTTACTTTACCGAGGGTTGCCATGTTTCGGGTATTTTTAGGGTTGGCCAAGGGCCTTTTAATTTCAGGGTGCAAAGGTAAGGGCCATCGGTCGGAATTCATATAGATCCGGCGAGGAAAATTGGGTAAGTGGAAAACTGCCGATTCTTCGTTACTTGCGCTATGCAGCTGATCGAGGTAAACACGCCCGCCTTGGCCCGGACCTTTCTGGATGTCAATCCCCGTATACAAGGCAAAGACCCGCATTATATACGGCCGTTGGACAAGGATGTGGCCGACGTTTTTGACCCCCGAAAAAATAAAGCTTTTCGGTTTGGAGAGGCCGCCCGCTGGGTATTATACGATGGCAAGGGCGAGCCAATCGGACGCATCGCTGCCTTTGTGAACAAGAAATATAAAAACAAGGGGGATGACCTGCCGGTAGGGGGGATCGGTTTTTTCGATTGCATAAAGGATCAATCCGCGGCCGATATGCTCTTTGATGTGGCCAAACACTGGCTAGGGCAACGCGGGATGGAGGCGATGGACGGTCCGATCAACTTTGGCGAAAGGGACCGGTGGTGGGGACTGATCGTGGAGGGGTTTCAATCGCCCCTGTATGGGATGAACTACAATCCACCGTATTACCAAGAACTTTTTGAATGTTATGGCTTCAAAAATTTTTATAACCAGATCTGTTTCGGACTTGATCCTAGAAAAGAACTGGGCCAAAAGATCCTAGAACGACATGCAGCGGTAGCCAGCGACCCTGCCTTTCGGGCCGAATACCTACGCAAACGCAACTGGGAAAAATATGCGATGGACTTCATGACCGTCTACAACCAAGCCTGGGCCGGACATGCCGGTATGAAAGAACTCAGAAAGGAACAGGTGTTCAGTTTGTTTAAAAAGATGATGCCAGTGGTGGAGGAGAAGATCGTGTGGTTTGCGTATCACCACGAACAGCCCATTGCCTTATTTATGAACCTGCCCGACCTAAACCAATGGTTTCAACACCTGAACGGAAAATTCGGCCTCTGGCAAAAACTGAAGTTTCTTTGGATCAAAAAGACCCGACCCAATCCCCGCTTTACAGGCATCGCCTTCGGCATTGTACCTGAATTCCAAGGCAAAGGGATCGACTCCTATCTGATCAATGAGGCAAAAAAAGTGATCCAACCCTTGAACCGCTACGACACCTACGAGTTGCAATGGATTGGAGAGTTCAACCCAAAAATGTTGAATGTGGCTCAACACATAGGCGACACTTTCCCTTCCCGAAAACTAATTACGTACCGATACATTTTTGACAGTAGCCGGACCTTTCACCGCCATCCCCAGCTTTAAAGAAAGACAGCTGCTCAATCCGTCTTGGTTCGTTATCTTGCAATCCCTACCGTCCGCATGGATAAATTCATTGTTTCCGCCCGTAAGTACCGCCCCCAGACCTTTGAATCGGTCGTGGGTCAATCGCATATTTCCACCACCCTGTTGAACGCCATCCGCCAGCAGCAGCTGGCGCACGCCTTTCTATTTTGTGGCCCCCGCGGGGTTGGGAAAACGACCTGCGCCCGCATTCTGGCCAAAACCATCAACTGTACCAACCGCACGCCCGAGGGAGAGGCCTGTGATCAATGCACCAATTGCCGTTCTTTCAATGAAGGGGCTTCGTTGAATTATTTTGAACTCGATGCCGCTTCCAATAATTCGGTCGACCAAATACGCGACCTCACCGAGCAGGTTCGGTTTATGCCACAAAGCGGTACGCACAAAGTTTATGTGATCGACGAGGTACACATGCTCAGCGCCTCGGCTTTCAATGCCTTTTTGAAAACCTTGGAAGAACCCCCCCCCTACGCCATCTTCATTCTGGCCACTACGGAAAAACACAAGATCCTTCCCACCATCTTAAGCCGCTGCCAGATCTTCGATTTCAAACGCATCACGCTTCGCGATACCATCGACCACCTGGCCTCGATTTGCCAAAAAGAAAAAATTCAGGCCGACGAGAATACACTTCAACTCATCGCTCAAAAAAGTGAGGGGTGCATGCGAGATGCCCTTAGCTTGCTCGACAAACTCGTCAGCTTCAGCGGCGGTAAATTGAGCTATGCCCAAACACTGGAGCACCTGAATGTGCTGGATGCCGACCTATACTTCCAGTTGATGGAACGCTTATACCAACAACAACTCAGCGATGCACTCTTGCTCTATGATGGCATACATCAAAAAGGCTTTGAAGGTGACCAATTTCTATCCGGTCTGGCCGAATTTATCCGAAACCTGTTGGTGAGTCAGGATGAAAAAGCCGCCCCCCTACTTGACGTAGCAGAAGGATTCAAAGAACGATACCGAAAAGCCGCCCCTCAATACAACGCCAGCTATCTGGTCAGTGCCCTGAATTTGATCAACCAATCTGAAATACATTTTCGCTCCGCCCGAAATAAACGCCTGCAAGTGGAAATGGCCCTGATCAAACTGGCCTACCTCCAGCAAGCCTTGGATTTAAGCAGCCTCCCGGAAGGCGATAAAAAAAAAATGACGGATAGTCCCCTGGCCTTCCGCATCCGACCCATTCGAATAGCAACGGCTCGCACCCGCTCAACCACCAAGCCAACCGATCCAAAAATTGAAGCGAAGCTCATCCTGGAAACCCCGGCAAAAAAAGTTTCATCGGAACCCCTCAAAGAACCTCAGTCCATCCAACCACCCCCCACCCCCAATCCCAAAACCATACCAGCCTCCCCCAAGATCAGTGCGCTAAGTAAGATCCGAGACCAGTATGCGCAGCAGGAAAAAAAGGATACAGAGAATAAAAAAAATTCGCTGGAGGAAACGGAACTTTCAACCTGCTGGCAGCAGTACACCGAAAAGCTGCGCCTGAAAAAAGATCCGGCCTTACCCTCCTTCGAACGGGCACGACTGGAGGTGGTGGCCCCCACCGAATTCAAGGTGATCGTTCACAACAACATCGAACAACGATTCATTGAACAGGAACGAAATCCCCTGTACGATTTTCTGACACGTCACATGCCCGTAGCCGGGCTGCAATTTCAGGTAGTCGCGGAAGCGCCCGACCCCTCCTCCGCTCCCACCGATGTGACAACGCTCTCCAGCCGGGATCAATACCTGGCCATGGTTGCTCAATACCCCCTGGTGGAAACGCTGAAGGATAAATTGGGGTTGGACTTAGACTATTGAGCGCCCCACCTTCCTATATTCTGATGTTTTGCCTTAATTTCGGGCAAATTTTTTTGACTGATGGCTGAGGTGATCTTGATGCCCCGACTGAGCGATACGATGACCGAAGGCGTAATTGCCGCCTGGCACAAGAACGTGGGCGATCCCGTCCGCAAAGGAGAGTTGCTGGCGGAAGTGGAAACCGACAAGGCCACGATGGAATTGGAAAGCAATAAGGATGGCACCCTCCTACACATCGGTATTGAAAAAGGTGGCAAGCTGCAGGTCAATGATCTGCTCGCCATCATCGGACAAGCTGGTGAAGACATCAGCTCGCTGCTGATCAATAACACCCCCAGCCCCTCCCCAGTCCCGGAAGTCCAATCGCACCCAACTGCACCCATCCCTACCGCCGCTGCGGCCTCGATCGATTTATCCAAAGTGGAAGAAGTGGTGCTCATGCCCCGACTAAGTGATACAATGGAATCGGGCATAATTTCCGCCTGGCATAAGAACGTAGGCGATCTTGTAAAAAAAGGAGAAATCCTGGCCGACATCGAAACCGACAAGGCCACGATGGACCTAGAAAGTTACAAAACCGGAACCCTGCTCCACATCGGTGCGCAGACCGGCGAAAAGATTGCCGTAAACGCACTTCTCTGCATCATCGGCGAATCCGGAAAAGTAGACGTGAATTCCTTGGTAAAGGCCGCCAGCATAGGTCCCGCTACCCCTGCCGCTTCCACCCCCTCCGCTCCGCCTGCTGCTGCCCCCGCTGCTGCTCCGGCTACAACGATCTCTACCCCCACCGCAGGCGATGAACGCATCAAAGCTTCTCCGCTCGCGAAAAAAATTGCTCAGGGAAAAGGGGTAGACCTACGCGCCTTGCACGGTTCCGGCGATGGCGGTCGAATCATTAAAGCCGATATTGATAATTACCAGCCCGGTACCGGCGTCACGCCCTTCGTCTCTGCTCCGACAGCCCAATTCACGGAAGGATTTACGGATATACCCAATTCGCAGATGCGCAATGTGATCGCAAAGCGTTTGGGTGAAAGCAAATTCAGCGCGCCGCATTTTTATCTGACCATGGAAATTGGGATGGACCAGGCCATCTCCGCCCGCACACAGTTGAATGAGGTGAGTCAGGTGAAAGTAAGTTTCAACGACCTGATCGTGAAAGCCGTGGCCCTCTCCCTAAAAAAACATCCGGCCATCAATGCCTCTTGGATGGGCGACAAGATTCGTCGCTACGCACATGTGCACATCGGGGTGGCCGTGGCCATTGAAGATGGTCTCATCGTACCCGTGATCCGATTTGCTGATCAAAAAACACTTCCCCAGATCGCCGCCGAATCCAAAGAATTGGCCAGCAAAGCCAAAAGCAAGAAATTGCAGCCGCAAGAATTCACCGGAAATACATTTACGATCTCCAACTTAGGTATGATGGACATTGAGGAATTCACCGCCATCATCAATCCGCCCGACAGTTGTATTCTAGCAGTCGGACGGATCAAAGAGGCCGTAATCCGTACAGATAACGGATTTGGCGTTACCAATGTTATGAAAGTGACCTTGAGTTGCGATCACCGTAGCGTTGATGGAGCCAGTGGTGCTGCCTTCCTGCAAACAGTGAAGAAATACCTGGAAAACCCGCTCCAGATGTTTATTTAAATCCGGCTGTCCCCTCAATTCGCAACCGTACCAACCGACCATCCATAGTCGTTGCAAACAATTCCTTCTTGCTTGTGACGCGAACGGTGTTGACCATCGAATGATCGATCTTGTGCGCCCACTGAATCACTTGTCTTTTCGGATCGATCGCATAGATCACTCCGTTTCGGGTACCAAAATAAACCGACCCATCCTTCTCTACCAGCATGGATGGCACATGGTCGTATCCATATCCAACCGGCATTTTCCATAATACCATCGGTTGATCCGCCCGGGCTGCATAGGCCACTACCGTATCTTGCATGCTTTTGCCGTAGATTACTTGTCCATCCGCCGACAGACCGATCGACTCACGCAATCCGCCTTCCCGCGTGCGCCACAAGGTTTTTCCGTCCCTCACGTGAATCGCTGAGAGATATAGGTCCGGTGCCACGATATACACAACCGAGTCGCGGACCAAAGGCGTACAAGAAGCGGGCGAGAAATTTCGCACCGAAGTGCCGTTGTTCCATTTCCAAATCAATTCGCCCGAACGAAGATCCAACGCATAAAGGTGGCAGTCCCATGCACCTAAGATCAATTTCTCATCGGCAATCACAGGGGTGCTTACAACAGGCCCTTCCAATCCGCGATAGGTCCAAACCCGACTGCCATCCTCCAAACGCATTGCATAGACCTCTCCGGCACTGCCGCCAATATAAATGATGTTGTCGCGGATCAACGGACAACCCAAAACGGGTCCGGGCATTTCCACCCTCCAAACCCCTTTTCCGGTTCGGCTGTTGATACAATGCACGAAGCCGTCAGCCGATCCAAAAACAAGGCGATCCCCCGCAGCAGCCGGTGCCGAGTAGATCGCACCCGCAGCATGGTATGTCCACAGATGTTTCCCCGTCTTCAACTGATAAGCGGCAAAGTCCCCGATGTGATTGCCTACAACGACCAACTTGCCTACGACCAACGGAGCCGCCAGTATATTGGCCGTGGACTGAACCACCCACTGAGGTTTTACCTGGGAATATTGTTGATTGATGGAGAAGTCAGGGCGACGAAATTCAGTTGAGGTCTGACGTATTCCTGTTTTTACCGAAGCCCATAAACGTGTAGTGCCTTCCAGCGGCTTTCGTTCCGTAAAAAAAATGCTGTCGGCCCGCATTTCTACCCAGTTGTATCCACCACCCGGAGCTTTTGCCCGCAGATTCGACCTTCCCATCACGGCGGGAATCCCTTCCACCTCAAATTGCTTGTTGGCATGTCCGTGACCACAAAGGGCCAACAGCGTATTGCGGGTGCGCAACCGATCCATGGCTTCGTACCAGTTGTCGAGGCTGCTGTCGATCGGATAATGGTTCACAAATACCAGCGGTTCGGAAGCGGGAATGGAATCAAGCAGGTTGTCTAACCAATTCACCGCATCGCGGGGAATGTGCCCATCGCTCATGCGTACATACGGACCCGACGCACATCCAACAAAATGAACCCCCTTGTGAACGAAATAAAATTTATCGCTGCCAAACAGACGGATGAAGGATTGTCCGCCCGACTCACTCCAACCCGTATCGTGGTTGCCGGGGATCGGATACCAGGGGATGCGGAGTAGTTCCAGGATCGATTTAGCCAGCCGGATCTCCGCATCGGTTCCCATTTCGGTAATGTCGCCGGTCACCAATACAAAATCGAGATCGGTCTGCCGATTGATGTCATTGACCGTTCTTCGGAGGTCTTCTTCCGGTGTACCGTTCGGCGCAGCAATGTGGGTATCACTGATGAACGCAAAGCGGAAAGAGGATGATTGAGCGTGCAGGGAACCCATCGCGCAACCGATCCCCAGCATAAGAAGCTGTCGATACATGCACACAAGTTAGGACATGGAATGTTACCTTGTGCACATGAATCCATCTGGCGGCCATACGCTTGTACTAGGTGCATCCTCTAACCCGGCACGTTACAGCTACCTGGCCATCGAGCGGTTGCGCGCAGCCGATTACCCGGTGGTGGCCTTGGGCAGCAGAGCCGGGCAAGTAAAGGATGTGGTCATCCTTACCGACTGGGAGGAATTGAATGAGATTCCTATTGACACCATTACATTATATATTGGACCGGACAGACAGCCCGAGCTATACGATAAGATTCTGGCAGCCACGCCACGACGGATCATTTTCAACCCCGGCACCGAAAATGCTCAACTCGAACAATTAGCCATAGAAAAAGGCATTCAACCCTTAAATGCCTGCACCCTGGTGATGTTACGCACAAACCAGTATTGATGCGGAGTTCTCCGATGTCCCATCGAAGTTTTACGATTTAAAAAATGAAAATGCCCTCGCGGAGGGCATATTCTTGTCGTTTTCCTTGGCAACAGACGATCACACGAATCAATTTTGAGAAGTCCTTTTAGAAAAACCCGCCGGGCTGCCATGCCAGGCACCTTACCATCCAATATCAATTAACAGCAAGATGTTAATGCAGAAAAACCAGTCACTATTCGTCGTCAGCCTGCTTATGTTGTTCGCGGCTCTCGGGGCAAATGCTCAAGCACCAACCCCGCCCCTTAACGAGCCAAACTACAACAAACCTCGGCTGTTCGACAACCTGCCCGAGCGCATCGTGATCGGTTCGGAGAAACTCCAACAATTGATCGCGACGCCTTTCGGGGAGGCGACCAAGATCGCCTTTGACAACGGTCAGTCCAGCGAGATCGATGGAACGGTGATCAGCAACGTGAGCAAGTACAATCAAACCGTTCAAAGCGTCGTGATTCGCTGTACCAGGTTTGACGGAGCCCGGCTGACCATAAGTAAGATCACGCTACCCGATGGCACGATTCAGTACAGCGGTCGCATCATCAGCTTTCAACACGGCGATCTGTATCAACTCCATCAAGCGGATTCCGGATGGGTTCTGGTAAAAAGAAATTTCTACGACTTGGTCAACGAATAATGCTGTCATGAAAAAGACGATCCTCTTCTTGCTGTTGTTGTTGACGGGACTAGCCGGTCGGACCCAGGTTCCATTCATGAGCAGTCTTCCTTCGGCAAGCGCTGTTATTTTTCTGGATTTTGACGGACATACCGTGGACGGTACCGGGTGGAATTACAACGGACCGATCTACTGTGCGCCATCGGGACTGGACAATACCAAAATCACCACGATCTTCAACCGGGTGGCAGAGGATTATCGGCCCTTTAACGTGAACGTTACAACCGACTCGACCAAATTTCTGGCGGCACCGCTCAATAAACGCATGCGGGTAATCCTGACCATCACCTCCAGCTGGTATGGCAACTCGGGTGGTGTGGCATTTGTTGGATCTTTTAAATGGGGAGACGATACCCCCTGCTTTGTTTTCTCGGCCCTGCTGGGTTACAATGAAAAGTTTGTTGCGGAGGCCACCACTCACGAAGTGGGTCATACTCTCGGACTCTATCACCAGGCCGCATACGACAACAACTGTTCCAAGACCTCCGAGTACAATGGGGGCACCGGAACCGGAGAAATCGCCTAGGCCCCGATCATGGGTGTAGGATATTACAAGAATATGACCCTCTGGCACAACGGACCCAATTCCTATGGCTGCAGCAACCTGCAAAATGATTTGGCCATCATCACATCCAATAATGGATTTGGCCTGCGCATGGATGACTACCCGAACACCCTTTCGCAAGCAACACAAACGTCGTTCACCAACGGCCAATTTGTGATTAACGGGGTGGTGGAAAAAAGCGACGATGTAGATTATATACGTTTTACCCTGCCGGTGGCCGCTCGATTTCAACTGGATGCAATCCCCTACAACGTAGGCACCGGAAACGCCGGTTCAAATGTTGACTTGCAAGTTTCCCTGTACGACAATCAGCTCAACCTGGTGAAAGTTTATAATCCCGGTACATTATTGAATTCGGTGATCGACACCAATCTCTCGAACAACACCTGGTATTTAATGGTGGAAGGAAAAGAAAACAGTTTCGCCCCCGATTATGCCAGCTTAGGCTCTTACTCGCTCAGTGGTCGCTATACCCCCGGAAATGTTTTGCCCCTGCGTCAGCTTCTGTTGAAGGGAGCGGTCAAAGGGGATCGCCATCATTTCAATTGGCTGATCGATGCCGATGAGACCGTGACCGAGCAAGTACTGGAAGTTTCTGTCGACGGCAGAAACTTTATCCCGGTATCCGGCACACCCACCGATAGTCGCACGTACCAATACAAACCCCTTTCCCAAGGCGTTCTGCGCTACCGAATGAAAGTCGGTTTCGACGATGGTAGAACACATTACTCCAAATTAGTGGCGTTGCGCAATGACCTCAATTAGGACCAACCCCGGGTACTGGCCACCCTGCTGACCGGAAATGTGATCGTCGTAAACAGTCCGGGTTTGTTCGACTACACGCTGTTTGACCTAAACGGAAAGATCCTGCTGCGCGGTCAGCTTCAAACGGGCCTGAATCACCTGTCGGCGATGAACCTGGGGAGCGGCATGTATTTGATCCGGTTTACGCAGGGCGGGAATCAATGGACTGAAAAGCTGATCCGCGCATAACAATTTTCTCTCCGCTCCCTAAGGAGCGATGGTTTGTGCCCTTTTCTTCCAGAGGTTTCCCTAACTTAGGGGAACCTCTTTTTTATGCTCTGGAGAACCTTCAACGGCGAACCCCTCGATCAACCCATCTACGACGCAGTAGAAAATACCTTGCGCCGCGAGACGGAAGCCGGACACAAACTAAAAGTTTGCATCGGCACCGATTCGCAAGTGAAAGGCAGTGAAACAGAATATGCAACCGTGATCGTCTTCTTGCGTTCCGGACGCGGTGGATTTATGTACATCCACAACGAAAGAACCCAGCAATCATTGGGTATCAAGGAACGGATGCTAACGGAAGTTGCAAAAAGTATCGACATTGCGTATCAACTGTGTCCGCTGTTCAACACATACCAAGTGGACATGGAAGTGCATGCCGATATCAACACCAATCCGCAATTCAAAAGCAACGACGCACTTCGGGAAGCCATGGGATATATCCTCGGAATGGGATTTGCTTTCAAGGCAAAACCCGAGGCTTTTGCCAGCAGCAGCTGTGCCAACAAAGCCGTAAACTGATAATCAGAAAGATTATTGTTTTCGGCTGCGAAGCCAGGCCCGTCGGCCAGCCCAAACAATGACCACAACGGCTCCGGCAATCAAAAGGGCATAAAATCCATCATCGGCTTCTTTCGGCTCGCGGAGATCTTGCCGCTTGGGCTCCAGTCGAGCTACGCTGTCTTTGAATTTTACCAACTTGGTCAATGTAGTATCCTTGCCCAAAATAACTACTGAGGTATCCAATCGCTTCCCTTTTAGTCCCGGTTGAGCCAAAGAGAAGTAGGACAAAGTCAAACAGTAAACCACTAGAAAAAGGATACGTGTCATAGGATGATCAGGGGTTTGTTGCGAGTTGATTGGAAGGCGGCGTAAGGCGCGATCGAATGGACTGCTCATAGGGTCCTGCTACCAACTGGGCTCTCCAGTAAATCAGGATCAATACTATATAGGCAATCAATAAAATTTTACGATTCGAGAACTGACCCCGCATCCCACGAAGGTACTGCAGCCGGGTTCTACTTTTATGGAATATAACAGGAGGCCGATCAGCGTGCTACATATTCCTGAAGGAACGCCTCCAGGTGCGCCAGCAATTCTTCCCGACCTGCTCGGCTGACGGCCGAGGTGATCACGTGAGGGGGTGGCATTTCCCAGGTTTGAGAGAGGACAGATAGAAATTCATCGCGGTGACGAAGCGTGGCACCCGGCTTATTCTTATCGGCCTTGGTAAAGACCAATACAAAAGGAATTTTCCAATTCCCCAGTGCATTTATAAAATTGATGTCGATGGTTTGTGGCGAGTGGCGGCTGTCGATCAGCACGAATAAACAAAGCAGGTTTTCGCGTTTTCGTATATAGGATTCAATCATATTGCCCCAATTGCGACGAGCTTTTTGTGAGACGGTGGCGTATCCGTATCCGGGCAGGTCGACCAAATACCAATTCTTTTTGTCAGCGGAGGTTACGGTAAAATGGTTGATGAGTTGGGTTTTACCCGGTCGAGCCGAAGTCTTGGCCAACCCTTGCTGACGGGTGAGCATATTGATCAGCGATGACTTGCCCACATTGCTTCTTCCGATAAAAGCGAACTCCGGGCGGTCCGCCGCCGGGCATTGCTTGTGCGTGGCACTGCTGATCAGGTACTGGGCGCGAATGATTTCCATGAAAGGCAAAGGTCGGCAAATGTTACCTTTGCGTCGCATGAATAACCCCCTGCCACACGATGCCGTTGTTCCCGAACCGGATTCGGGTTCCAGCAAAAAGGAACAAGTGGCCCGGATGTTTGATCGCCTCGCACCTCGATACGACCTGCTAAACCGATTTCTCTCTGCCCGGATAGACCTTCACTGGAGAAAAGATTCCCTACGGCACCTGATCCCCTTTGCGCCGAAAAAGATCTTGGATGTGGCCACCGGAACCGCCGATCTGGCCCTGCTCGCCGAACGGATCCTGCATCCCGATTCAATCGTTGGAATCGACATTTCTACCCAAATGCTAGGAGTTGGCCAACAAAAGATCGAGAAGGCAAACAAGCACACTCGAATCCGACTGGAATCGGGCGACGCGGAGGCAATAAAGCAACCCGACCAATCGTTTGACTTGGTTATGGTAGCCTACGGAATCCGAAATTTTCAGAACTTGACCGCCGGACTCAATGAAATGTTTCGAGTACTCCGTCCGGGTGGTAAACTGCTGATCCTGGAATTCTCCCGCCCCCAAAACCCGATCTGGCGAGCGATCTACCAATTTTATATGAAGCGATTCGCTCCAACCTTGGCCGGCTGGATGGGACAGGATAAAAAAGCGTACGCTTATTTGGACGAATCCGCCCGCTTGTTTCCTGAACGGGACGAGCTTTTGAACATCTTAAAATCCATCGGCTATACCGAAGGGGAATATAAAACTTACACCGGAGGCATCTGCTCCCGCTATCTCGCTACACGCCCCTTATGAATCGGACCTTACTTCTTCTGTCCCTTTCCATTGCCTTGATCCACCCGGTTAGGGCAAAGGCGCAGTTCGGACGCGTTGAACTCAACCTGTTCGACCACGACAGCAAGCCTTACTACTTTGGGATAACCTTGGGCGGCAACCTGGCCCGCTTTCATACCTCGCTGCATCCGCAATTTTTAGATGACGACAGCGTGCTGGTCGCTGAACCCATCAACAGCGGCGGGCTGTCACTCGGCCTTTCCGCCACGGCCCGGCTGTCGGATCGATTTCAACTACGCTTCAACCCCCAATTGATGTTCATTGAACGGAACATCTTTTACAAACTAAAGTACCCGGATTTCAATGGGGAAACAGACATCAAGAAAACGGTGGAGTCCGTGACAATGTCCTTCCCCCTACAGATCAAATTTCAAAGCGACCGCATCGGAAATTTTCGCGTCTATACCCTGGCCGGCATGAAGGCCGACATCGATATGGCCAGCAATGCACGAGCCAAACGCGCCGAAGAATTGGTTAAGATCGAAAAACATGATTTTGGTCCCGAGTTCGGGATCGGCTTCAACTTCTTCTTCGAAAGTTTCATCTTCTCTCCGGAGATCAAGATCAGCAACGGCCTACGGAACATTCACGCCCGCGATGAAAACCTGAAATTCTCCAATGTATTCGACCGGATCCAATCCCGCATGATCATCTTCAGCATTCACCTGGAAGGCTGATCAATAATCGATCTCCCGACGCATCCAATTCCACCGGAGTCCTAAACTGTACCATTTTGTGCGGATGTCGGAGAGCGGCTTGGTAAGCGAACGCTCGCGGCGATAACCGGCCTGCGCTTCCACGAACAGATTTCGGATCCATTCGTAGGATACAAAAAGATTGGCCAGCAATACACGGGTGTCGCGACCACTTCCAACTGCATAGCCGTAATCGCCAACCCGAAAAGGCGGGTTATACGGAAGAAAAATATTGGAGCCAAAACTGCGCGCCGTACTGTCGCGCCCCTGCCGATACGAGACCACCTTCGCCTCCATCCGCATGCGGGGCAAGGGCTGGCAACGAACAATCCCTATAAACTCCGAAAAATTGGCACCCAGCGGATGCGCCAGCGGTTGATTGTAATGCGTGTAATTGGTAATGGAATCGCGGTGCGAGTACGTAAAGGGACGAACTCGGTTGTATTCCAACTGCAGGTCTAAATTTTGAACTCCACCCACATTCATGTAATGAAGCCCGGCCTGATAACCCCACTTGTTTGCCCACCACTGGTTGCCGGCCCTTAACTCGGACAAATAGAACTCATCCAACAAAAACTGTCCGTAGAATTGCGCAAGTTTGAATGGTTTGATCTTCCAATCCAATCCCGCCACTGCATTGTCGCGGCTTCCGTGTTGGTGTTCAATCGATCGGTAAAAAATAATCGGATTCAAATAGGAAAGGTCGATCCCGTTGGGTCGACTGAAGATCACTCCTTCAAACAAGCCGAGCTGAAGCCAACGATTGACCTGCAAATCGAGGTGATGCATCGCGGCGTATTTCTTTGCCAGCAAGCGATCGCTCGAACGATTGTCGGCCTGATCCAATTCCAAGAATAAATTCCGGTAATTGAATTTCCAGATGCGGGTATTCAAACGAAGGAACATGGCACTGTTTCCCCAATCACTCAGGAACAATGAGCGGTGACCATTCCCAATGAAATGCCGATCGTATCCGAATGCCACTTCCACGTATTTGGTGGCGGGAAAGGTGATGTATCCGCGGGCATCAAAAAAATCATACCCGGATCCTTTGAACGATTTGTAAAAGCCTTGATTGGGAAGGGCCATACGGGTACGCTCCCACTGCTGTGCATACAACTGCAACCGCTCCTGATTTTCGGTGAGATAGGAGTGAAATCCGATCTTACCCGCGATACGTCCATCAACCACAACGCCGCGTGTGTTTTGGAATAAGCGACTTTCTCCTCCGGGCTCGATGCTGCGACCGATTCCCAATACCGGATTCACGATCAGGTCAAAATCGGGCACATGTACTTCGTAAAAATTAGCCGCCCGCTTAAAAAACGGACCCCAATTTCGAGGTCGAGATACCGGAATAACAGAGGTCGAATCGGCCGGAATCTCGGAAATAGAGAGTTGTCCCGCGCGAATGGCCTCCCAATTCCAGCGATCGGCCGCCGAGGCATTTGGAATGGGCTTGATCCACTCGGCCGTACGGGGGGACGGCCAGCATTTGGTAAACACGGGATTTCCGCTGGTGGAACCGGAGAGAATCTCAATTCGCCGGAGGGTGTGGTTGACCGCATCACCCGGCATCCAATAGGTTTGCTGGGCCCCGGCAGAAACAAAGATCAACCAACCACCGATCCCCAATAAAGATTTTCTATATTGACGTAGATTCATACAGTAATACTATGCATTTTTATTGCATATGACATCCCATGAAAACAGCTAAGCCAGAGACCCATCGAAGGTAGCACTAAGACCAAGAACCCATGCACGTTGATCCCATCACCCGAGCCGATTTGAATCTTTTCCACCCCGAAGAGCGATTTTCCATTTTTCATCGACTGAATTTTGCCTGTACCGATGGTGGAAGAGAGGAACTGCGACGCTTATTTGAAAATCCTTTGTCCAACCGACAACACATTGAAGCCCGTCAACACCTGCTGCAACAGATTGCGCAGCAACTAGAAAAATGGCCCAACCGAGTTACCAACGGCACCTTGCATGCCGTGGAAAAATGGCTGGAGTACCCCCTTGATCCTATTGGAGAATCTTACGCCTCTCTCGGAAATCTACTCTACCGCTGGCTTCACCCCGCCGATCATTCTATGATATGCTACAGCCTGCCCCACTTGATTGATCTGTATGAGGGTTGCCAACAGATTCTGGAATTACTGATGGCCGTTGGAACGGATAGTCCCCTTCAACAAGAACGCACCCGATTGCACCACCTGCTGCAACGAAGCAACTTGAACCGTCTGGCTTGCGGTAAGGAGAAAGCAAGGGACACCTACCTGCTCGGTCTTCAATTAGCCCGCCTCACGCGAACGGAGAATAGAAACGAACTGATTGAGCTCGTGAACCTATACTATCAGTTGGATGCCTGGTATGCGATGGCCAAAGCCACCCACGCGTTGAACTTGACCTTCCCGGTGTTTCGGGATTCGGAAATACCTTTTCTTCTAACGGAACAGTTGACCCATATTCAATTGGAAAATCCGGTTGGGTACGACTTGGAGCTGGGTGTTTCCAACCGATTGCTTTTTCTGACAGGAGCAAATATGGCGGGCAAAAGCACCCTGATCAAATCCGTTGGCATTGCTGTTTACCTGGCCCACCTCGGCATGGGCGTTCCGGCTCGTCGAATGGAATTGAGTTTTTTCGAAGGACTGCTGAGCAACGTTACCATTACGGACAATGTTGAAAAAGGGGAAAGTTATTTTTTTAACGAAGTGCAACGCATCAAAAAAACCCTGGAGCACATGATGGACGGGCGAAAATGGTTGGTACTGATCGATGAACTTTTCAAGGGAACCAATGTAGAAGATGCCCGGCGTTGCTCCCTGGCCGTTATACAAGGCATCATTCATCTGCCCAACGCCCTTACGCTGCTTTCCACACACCTCTATGAGATTGGCGAATCCCTTCATTCGGAATCCGCAATCTTATTTCGGTACTTTGAAACAGAGGTCAGACCTGATTCCCTCCATTTTTCCTATCAGATGAAAGAAGGTGTCAGCGCAGACCGCATCGGCTACCGCATCCTGGAACGGGAGGGGGTAACAGACCTACTACGGCAAATTCAACGTAATATTGAAAAATGAGAAAATTTCTGCTGATCGCAACATGCTTCCTGAGCTTCTCTCTGTGCGCGCAGCGGACGATCGACGTATTGAATTACCGATTCGCAATCAACCTGTCTGACAGCTCCAACCGAATCTACGGAAAAGCAGACATTGAATTCCGTGCCCAGCAACCTTTACAGCAGATTGAGATTGACCTGGCCAAATATGACAAAAATGGAAAGGGAATGCAGGTGTCCCAAGTAGGTCGCTATGACCATCGACAGGATACCCTTGCCCCGCGGCTAAGCTTTGAATGGCTGTCGAACGACCGCATTCGGATCGATCTGGACAAACCCCTTGCAAAAGACCAGGAAGCCCGAATTTGGATCGAATACCATGGGATCCCGCGCGACGGACTGATCATCTCCAAAAATCAATACGGCGAACGCACCTTCTTTGCCGACAACTGGCCCAACCGCGCGCACCAATGGATTCCCTGTGTAGATGATCCAGCCGATAAGGCCTCCGTTGATTTCATCGTTCAGGCTCCATATAAGTACCAGGTGGTGTCTAATGGAGTGCCCATTGGCAATTCCGATCAGGTGCTGCCCGATGGAAACCGCCTCTCACACTGGATGGAGAAAAAGCCATTGCCAACCAAAGTAATGGTGATCGGTGTGGCTCGCTTTGCCGTGGATACGGTTGGATTCCTTTGGAACACAAAGCCGGTCACCAGCTGGGTCTTTCCACAAGACTCGACCAGCGGATTCAAAACCTATGCACAAGCATTTCCCATCCTGGAATGGATGCAACAATACATCGGCCCCTATGCTTATGATAAACTGGCCAATGTACAATCCAAAACCATCTTCGGCGGCATGGAAAATGCAAGTGCCATCTTTTACTTCGAAAATTCAGCCAAAGGAAAAGGAGAGGAAGAAGCCCTGATCGCCCACGAGATCGCCCACCAATGGTTTGGAAACATGGCAACCGAAAAAAGTTTTCATCACCTCTGGCTCAGCGAGGGTTTCGCCACGTATCTGACGCATCTGTACCTGGAATCCAAATACGGCGAATCCCTACTCAAGGCTCGGTTACAGGCCGATCGGGAAAAGATCAATGAATTCCTGAGCAGCACTCCCCGTTCGGTGATCGATTCCGCCGCAAATTACATGAGCTTACTCAATGCCAACAGCTACGAGAAAGGTGGGTGGATCCTGCACATGATCCGCCGGCAAGTGGGCGATGCCAATTTCAGACGGATCCTCCGGGCCTATTACGAAACCTACGAAGGAAAGAATGCCGACACGGATGACTTCCGCAAGATCGTAGCGTTGATCACCCAACAAGATTGGTCGGCTTTCTTCAGTCAATGGCTCACCTTGAAAGTAAACCCTTCGTTGCAGATCCAATGGCAAAACAATTCCGACGAAAAATCCATTAGCCTGAATATCACACAACTTCAACAAACCCTTCCTTTTCAATTGAACCTTGCGCTGGATCTGATCCAGAAAAACGGAACAAAAAAGAGAATAAAAATTGAAGTCCATAAATCCCAACAACTTTTTTCCATCCCCACCGGCAGTTCCATTGAAAGCATTGTAGTAGATCCGGATACAGAACTGCTGATCGACAAATTGATTGTCACCCAGCAAGAATGAAGATCTTCCTCGGAGTTTAATTGTATCTTTATTTCATGCTCCTTCAGCGCATTTTTTGGATGATCCCCTCCATCGGCCTGATCCTGCTGACCGCCTGCCAAAAAGAAATCCAGATCGATCCGGTGGCAGGCAATACAACCGACACCACGTTGTTTACAATCAAAAAAGGAAATCATTTTTGTGACCAGAGCCGGGTTAAAGCCGTCACTACTTCGCAGATGGATTTTACGGTCAGGTTTAATGCCTCTGCGATCTACACCACACTCGACCCCGCCAACCAAGCCGACATCAATAAGCTTTGGGGATTTTCGGAAGGAAACGACCACCAGTTCAACAGCGCCCGCATCGGCTGGGCCTATCACAACGGGGCACTTCGTCTTTACGCATATGTATACGACAAAGGTGTTCGCTCCCATCAGGAAATTACCCCGGTATCCCTTAACACCAACATCCCCTGCAGCATCAAACTAAGTGGTGACACCTACCTGATCTCGGAAAACGGAATGACGGTTACAATGCCTCGTGGTCTAAACACCCCCCAAGCCAACGGCTATCAGCTCTTCCCTTATTTTGGCGGAGATGAAACCGCTCCGCAAGACATTTCCCTTCACATTCAGTAGTACACGCTTTGCGGTATTGACGTAGCCCCGCAGCACCGCTAGATTCGCTGCATGTTGATCAAAACCTATGGCAGTGCCGTACAAGGGGTTGATGCCATTACCATTACCCTCAAAGTGAACGGCATGAGCAGCACGAAAGATCCGTTGATCGTGGGACTACCCGACCACGCCATCTGGGAAAGCATGCAGCGGATCGAAAGTGCGCTAAAGACAAACGGGTATGACATGCCCCGCACCAAAGTAGTGATCAACCTCGCTCCGGCCGATATTCGTAAAAGCGGCACGGCCTTTGATCTTCCCATGGCCATTGGCATTCTGGCGGCATCGGAACAGCTGGACGATTCCGAACGCATGCAGCAATATGTGATCATGGGTGAACTAGCACTGGATGGTGCCATCCGTCCCATTAAAGGAGCCCTTCCCATTGCTTGGCAAGCAAAGCGCGATGGCTTCAAAGGACTTCTGATTCCAACCGACAACGCAGCAGAAGCAGCACTGGTAACCGGATTGGAAGTGTACGGCGTGGCTTGCCTGACAGAAGTAATTGAATTTTTCACGAAAGAGGAACCCAAAATAACCCGCGTGGTCAGTGATTTTATGGATAGATCGACCGGTGACTCGATGCAGGAAATGATCGATTTTTCAGATGTACGGGGACAAGACCACGTAAAACGTGCACTGGAGATCGCTGCCGCCGGCGGGCATAACGCCATATAAATAGGTTTCTATATTACTATATCATAATTCACTTAATTTTATGTCAAATAAGGTCAAATGGTCAAGAAATATGCAATTCTTCTTGTAAGAGTCAGCACTTTACAGCAGGACTATGAGCCGCAAGTAGAGGACTTAAAACAGTTTGCTAAAAGCAAGGGGTATAATACATTTAAAATAATTCAAACAAAAGAATCTGGACTTGTTGAGTACGGAAAAAAAGTTGGCCTCAATGAACTATTTTCTTTTACTGAGCAGAATCCGAAGTATAAAGTTGTTTTTGCAACTGAAATCTCAAGGTTATCAAGAAGGCAAAGTGTGTTGCATAAGATAAAAGAATGGCTCGTAAAAAATCAAATCCAACTATTTGTCAAGGATTATAACTTTTTCTTACTGGACGAAAGCGGGCAACTAAATGAAGATAGTAATCTACGCTTCTCCTTATGGGGAATGTTTGCTGAAAGTGAATTAAGGCAAAAGAAAGAGAGATTTCAGAGGGCGAAAAAAGCATATATGGAAATGGGCTTATCCATTTCTGGAAGAACATTGTTTGGGTATGAGAAATTTAGAACAAATAGTGGCAAGAATTCACTCAAAATTCATCCACAAAATGCAGAAATAGTTAGGACAATCTACAATTGGTATTTAAATGGAATTGATTCAAGTAGAGAAAGTGTTTCAATAAAGGGAATTGCTATAGAATGCATCAAAAGAGGTTTTCCAAGATATACACACAGCAAAAGAAATATAAATAAACTCTTAAAAGAAGAAGGATATACTGGAGTTAAGGTTACTAATAATAAAAGAAAAAATCCATTATTTGATCAAGAAGAAAATTCTAACGAATCAAAATATATTATATCAAATAATAAAATTATATACCCAATCATAATCGATGATGATACTTTTAAAAAAGTAAAAAAGAAACTAAAGGAAAATAATAGTAAAGTTGATAAATCCACAGTAAACTGTACGATACTATCAAAAATACTTAGGTGTAACAGTTGCGGTTCTAGTTTGATAGGAAACTATAGAAAAGTTGAGGGGCGTGATACTTCAACATATCGCTGTTCAAGTAGAACAAGTTTAAAAAATTGCAAAAACAAACAATCAATTAGCATGTCAATGATTGACAGCGCTATCTGGTGCATGTTAAAATCAGATTTTGTGCTTTTTTCTGAAGTAGTAAAAAGCGCTATAGTAAAAAACGAATACACAAAATTTACTACACAAGAAAAAGCGATTGAGAAAAGAGTAAAAGAAATTGATGAGAACTTAGAAATATTCAATCAAAGGTTAAAGAACTTAAGCACTGTTAATTCAATAGAAACAAATACTTTTTTAGATACTATGATTTCTAAAATAGAAAATTTGACGAAAGAGAAAAGGAGTTTAACGCAAGAAGGGTTAAAGTTAAAAAACAATCAAATTGTACATCAGGAGAATTACACAAAAACACTCAAAGAACTACAAAAGAATCCAAAAAATATTGAAAAGTCAAAAGAAACAATTCGAAAATGCGTAGCAACATTTATAGAAAGTGTTGATGTGGTATTTCATAACTCAAAATATAGCATTATCAAGGTCTTTATTGCCATACCCAGAAATTTAGAAAATTCAATAAAAAAAGATGAGAAAATAAAAAAGGTAAGGTATATAATACTTGATAAAACTGTTACACAGGATATTAAAGCATACAAATTTCAGTTTGAACTTGAGATGATGAAAAACGGTATGGTTCATCTTAATTTTTCACCAACCAGTTCAAAAAATAAATTAAAATCAGTCAGTGTAGAATTGTTTAAACTGGGAGATGTTGCAGAAAAATATATGTATAGATTTCAATATTCTAAACTAACATTTAATGGTTAGCGATCTAATTTTCTCTCATTTTTTAAGAAAAGATTACCCTTACTTTCTTCCTTTGAAAAAATATTCTACTAGTGTATTACTTTCTTTATACACTTTACTATTTATAGATGATAAGTTATACTTATCTCAATAAATAAAATGATACCTGTAAGGGTAGGTACCCTTACTATATCCTTTTCAAAAGCAATTATTTCATGAAAACTTCAATTTTTAATGGCTCTAATTTTGGAAAATTAGAATTCAATTACTCTGTCACATTCAGACCAAGACATAATGTATATATTCAAGGAATGCAGAAGCAGATTGAATATCTTTTTAAAGATGTAAATTACGTTTACCTATGCTATTCATGGGAAAACGATCGATACAGCAAGGTAAAGCACTCCCATTCGTTAGTCAATACAAAAATCTCAGAAAATATTTTAATAAATAAAATAAAACAGAATTTGGAAAGTAATGGGGAACCCTCTAAAATAGAAAGAGAAATTATCTATACAGAACCCAGAAAGTTGTTAAATCCTAAAACTGGTGAAAAAATTACAACTCTTGCAAAAAAGAAAATAAATGTTGTATCTACAGAAATTAGTGGAAAACATGGTTCTGTCTTTGTCGAAAAGATAGTAAGTAACTTATCTTCTTCTCTATATTGTATGAAATTCACTGACACTGGAGCAAATTTTGGCTATTTACAAAGATAAGGGGGGGCTGCCACCCTCCTTTACCCCTCCCTCACACGTTACCCCCCTTATCTAAATAATTTCTAGTACAACCCAGAGGGGGGACAAAGCCCCGAAAAAAATTTCTGAAAATTTTTCTGAAAAATTTGAAAAAATCAGTTTGCTTGATTTAATCTGAACCTTGACATATTAGCATTATCTTTTTGAATTTGCTTAATACAAACTGAGATAACATTTTTTTGTTTTTCAGTAAGATCCACATACTCTGAAAGGTCAGCATGGGCAAGCCATTCTAAAACTGCATTTTTTAAACGGGCATGAAATTCTACTGGTTTGAGATTTATATCTTCTAGGAAATAATCGAATTCATTAAGTATTTTATAAATTTCTATGTCTAAATCTGAAAATGTTATTAATGCGCCGTAGATCTTATTTCTCCGTTCGTCTAATCCAAAACATTTTAATGTAATAGTTGGATGAGCAGAAGAAATGGCAGAATTAATCTCCTCTCCTAATGTAAATACTTGTGCTTCTATGGCTTCAATCTGGTCATTAAGGGAATCGATTCTGGACATGAGGGATCTTCGTCTATCGTCTAAAATAGAAATGTGCTTGACCTTTTCATCCCTAAGATTAATGAGGTTAGAAACAGTAGGGGCTGGCATAACTTTGTATTTGAGTAGATACAAAGTTATGCAATGGGAAAGATTTGGTATATGACCCTTAATATACCCATAACAATTTACTTGCCAGATTTTCGTCTATTATCTTCTTTACAGAGCATTTGACAATTTATAGTTGAAGTTTTACCACCCTCGTGCCATGGAGTTATGTGGTCGGCTTCCATCTCGCTCAAATCAAACCTTTCGCCACACTCAGAACAAATTCCTTTTTGTCTTTCATATGCTTCTCTCTTTTGGTTAGTAGAGAACGCACGAATGTTTAGATACTTTTCCTTTTTCGTCAGAACATACTCATAAATCCCCTTTTTATTAGTAACATCTTCATCCTCCATAAGTTTGGAAATCTCTTGTTCTAGTTTTTTTGGATCTAGTTTTTTATTCTTATAATCATTATATAAAATACCCCAATGGATACCTTTCATTTCTTTTCGATAATTTGGAAAAACTGCTTTAACCCAATTCATTACTGCTTGAAAATATAACCATAGTTCATTTGCACTTGCTTCGTGTTGTTGTTTTGCCATGTAACTTCTAATACCATCATTACTGTCATCTCCAGAAATCCATCCTATCACTGTCTCGAAATAATCTTGTCTAATTGCTATGCCATTAAGATAATCACCGCCCAATCTATATGCCGCACAACCATTTTTACTAAAATACCTTTTTGCATCTGACACCCATGGTCCAGAATATACAGCATTTCTTAATTCTTGATCAGTTAATTTTTCACCTGCAATGTTGATGGTGCTAAACCACTCTAATTTTTCACTGTCTGTACCGCTGCACAAATAAACCATTAACTTGTAGTCCAATATCTGTTTTTGCTCATTTTTCTGAAGGTTATGGAAAAAACGGTTATTAAAAGCAAAATCACCTGCAACAAATTGGCAAATTGAAATAGTTCTTTGTTGACCATCAATTACTTCATAATGGCTATTATCACGAACAGCCCAGTACATTACATTCAATGGGAAATCTCTTATGATTGTATTGATAACAGCATCACGTTGTTTATCCTTATAAATAAACTCTCTTTGGTAAGCGGGTCTGATATCTAACTTACCTCCATAGCCGAACACACCATCATCTTGATTATCTTCATAATCATTAGTCAACTCCCTTATAGTTATTTCCTTAAGATCTATTTTCATAAAAGTTTGTTTTTAATAATAACTCGTGCGTATATACTTGTGTAAAGTTTTTTGTTCTCAATATCTCTAAATGATGGGGTTTTATCTTTAGAAGGATCAAACAACCGATACAGAGTGCCTTTTGCATTAAACGTAAATTTTCCAGTTGGTTGACCCTTCTTATCAAGAATTTCCATTTTACGGTTCGATGAAAATTCAATTGATCCAACAATTCCTAACGCAACAATTTCAAATTGATCAGGATTGTATTTGTCAAGAAATGTAATTGGAACTCCCATGTAGCCCTTGTAGTCGCCTGGAATATCATTTGTTTTATCGACATTAATTGCATCAAAATTTTCGTACTTAGGGTATTCTTGAGGCGTATAATTTTTATAAGGTATAAACTGATCGTGCCTTTCCTTGTAATCTAAATTTGTAAACCATCTAACACCTTTAACCCTCACGAATTTCTTACCGTTTTCATCAACTCTATAACCTGCAGCAGTAAGTGGATAGTCATCAGGAACTCCAAATTCTCTATCACCACTATGTATGCTAGCGCCCAACCACAATTTATTTTGTTTTATTAAACGAAATATTTCTTTGTAGGTTATAGCATTTACATTGCCTATAATAATAAACTTTTTATCATGTTTCTCTAATTGAGCAACAAATTCCCTAAACAGCGAAAATGGCGGATTCGTTACTATAATGTCTGCTTTTTTTAGTAGTTCAACACTTTCTGAACTTCTAAAATCACCGTCACCCTTTAATTTTTTTATCCCGATTTCATTTTTGTCTGGAATATTATTTTTGTTCTTATCGCCCTTATATTCGAGATAAATTGCTTTGTCAGAATTATGTTCGCTAAAAAGTTCCATATTCTGATTTTTATAGCATGTCGCGACTAATTTTTTCAAACCAAGTTTCTCATAGTTAAATGAGAAATAATGAAAAAAATTACTAACTCTAGGATCGTCACAATTGCAGTATACCACCTTGTTTTTAAAGTGATCTTTGTAATGCTTTAGTTCTTTTGCTATATCAGTTAATTGTGTATAAAACTCATCCTTTTTTGCTGATTTAGCAGATTTTAAATTACTATGCTGTGTACGTTTGCTCATAAATGTTAATTGTAACACAAAGTAACTCATTTATTGAATTATCGGTACAAAATTGCTCACCCAAATGAATTAGTTCAAATATTTTAATTAAAGGATTGATTCTAAATCTCTTTTGTCTTACGCACATATTTATTGTAATGGAAACAAAAAAGAAAAACCGAACTATTAGTGTTAGAGTTACCGAGGATCAATTCTATAAATTGACATCAACTTTATATCGCGAAAAAAAGAATTTGAGCCAATTTCTTCGAGAATCAATTGAGAAATATGGACAAAGTTGTCGTAGTGAAAGAAGAACGTTGAAAATCGAGGGAAATTCAAATAATCGCTCTATGACTATCAAAAACTGAGAAGATGGATTTTATCGACTATAATTTAATACCCAGCGAATTTGAACCTAAATCGACTCAAATCCCACTTTTTAGAAACTATAAAACAATAACAAATGATTATGTCATTAAAATGATTTACAGTGATAGAATTCCATCCAGATTTGATGTTGAAAAAATATCCAGATTTTTTCGAGAACACCAAAACTATGGTGACGAGAAGATTGTCAATCTGGAGTCGCCCCTTGCAATAATGCTTATAGCATATGACAATTACAGAGTGAAAAAAAGTGTTTTAAGCAATCTTTTAGGCGTTTTGAGAGCATTTCTCAAAAGAATGAGGAGACCACATCATTACTTTCTCTAGAATCATAAAAAGGAAATTATTTGACTCTTGCAATATTCGTTTATGATAAAAACGAATATTGTATTGAATGTCAATGAGTTATATTTTTAACGCATGAATTATATTCGTTTATGAGATTTATAACATATAAATGAATATATTTGAGGACAAAAAATCCTCAAATGACTACAAGATTCAAGACCAGCGACTACCTGACAACCGATGAAACTGTTCGATTGAAAAGGTATTTTATGAGATTGGGTAATTATAGAATGTCTCTTTTGATAGAATTCGGGGTAAAGACATTATTGCGGTATTCTGATTTAAGTAGAATAAAGTGGGTTGATATTCTCGGTAAAGACAATCTCATTTTAAATGAACAGAAAACAGGTAAGAGAAGAGAGATATCAATTGGCAAATCTCTTCAGCAAAGCATTGAAAACGCCTACAATGACCTTAAAACACCCTCTAAAGAGCAAATTATATTCAAATACTCGTTACAACATACTAACCTACTTTTAAAAATGGGCGGTAGAAGTGAAAAAATAAAGAATAAGAACATTTCAACCCATAGTTTGAGAAAATCTGGATCTAGATTTATCTGGCAAAACAATGGGCATAGTGATGAATACTTGATTAAGTTATCTTCTATCTTAAATCATAGTTCTACCTCAATCACAAGAAGATACCTTGCTATAAGTCGAGAAGAAATAAAAAACATCTACGAATCGTTTGATCAGTTAATGTA
>Ga0194134_10001777_pt1 | contig 27439 bp, 36 predicted proteins | sample TA2KigOff0mmetaG_FD_148602 | JGI IMG/M metagenome (GOLD analysis project Ga0194134, IMG submission 148602) | Freshwater microbial communities from Lake Tanganyika, Tanzania - TA2015056 Kigoma Offshore 0m | ecosystem: Environmental > Aquatic > Freshwater > Lake | place: Tanzania: Lake Tanganyika... | reverse complement strand
TATCATCAGTTTCAAAAACAACTTTAAAGTAAATAAGTTTTTCGTTTAAAAATGTTTCACCTAACTCTATTCCTGGAATTACTGATCCGTTAGTACACTCTTGCCAAACTGTATTTTCATCATCATAATCTAAAGATGAGTATATTGAAATTCCTTCTGTACCAAACCATTCTATCTTTGAAGACACATAGTTTTTGTATCCGACTGGGAATATAGAAGATAAAAAGTAAGTGCCAGAATCTCCCTTTAAATATAAACTATTTGTTTCTCTTCTAAATCCAATATTGTCATTTTCATAAAGAGTAAATGGTTTATCTGCTGGCCATGAAAATTGATCTGGAGGCTCTTGGTGCTGCAATGTAGATTTAAACAATTGACCAAAATTACTTTTAACTATTTGAACACTTGTATTTGTTGGAATGTGCTGATAGTGAGATTTTATTTTATTGATATTTAATGCATATCTATATATTGCTGGCGCATCTATTAAAAAATATTCTGAAGAATTTGATGGACCACTTTCTATAACAAGGGATTCATTTGTAAAAGTTATCTGCCCTATATATTTACTAGCAACTAATTCTGAATCGATATATAATTTAATAGAATCTAATTCGTATACTGCAACAACATGGAATGCTTTATCTCTATATGGAACACCATAGTCTAATCTTTCATTTTCTAATTTGAATACAATGTTTCCTTTTTCCCAATATATACCCACCCCATCTTGATCTGCAAATATGGGAGTTAAAGTTGTGATATTTTTGGGATGAAACCAGACCTCTAATGAAAAATCATTGTCTTCTGTTTTTTCAATTCCAAATCCGCCGACCCCAACTTGACCAGAAAAATCTTTTGTTATTGGAAAAGATATTGTATTTGTGCTTGTTATCTTATTACAATGTGCTCCATTTGGCACAAGCGGTACATCTACTAAGTTTATAGATCCAGAATACGTAGCGCTATTACCGCATCCAGAAGAGTCATAGGCTATAGATCCAGACGACTCGTCTAGTTTCCAGAATCCAACTGGAGAATCTTTTAAAACCGCACTATAGTATGACATTTTTATATTATATCACTATTCTGTACCATCTGAATAATAAGGAGAAGTTCTGTTGTGATACCAATTTGGTAATGCATATCTAACGCCAGAAGTAACAGCATTAACTTCATGCACATAAACAAAGTTTGAGGGAAAGAAAATAAGGCTGCCAGCTTTGGGCTTTTGCGAAAACCCTATGTGTGGGAAAGTAATTTCGCCACCTTCATAATCATCGTTTAAATAAAGCAAGGCTGATAAGACCCTGCTACTTATTCCATGATCGGAATGAGCTGGGAGGTGTCCAGACTCTTTATACTTTAAAACGTGCATTGTTTTTTCTCTAGATTTTATATTTTTTTGAGAATAAGGGTAAAGGCTAAAATAATGATTTAATCCTTTTTCTAAAGACCCGAAAAGTACTGTTGATATCTCTAGTTGCTCTTTATAAAACAAATCTAACTGATTTATATCTTCTGGCTTTGGAATAAATTTTTGCCAACAAAATACAGTCTTTTCATTTTTTCCATGATCATAATCCCATGCAACCCAAGGTTTTACCGAATCTGAAAAGTATCCTTTTGATTGTTCTCTATTGCCTTCTAAGCCTTCTATCTTTTTTATAATATCTTCAGGATTATTTATTATATTTTTATAATATACAAATCCTGGTGCAACATGTTCATATTCTAATTCCATCAGCATCTCCTAAAATCTGGGTCTACAAACTCCTGTTTTGTTGATTGCATGTATAAAGCAGTATATCTTTTACCAGACAGTATCTCCTTTACGCCGTGAACATAATCATAATCATTGCCTGGAAAAAATATAGCAGAATACTTTTCTGGCTTAAACTCAAAATTTTGTTTTGGGAAATAAATCTCCCCACCATCATATTCATCATTTAAATATATAACAGAGCTATATTCTATAAATGGTTCAAGCTCTATTGCATCAATATGAGGATTACCACTTGTCCCTGGGACCCATCCCGAGCCGAAAGATTTTGTCACTATAATTTTTTTGTCTGTGTTAAAAAAATCTTGTTGTACTATATTTGCTGCCACTGCGTATTTTTGCAATATTGAAATAACTTTATTATTATATGGAAAAGCTGTACCGCCATTTCTATTTTTATAATATTCTGGATACGGATTAATTTCGGACGGATTGTCTATTTCAGATATTAATATTTTTGCATCTTCCTCATGAATAAAATTTTTAATTATTTTAATTTGCATTAGTTTATTTCCCTTATTGCATTTAAATACCTATCTCCACCCATTTTATCAATTTCTGATTTATCTTGATCATAATCAACATCATTGTTTTCAAAAGGAATTTTTTTAATTGATATTTCAGAATTAATATATTTTTTTAAAAACCTATTGATTATTAACGAATATTTTTCTACAAAAACATTATAATTATGAGTTAGTGAAAACGGCACATATTCAACTTCATCTAATTTTTCAGTTTTATCTGAGTATAGATATTCTGGTACAGCATAGATATAATAACCCTTATCATAAGCTAGACATGTATGGGCTTCCTGCTCTCCATAATACTTTAAGTACGTAGGGTACCCTATATTAATAAAATTATTTTTTTTACTAAATATAAAATTCCTATCTATGTTATACGTTTTTTGAAACACATCATTAGTTTCAATTTTTGCCGTATCTAGGAAATAGTTATTTTTTATAAATATCTTAGATAGAGTGTTACCCGAAAAAACTATATTGTCTTTCACATAGTTTTTTAAAACTATAGAATCCCAATTCTCGCATAGAGACACCTTATCCCCTAGATGTAGGATATAGTTACAATTAGTCTTTTGAGCAAATTTTTCTTTGTACCACACTGGACTTTTGATTGTATCCCAAGAAATAAATAAATACTTAACATTACCATCAAACGTGGAGGCAAAAATATCCTTACGATTAATATTATTTTGATCTATAACATATATAGTTATATCGTTTAAAGAAGAAGAATTATGAATTATGCCAGATATGTAGGAAGGCAAATCTTTATTCTGAAAACTATATACTATTACCGCTATAGACTCTCTCATCCTAGTGGTACCCAAATTTGTTCTTCGTAACCACCACTATTAATTAGATTGAGAGGGGTTATATCATAAGCTATTGTTATTCTGTCAGATCCAAAATCAAAACTACCAATTGCATGCGGATGGCCTGTTTCTGAAAGTATTACTCTATTATTTTTATTAACATTTTCAAAAGGTGATTCCCTATTAATATTATAAAAAGTAGAAGATGGCTCTGCATTTACACAATAATATCCATGGAAATACGGTGCACCCTTTCCTCCAGAATGGTCGTGATATGTTGCGGTATCTATATTAAAGTCTTTCTTAGAATCAACATTAAACCATCCATGAATCATAAACTTTTGCTTATCGTAACCTATTTCATAATATTCACATGCTTCTTTTGTCAAATCTCTTAAAGCTAGATATAAGTTATAGATAGACTCGTTAGAAAACTGAAATATGTTATAGAAAGAATCTAGCCTTTGTGGGTTATAGCTTTTTTTATAATCCTCTCCAGCTGCAATTATCTGCTCTGCCCCTACTCCAGTAACCAAGCCAGAAGCTAAATCATGTTTTTTTGAAAGCAAAAATTTATTTAACTCTACTAAATCATTATCTAAAAGTTTTTCGAAAAACTTGTGTGGTTTAGATTCTAACATAGAGGTATCCAATGCTGTTCATTTCCTGAAACAATCTGCATTAAAGTTTTCAATGGAATTACATCATAAGCCACAGTGATTCTAGGTCCGTCCCAATCCCAATCTGCCATTGCATGCGGATGACCCATTTCTGATAAAATTGCTCTATTATTTTTATTATTATTTATGACCTCTTTGCCAAATACATTATAATATGTTTGTGATGGTTCTGCGCTTACAGAGTAATAGCCATGAAAATTTGGAGCGCCAGATGGTCCATGATCATGCCAGTCTAACTTTCCTTTTTTTGCATAGTTTATATTAAACCAGCCCTGCATCATAAATTTTTGATTTTTAAAATCTAGCCCGTAGTACTCGCATGCTTCTTTGACCATATCTCTTACGTTTAAGTATAGCTCATATATTTCTGGAGTATAAAACTGAAATACGTTATACTCTCTCCACTTTACTGTAGATACGCTTTTTGATGTTTCCCAAGGCTCTCCTTCTTTCACTGGAGTTACACCAGCCAACTTAAGACTTTCTATTTTTTGATATCTATCTTCTAAGTCTTTAGTCAATACATCAAGGTCATTATCTAAATACCTCTCAAAAAACTTATGGGGCTTCATTGCTATCTCCTTTATATTTTTTCTTTTCCCATATATTATCTTTATAATATCCGTATATAGCAGTTCTTCTTCTTTCTTCTTCCACGTTATGTGTATGTCTAGCCTGGTCTGTATCTTCTATTTGCATATCCCAAGTTTCTCTTTTTATTGGAATCATTTGAAATAAAGGGGTTCCCCTTTTAATAGTTCCAACAAAATTTCTTTTTAAGAAAAAAGATATAAAAACAGGTGTAAACCATTGATCAGCATCAATTATCCCAGACAAGGTAGTAAACGGCAAATCGTGCCTATTCATAGGATGGGTTACTAAAACAGAATACCCAGAAGGTAGCTGGGTATACCAATTTGTCTTCCACCCAAAATGTAATGGATGATGTTGGTATGGAACCGCAACATCTAACATATGTCTTTTATCTAATATCATATGATTTCCATCCCAAGATAAAGTTGGAAATCCTTCTTCATCCATAGATACATTTATATCAAAATCAAGTATATACATATAACCAGCTGAAAGAGCGTCAAAGAAGGGCATACATAGCTTTGTAGAAGCAGCGCTTCCGTCTGTGCCACGATCATTTACTGGATTTAAGTTAATAGTATTATTGGACCCTTCAAATCTAGAGAGCTTTTTATACCAATTTGGAATTACATCTAGTGCAGGCTTAGGCTCTTGATACTCATTATTAAAATTACTTCCTGTAGGAGTAAATTTTATTATGTTCACCCATAATCCTATCTTTTAAGTTTGAAGCTTCTACTATTATATTAAATATATTAGTTCCTCTGTTTATTATACAATATCCATTATTATTAAGAAAGTCTTTAAAGTAAAAATTTATAAAAACAGCATCTTTTACTTTTTTGTCAACAGATGTAGTAAAAAAACCACTTTGATCTGGTACATAGATAGCTTCACCGTAATACCCAGGAGCTGTTCTGTATGATACATTTGAGTCTATTATCCATGGCACAAAAAATTTAAATGGTCTAAACCCTATAAGTCCTTCTGGAATATCATTTTTTATTTTTGACACTGGATAAAATTGTCTGAGCCATGATTTTTCAGTAGCATAAAATATATAACCTTTATTATATAAATATATGTCAGAATAATTATAATACTTTAACAATAATTGATTATCTGAAAGCTCTTCTATGTCTGGTATTATACCGAAGTGATGAGCATACATGTTTATAGGAACGAATATGTTATCTTTATATATTGGCTGCCCAACAACAAATTCCCAATCTTTCCATTCTGGCTTAACTTTTGACATGCTACATATATCTCCGAATGATTTTTCAGACATGCCAAGCCAAGCCATTGGCTCTGATCCGTGCATTTCATATTTTAATTTCATTTAAATATTTTTTTAGTCCAAAACTTTATTCTATAACCATTTTCAAAAACAGAACGTACTGCGGTTGTTATATTAGATATATATGAATCTGAATTTTTATCATCCACAATTATACTCTTCCACTCGTCTCTTCTAAAGGGTATTACCTGTAATATTGGTGTTCCTTGCTTAATGATTCCCTTAAATCCCTTTTTTACATTAAAAGATAAGTATCCGTCAGAAGGATATTTATCAGTATCAATAACTCCAGGTATCGCCGCTATAGGAGAGATATCTGTGTGCATTGGATTTAAAAACATAGAGCTAAACCCTTTTTCTGTTTCAACAATCCACATAGGATGTATTCTTAAGATATCATTATGGTAATGTTCCTGCATTGGATATTCTGATAGTTGTTCTCTAGCATGTGTACTTAATACATGACTATTTAATTCTGGAGCAGCTAAAGAGAATGTAAGTCTTTCTTGAGTTGCATCAATATATAAATCCATTGGGCATTTTAAATAATATCCCATGGTCATTGAGTCAAAAACTGCTTGACATTTTTTTACAGTAAGTTTGAGCTGGCCATTTTCTATCTGCCTATTATTGTCTATGTAGCCTAATTGCTTTCTCCACCATGCAGGTAAGTTTTCTGAATTTTGAATTGGTGTCGGATCTGGGAATACTTTTCTGTATATTCTTATCTTGGGAATAAACTTTATTGTTGGCATGTTATATTACTGGAACCCACAGACTGTGCATTTGTGACTGCAGACCATCTACAGACGATATGCTCAAGTATATCATATCGATATCCTTTATAGAAGAAGAAAAAGATATAATGTCATTACTATTAAATATTTTAATTTCTTCTGGCTTTAACATTTTTGTTAAGCCATTCTGATGATAAAATTGATTATTGTCAGAGATATTTACTATTCCATAAAATGAAGTACTGCTTGTGGGAGACATGCTAAAGTGTGAGTTAAAGTCTTTAATTGCTAAAAGCCTAGCGTAACAAAAAACTCTTAGCTTTTCAAAAGAAAAATTTTTTTCCTTTATGTATGATTTAATTTCCTGAGAACATGAATAATATAAATCATATATAGGCTGATCTGGAATTGTAAAAATATTGTACGATTTTGTATATAAAATATCTTTATGTGTAGATAAGTTTAAATTAATTCCATTTTGAGTATCTACTACATCTATTTGCAAATCATCATTAAAATTGCTTATAGCTGTTTGAATTTTATTCATATCTTATATCGTACCAATAAGATGGAGACATGGGATCTCTATACTCCATTAAATCTATTTGATGGATAAGGACTGGATCTTTCCAGTATGGTGTCTCTGTAACCCTATCCTTTATATCCATTTTAAGTGCCATATTAATTCCGCTCTTCATTACTTCATGCCCAACTGCATTATGAGTTTTAGCTGTGTCTAAATATAATTTATACTTAGCAAATAATATTGTTTTCAAAAGATTTCCAAGATATTTCATTATCCCATTTTTTCTGTATTTTGTAGATGTATATATTCTATTAAACGAACCATTTTTATCAAATGTTATATATGCATCTGGATAATCATTATATATTTTTTTAGAAATAATTATAGTCCCTTTAGGAAATTTATCATTTATATAAAGAGAACATACTCCGCCTAAAGTATTTTTTGCATCAAAAATAGTGATAAGTACCCATGAGTTTTGAAGACTTTCTGGGTACTTATTAAATGTTACAAAAACTTTATCTTGTGAATAAACAGAAGATGTATCTTGGCTCATTAGCCATTTATTTGCTGGTCTAGGGTATTAAGTCTTGCTATTAAGCCAGCCTTAATGTCATCGTCTCCTGGAACTAAATTAGTATTAGAGCCTGAAAGAAGCATTACTTTAATCCAGGCTATTTCTAAATCTGACGCTAGTAGCGAAGACTCTGCTGTTTCCACAGCAGTAGTTGCAACTAGAATTGCCTCTTCTTCATTCACAACAGATTGATATAGCTCAAGAAGTGCCTGAGATAAATCTTCTCCAGCGTGAGAAACTGTATATTGCTTAATATGCTCAAGTGGTTGAGAGTCGTGCACCAAGATATCATTATCGACAAAGAAAACATCGTATGGCTCTACGTCAATACATACCACAAGCTCTCTTTGTGCTATAACTTGTATTGAATCTATTGCAACATAATCTTGAGCAGTTTGTGACCAAAGTAGGTCTGTTTCAGCTATATCTTTAACGTTTGTAAACGAAATTTTATCATTTCCGTCTTCAGTATTATTTTGACCGTTTAAAACACCTGGTCTCTTTGTTAATACATAGTGGGTGTCTGAATATTTGACATTATTAATTAAATAAACTTCATCAACAAAGTATGCTGTTAATCCCATAACAGTAGTCTCTGTATTTGATTCCACGGTTATATCGCTTGATGACCATCCGTACTGGAATTGATTTAATGTAGCTTGATTTGTATTGTCAGTAATATTTGCTGAAACAAGAGTATCTCCTACTGCTAGAGAGATAGCTGGAGTATACCCGCTTGTTGTCTTAATCAATGTATTTGCAGAAACTGACTTATATCCTTTTTGGAAAAACCCAAATGGAGTAAATCCAAATGGGGTAAATCCGAATGGAGTAAATCCGAATGGCGTGAAGCCAAATGGAGTAAAGCCAAATGGTGTGAATCCAAATGGTGTGAAGCCGAACGGCGTGAAGCCGAATGGCGTGAATCCAAACGGTGTGAAGCCGAATGGGGCAAAAGAAAATGAAGTTACGCTACTGGAATAACCTGAAAAACTAGAATAACCGTTAGCGTTTTGAGCTCTAACTCGATATTGTTGTGCAGTTCCTTGCTCCTGTCCAACGGTTACTGATGTTGATGCAGTATTTCCTGATTTAGAGTCTGTTGATTCCCAGTTATAATTTGTAATTGCTAGACCACCATTACTTGGTGCCGACCAGGATACTAAATCATTTGCTGCTCCACTTTGAGCTGAAGCAGACGGAGCTGAAGGAGTTGCTGGCACAGTGGTAACTAGAACGTTAGCAGTGTTTGAATTTGGAGAAACATTAAAATTATCTTCTGCACGTACATAATAGGAATAATTTGTGTTAGAAGATAATCCTCCGTAGGAAAATGTATTTGTAGGATGATTTACTGTTGTAAGAGAAACACCATCTCTAAATATTCTATAAATTGTAGGAGTATTTCCAGTTGTTGGATTAGTCCAAGCTAAATCTACTCTGCCATCGTTAAAGGCTCTTCCCGAACCTACATTGGTGGCAGTTAAATTAGTTGGTGCGTTAGGTCCAATAAAGTTATCTTGAGCTGAGGATCTGACTCCTGGTCTTTTTGCATCTGTCATTTTATGCTCCTATTCTTTATGCGCTCAAATCTCCAGCAAGCAACCAGGTATCGGTTGCTACTTTGGTAAGTGTTGCTGATGAAGATGTTGTTCTTAATTTTAATCCTGGAGTATTCAAAATTGTAACTCCAGATGCTGCAACAAAGTTTGCTCCTGTGCCAGATGACTGGTAGAAGCTTATTGAAGTACCTACTGGATATGCTGTAGTTGCATTTGTTGGAACTGTAACAGCAAATGTTCCAGAAATTGGAATCAACTGATCTCTTAGTGATAATCCACCTGTTGAAAGGTTAAATGCTGAGCTAATTGTTGATCCAATTGTAGTTAATGATGGTACACCAGCTTTTGTCTGTGTCCCATCTGTAAATGCTACTCCAGATGCTGCAACAGTTACTGTACCAGTAAATGTTGGGGAAGCAAGTGGTGCTTTAGCTGCTAAATCAGTTGTAAGGTTAGCAATTTTAGACTGATCAATTGCTGCTGATGCATTAATATCAGCGTTAACAATTGTACCGTCTGCAATCTTGGCAGAAGTAATTGCTGAATCAGCAATCATTGCTGTAGAAACAGTTCCATCTGGAAGAGTTACTGTACCAGTAAATGTTGGGGAAGCAAGTGGTGCTTTAGCAGCAAGGTTATTTGTAAGCGTAGTAGAGAAGTTTGCATCATTGCCAAGTGCTGTAGCCAACTCGTTAAGAGTGTCTAGTGCTCCAGGGGCTGAGGCAATAACATTGTCTACTGCAGTTTTTACGAAAGCAGTTGTAGCAATTTGGGTTGTATTGGTTGCTGCTGCTGCTGTAGGTGCTGTTGGAGCTCCAGTAAGTGCTGGAGAAGCAAGTGGTGCGTAAGTTGAATCTGCAGTTGATGAAGCAAGCTTAGAATCAATCTGTGATTGAATTGCTGAGGTTACTCCGTCAACATATCCAAGTTCTGTAGCAGAAACTGTTGATGAAATTGCTAACTTAGTCCAATCAATTTCCGCTGAGGCATTAATGTCAGCATTTACAATTGTACCGTCTGCAATCTTTGCAGAGGTTACTGCGCTATCTGCAATTTTTCCTGTTGTTACGGCTAGATCATTAATCTTATCAGTTTCAACAGCGGATGCTCCTAGTTTTGCTGCAGTAATTGCAGTGTCTGCAATTTTACCTGTTGGTATTGTTGCATCGACAATCATTGCACCAGTTACTGTGCCATCTGGAAGGGTTACGGTACCAGTAAACGTTGGAGAAGCAAGAGGAGCTTTTGCATCTAGCTGTGTTTGAACTCCAGAAGTTACTCCGTTTATGTATGCAATCTCTACGTTGGAAACGTCACCAATACTTGTTGAAGCTGGAAGGGTAACGTTGCCAGTAAACGTTGGGGCAACAAGAGGAGCATAGGTTGAAGCAGCGGTTGCAGATGCAAGTTTATCATCTAGCTGTGCTTGAACCGAAGAAGTTACTCCGTTTATGTATGCAATCTCTACGTTGGAAACGTCACCAATACTTGTTGAAGCTGGAAGGGTAACGTTGCCAGTAAACGTTGGGGCAACAAGAGGAGCATAGGTTGAAGCAGCGGTTGCAGATGCAAGTTTATCATCTAGCTGTGCTTGAACCGAAGAAGTTACTCCGTTTATGTATGCAATCTCTACGTTGGAAACGTCACCAATACTTGTTGAAGCTGGAAGGGTAACAGTACCAGTAAGCGTTGGGCTTGCGATAGGAGCATAGGTTGAAGCAGCGGTTGCAGATGCAAGTTTATCATCTAGCTGTGCTTGAACTGAAGAAGTTACTCCGTTTATGTATGCAATCTCAGTTGCACTTACGTCTCCGATAGAAGTTGTAAGGGGCAAACCAACATTTCCACTAAATACTGGAGAAACAAGTGGTGCATAGGTGCTAGCAACATCAGATGCGTTTGCTTTTGTCGCTAAAGAATTTGTTACTGTTGTAGCAAAATTAGGATCGTCTCCAAGGGCTTCTGCTAACTCATTTAAAGTGTTTAAAGTTGAAGGTGATGCACTAATTAACGCTGTTATTTGTCCATCTGTATAAGATTCAGCATTTGATTGTGCTGTATTGGCAACTGTCTTGGCAAAAGCAGTTGTGGCAATCTGTGTGTTATTTGTATTAGAAGCCGCTGTTGGTGCAGTTGGCGTACCAGTAAGTTCTGGAGACGTTAAAGTCTTATTTGTTAATGTTTGTGATCCAGTCAATGTGGCAACTGTTGAATCAATATCGATTGTAATTAAGTTATTTACATCATCATATGTTTTATCAAGACCAGTTCCAGCAACAAGTGCTGCGTTTACTGCATCTTGTGACAATTCGTCTATGCTTGGTATCTGTGCATATGGCACCTTGCCAGAACCATCTAGAGTAGCTACGCCACCTGCTTCACCTTTTTGTGATAAAGGAATAAAATCGTCTACTGTGTCTGATAGCGCATAGTCTAAGCTATTCCATGCCGTTACGCCATCGCCAAATTTAAATGTGTTGGTATCTGTTTCAATACCAATTTCACCTGCTGCCAAAGTGGGATTAGCTGAATCCCATTGGTTTGAAGTGCCCCTTCTGAGTTGAATTCTTACTGTTGCCATGTTGTTTATACCCCTATATTAGAATTATACCACTTGCTCATTTTACTAGGAAACCACTCCCGAATCAAATGTAAGAGCAAATGATGAACTGCTTGGGGATCCGCCATCGGCAAATTTAATAGCCTCAGTCACAACCCCATCTCCACCAACAGAATATATTGGTGAACCATTATAATCAATAGCCAAGCCAATATCATTAAATCCTATATCGTTTGAGTCTGATATATCAATCCACTGATTATTAACTTGAATTCTTAATTTATTATTATCTGTATTAAATGCTAGGGGTACTGAGCCTAGTGTAACCTGTCCACCTTGGACTACTAGATTATTTTTAACTTTAAAATCTTTATTATTAGTTGCCACGAGTTCAATTTCCCCCGAATTTTAGGTGGGGGATTTTGTGTCCCCCACCAATTTTATTTAGTTGTTAGACAAGCAGAGTAGCGTGAGCCATTACCTCTGTACTGTTGTTTGTTGGAGTCACACGAATTCTGACATTTCCGCTATCAATATCAGCGTCAATTGTCATGAGTGATCCATTTGTTGTTGTAATACCATACTCGTTAAGAGCAATATTGTCTGAAGTGTCTAGTGTTACTATTAACTCAGAAACATGGGTATGTGAACCATGTTTTGCCTTAACAAGAACTTTAGCTGTTCTATAGTTTGTCTTATTCCAGCTTAGAAGAGTTGTAACTGCTGCGGTTGCAATATTTCCTGTTGTAGCCGCAACCTGACGAGATACTGAATTTACATCAAGTGCTGTAAAGTCTGTGTCGCCATCTAGTACATTGGCAAGAGCTGCTGCTGCAGTTGCCTCTGCGGCTGCTTGTGCTGCTGTATCTCCTGCATCTACATATTGCTTAGTAGCTGCATGTAGAGCGACTGAAGGATCTGCATGAAGTGTTAATGCTCCAGTTAGTGTGCCACCAGTTAGATTTAATTTACCAGCCAAGTTGTTTGATATAGTTGTAAAGAAGTTTGCATCATCATTAATTGCTGCTGAAATTTCATTTAATGTATCAAGAATACCTGGGGCTCCGTCAACAAGATTTGTTATTGCTGTATCAACATAAGTTTTATTAGCAATTATGTCTGTGTTTACCGAAAATGCACCAGTTCCTGAATTGTAAGATAATCCTGAACCTGCACTTACTGCCCCACGAGCACGAGCATCTGTGTAATATAGATTTGAACCCTCTCCAATATCTGAAGTTATAAGATCACCAATCTGGGAATCAGTATAGTCATTTGCATCCTGTAATGCATCAGAGGCTGCGCCATATGCATCAAATGAATTTGCAGCTACACTTACAACACCAGTTGCGGCGTTGTATGTGATTCCTGTTCCTGCTGATATAGCACTTCTAGCTCTTCCATTTGTAAAGTATAGATTTGAAGAACCTTCTGACAACTGATCAGTATTTGAATCTGCTACGCCATTTTCAGCAGTAATTGTAAGATTATTTGATCCATCTTTAGAAATTTCAATATTTGTTTTTATTGCATTAACAAGAAGATTTGCAGCCTCTTCTTTTGCACGAGCTGCTGTATAGTAAAGATTTGTTCCTTCTGTTAGCGCTGTGGTGCTGTGATTAGAAATATCTGAAACTGTACCAGTTACGTTACCAGTAACATTACCTGTTACGTTTCCAGTTACATTTCCTGTTACGTTACCTGTTAAATTTGCTGTGATTGTGCCAGCTGAAAAATTACCAGAACCATCACGCTTGACAACCTTATTAGCTTCATTTGCGGAGGTTGCGGTACCGCCTATCAGATTTACGATATACGATTGATCTGCGTCTTTCTTTGTTAAGATATCAAAGCCGTTTACGGTAGCGGTACTTCCTTCAACTACCAGGCCATTTTTTACTCTAAAATTTTTATTTACTGTTGCCACTCTGACAACCCCCTTATTTAAGCCTTAAGCGCAGTCCTCACAAATCTGGCTGTAACAGCCGAAGTTGTGGGGGTCACGCATAAACCAATTATACCTGAATTTACTTCAAATGTGATATTTGCTAAAGAATTTGAAGTATTTGATATTATGTTGGATTCTGATACATTTATATCGGTTCCATCATTTAATAACAAGTAGTCAGATGATACATATTCGTTATCCCTTGTTATTTGTAGACTGTATTTAATTGTTCTGTATATACTGGCAGACAAAGTATCCACGGTTGTCTTGTTTTCTATACCAGTTATAGTTAAATCATTATTGCCGTCAAGGCCAAGCAGCACTAGAGTTGAATCTGATTGATTATCTAGGTCAGCCAACTGAGATTCCAATGTTGAAATTTTGTAATCTAGAGATGTAGCTACGTTAGATCCATTTACACCAACCTTAGCCTGTAAAGCCTCTAGTGCATCATTTACGTTTCCATGTAATGCTGCATGGCCTGCTAGGCTATCTGTGCTTTGTGGATTAGATAAATCATCTAAAGTTGTTGGGAAATTAGTTGCCAATTTCGCCTCCGTCTAAAAGTGTCAAATCTGTAAAATTTGGATCACTATATGTTGAATTTGGAGAGCCTCCATCAAGTCCTATTATAGCAGGAATTTCTTCATTGACCGACGCCTCGTTATTAATATCTTCTGTAAAGTTAATTGTTTCTTGTAAGTTAACTGTGTGTACATTTCCATCGTAAGTGTGAGTGTGTATATAGAATGGGGCGGGATCTGTAGATCCAGGAGTTAAATCAACCCAAACTAAACCATTATATATTTTAATGTTTTTGCTTATTACATTAAAGTAAACATCACCTGCACTGCCAGATAAAGGATCTTCATCTAGTGTTAGTAAGTTCAATAATGATTTAAATTTGCGGGCCACTATTAAACTCCTATCCGATTACTACTACTCTATACTCTCCAGCTGAAGGTGCTACAGCAAATTTAATAGTTACTGCTGATGTTGATGTATGCTCAACATCTGCTTCTATTTGTGCATATGGAGAAGCAACTTCGTAAATTTGCACGACAACATCTTTCGTACCCAAGTTGTGAGTTACTGTATAAGTTGTGGCTGATGTGCTAAGTGTAGCCTTGTATTTTCTAGTTATTTCGTGGTAATTTGTACCATCATTTGTTAAAGTCCACTGATCGTCTGTTTCGTTCCAGAGTAGCTCTACGTCAGAAGAAGTTCCTCTGTTTACTTTTAACCCAGCATTTGCTGAAGGGGCGCCAGTTACATTTGTATTAAGTACAACTTTATTGTCAACAATATTAACTTCAGTTGTGCTAATTGAGTTAATTGTTCCTTGAACATCAAGGTTTCCACCAATTGTTAAATTACCAGTAACTGTAACATCATCTGGCAAACCAATTGTTACTGCTGCTGACTCAGATCCAGAACCAGATACTGTAACCTCATTTGCAGTTCCTGTAATTGTTGCTACATAGTTACCTGTAGTATCGGTTCCAAGGGCTACTGAATTAGGCTGAACTGTAGTGGTAATTGTTACATCGCCAAGATTTGTCATTGTAGCAGAACCAGCTACATCTCCTGATAATGTAATTACTGGATCTTTTGCTAAACTAACATGACCATTTGTAACAGAAAAATCTGTTGAATCAAAACTTGCAACACCCTTATTGGAAGAAGTTGCATCCTCTGCTGATATTGTTACTGTATTTCCAGAAACCGATGTATCAATTCCTTCTCCGCCAGTAACAGTTAATGTTTCTGTAAGTAGAGAAATTGTATCTGACCCAGAGTCAGAAGATATATTTAAATCTGTAGATATTGTTGAGCTGCCTGCTGCAGTTAATCTACCCTGTGCATCAACCGTAAAGGTTGGAATTTCTGTGGATGACCCGTAAGAACCAGCTGTAACTGATGTGTTATCTAAATCTATAGTTGTTGTACCAGAAGCATTGTTATATGTAGCAGTTAAACCTACACCACCTGATACAGAGGAACCGATTACATCTTGAATAACTTCTGTAGAACCAGAAGTAGGAATCCATTCCGCTCCATTGTAAAAGTAAAGTACATTATCGCTGGTGTTGTAGTAAACTTGACCAGATACTGGACTGCTTGGTGCAGAACCTAAGTTTTGAATTCGAGCATTGAGTAATTCGTTCTTGTTTAAATCAATGCTTACTAAAAATTTTCTTGCCATATTCTATGCTCCCTTAAGACAGGTATGCTGTCCCTGAAAATGGCTGTGCCATAGTCAGTGTTAAAGTGTTAAGACTATTATAGTCGATTCCAGTTTCTAAAACATCTCCAGCGCTAGATTTAACAGTCACATTTGGGCTAAACCCAAGATTGTGCGCTATTTGTATTGAATATAATCCATTTGATGGCCCTAAAACTTGAGCCATTTCCCAGGAAAATTCAAAAGATACCTTTTGAGCCAATTTAATTACTGCTGCGCCAGTCCAAGATGTTTGAGAAGGTTTCGGGCCATAGAACTCACTTGTTAATTTATTATAATAGAAATCCCCTTCAGTTCCTAGATTATTTGATGGAGCTCCATTCCCGTTAAGAATAGTTCTACCAGCTAATCCTTGAACTCCTGGGGAGCTGACGATAACTTTGTTTACATTTTCTATTACTTTAACATTATTTGTCATATAGTAACCGATCTATTTAGAGTCAAAAACCCTTCAAGGAGTTTTGTTTTATTTAAATTAGAATCGGTTAACATAAGGTCATAAGCGGACTTTGGATAAAACAATTTATTAGTTTGAGTTGGTGTCATTTTACAAGTTATTGTTCCTAACAAAGGATCAATAGTAATGCCACCGTCTGGTGAATTTAAAGAGAAGGCTAACTTGCTACCACCCTTTGTATCTCTAACCTGAAGCTTTGCAAAAGCTCCTGTTAAATTAATGGGATTTGCGTTTGAATCTTCATATTCTACTTTAAAAGTAAAAGTAGTATTTTGATCAACTTCCCAATTTTTTTGTCCTGCCATATGCTAAGGCCTCCTAAAATAGGAAAACTCCTATGCTTAATTTTAGCATAGGAGCAATCCTAATCGACTACTAAATTACGCCTTTTTGGTAAATCCAAAAGAATTTTCATTTGGATTTAATGCCTTTAGAATAACTGGTAAGCATGCTGCTATACCACCCTTAATTAAATCTCCTGGGTCAGTATTGCCAGTCATATATAAAGCAATTGCCGCACCTAAAAAGTGACGACCATAGCTTGCCAACGCTGCTAGAATTTTTTCTTGCATTGTTACCTTTCCATCATTATTAAGATCTTGTTTCATTAAAGACCTCCTATTTCTGGGCTTTGTGCCCAGGAATTTTGGGTGTTAACCCAACATTAATTGTACCACTAAGCCAAAATATCTACAATCTCACAATTGCCATCTGAGGTACAGGCTAGGGTTTGTGTGCCGCTTGTTCCGTCCTCTGTCTCGTAAAAAGATAAATCTTCCCACCGAATTGAAGATGGCATTTTAGCAACAAGTTCAAAATATTCTGTTTCTGTTATTTCTTGATATGGTGCTTGCTTATAAGAATGATCTGAATATGGTAAAAATGATATTCCAGAAACTTCATCAAAATGTTCCCACACCCAAGATCCGACAGCCATCCATTCATCTTCGTGAACCGAAACTGTAATAGAAGGTTTATGTTCACACCAAGCACGTTGATAAAGAAGCCATAAATTTAAATGATCTATTGCCGTTAAATCTTTTCTAAATGTTGCTTTTTCTGGAGATTTAACTGGAAAAGAAAAAACATAGGTATTGTTTGGGTTCATAAAATCATCTTCACATGGAATGCCAATATCTTTTAAAAAATTAGACAAGGGATCTTTTTTGTCACCACGAACCGTTCGAATATAATATTCAGAGTGCCAAGGATGCATTCCAGAAGAAACTCCAGTTAATTGAGAGACTGTTCCAGAAGGCTTGACACACGTTACCGCTGCTGAAGAATTAATTCCTATATGTTGTGCCTCTACAGCGTTTGCTTCTCGTGCACGAGATCTAAGCCTTTGCAGTAAATGTTCAAGTTTTGTATAATTATCTTTTTTTATGTGATCAGCATCGCAACACAGGACTGAACAACCTTTACCACAATTAAATTCTTTTTCTCCTCTAGCTTTTCCAGAAAATATTGAATTTCCAAATTGTCCAGTTAATGATACTCCCAACAATCTTTCTTCTTCTGTGTTCTGCTTCCAGATATCTCTTAAATATTGAAAGTCTGTTAATGTAGATTGCCATGTTCCTAATATTGCAGCTAGCTGAACCTTTCTTGATACTGATTCCTCATTGTCGTTTTCACGTATTACGACCTCGGACAGGTTACAAAATTGATACGGTCTTAAAATAATTTCAGAGCAAGGGTTAGTCCCGTAATGTATGTTTGGGTCTCTTCCATATAAGGCTGCCTGTTTTTGTGCAGCAGAGACATTATAAATTCCACGTTCTCCAGATTTTGAATCATAAAGATTTTTCCATTCTGTAATAAATTGTTCCATTGGTGGTTTTCTAGAATAAGCAACAGAGTTATTTGAAAGTGCTCTTTGAGAGTTAGTTTCCCACCAGTTTCCAGATTTTGCGTGAGCCATTTCAATATCATTAATATTAGATAACGAAATCATTGCTGATCTTCTAACTCCTCCGACAACAACAACCTCTCCTATTTTGCACATTATGTCATGGCATTCAATTGGTTTTAACTGTCTCCCAATTGCATTTTTTAAAGTTTTAATAGTAAAATCAAAAAGATTAATTAAAGGTTGGGGGCCAGAAGATCTTCCCCCCATGGTTTTTAATCTAGCGCCAGCAGGTCTTAAATTAGTAACATCTACAGATGGAATTTTGCCATTCCATAAAAATTCAATAAGTTTTCTGTACGCATTTGCCCAACCTGTTTTTGAATCTTCAACAACTATAACATCATTTGTTTTTTCTAAAATCAAAGGAACTTCTGGAAGTTGATTTATGTATTTGTATTCAACAGAAAATCCTACCCCTGCGCCACACATTAATATATACATTGTTTCATCAAAAGATCTAAGACTATCTACTGGAAGATAAGAGCAGTTGTATCCAGCTGCGTTGTCTCTTTCTAATGCTACCCCCGCAGTCATAACAGCTCTCATCGATGGCATTACATTTCTTGAATACACTGCATCTTTAAGATTAGATAAAACAATTGGATCTGGCGTGTAATCAAATTTTTCTTTAAGGTGATTTAATATAAATTTAAAATATCTATCTACAGATTCTTTCCATGTTTCCCTTCTGTTTTCTTCTGGAATCCATCTTGCATATCTAGATATAGCAATAAAATTTTCGTATGGGTTTTTTATAATATAAGAAAAAGGATTTTCTTCTACAAGTTGCATAGGTTTTTCTTCAAAATAATCTGAAGACAATTTAAATGAATCTAAATATGACATTAAACACCTTTTCCTCGTTTTGCGATTGTATTTTAAATTAGTAAGAAGACAATTCTACCAAAAAAAATTCTAGAAGGGAAGTGTTTTTGCTTATTATATGGTAAATAAACTATAACATTATCAGTTAACCATAAGTATATTTTTAGTCAACTAGCTTGACATATATCATAAAACAATGTTATTATTATAGTCCGTTATCTCTAATGGAGGAAATGCCAATGGAGAATATGAAAGAAAAACTTAGTGATGTTATTCATCATTATGTTGCAATAGCGGTTGGTTTAATGTTTTTATTTTCTGGTACGCCAGTTATTAATACACCGCCAGCCGAAGCTCTGATTGTAAAACCAGAGTCAAAAACAGAAGCACAACTGAAAAGAGAAACGCTGGAAAAATTCAGCAATACTGTATACAAGCCTTCGGAAATGTTAACAGACAATGAGTTGGTAAAACTTCTCAAGGCTGTTGGTTTTGAAGGAAACGCCCTTAAAATGGCGTGGGCCATTGCTAAAGCGGAGTCTAACGGACGCCCTATGGCACATAATGGCAACAGGAATACTGGAGACAGTTCCTACGGAATTTTTCAGATCAATATGCTGGGAACTCTTGGCACAGATCGTAAAGAGAAATTCGAATTGAGATCAAACGTACTTTTGTTTGATCCAGTCATAAACGCAGAGATAACGTATTATATGACTAAAGGCGGAATAGATTGGTCATCTTGGCCTAATTCTATACCAAAAGCAAAGAAATTGATAATTCAATTTCCAAAGTAGTTAGGAGATAAATATTAAGATACAGATAGTGTCTAAATATTTAACTCTTGCAAGAGAGGGTCTTGTTCCACAAATGGATTGTCCATTATGCCAAGGCCTTCTTTTTGCAAATTCGGACGGGGAAGACCAAATATTTATGTATTGCCTTTCTTGTGATTATAAAAAATATATTGGTATGCACCTATATAAAAATATGAAAGGTCTAGTAGATGCCATTAAAAAATGAATTTGATGAAAATTTAAGAGCTAAGGTAGCTAAAAATATACCATGTGTACATATGCCTGGATTATTGCTAGCGGAAAGAGCCCTAATTGTAGTTAAAGAATATTTAGAAGAGTCAAAGTCTCGTGGGCTTATCACCATAGATGACGTTTTGGAAGACATGAAGGTAAAAAATGGAGAATCTGAAAGCAACTAATTTAGAAGATAATTTGCCTATGGTAAATTATATAATGCTTCATAGAATTTATGACATGCTCACTTTAGTTGCTAACCTATTAGCAAAAGATGAAGAATCTAGACTTCAGATTTCAAAAATGGTAGAATATCATAAAGAGGGTTTCTTGCTGGGTCCCTCCCCAGCATTTAGAGCGGAAGAAAACAATGAACAAGGATAAAAATTCTGTAGTTGAATTAATGACAACTGTATACGAAGCAATGAATACTAGAATGGCCCTTATGTCGGGCATGTCGGAAGAAGAAACAGAAGAAAAAACAACACAGTCCAGGCCTGCAATAACTTATTACATGTCTGAGATATATGATCGTCTAGAACAAAATGACTTATTAAAGTATGAATAAGTGATATAATTATGTCATGCCAAGAAATTTTGCTAAAAAAATGTATGGCCCGTATTTTCCATATGATCACGGGCGAAAACATACTGATGAAGAATACCGAGAAAAAGATCTAGAGGCAAAGATAGAAAAACTTATCACAAGGATAATAAATAAATTTAAAAGGAAGTAGCCTTAGTTGAGCATTAGCTCCCAAGGCTATGCACGTGAGTGCAGCAGGTCCCGAATAGATCCGCCTCTATTCGGGATTTTTGCTATATATAAATCCTACCATCACAAACCTGTTACCAGAAATAATTTTTTTTACCCCGTGAGTGCATTCTTCTGATGTTTCATGAACTAAAAGAGTTCCTGATAAAGGCTTAAGAATAATATTTTTATCAGTATATACAACCTCTCCCCCCTCATAGTCATTGTTTAAATACAATACATATCCATAAACTGGAATTTCATTATTGTCAGAAGAATAATTTTCTTTGTCTGAATGTGGGTAAAATGCCCATTTGTCATTAGATTTTTTATATTTTAAAACTTGGTCTGGCACATATATTCTTTCATTATTTTTAATTAATGATAAAAATTTATTATTATATTTGTCTAATATTTCTTCTACTGTTTTATCTAAATTTATTTTTTTTGTAAAATGTATACTATGAGGCCAGCTGTTCCAGCCGTCTTCTAACTGACAAAAAGATAGTATGATTTGTAAATCTATCTTATCTATAAAATTTTCAATATAAAAAATATCTTTATCCAAATAAATTTTATCCATTAAAGATCTCCTAGTATTACGCTTTTCTCTATAGCCTTATTGTATAACTTGTAATGTTCTTCTAAAGGCAAACCTTTAATCATTTCCAGGTGGCGGTTATACAGAACATCTTTTTTTGAAGTAACAGTTTTTCTTTTGTCTTGAGTTTTAACGTGCCAACTAGAGTAGGATTTAAAATCTTCGTTGGTTAAGGAAAAGAATTTTCCCAATGAGTTACACAAAAATTTGGCAACCTTGTCTGTATTACTAATAACATCTTTAAAGTCAAAGAAGGTAACATTATGGTCTAGCATCTCAGAATAGTGATCTAAAAATTGATTACTTCTAAACTGCATTTGAGAAAAATTTTCCATTACATTTATGGATGTTAATGACTCAATTGGATCTCTTGCAATTGAAAAAACCTTAGAGTAATCTTTGCCTGCGGCAGACTGTATTTCATACATTCTAGATTTAAAGAATTCCGATGGAGTATCTTTATTTATTTTTACGTAGTGTCCAAAATCTATATCCAGGTCAGTATTTAAGTCTAAATACCATGATAGCCAATTTTTACCAGATCGGGGATAGGTTAAGAAATAAGCGTCAGGTTTTAAATTTACAATCATTATTTACCAAATAAACTTTATTCATTAAAGATCTCTTTTATCTTTATTTTTGTTTTCTATGTAGTTTAAGTTTAGCACAACACGAATATTTGTATCTGTTTGAGAGTATCCACTATGCATAATATTAGAATCAAAAACCACTAATCTATTTTCTAAGCTCCCAATTTTCTCTCCGCTTTCAAACATAGTAAATCCATTATTTGTGTTTAAATAAAATATTGCAGTGGTATGTTTCATTTTGCTATCGGTATGCATACCACCCTCAATATGAATAGGAGTTCTTGTTCCAAGATTTGCTTTTACTCTCAGTATCTCTTCTGGATTAATTTTATTTATTAATGGCATAACATCTGAATAAAAATTAGATTTTACCCCAACATCTTTTCTATACATTAAATTAAAAAATTGAAACTTATCTATTTCTTTTATTTCATTGGGATAGGCTACGTTAGGACTGTAGTACCATGGAAATTTTTCGTTATCTATAAAAACACTTTTTATTACTGCAAACTCTTTTTTGTCTAAATAGTTATCAAATATTTTGATGCTCAACTATATCCTCTTTTTTGTAAGTAAATCCAGTAAAAACTATTCTTCGTCCTCCAGAAAACCTTAAGACTCCATGCTCATATTCTTTTGATCCAGGATGACATAACAATGTACCAGATTTAGGTTTAAAAATAATATTTTTATTAGTATATTTAATTTCTCCTCCAGAAAAATCATCTGTAATAAATATTACAATACCTTGTGCAACATTTGCAATTACACCATCATGATCAATATATGTGTCTTCTGTATTGTCTGAATGTGGTTGCATTATCCATTCGCCATTAGGATTTCGAGGGCTTCCTAAGTTTTTTTCATCTCCATAAACTATAATTGGAGGAGATCCACATGACCTATAGAACTGAGTTTCATTATTTAAAAGATCTAATAATTTAGAATTATATTTTTGCCACAGATCACAAATTGAAGGGACTTCATAAATTTGATGAATTGCATGCTCATAAGCAGCTGATTTGGGAACTTTATTTACTTCTTCAACAATTATTTTTATGTCTTCTGGTGATACAAAATCTTCTATATAAAATATATTTTCTTCTAAATATTGCTTTTTAAATTTACTTTCTTTTCTTTTTTCTTCTACACTTTTTAAATTTAAAAAATCATGCGTAATGTTTTTAGTACTATCTTCAATTTTTGTTCCGTATGGAATAAAACCTTGAGATGGTCCCATTCTCCAAAAATGTGGAGTTATATATTTATATCCTTTAGGGTAAAGGGCTTCGTGTTCGTTTTCTAAATCAGAAGATTTAAACATAATTATGCTGCCAGCCTCTGGCTTTATTGTTAAGTTATGCTTAACAAATTTTAATTCTCCGCCCTCATAATCATCATTATAATAAATAACATATGAGTGTTCTAAATCATCATATGGGCAATCGGTATGAGGTCCTCTACTTGACATTGCGTTATATCTGCCAATTACATACCCTCCAGATGAAAGTTTTGGATTATGCTTTGTATCTATTTTCATCAAATCTGCATAAATTTCAGAACATTTATTAACTGCATCATCAATAGATTTAAAAACCCAATAACTATCTGTATACACTTTATCTCGATCTGCTACATTATCAATAATGTTATATATGCATTTTGCTGATCCAAAATCAGGAGAAACAATACCTTCTTTTTTCCAATCTCTTTCTTGCTCTAACGAAAAAGCATACTGGTTCCCCCAAGGAAGCCAGTCTGTTATCACATTATTGCTTGTTTTATTTATATAGTCTATAATTTCTTTAGAATTAGGTATTGCATTTTTAAAATAAAATATCTTTTCATTAAATACTTCATATTCCATACTATATCCTCCCAATTAAGTGAAAAAGTGCGGCGGAAAGTGAACCGAAAAATAGAACCATCAATATCCCTTATTCTTCCATTTATCACTATCAAATTCACTAAAGGATGCCAATAGGGCAAAACCCATTAATATAATGCCCACTATGCATCCAATTATGAAGACTGTTTCCATATATATATTATAATATATTTTTTATATATTGATATCTGGGGATATTAGATTTTAGCAAAGCCCCCCTTTCCCCCCGTTTGTAAAAATTACAAAAAGAGAGAAAGGAGGTTTATTTGTAGCTACACATCTGGTACATATTGAGTTTCAGTGTAAGCCCCCCACAAACCAAAAGTAAGTGTAGCATTTAGTTTTCATCAAAGTCAAGAGGTAATTAATATGAATAAGAAATATTAGGGACATAAAGCGCCCTATCTATTCCGCATCTTTGAGGTCTAATCAAACAAATTTCACATTTACATAAAGGTACGTATCCTTTACCTGGACCATCATGCCACATCTGTATTGTAAATGCTTTGGTACCTTCAGTTAAAAGTTTTGTGCCATGACTCAATTCTTTATCCGTAGAACTAAAAATTATTATATCCCCTGCATTTGGCTTTAATTCAAGCGGGTAGGATTCAAAGTATAATTCTCCTCCAATATAGTCATCAGTCCAATAAATTAAAATTGAATGTTCTTCTCCAACATAATCATCTGGAGTGTCTATATGAAAATTAAGTTGATGTAGTAAATTATATACGGATATTGCAAAGCTTTTTTCAGGCCTAAATTCAACCTTAACATTATTTTTTTCTTTATAAATTTCAACACATTGAAGCAAGATTTTTCTAAAACTGTTTAAATATGAAAGCGTTTTTTCATCACAATCATTTTCGTTCCAATATTTTTGATGAAATGATTTAGTTTTACCATAATTCTGATTCCATGTATCATCTCTCCAATCTTGCCATTCGCTAACAGCTAGATTGCTTGTTTTGTCAAAATACTCAAACATTTCTTTTGCATTTGGTATTGCTTTCTCAAATACAAAAATTTTGTCGTGTAGTATATTGAGATTAATTTTAGTACTCATGAGGCCTGGTATAAAAATTTTCTGGCAAATCATTTTTACCAAATATATCAGTTACAGCACTAGACATTTTAATTGCATCAACACCTTCATATAATTGATCTTTTTCTCTCAATGCCTGCGCTTCTGGTAAAGATGCAAATCCTGCCACTATATAACGGATTCTATTGCCCTTTACAGGCTTTGTCCCATGTAAGTAGTCCTCCCATCCTGGATGTAGGAGCAAATCGCCCTTATTTGGCTTGTATTCAAAATTTACGTATGGATAATATATTTCTCCCCCGTCAAAATTGCTTATATAATGGGTAACTCCAAATACACATTTATTATCTAGCCCCAGTGATTCCGCCAAATTATCAGCATGTTCAAACATGGTCTGTCCTTCTGTCATTCTGTGAACTGAATTCATGCTTTCTACCCAAAGTTCTTGATTAAATAATTCTTGTAGTCTTACACGCATATGTTTTAATTCTTGATCTAAATCAGGATCTTCTACAAAAAAGAATTTCCCGTGCCACCATTCTCTTTTATTTTTTTCCCACCATGCTTCTTCTCCAAATGATTCTGCATGATTTACTAGTCTGTCGCAAAGATCGTCTGATAGCCAGTTTTTTAAAACAACTATATTTTTTTCTATTAAAACAGCATTGGGTTCTTTTTCTAAAATTTGAGTTAATTGTTTTTTGACTATTGATGCATATGGTTCCATATTAGTTAAAACTATCTCCACAGGCACAGGAGCCCTGAGCATTCGGATTGTCAATGGAGAACCCCTGGCTACTGATTGTGTCTTTAAAGTCCATTGTAGCCCCTTCTAGGTATATCCAGGACATCTTGTCTACCCTAACATCAAAATCTTTATATCTAATTAACTCATCATCTTTAACTTCATAATCAAAATAAGTTTGATATCTTAATCCAGAGCATCCTCCAGGTTGTACAGCTATTCTCAAGAATAACGTTCTATCTGTAAAAATAATTTGTTGTTCTTTTATTAATTCTCCCGCTTTTTTTACAGCAGATTCAGTTAATTTCATGCATTAATTATACACCCTCACGCATTCTAGTCAACTATAATTTAGATTTTAAAAAATGTTAATATAGATTTATTTTGTATGATGCACTATCTAGAGAAATCGGACATTTCGGATAGTGCGCCCATAGTTAGCGCATTTTGTGATTATAATCACAGATGTTTCATGTGAAACACATCACAGATGTCCGAATTGTTCTATTTATACTCTTGAAAATGTCAGTCCCCCATGATAATATTTAATTATTAGATAAACAGAAAGGAAATATCATGTCAAATCTATACTCAGTAGAATCTCTACTAATTGGCAAGGCTTATCGGTCTGCCTCCGTTGAAGGTGTTATTACAGACGCCGAGCCTTATACTAAGGCTTACTATGCTGATGCTGATGCTTATCGTGTGCGTGTTCGCCCTAGTGGCTCGCTATCCGATACTTATCGAATCGTAGCCGTAGCGCATGTGAGCTAAATCACATGCGACACGCATAGGATAGGCTTGAAAATGTCAGTCCCCTATGATAGTCTTACAGACATAACAATTAAATAAGAATTAGTAGAGCGTGAGCCTAGCAAATAAACCGAAAGGGTGAGCCTAGCAAATAACCGCTCTACAATACAACTAAATAAATTACAATTAATAAACGAATAGGAAATAAATAAATGAAAATCACTTACTCTATCTGGCAGGGCTCCTTAATCAAGGGTTCAAAGTTCACCGCCTCCAAAATGTCCGAGATTATCTCAGTAATCGAAGACCTAAACTCGGCTAAGCCAACAACTAAGTTCGAGTATTTCATAACACAAATCGAGCAGAATTAATGAACGCTCAAGTTTTCGAGTGCGACTCTTGCTTTGGTCATGGGGTAATCTTTATCGGTGATGATGAAGATTATTTCATTGAGCCTTGCTTATGTCAGCCCGACCCGCTATAATAAAGCCCTAAACGAAAGGAAATAAATTAAATGTATGCTATGTCATGGGAAAGAGATGTATCTACTTACAAATACGAATCAATACAAGACCCTTACTCAGTAGAGTTTGACGAATACGAATCAAGCGAGAGAGATTTATCGCTTGACGAATTGCTAGAAAATGAGTTAGACGAAATGGAAATAGAGGAAATGCTATAAATGGATAACTCACACCCACTAGCCCCTGTCGGTGGCAGGTGCTACAATTACAGACAACACAAAGAAAAGGAAAACAAATAAATGACCGCAACTTACACAGATTACCCATTCACAAAAGATGGTGTTAATTTCATTTCAAGAGTTTATTCTAACTCACCACATGCAAAAGATATTGCAGAAATGCCTCTTGCTGATTTCGCTAACCTTAATGTTGAGGCTATTGACGAATTAATAGGCAACCCTTCTCTCTTAACTCGTGAAGAATTAGAGCATGAGTTAGCCTGCTTAAATGAGGGTGGCTC
>Ga0194134_10001763_pt1 | contig 27613 bp, 27 predicted proteins | sample TA2KigOff0mmetaG_FD_148602 | JGI IMG/M metagenome (GOLD analysis project Ga0194134, IMG submission 148602) | Freshwater microbial communities from Lake Tanganyika, Tanzania - TA2015056 Kigoma Offshore 0m | ecosystem: Environmental > Aquatic > Freshwater > Lake | place: Tanzania: Lake Tanganyika... | reverse complement strand
ACATTCAGCGACACGTGCGCGAGTTCTGCCACTCGGTGACGAAGATCAAGGGTTTTGATTTCCCCGACCCGATTGCGATGTGCGTCGCAATCGACGACTCAATCGTCACGCGAGAAGAAATCCGCTATGTGGACGTGATTCTCGGCGAGAACGATGCGCGAGGCCAGACGATGGTCGACTGGTTGGGCGTGACGAAGAAGCCGGCCAACACACGAGTGGTGCTGCGCGCCGATCAGGCAAAGTTCAAAGACATGTTGCGCGCCGCGCTAAGCGGCTGACAGAGTTCCCGTCGCGCGCCGCGCTACGCAGCTGACAGAGTTCCCGTTGCGCGACGCTTTAGGCGACTTGCGACTTAGGCGAGGGGCAGTACGTTCAGGCGACGGGAAGAACGTCGACGACCTTGCGGCCGCGACGCTGCCCGAACTTCACCGCGCCGTCAACGAGCGAGAAGAGCGAGTCATCACTGGCGCGACGCACGTTCTTGCCCGGGTGCACCTTGGTGCCGCGCTGGCGAACGATGATGCTGCCAGCCGTGATCTTCGTGCCGTCGAACACTTTGACTCCGAGACGTTGCGCATTTGAATCGCGACCGTTCTTTGTTGAACCGCCACCCTTTGTCTTTGACATGATTCAGCCTTTCGCGATGCTGGTGATCTTGACGACGCTGTAGCGCTGACGATGGCCGAAGCGACGACGCTGGTTGGTGCGACGCTTGTAGGTGAAGCCGTCGATCTTGTCGCCGGCGTCTTCGCCGACGATGGTGCCCTTCACGCTGGCCTTGGCCAGTTCCTTCGGGGTGGAAAGCACGGTGCCGCCGTCGACGACGAGCACCGGACGGAATGAGACCTCAGAACCGGTGGCGCCGCCGAGCAGTTCGACGCGCAGGGTTTGCCCGCTCATCACTTTTTCTTGCTTGCCACCTGTGGCGATTACTGCGTACATAACGGCTTCGTACTCTATCGGGTGTTCTTGGGCAGGTCGGCACCGGCCTCGACTGCCGCTTCGTCTTCCAGCAACTTGGTGTCGACGATGACCCCACGACCATGACACGACTGACAAGTATCGGCGAATGCGGTGAGCAGACCCTCGCCGATGCGCTTGCGGGTCATCTGTACGAGGCCCAGTTCGGAGATATCGAACACCTGCGTGCGGGTCTTGTCGCGCGACAGCGCCTTGCGGAAGGCTTCCACCACGCGGCGGCGGTTCTCCTTGACCTCCATGTCGATGAAGTCGATCACGATGATGCCGCCGATGTCGCGCAAGCGAAGTTGATGGGCGATTTCCTCTGCGGCCTCGAGGTTGTTGCCGAGCACGGTCTCTTCGAGATTCGTCTTGCCGACGTTCTTGCCGGTGTTCACGTCGATGACGGTGAGCGCCTCGGTGTGCTCGATGACGAGCGAACCTCCGGACGGTAGCCACACCTTGCGATCAAGCGCCTTGCGCAACTGTTCCACCACACGGTGCTGCTCAAAGAGCGGGAAGCCCTGCTCCTTTTCGCTCCAATACTCGACGCGATCGACGAACTCCGGGTTGAAATCACCGATGTAGTCGCGTACCTCTTCGAACAATGCACGGTCATCGATGACGATGCCCCGATAGTCGCTGCTGAACTCCTCGCGGATCACCCGCACCGCAAGCGACGGCTCGCGATAGAGCAGCGTCGGCGATGAGGCCTTCTCCGCCTGTTGCTTGATGCGATCCCAACGCTCCACCAATTGCTTCATGTCGGTGGTGAGCTCGTGCTCGGTGGCGTTTTCGGCGGCAGTGCGCACGATCAGCCCGTGCTCCTTCGGCTTGATGCGATCCAACACGGTGCGCAAGCGACGACGCTCGCCCTCGGGCAATCGCTTCGAGATGCCGTACGTCTTTGAATCCGGGATGAGCACGACGAATCGACCTGGCAGCGACACTTCTTGCGTGAGGCGGGCGCCCTTTTCACCGATTGGATTCTTCGTCACCTGACAAAGGATGAGCTGGCCACGCTTCAGCACGTGTTCGATGCGTGGCTCGGGTCCTTGCTCGACGACGTCTTCTTTGTCGAATTGCACGTCACCCCGGTAGAGCACGGCGTTTTTTGGCGTCGCAATGTCGACGAACGCTGCCTCCATGCCCGGCAGCACGTTTTGCACCTTGCCGAGGTAGATGTTGCCGTGGATTTGGTACACGTCATCGGCCGGGCGACTCACATAGTGCTCGATCAAACTGCGGCCCTCGAGCACGGCCACTTGCGTCAGGTCGTTGCGCACGTGCACGCACATGAGGTATCGACCGAGTGGACGACCGTCGCGTTCTTTGCCGCGGCGACGGGCGATGAGTTCGGCGTCGATCTCTTCTGGCGAGCGATTTGAACGGCGGTCAGAGTTGCGGTCAGAGTTGCGGTCAGAGTTGCGGTCACGGCCACCCCGGCTGCGATTACGGCCGCCCCGGCGTCGACGGCGGGTGCGACCGCCACCCTCGCGGCCCCCGTCTCGACCCCCGTCACGGCCTAGCCCTTCGCGGGCCTCGCCGTTGTCTCGCGAACCGTTATCTCGGGAGCCATTGTCTCGACGGGCATTGTCGCGCGTGCCACGTTCGCGGGTATCGCCATCGCGGGAATCAGGACCGCGCGAAACGTTGTCTGGCGATTCCGCAGCACGCGTCTCGGCGGCACGAAAGGCCCGACCAGGCGGCGGTGGGATCGATGGGCGACCTTCGCGAGGCGGGTCGGGCAACTCCACGGGTGAGCGTTCGCTCTCGCCGGATTCGTTCGTCATGTCAAAAACCTTTCCTGTGGCGGCAACTCCGCGCCAGATGCGCCGGACTGCCGTGCCGTAGCGCGGTGCGCACTTCTCCCCTTGCGCTCGCACGCTCGTGCGTATGTCGAAATCTGTTGTCGGGATGTTTCCCAACTCCACCTTCCATGCTACCGAGGGGTAGCCAGCAGTTGGCGGACTGTTACGCCGAGCGCCGCATTTCCACGCTCTGCACCAACCCGATCATCAACGCCCACGCCACGAGGTGAGAACCGCCGTAGGAGATGAAGGGCAGCGGCAGACCCGACACCGGGGTGATGCCGATCGTCATCCCGATGTTCTGGAACACCTGCCACGCCAGTGTGGTGAAGACCCCCGCCACGATGAACCGTCCGAATGGCGAGTTGGCATTGCGGCCGACGATCCAGACACGCAAGAGAATGAAGGCGAACAGTGCGAGCACGATCACACAGCCCACGAGCCCAAATTGTTCACCGAGTGCCGAAAACGGGAAGTCCGTCGATTGCACGGGGATGAATCGCCCGTTCGTCAACTCCCCTTGCAGATACCCCTTGCCGAAGTAGCCGCCAGCTGCGACGGCGCGTTTGGCGTACCGCACTTGCAACACGAGTTCCTGCAGGCTCGAGTCGGTGGTGTTGTTCTGATTCCACAACGCAGTAAAGCGCTCAAGTTGGTAGTCGCGCACCAGACCAGACCAGATTGACGCGATAAAACTGCCGATCGCCAAAATCGTCGCGCCGATGAAATGGCGACGCTGGGTGCCCGCAACAACCAACACACCGACGACACCGGCCGCAAGCGTCATGGCCGAACCGAGGTCGGGTTGAAAGAGAATGAGACCGAACGGGATTCCTGCCAAGATGCCGGCGCGCACGATTTCGTCGTACGGCAGCGATCGCGTGGCGGCCTCGGCGAACCACGCTGCCAACACCAACACGATGATTGGCTTCATGATCTCCGCCGGCTGCACGGCGATCGGCCCCAAGTCGAAGGAGAGTTTCGTTTCTCCGCTGGTGCGGCTCCACAACAAGAGGATGAGCAAGGAGAACGTGGCTGGCGCATAGAACCACATGGCCTTGCCGCGTAGCCATTCGTGTCCGACGAACATCACACCGAACAATGCAGCGGCGGCCACGATGAGGAAGATCACTTGTCGCTGGGTGAAGTAATACGGGTCGGCGCCACGTAGTACGAGTCGTGGGCTGGTTGTCGCAAAGATGTTGAAGACGCCAATCACCAACAACGTGGCAACTGCGATGATCATCGACCAGTCGATGTTGCGCCACGGGTCGAGCACACTGGCCGAACCACGCGGATCGGTCGGACGTTGACGAACACGAAAGGCAATTGACATGTCAGTCCCTGGCGTCCAACGAACTGCTCACGAGGCACATCGGATTGCGCAACCGCGCGGTTGGGGCGGCGATGTTCGATGCAGTATCAAGCGGATCCGCGGGCACGATGTCGTCAATCCGCCATTGCTTGCTGAGGGCGAGAAAGACGCACTTCACCACGGGCGCCGCGGCAACCGCACCGTAACCCGCCTTTTCAAGATAGGCAAATGCGCTGTACGGCTGCGTCGAGTCGAGGCTGAAGGCCCCGAACGCCGATGAGTCGTTCCACGGCAGGTTCTTGAAGCCCTGAGCCGTGCCGGTCTTACCGGCAATCGGCATCCCGGTGTAATTGCGGAAGAGGTTCTCGCCGGTCGTCTTGTGGTAATAGTCGAAGTTGACGCCGGGCCCCGTTATCACACGCCGCAAACCATCGACGACCGGTTGACGCACATCCGGTCGCATCGGGATCGTTGTCTTCTTTGTTTCTGCCGACACCCGCCGTGCCACCGATGCGTTCGGCAGATCGGCCAAGCCCGCTGCCTTGTTGCGGGTGCCCGGTGTCAGGACCGACCGCACGACACGCGGCTCGAACACCTTGCCACCGTTGGCGAGGGCAGAGTAAGCGTTCGTCATTTGTAGTGGCGTTGCCGAAAGCAGTCCCTGCCCGATGGAGAACAACACGTTGTCGCCGACGTAGTAGGCACGACCAGCATCTTCGGCAATTACGCCGAGACTTGCGAGATACTTCTTGTAGGCGGCGTTTGGAATCGTGCCAGCGAACTCAAAGGGCAGGTCGACGTTGGTCGGCGAGCCGAAACCGAATCGACGAACTTCTGTTTCCAGCACCGGCTGATACCCGCGTTCGGTGAGGATCTGCTCACCGATTTTGTAGAAAAAGGTATCGCTCGACACCGCGAGCGCTGCCTGCACATCTACTTCGCCATAGCGGCACGGGGCACCAGTTGCGCGGCAGATGGCATTGCGAAACACACACTTCACGCCCTGGTCACAGCGTTCTTTCGGGATGCTCTCCAGTTTGTAGGTGCCGCGGTCGTCAAATTCGTATGCGGCACCTCCGGGTAACTGACCAGAGTTCAGCGCGGCGTACGCCACGAACGGTTTGAAGGAACTACCGAGGTTGTAACGCCCCGAAACTGCGCGATTCACGAGGATCGATCTGTCGGGGTCGTCGGTTTGCGGAAACACCTGCGCGAACTTCTGGCCGTCGACGTTTGCCGTGAACCACCGTGCATCAAAACGCGGGTAGGAGGCCATCGCCACGACTTCGCCGGTGTTGTGGTTCATCACGACCACCGAGCCAGCCGGTGCCTTGTAGTAGTTCACCTCTTCGTATTGCGGGTCGGGAATCCCCTCAGGCAACATCACTTTCGGTGCTTCGTTGCGTTGGCGCACGAGCAACTGCGACTCCAGCGCCTGCTCGGCGAACTGCTGCATGCGGAAGTCGATCGTCAACTGCACATCGTTGCCCGACTGTGGTTCGACACGCTCGAGCACACTCTTGATGCGGCCCACCGCGTCGACTTCGTAGCGCACGAACCCTGGTATTCCGCGCAGATCCACCTCGTAGGTCAGTTCGACGCCATACAGGCCTACACGCTCGTTCGGGTCGTAGCCGAGGGACTTGTAATAGGCCGCGGTGTCTTTCTGGATGGCCCCGAGAAAGCCGAGCACATGGCTACCGACTGCGCCGTAGGGATAGATGCGACGCCACTCTTCTTTGATCACTACGCCCGGATAATCCTCGATGCGTTCCATAAGGAACGCCGCCTGTTCTTCGGAGATGTCGAAGGCCAGCGGCATCTCCGACAGTTCGTTGTAGCGCTTGTCTTCCGCACGGGTATAGAGACGTTCGATCGGCGTATTGAGCGGGCCCGACAGTCGCTTGAACATCTCCAGGCGGTCTTGCGGGTCGAGGATCACGCGTCGATCTATCGTCGCGATGAGAACTCGTTTGTTGTCGGCGACGATGCGACCATTCACATCGAAGATTCGCCCGCGCTCAGGAATCAACTTCACAACCCGCGATTGCACCGTGCGGATGATTTGCTCGGTCTCTTCCTTCGTAACTGCCTGCAAGAACCAGATGCGCGCCAGCAGCAACACGAGCAAGGTTATGGCGAAGCCGCCCATCCAACTCCAGCGGCGTTGCTGTGCGTCAGTTGCCATGCTGCATCCGCGCGAGGTTAGGCGTCACGACCGAGACGTTCCCGCAAAGTCCAACGTGATACAGGGATGAGTGGTGACGCGACAATCAGCGCTGCTACGAACGTCACCAGAGAAGCACCAATGATGCGTGCGTCGAGCCAACCACTCAGCCCCACAACCGACTTCATCACCGGCATGAGCACTTCGCCGAAACCGGCGACGACACTGACGGCGAGCAGGCGCAACCACCAAGTGGGTTCACGAAAGGGCTGCATCAGCAACGCTGCGAGCGCTCCGAGTGCACCAAAGACGATTGCCGACACACCAAGTGGCGTCGCCAGCACGGCGTCGTACATGAAACCACTGATCAATCCGACGACCGCACCGGTTTGGATGTCGTGCGTGCAGCCGACGCAGGCAACGAACACCGCCACGATTTGTACGGCGTATCCGAATGGCCGAATCTCGCTGAAGAGAGTCGTCTGCAGTGACAGCACCACCAAGACCACGAGCACCAGGCGAAACCATCGGCTCGCGATCGCGCGTAACAGCCGTTCGAACATGCGCTACTTCCCTGACTCGGTGATCGGCTGATACAGCAACACCCGCAAGAACGACAGGCTCGACAAGTCGGCGACGAGATCAATCTCCAAGACTGGTCCAGCGGTTCCGAGCCGCTCCACCACTCGCGACACGACGCCAATCACGATGTCGGGCGGCGCCAAGCTCCGTGAGCCACCAGCGGACACGATTGGTGCACCCACCTCGATGGCCGAGGTGCGGGTGCTCGCATCGAGGAATCGCACGATGGGGCGGGTACCCGGGCCACGACCCTCGAGAATGCCCGTCTCGCGCACGGCAAGCTGGCTGGCGAGCGGCACCGTGATGTTCGAGCCTCCACCGGCACCGGCGATTACTTCTGCGGGGATCGTGGTGGTACCCGGAGTGAACCCGAGAATCGTCGTCGTGGTCGACGACGTCGAAGAGGTCGAACTTGTGTCGGTGGTTTCCAACACGGAGTCGACGGTTGGCGCATCTTCGGTAGGTAGTGGCGGCAACGTCACGGGCGTGCGACTCGACTTCGTCACCACCTTCACGGAGAGCGCGTAATCGGGGTCGGAGATCAGCATCACGAGCGCTCGGTCGGCGAACACTTCGGTCACCTTGCCGATGAGCCCGGCGGCGTTCAAGACGGGCATGCCGACTTTGATTCCCGAGTTTGCGCCCTGGTTGATTTCCACCGTTTGCGAGAAGTTCGTCGGCGTCTCACCGATTACCTGCGCGGTCACCGAATTGATGCCGGCGAGCGTCGGCAGACCGTTCAACGCCAACAACTCTTGTGACAAACGCACCGAAGCAGCGGCGGCGACCGCCGCACCTTCTTGTAGCGCTACCTGTTCACGAAGACGATCGTTCTCTTCGACCACGTCGCCGTAGTCGCGAACTGCATTCCAGGCGTTGCTGACAGGACGTGTGACGACACGCGTGACTCCCTCGATCGGCGAGAAGATGGTGTCGAAGGCCCGTCGCACCCGAGATGTGGAGTCGGAGTCGGCGAGATCGAGCGTGATGAAGAACACGGCCGCCAACCCGAGCAACAGGATTGCCCTGGTGAGTTGTGTTCGTGTGCGTGCCACGCCCTAGTCGCCCGCTGCTACTCGTCGTCCGACTGTGCAGTGAGACCCTTCATCGCGTCGAGGTTCTCTAGCGTGAGACCTCCACCAAGCACAACCGACAACAGTGGGTCGGGCGCAATCACCGTATTGATGCCCGTCTCGTGGATGATTCTCTCGGTAAGGCCCGTGAGCAGCGCACCTCCGCCCGAGAGTGTGATGCCGTTGCTGATGACGTCGGCGGCGAGTTCTGGTGGCGTTCGCTCGAGTGTGCTCTTCACCACGTCGATGATCGCGGTGACCGGCACATCAATGGCAGCCCGAATTTCGGTGGTTGTCACTTCCTGCGTGCGGGGCAAACCGGTGGTGATATCTCGTCCACCGACATCGGCGGTGAGTTCTTGCTCCAGTGGCCAGGCAGAACCAAGCTGAATCTTCACGTCCTCAGCCGTGTTGTCGCCGATGTCAAGGTTGAACTCTTTCTTGAACATCGCGACGATCGAGTCATTGATCTCATCACCCGCCACACGGCACGAACTTGCCGTCACGATGCCACCCAGTGAGATCACGGCGACCTCGGTGGTGCCACCCCCGATGTCGACGATCAAGTTGGCGCTTGGCTCGCCGACGGGCAAACCAGCCCCAATGGCGGCGGCCATCGGCTCTTCGATCACGTAAACGGGGCGCCGTGCCCCGGCAAATTCGGCGGCATCCTGCACAGCACGACGCTCGACACCCGTAATCTCCGACGGTACGCACACGATCATGCGCGGCTTGCTGAACCGGCTCGTGTGCACTTGACGGATGAACTCCTTCAACATCTGCTCGCAAAGATCGAAATCGGCGATGACACCGTCTTTCAGCGGTCGTACCACGCGAATATTGCGCGGCGCACGACCCCACATACGTTTGGCATCGTGACCAACCGCCACGACCTGGCCCGTTGAGGTATCGAGTGCGACCGTGCTCGGCTCGTCGAGCACGATGCCCTCGCCGCGGATGTAGATGAGCGTGTTCGCTGTGCCGAGGTCAATCGCAATATCGCGCGAGAGCGAGATCGGATTCGTGCCGGCCACGTTGGGTCGCCTTACAGCCCCGGAAAGAAGATTTGAATTTCCCTCTCGGCCGATGCCGCAGAGTCACTGCCGTGGATGAGATTCTCCGTGAAGATCGTGCCGAGATCACCACGAATGGTGCCCGGCGCGGCAGCCCGCGGATTCGTTGCCCCCATCATCGAGCGAACGATTTCCCAGGTGTCGTCGGGTCCGGCAACCACCATCGCCACCACCGGGCCGCGCGACATGAACTCAACGAGATCGTTGTAGAACGGCTTGCCTTGGTGCTCTTCGTAATGACGTGCCAGCGTTGCTTTGTCGAGCGTGCGCAGTTGCATGGCTGCAACCGTCAGCCCCTTGCGCTCGAAACGGCCGACGATTTCGCCGACCAAGCGGCGCTCAACGGCGTCGGGTTTGAGCAGGACGAGGGTTCGACGGGTTCCAGATGCCTGTGCCACACGACAAGGCTATCCCTAGGCGATGATCGTGCGTAGTACAGGTCGCGCCGCGCCGACGACGTACAGCGAACCGGCGACCAGCAGAGCGTCTTCGCCGCGCAACTGTCGATAGGCCTGCACGAGGGCTGCATCGATGTCGTCAACGGCAAACACGTCATCGCATCCCACTTCACGCGCAGCAGCAGCCACCACGCTGGCAGCAGTGCCGCGTGGGGTCGGTGCGGTGCAGCAGATGATCCCGTCGAACTCGTCGGCACGCAAGGCACCAAGCAACTCGTGCGGTTCGCGGCTCTTCAACATGCCGACGACGAGCAACCGACGGCCTTCGACTTGGAAGTCGTTGAAGAAGACATCGGAGCACACCTCCGCACCACCCACGTTGTGCGCACCGTCAACGATGACGAGGGGCTGGTGCCCCATTACTTCGAAGCGACCCGGCATCGTTACGTTGGCGAACGCTTCGTCGAGCACCTCCCGGTTGATCGCGTGGTCAAAAAACTCCTCAACCGTCACCACGGCGACGAGTGCATTGTCACCTTGATGGCCGCCGTGCAGTGGCACGAATACATCGTCGTAGCTTGCGCGCGTCGTACGCATGGTGACGAGACGGCCTCCGACCGCCAGGTCGTTGGCACTCAACTCGAAGTGGCGATTGCGAATCACGCGGCGTACACACGCGGCACCCGCAAAGATCGGTTCCAAATCGGGGCGCGTCTCCCCTTGCACGAAAACGCTCGTCGGTTTGACGATGCCCACCTTCTCGCGCGCGATATGGGCATGTGTCGGCCCGGCAAACTCGGTGTGGTCGAGCGACACATTCGTCAGTGCGGCGACGTCGCTTTGCACAACGTTGGTCGCGTCCCATCGCCCGAGCAAACCGACCTCGATCACGCCGACGTCGACCGCACTGTTGGCGAACCAGCGGAACGCCACAGCGGTCATGATGTCGAAGTAACTCAAGCGCCCCTCGACGAGCAGCTCCAGTTCTGCTATCGCGAGCACGTTTTCCGCCAACTCGTCGTCGCTGATGGCTTCCCCGTTGATCATCATCCGCTCGTTGACGCGCTCGAGATGCGGGCTGGTGTAGGTACCGACCCGTAGACCATGAGCCATCAGCAATTTGGTGACCATCTGGCTGGTTGAGCCCTTGCCGTTGGTGCCCGTGATGTGAACGGTGCGGTATGCCAGATGCGGATCGCCCATGAGTTGAACCAGCCGTTCGATGTTGGCAGTGCTCGGGGAATCGATACGTCCCGACTTCTCGTAGACCGAGTGTTCGTCGAGAAACACAAATGCGCGCGCGACCGGCGACTCACTCATGCCGAGAACGGTAGTTCAGTACCGCGTCAGGACGCGGTGCGCTTTTGTTTGGCGACCCGTGGCGCGCGGGTAACCAACTTCGGCGCCGTCTTCTGCGTCACGCAGCCGGCATCAATCACGACCTTGGCGACGTCGGTGCGGCCGGGCAGGTCGTACATCGTCTCCAGCAACACATCTTCAAGGATTGCCCGTAGGCCACGCGCACCAGTGCCGCGCACGAGTGCGGCATCCGCGATGGCCTCGAGCGCGTCAGCGGTGATGTCGAGGTCGACATCCTCGAATTGGAAGAACTTCTGGTACTGCTTGACGAGGGCGTTCTTTGGCTCGGTGAGGATTTGAACGAGCGCATCCTTCTTCAGCGCATGGACGGCCCCAATCATCGGGAGACGCCCGACGAATTCGGGAATCATGCCGAACTTGAGGAGGTCTTCCGGCAGCACCTGCGCGAACAGGTCGCCCGGGTCGCGATCCTTCTTCGACTTCACCGTGGCATGGAAGCCAACACCCTTGTCACCGAGCCGCGAGCCGATGATCTGGTCGAGGCCTGCAAAGGCGCCGCCGACGATGAACAGCACGTTCGTCGTATCGATCTGAATGAACTCCTGGTGCGGGTGCTTGCGGCCACCCTGTGGTGGCACCGACGCGACGGTGCCCTCAAGAATCTTGAGCAGTGCCTGCTGAACGCCTTCACCCGATACGTCGCGGGTGATCGACGGGTTCTCGCTCTTGCGCGCAATCTTGTCGATCTCGTCGATGTATACGATTCCCATCTCGGCGCGTTTCACATCGAAATCGGCCGCCTGCAACAACTTGAGCAGGATGTTCTCGACGTCTTCACCGACGTAGCCGGCCTCGGTGAGCGCGGTTGCATCGGCAATCGCGAACGGCACGTTGAGCATGCGCGCCAATGTCTGTGCCATGTGCGTCTTGCCGCAGCCGGTCGGCCCGAGCAACAGGATGTTGCTCTTCTGTAGTTCGACGTCGTCGCGGCGCAGTTTCTTTCCCTGTGAATACTTGAGGCGTCGGTAATGATTGAACACCGCAACGGCGAGCACCTTCTTCGCCGAATCCTGCCCGACGACGAAGTCATCGAGAAAAGCGCGGATCTCGCGGGGTGTCGGAACGTTGTCGAGCCCGAGGCTCTGCGATTCGTCGACCTCGTCGTCGATGATTTCGTTGCACAGGTCGATGCACTCGTTGCAGATGTACACCGACGGGCCGGCGATGAGCTTCTTGACCTGCTTCTGCGTCTTCGAGCAGAACGAACACTTGACGAGTTCCGCGGTGTCACCGAACTTGGCCATGTGCCTTCCCCTGCGTGACTACTTGATTGGTCCGGTTCGGTCGACAGCCTGACGAGTGGAGATGACCTCATCGATGACGCCGTAGGCCTTCGCCTCATCGGCTTCCATCACGAAGTCGCGGTCGGTGTCATTGTGCACGCGCTCGATGCTTTGACCGGTGTGCGTGGAGAGGATCTGCTCGAGCAGGTCGCGCATGCGCAAGATTTCTTTTGCGGCGATCTCAAGATCGGTGACTTGGCCGTAACCGACCTGGCCATACGGCTGGTGCAACAAAATTCGTGCGTGCGGCAACGCGAGTCGCTTGCCCTTCGTGCCGGCGGCGAGCAGCACGGCTGCCGCAGATGCCGCCTGACCGAGGCAGATCGTGGCGATGTCATTCTTGATGAACTGCATCGTGTCGTAGATCGCGAACAGCGCCGTGATGTCGCCACCAGGGCTGTTGATGTAGATGTTGATGTCTTTGTCCGGATTCTCGCTCTCCAAGTGGATGAGCTGCGCGCACACGAGGTTGGCGATGGTGTCATCGATCGGTGTGCCGAGGAAGATGATGTTTTCCTTCAGTAAGCGGCTGTACAGGTCATAGACGCGCTCGCCGCGACTCGTCACCTCGGTGACGTTGGGGACGTAATAGTTCGAGAAGTTCATCAGTTGATCAGGCATCGGGGGACTCGTCGTCCACCGTACTGGTCGCTTCTTCGTTGGTGTTGGATTCGCTGGCGATTGCGGCACCAGCACCCGTATCCGCCGTCGGATCGATGTCCACACCTTGGTCGAGCAATATGTCGGTGGCGATGGCGCGACCCTCGCTGTCGACGTACGTGACTTCACGCACGAGCCACTCGAGTGCTTGTGACTTGCGAATTTGCGCCTTCAGGTCGCCGATGGCATCGTTCTTTTCATAGAGCGATTTCACACGCTTCACCTTCACGCCTGCACGCTCCGCAATGCGCGCCAACTCAGCGTCGACATCCGCATCGTCGGCTTCGAAGCCGCGGTCGCTGGCGATTGCCCGCAACGCGAGATCGACACGCACGGCTTTGCGCGACTGTTCGCGCAGTTGATCGAGAAACTGTTCCTCGGTCTGACCCGTGATCTGCAGGAATTGCGCGATCGCGATGCCCTGTCGCTGGAAGGTGTCGATGGTGTTGCGCACGCGGGCACGCAGGTCGCCGTCGACCATTACCTCGGGCAAGTCGACTTCGACGAGTTTCACGAGCTCGTCGGTGACGCGGTCAACCACCGAATTGCGCGCCTGATTGAGTCGTGATTCGTTCATTCGCTCGGCGATGACGGTGCGCCACTGCGCCACGGTGCTGAATTCGCCGAAGGTGTCAGCCACCCACTGATCGGTCGTCTCGGGCAACTGCAGTTCTTGCACCTTGGTGACCTTGACGGTGAAGTCGGCTTCGTCCTCGTTGCCGTTGGGCACCGCCTTGAACTGCTTCTCCTCGCCGGCTTTCATGCCGACGAGAACATCATCGAAACCCTTCGCCACCCAACCGCGACCAACTTCGTACAGCCATGCTTCGACGTTCAGTCCGGGCACCGGCTCTCCGTTGCGCGCGGCAGAGAGGTCGAGTGTGACTTGGTCGCCGCTCACAATCGCGCGCGGCGCGTCAACGAGCGTGCCGTGGCGCTTGCGCTCGTTGTTGACGACGTCGTCAATCTCTGATTCGCTCGCGGTAATCGACGGCAATTCAACGCGGAGCCCGGCGTATCCGGCAACGGTGATAACCGGACGCACCTCCATCTCGCAGTGGAACGAGATCGGGCCGCTCTCCTCTTCGGCACCGTCAACACGATCAACCTTGGGCGTTGCAATGATGTCGATGTCGTGCTGCTTGACGGCTTCGGCGAGATACTTCGGCACGGCGTCTTCGATCGCTTGTGCACGCGCCGCCCTCTTGCCGTCGGCGCCAAGATGGGCGTCAATCACGCGACGCGGTGCCTTGCCCGGGCGAAAGCCGGGAATTCGCACCTGGCGGGCCAGTTTGCGATAGGCGACGTCGATGTCGTGTTCGAAGGCGGCCTCGTCGACCGACACTTCCACCTTCACTTTGTTGCCTTCGAGTTGCTCGACCGTGCACTGCATGAATGCTGAAGGCTACAAGTGACATACTGTGTGCATGCCGTTTTGGAAGCCGCACGCCCTCGCCAAACCCCATGAAGGTCAGATTGATTTGCGAATCGGCGACACCGTCGAGACGACCGTTGATCTGCCGCAGGTGCCGACCGGCAGCCAGGGGCGCGTGATCTTGGCGAACGGCTTCCAATGGCAGCGCTACTGGGTGCGGTTCGCCAACGGAGTCGAGGTCAGCGACCTCGATCATCGGCACTTGGCCCCCACCGGTCGCACGAAGAAGCGTTTGGCAAAGGCCGCCAAGCGCGCCAAGTGACGCAGAGCACCACGCGTCACCGCTTCCCTGGCGCACAGGGCGAATGGGCCCGCTTCGACGGCCCCGCCGGCACGCAGATGGTGGACGTTGCCATTCGCGCCGCGAGCGATTGGTCGTCGAGCGGCAACAACGCCAATACCCACGGCGAGTTTGCCGCCGCGCATGCCACCGACGCACTGCTGGAACGGGCGCGCAGCGTCGTCGCGCGATTGCTCGACGCCGACCCGAACGGTGTGTGCTTCGGCGCGAACATGACGACCATGACGTTCGCGTTCACTCGTGCGGTGGCTCGCACGCTCAAGCCCGGTGATCGTGTCGTCGGCACACGACTCGATCATGATGCGAACGTGTCGCCCTGGCGTATCGCCTGCGAGGAGTCGGGGGCCGAGCATGTGCTCTGCCCGTTTTCAATTCCCGATGGTCGACTCGACATGAACGCGCTCGCGGACCTGATTACACCGAACACAAAATGGGTGGCGGTGACCGGTGCGTCGAATCTCATCGGCACGATGCCCGACCTGCGTACCGTCATCGCCTTGGCGCGTCACGTGGGTGCGCGAGTGTTCGTCGACGGTGTGCACCTGGTGCCGCACATGCCGGTGAGTGTGCGCGAACTTGGTTGTGACGTGCTCGCGACGAGCCCTTACAAGTGGTACGGCCCGCACGCCGGGGTGCTCTGTGTGGAACCGAACCTGCTCAACTCGCTGCCGATCGCCAAGGTGCGACCGGCCGACGACATTGGTCCGCGACGATTCGAGACGGGCACTCCGAACTTGGAGAACATCGCCGCCACAGAAGCCGCGGCCCGTCACCTGCTCGAGGAGAACATGGCGAGCGTCGCGGCGTACGAACGAGACGTATTCGCACCGCTACTGAATGGACTGCTCGACATGTCGCACGTGCGGGTGTGGGGCCCACCAACGCTTGAGTCGCGCACGCCCACCGTGTCGTTCACCGTGAAGGGGCACTCACCCGACCATGTTGCGCAGGTGTTGGCCGCCAACAAGATTGCGGTGTGGTCTGGTCACTCGTACGCCGTCGAATTGGTGTCGCATCTCGGATTGATGGAGTCGGGCGGCGTCGTTCGCGCCGGAGTCGTGCGCTACGTGTCTGACGACGATGTGGCGCGTCTTCTCGGCGTGGTGCGCTCGTTAGCCTGACATCAAGCGGGATGTAGCACAGCTTGGCTAGTGCGCCTGGTTTGGGACCAGGAGGTCGCAGGTTCAAATCCTGCCATCCCGACGGATCATGTTGAGCAACAAAGAGAAGTATGTGTCGCTCGTGACGTTTCGGCGCGACGGACGCGCGGTTCCGACACCCGTATGGTTTGCTGCGGTCGGTGACGAGTTCGGTGTGATCACCGAAACGGACGTCGGCAAGGTGAAGCGCATTCGTAACAATCCCCGCGTCACCGTGCAGGTGTGCGATGTGGGAGGCAAACTATCCGAGAGCCACTCAGCGCTTCCAGCGACGGCGCGCCTCGTGTCCGGCGCCGAGGCAGTTCGCGTTCGTAAGGCCATCGGCCGAAAGTATGGTGCGGTGTACGTGGCGTTCAGCGTCTATTGGTCTGTCTCCACCCTGTGGGAAAAGGTTCGCGGTCGCGACAAGCATGACCCCGAAACGGCGATCCTCTTCAAACTCGACGCCTGAGTCGAAGTCTCCCGCAAGACGGAGCGAAGACACGCCTACCGCGCGACGGTGAGCACGTCCCTGCGACTCGTGATCGAGTCGAGATAGTTGAGGTCTGGGTCGACGCCGATGCCAACGCCAGTCGGCACGTCGAGATGTCCGTCGCGCAACACGAACGGCGACGTCACATCACGCTGGAAGTAGCGCGCCGACGCCGATGTGTCGCCCGGCAACGTGAACCCCGGCAGCGCAGCAAGCGCCAGGTTTGCCGCCCTGCCGATTCCGGTTTCGAGCATTCCCCCGCACCACACCGGCACACCGCGCTCGAAACACAGATCGTGGATCTTCTTTGCCTCCAAGTACCCGCCGACGCGACCCGGCTTGATGTTGATGATCGAACACGCGCCAATCGCGAGTGCATCACGCGCAACCTCGACGGAGAGAATCGACTCATCGAGACAAATCGGCGTGTGCACCAGTTTGGCGAGTTCGGCGTGGGCGGCCAACTGCTCCTCGGGCAACGGCTGTTCGATGAGCAGCAAGTTGAAGTCGTCGAGTTGGGCGAGATGTGCCGCATCATTCACGTGATACGCAGAATTCGCATCCACTTGCAACAACAATGCATCGCCGAAAGTGCGGCGCACAGCTCGCACCGGCTCGATATCGAAGCCTGGCTCGATCTTCAACTTGATGCGTAGATATCCGTCGTCGAGATACTTCTGCACGACGCGCAACAGATCATCGATTGATGGCTGGATACCGACCGATACCCCGGAACGAACTCGCGACTGTGTGGCGCCGAGAAACTTGGCAAAACTCACGCCGTCGCAGCGCAGTTGGTGATCGAGTAGCGCAGTTTCGACCACGGCCTTGGCCATGTAGTGACCGCGAATGCCTGCCACCGATTTGGTGAAGGACTCTGCCGTCGTGCCGCCGACCACGTGCGGTAGCAGGAAGCGACGAATCACCGCCTCGCAGCCGTCGACGTACTCGCTCGAATACATCGGCTCGCTCATCGCTGTGCACTCACCCCACCCGGTGACACCGTCGCCGTGCACTTCGATGTAGAGAAGATCACGGGCTGTTTCCACCCCGAAGCTCGTGCGGAACGGTGATACCAAGTCGATGTGGGCACGACGCAGGCGAATCTCTGAAATCATGCGCGCACCACCGCATAGCTGCCGTCGCTCATGAGCCCTGCAATCTTCCATCCACCAGAGAACACCTTGCGCAAGTCTGCCCGCTGTCGGATGCGCCACGCATGAGCGTCCGCATGGTGGCTAGCACGACCAGCAGCACGGTCGGCGACACGTAGTGCCTCCACATCCTCGGGTGTCGACACCGACCATTCAGCGACATCGACATGACGCCCCGTTGGGGGCGTGCCGCCGCACCCCGTAACTCGCCACGTGACCACGAGGCGATCGGTGTGTTCACCCCGGTTCAGACCGTCGCTGATGGCGCCGTAAAAGTCTTCGTGATACTCCGTAACGATGGCGCCGAGCTTCACCAGGTTGAAGTATGCGTTGCGCCGCACGAGCGGGTCAAAGGTCCACGTGATGGCATCGAGAGCATGCTCGTGCGCCCACAGCCACTGATGACGTTTCAACGCCTCGCCCACGCCGAGTGAGCCGTACTCAGGTACGACACCAGTGACATGTGAGTGCAATGTGCGCATCACTGGCGAGTGCGGATGTTGCCCGACATCGTGCGCACCGAGAAAGCCCCAACTCGCGCCGACGAGCGCATCGCCAACCCAGGCAAGCGACGCGTAGCCACCGGCGTGTACGGTCGCAACGATCACCTCGTTCGGCACCATGCCGCGCATGCCCCACACTCGGTCGAACACTGACCCGGCCAGTTCGCACTGCGCGCGCGACGCCACGGTCTCGACTCGCGGCGTGCCACCCGCTACGTTGTCGGTCCGCACGCCAAAAAACGCTAGTTCGCATGCTTGCAGCCGTCTGAGCAAGTATGTACGCATGCCAGTTCAAGTCACCGTCGTGGATCACCCAGTTGCCCAAGAGGCCCTCACTCACCTGCGCGACCAAGACACCTCGAATCAGATCTTTCGCGCCGAAATGCGTAGGCTCTCGCTCGTTGTCGTCACCGAGGCCACACGCCGAATCCCCACTGCTTCACGCAAGGTAACGACTCCACTCGCCACCACCGATGGCGTTCGTCTCATGAATCGCCCGGTACTCGTACCGATTCTGCGTGCGGGGCTGGGCATGTTGCCCGCCGCGATGGAGCTTCTTCCCGACGCCGACATCGCCGTGGTTGGCGTGCAGCGCGACGAAGAAACGCACGCACCGAGCGAGTACGTGGCGAAACTGCCGCACAACTTGAAGGGTCGCACCTGCGTAGTGCTCGACCCGATGTTGGCAACCGGTGGTTCGCTGGCGCATGGATGCAAGATCTTGGTGGATCGTGGTGCCAGCGACACGATTTTCGTTGCCTGCGTGCTTGCCGCACCAGAGGGCATCAAGCATCTCGAGTCGACGGGGATGAACCTGCACGTCATCACCGCATCAATCGATAGTCACCTCAACGAGCGCGCATTCATCGTGCCGGGCCTTGGCGACGCCGGTGACCGTCAGTTCGGCCCGCCGAACTGAGACCATCTTTGCTGGTTAGGCGTTGAAGGCGTCGCCGTCGGGGTACGGGAACCATTCAGGGTCGGGCTGCGCGGTGGGCGCAATCATCACCATTTTGGAACGGCGGAATTGATCCAAGCCTTCCGACCCGAGCTCACGACCCGAGCCGGTGAACTTGCGACCGCCGAAGGGCACCGCGTCGTTGTCGTTCAGCGGCGTGTTCACCCACACGATGCCGCTCTCAATCTCGTTGATGGCGCGAAACGCTTCAGCGAGGTCTTCGGTGTAAATGTTGGCGCCCAGCCCGAGCTGTGAGTCATTGGCGAGGGTGATTGCTTCGTCAAGGTCGTTCACGCGACACACTGGTGCCAGCGGGCCGAAGCACTCGCCGTGCATGATGTCGAAGTCGTGCTTCACTTCCATCACCGTCGGCTCGAAGAACGCTCCGGTCGAGTGATTCGCTGGCCGACCACCGCCGGTGACGATCTTGGCCCCTTGCTCTACGGCACGCGCGACGATGCGCTCCACTCGATCACGTTCGCGGGTTGACGCCATCGGGCCGACATCAACGGCATCAAGACCGCTACCGATCCGCAGTGCCCGCGCCTGCTCGGTGAGCGCAGCAATGAATTGGTCGTAGATGTCCCTATGAACATAGAAACGCTCGGCGGATGTGCAGACCTGCCCGCAGTTGAGAAATGCGGCAAACGCAGCACCGCGTGCGACGGCATCAATCGGCGCCGACGGCATGACGATGAACGGATCATTCCCCGACGCCTCGATCAGCGCCGGCTTGAAGCGCGCCGATGCCGCTTTGGCAACCGCCTGCGCGGCAGGAACGCTGCCCGTAAATGCCACGGCATGCGTATGTTCGTGGGCAACGAGTGTCTGCCCCACTTCCGCCCCACCGGTCACCACCTGCACGAGTCCTGCCGGTAGGTGATCGAAGGCCTGCATCACCGTGAGCAAGGTGAGTGGTGTGAGCTCCGACGGCTTCACGATGATTGCGTTGCCGGCCGCCAGCGCCGCAGCAGCCTGCCAACCAAACAGCAGCACCGGAAAGTTGAAGGGCACAATCGACACCACGGTGCCGAGCGGCTCTTTCAACACCATGTGCATCTGACCGGCGAATGCGGTGCCCGCGACACGACCTTGTTCGTTGCGGGCAATCTCGGCGTAGTAGCGAAAGGCCGATGCCGATGCCCCACCTTCCCAATTTGACTCGCGGAACGGCTTGCCCATCTCGCGCGTGAGCACTTCGCCCGTGGTGCGCGTCATCGCGAGCATTCGTTCGGCGATCTGATGCATCGCGTTGGCGCGGTCGAGCGCACTCATCGCCCACCACTCGCGTTGCGCATGCGACGCGGCGGCGAGTGCCTTGTCGATCTCGTCGGGGGTGGCATGGGCGAACTCACCCGATGGCTGCTCGGTGGCCGGGTCGATGACGGCGGTTCGCTTGCCCGCACCTGCCACATATTCATTGGCAATCCAGTGGCACCCGGAGAGTTCTCGCATCAATTCCTGGACGGGTGTAACGGCACTTGGCATGTACAAACAGTAGACCCGCGACGCAAGTGGAGTCGCGGGTCAAGCAGCGAGCGACGCAGCCGTCGCCCTACGTCAGCCGAAGAACGACTGTGCGACGTCGTTGAAGAAATCGAGGTCGATTGTGCGCGTCTTGCCGCGAGTGACCTGCATCGACACGCGCTCGATTTGACCGCACTTCAATACGACCATCTCGCCGAAGGCCCTCTGGTAGATCGCATCGACCACCGCCAGACCGAATCGGCTCGACAGCACACGGTCGTAGGAGTTCGGCGTGCCGCCGCGCTGCACATGGCCCAGTTGCACGACGCGCGACTCGTATCCGGTCAGTCGCGAAAGTTCTGGGGCAATCACCTGGCTGATGCTGCCGTGCATCTCGCGTCCGTACTTGTCGAGTTTGGGCGGCGAAATCTCGAGCGTGCCGGCTTTCGGTTTGGCGCCTTCGGCCACCACGACGAGCGAGGCGTAGCGCCCTCGATCGTGACGTCGCGTTACGATTTCCGCAACCTCACGGATGTCGAACGGCACTTCGGGAACCAGAATCGCAGTTGCACCACCCGCGACGCCAGCGTGCAGAGCGATCCAGCCCGCATCGCGCCCCATCACTTCGATCACCATCACGCGGTCGTGAGATTCAGCCGTGGTGTGCAGACGATCGATTGCGTCGGTGGCAATCTGCACCGCAGTTTGGAAACCGAAGGTGGCATCGGTGCCAACGACGTCATTGTCGATGGTCTTTGGCACGCCAATGATCGGCAAGCCGTGATCATCAGCGAGCATCGATGCAACGGTCAGCGAGCCATTGCCACCAATCACCACGAGCGCATCGAGCGCCAGTTCAGCGAACGCCTTCTTCGTGCGCTCGACGCCGTCGTCGTAGTCGAACGGGCTGCCGCGACGCGTGCCGAGAATCGTGCCACCCTTGGGCAGGATGCCGCGCACTTTGCTGATGTCGAGTTCTTCGAAACGTTTCTCCAGCAGACCATCCCACGAGTCGTAAAAGCCGAGCACGCGATGCCCGCCAACTGCCTGGGCCTTGCGCACGATGGCGCGGATCACCGCGTTGAGACCAGGGCAATCGCCGCCGCCGGTGAGTACGCCGATGTTCACCACGTCAAGGCTAAGAGCGGTTCGTGAACGCCACGTGAACCGACGGCGCAGGATTCAATCGCCGACGCGTCGCGCGTTTTCCACCAAGTTGATGCGATAGATCACTTCGTCGAGTGCGTCACCAGCGGTGACGGTCGGATACCGCAACGGGTTCTCCTCTGTCACACAGGTGGGTAACGGGGCCAACAGTGTCGAGGGTCGCGGATGACAGAACTGCACGATGCTGTACCGCTCGCCGTCGTAGTCGGGGTCGGCCACCACGCGATGCCAACCAATCGGGATGACGCCGTTCGTCAATCGCTCGAGCATGATGCCAGTGTTCAAGATGACATGCCCGCTCGGCGGTACCGCATCAATCCAGCGACCGGCATGCTTCACTTGCAAACCTTTGGCGGTGGCGCGCGGCAACGCGGTGATCAAGTTGATGTCACCATGTTCCGCGGCCCACACATGGCCGCCTTCTGGCACCTGCGTCATGCTCGGATAACGAATGGCGCGGTTCAACGCACAGCCGTCGTCGACCATGCCGTCGAAGAAGTTCTCGCCACAACCCAAACCGAGTGCGATGATACGCAGGAAGCGAGTCTGCAGACCGATCATCGCGTCGTGAAATGCGTAGAGCACGTTGCTGATGCCGGGCACCGACGCCTCTGGTAGCACCTGGTCTGGGTACGCCTGCGGAAACTTGCGTTTCATCGGGTGACCCGCCGGTAGTTCTTTACCCCAGTTCAACATTTCCTTCCAGTCGGGCTTGTCGCTGACCTCGGCAGTTTCGACCAGGACACCGGTGTAGCCGGTCTGCCCGTTGGTGCCGGCGGCGATGTAGCGGCGCTTCTCTTCAACGGGCTTGTTGAAGAATTCGAACAACATGCCGTAGGTGCTGTCGAGCATGTCCTCGGAGAGGTCGTGACTGGTGTAGACGAATCCCGTTGCCAGGCTGCGCATCACGCCATCCACGACGGCCTGGCGCTGCTTTGCACCACCCTTTTCGAATGCCAGCAGGTCGACATCCAGAATGTCATTGCTCACATATCTCACCTTATTGCGCATAACGGTATGGTGACCTGCAACATGAGCAACACCGTTGGTCGGCAATCTGAGGGGCACAGCCGCGCGGTGTCCCGGAGAGTGGATCTACACCACCTGTCTCTGCACATCCATGAGCGTTCACACCCGGGCGCCCTGCCATCAGTGCTGCTCGTTCACGGGCTTGCATCGAATGCGCGACTCTGGGACGGGGCTGCCGACGCACTCGTGGAGTTGGGTTACCACGTCATCGCAGTGGATCAACGCGGGCACGGCCAGAGCGACAAGCCCGATGAGGGCTACGACATGCAGACCGTCGCCGACGATCTCGCATCGTTGATCACGGCGCTGCAACTCGATCGTCCGGTGGTCGCCGGACAGTCCTGGGGTGGCAACGTCGTCATTGAATTGGCCAACCGACATCCGCACCTCGTTCGTGGTGTGTGCGCGGTGGACGGCGGTCTCATTCAGTTGCGCGACCGGTTCAACAACTGGGAGTCGTGTGCGAGCGTGCTCGCACCGCCCGCGTTGGCTGGTACACCGTTCACTCGATTTGAAGCGATGATTCGCTCTGCGTACCGCGGCTGGCCGGAGACAGCAGTTCACGGAACTCTCGCCAACATGGAAGTGCTCATCGATGGCACGATTCGCCCGTGGCTCTCTCGCGAACGACATATGCAGGTGTTGCGTGGGCTGTGGGAACACCAACCACAGACCATCATTCCGAAACTGTCACGACCGGTGCTCTTCACCCCCGCCGACTCCGAGAGTCAACACACCGTGACGAAGCGTGAGGACTACGCGCGTGCTGCCCACCACCGGCATGTGCGCGTCGAATGGTTCAGCCCGGCACATCACGATCTCCATGCGCAATACCCTGAACGCTGGGCGGGTGTGCTTCACACCCATATCTCCGGAGGCTTTCTGGCATGAACTCGTTGCCGCGAATACTCACGATCATGGGATCGGGCGAAACTGCGCCAACGATGGTGGGTACTCACCGTCGACTCACCTCGCTCTTGCCGCAGCCAGTGCGCGCCGTCGTGCTCGACACCCCCTACGGCTTTCAGGAGAACGCAAACGAGTTGGCATCGCGAGCCGTCGACTACTTCAAGACCAGTGTCAATGTCGATCTGCGAGTTGCAGGGCTTGCACGCATCAAGCCGCGGACCGACGGGGAGGCGCCCACCTCAGCGCAGATCGAAAAGGGTTTGCGAGCCGTCAAAGACGCGAGTTACTTGTTCGCCGGCCCGGGCTCACCGACGTATTCCATTCAGCAATGGAGCGACACTCCCCTGCGAAGTCTCTTGGCCGACAAGCTGCACCGTGGCGGGATCATCACGTTTGCCTCTGCAGCAGCGCTGACACTCGGCACGCGAACGGTGCCGGTGTACGAGATCTACAAGGTCGGTACCGATCCCTACTGGTATGACGGGCTTGCACTGCTACGGGAGTTCGGTGTGAATGCATCAGTCATTCCGCACTTCGATAACGCAGAGGGTGGTTCACACGACACACGGTTCTGTTACCTCGGTGAGCGCCGACTTCGCATGCTTGAGTCGAAGATGTCGAGTGACGAGTTCGTCATTGGTGTCGATGAGCACACCGGTTTGCTGATCAATCTCGACGATGAGCGAGCCGAGGTCGTCGGCAACTCGACGGTGACGCTGCGCAAAGGCGACCGCCAGGTGGTGTACGCCACGGGTGAATCATTTGCACTCGACATTTTGCGATCTCCCGAGTTTGCGGCAAGCGCCCCGCGCGGCAGAGTCGCCAAAGGTACCGAGGTCTCCCCTGCGGCTGATACCTCGCTGATTGATTCAGTCGAGGCGTGCCGGGCCGCATTCGACCGCGCTATCGAGCATGGCGATGCAGATGGCGCAATCGAGGCCGTGCTGACCCTCGAGTCGTCGATTCGCGCTTGGTCGGCCGACACACTGCAGAGCGACGAACGCGACCGTGCGATTGCGACGCTGCGCTCGATGATTTCGCGACTCGGAGAGATCGCAACCACGGGCTTGCGCGATCCACGTTCGGTCGTCGCACCGTACGTGGACGGAATGCTCGCCCTCCGCAAGATCGTGCGGGCCGAGAAGCGATTCGATCTGTCCGACGTTGTTCGCGACCATTTGCTGGCTGCTGGTGTGGAAGTTCGTGACACCAAAGACGGTGTGGAGTGGGTGTTGCGTCCTCAGACGTGATGGAGCGACGCCACGCGAACACGTGCCCGCCGCCCCGCCAGCAGATACACCCCGGTGAAGACCCCGGCAGCGACGAGGATGATCGTGGCTCCGGCACTCGTATCGAGGTGATACGACAAGTTCATCCCCACGAAACAACTTGCGGCACCGAGAATTGGCGAGATCAGCAGCATCTTGGCGAATGAGTTCGTCATCATCCGTGCCGTCGCCGCGGGAATGACGAGCAGTGCCGAGATGAGGAGTGTGCCGATGACGCGCATGGTGACGAGAATCGTGCCCGACAACATCACCATGAGGGTGATCTCGATCGCCGTCACGCGCTGACCCGATACCGCCGCAACTTGCGGGTCGAACGTGGCGAAGAGAAACGCGCGATACGACACGAGCAACACCACACCGACCAACAATGAAACGATGAAGATGGCGAGCACGTCGCCCCACGAAACCCCGAGCACACTGCCGAACAGCACGGCCTCGATGCTCTTGCGCGCCTGGCCGTAACGATTCAGCAGTGCGATGCCCCCGGCGAAACTTGCCGTAGTGACGATGCCGATCGCTGCATCGGCACCGAGGATCTTTCGGCGAGCGATGCGACCAATCAAGACTCCCGATATCACTCCCCAGACCCCCGCGCCGACGAAGAAATTCACCGACATCACGGCGGATGCGGCTGCCCCACCGAACACGGCGTGTGACAAACCATGCCCGATGTAGCTCATGCCGCGCAGCACGACGTAGACACCAAGCACCCCGCACAAGGCACCAGAGAGCGTCGCGGCCACCAAACCGCGCCCGAAGAAACTGAATGCATACGGCGCCAAAACATCGACCGCGACCAAGTACGACATCACGAGTCCCAGTCCGTCTGTTCGCCCTGCATCAAACCGGCTCAGCGAGCACTGCGCAAACGGTGGGTCGCGGCGCGACTGCCTTGCGTTGCTTCATAGTCGTGATCGAGAACGATTGGCATTCCGCCGTGTTCGAGCACGTGCAACGAGGCGCCGTACGTGCGCTCAAGTACTTCGGGTATCAACGTCTCACGGGGCGGGCCATCGGCGATTACCTCGCGATTGAGGCAGACCAGCCGCGGAAGGTGGCTGGCCAAGCCATTGAGGTCGTGGGTGGTGAGCACGATGGTGCTGCCGCTGTCGTGCAGGTCGTGCAGAAGGTGCAAAATCTCGTGACGAGTGCGTACGTCCACACCCGACGTCGGCTCGTCGAGCAACAGCACGTCTGGTTTGCTGAACATCGCCCGCGCCACGAACACGCGTTGTTGCTGACCGCCACTCAATTCGCGGATGTGACGGTGTTCGAGACCCTCGAGTCCCAAGCTCGCGAGCACGCTCGCCATCTCGACTCGTTCGTGCGACGTGATCGATGGCCAGAAGCGATGGGTGCGCGTCATCGTCAATACTTCTGCGACGGTGATCGGAAAGTTCCAATCGACGGATTCCACCTGCGGCACGTATCCGATACGTATGCCTGACTGCACCTCGACACTGCCGCGTGCCGCAGGAACTGAACCGGTGATTGCGCGCAGGAGCGATGTCTTTCCGGAACCAGACGGACCAACGATGCCGATGAACTCACCGCGACGCACGTGGAAGGTGACGTTCTCCAATGCGTAACTCGAGCCGTACGAGACGCTCAATGCGTCGCAACGAATGAATGGCTCCATCGTGATGTTGATCATTGCGGATAGAACGCAGTGTCCCTCACCGCTGGCACGAGATCTAGCGACTTAAGAGCGTCGGCCTTGCCGCCAAGGGCTTCGACCATCGTGACGAAGTTGAAGCGCATCAAGCCTTGCCATGAGTGGGCTGGTTCGCCTGGCGCGCCGGGCAGATCGTCATCACGCAACACGTCGATGTAGCGAGCGCCAGTTTCTTTGCCGATCTGCTCGAGAACCGACGATGGGAACACTTCGCTGCCGAATACCGCCGGCACATTTCGTACGCGCACCTGTTCAATGAGTTCGGCTATGTCTTTCGGTGTCGGCTCGTCGAACGACGATGGCTGAATTGCACCAACGACGGTCCAGTCGTAGTGCTTCGCAAAATAGGCGTAAGCGTCGTGATAGGTAAGCAATAGCCGTCGCTCGGCCGAGATCGTTTCCGTCGCCTGTCGCATTGCATCGTCGAGTCGGTCGATTGCGTCTGCGAGAAGATCAAAGTTCGCCGCATACGTGCTCGCATTGACGGGGTCGATTTTCGTCAACACGTCACGAATTATCTCTGCGTACGACTTCGCCATCGGTGGGTTGGTCCACAAGTGCGGGTTGGGCTTTCCACCTTCTTTCGGAAACGAGAAGTCGTAGAGCCACTCACTCTCAGGCAAGATCGCCGTGCCAAGTTCACAGATCGTTGCGGTGCTGCTGGCGTTGGCAGCAGCCAGATCCTTGGTTGGCTCTTCCAAGACGAGACCATTCATAAACACCACGTCGGCTGACTCAAGAACTTCGGCGGCACTGGGTGGCGGTTCGAAGGTGTGCGAATTGGTGCCCTCCGGCACGAGACCTACGATCTCCGCCCCCGAGTCGCCCACCACCTGTGCCACCAAGCTGGTGATTGGGGCCACGGTCGTGACGATTCGCAAGGCACGACCCTCGACGGGGCCTGCGACCGCGCAGTTCTCGGCAGAGCCTTGCGAAGCTTCATCACCCCCGCAGGCAGTAACGAAGAGCAGACCAAACAACATCAGCGACTTACGGAGCATTACGAAACACCTTTCCGGTTGAGGGAATCTCTATCCACGACCAAGGGTACCTAGCGCAACTACTGGCAGTATGTACGCATGACCCAATACGACAAGATTTATGTGAACGGCAAGTGGACTGCATCGACGAGCAAGGACACGATTAAGGTCTTTGACTCCACCGACGAGTCGGTGATGGCGACGATTCCAGCAGGAACCGCAGCCGACGTTGACACGGCGGCCAAGGCGGCACACGCGGCATTCGAAGCGTGGGCGGCACTCGATGTGCAGGAACGCGCGAAGTACATGTCGCGAATCGGCGACGGCCTTGCGGCACGCATGGACGAGATTGCAACCGCCATCTCGCGTGAAACCGGAATGACGAAGTTTCTCAGCCAACTCGTGCAGGTCG
>Ga0194134_10001748_pt1 | contig 27772 bp, 34 predicted proteins | sample TA2KigOff0mmetaG_FD_148602 | JGI IMG/M metagenome (GOLD analysis project Ga0194134, IMG submission 148602) | Freshwater microbial communities from Lake Tanganyika, Tanzania - TA2015056 Kigoma Offshore 0m | ecosystem: Environmental > Aquatic > Freshwater > Lake | place: Tanzania: Lake Tanganyika... | reverse complement strand
ATTTATGAAGCCTCTGGACGGACTTGAACCGACGACCTACGGTTTACAAAACCGTTGCTCTATCCAGCTGAGCTACGGAGGCATGGTTGAATTGGATAAATGGGTGATACTGTTTTGTGAACAGTGATCTCATTCCAATCACTACTATAACATACTATACAACAATCAAACTGATCTGGGTTGTGAATATTAACACAAATTGAAATATAATCCTCACTTATAAATCTGACATATCCTTCAATATCTTTCCATGAAACATACGAACCAACTTTAAAGTGCATAGGAAATCTCTGAGTAACGTGTTTTAAGAATCTCTATTGATTCTCTATGTGAAAATGTTTGAACAGAAGATACATACTGATCAATCTCTTCTTCTTGAGAATCTATCAACGGTCTTAGGGATGATGGAATTTTGGACTTAATTGCAGAAGAATCAAATAATCTCAATCCCCACATAACTTGAATCCAGTTAATACTAGAAAAAAGTGCTAATTGATTATTAAAAAATAAATGGTTTGGCCAATTTGTCTTAAAATACTCTAGCGTATTTCTATTAAATTCAGTCATTGCTATGTTTGATTTACACCACCTCCAAAATTCACTATCACTTCGTTGTGTAAAATAATGCAACTGAATAAAATCAATTACATTTTGATTAATCTCCTCCATGTATTGATTGTACATATTGGAAGTTCGATTTCCATCTCCTCTAGAAAAATGAAATAGATTAGGTATCAATAAAAAGATTTGTTGAATTGTAGTACCAATACTAGAAGCTTCTAAAGGTTCGACAAATATTGAACTAAGACCAATCATAGCACAATTTTTAACCATAGATCTATTCACATAACCTGGAGTAAATTTAATTCTTCTCCCGATGTTTACTTTACCATGAATACTTTCCAGCTCTTGTTGTGCTTGATCTTCTGTAATAAAAGAATCACAGAACACATACCCATTACCATATCGTTCTTGAGTTGGTATACGCCACATCCACCCAGAGGTTAATGCTGTGGCCTCAGTGTAACTAGGAATGTCATCAGTACCTGGAGTGGGAAATGCCATGGCACTATTCATTGGAAGTTCTTCTTGACAAGAAATCCACTTGATTCCTAATTTAGTACCAATAATACGTTTAAATCCACTGCAATCAATATAAAAATCGCTAGAATAACGTTGATTGTTATTATCAATCAGAGATGATACATATCCCTGTTCATCTAATTCAACATCTACAATATCAGTATCAATAAATTCAATACCTCTTTCTTTTGCTTTTTTATGTAAAAAAGTATTTAACTTAAATGTATCAAAATGATATTGAGCTGTGCTTAAATGTAATGGTTCAGCGTGATGACTATCTCTAGAAAACTTATAAACACTTTCATTTTGGTTTCTGTTATCACCAATCATCCCCATTAACATATAATACAAACCAGTACTAGGACATCGTTTAGTATAGTCTTCACCTAATGAATGCCAATAACTTGTTTGGTCACCATGCCAGTTATTAAATTTAATTCCAATTTTATAAGTAGCACCAGCTTCACGAATTAAGTCGGGAACATTAAGATCAATATGAGACATAAACCGACCCCAATGCTCGGTACTGCCTTCTCCAACACCAATAATGCCAATAGTAGAAGATTCAATTACGGTAACCTTTAATTCTGGCCATGATTTTTTAATCATCAATGCAGAAATAAGTCCACTTGTTCCTCCACCCAATACAATTAATGAACTTATCATCAATCTCCACCCCTAGGAAAACTTTTAGTCGAATGTGATTTTGGTTTGAATTGTTCAATTATATACCACATAGCAGATTCAGGATTAGACAATCCACATGTATAAATGTCAATTGCTGCACACCCTTTCTCTGGCCAAGTATGAATTGAAATATGAGATTCAGATAATAAAAGTATAAACGTAATACCTTGAGGATCAAAGGTATGGAACACACTATCTAAAATAGTTGCGCCACATATGATTGCTGCTTTACGAAGAGTGTCGTTAATAAACTGTAGATCGTTCAGCAACTCACTTTTAGTGCCGTAAATCTCAAAAGTACAATGTTGTCCTAGATTTTCCAAAACATATCCTCGACCACGATGTATTTATTAGGTAGGGAGAGGGGGACTTGAACCCCCACGGGCAATGCCCAACAGATTTTAAGTCTGGTGTGTCTACCGATTTCACCACCTCCCCAGGAAGCAATTGTATGATAGCAGACTCAGAAGGGCATGTCAAGAGGAGGAGGACCTGCAAGTCCAATATCAGGAGATTCCATGGCTTTTTGCATCTCCTGTAATTCCTGAAGAATATCTTCAGGAATAGGACCTTTTTCAATTACAGGAACTAATAAAAAGTCACCATGCTCTTCAGTGGTCACTCTTAATGACATCCTATTTCTTCCAACAAGGACTTCACAGATAAACTCTGCGTTGTCTCTTAGTTCTGATAGACTAATTACAGGTACTTGTGTGTTCATAGTTTGTAAATACGTTGTTCAGGTTTAAGAACTTGCTGGCAGTATTCTACCATATTTTCAAACTGAATACGTCCTTTATCATTAAAGGGACAAGACTCAGCTATAAATTCACCATCAGTACCATGAAGTTCAATGGTACGTTTAGTAAAATCTAGAACAACATGATCTAGTTCGGAAAATGCAGTGATCTTCATAGAGCTCTTAGAGAATTGGTTTGAACCTGTGCAGAGTTATCATAGCACCGCCGAGGGTCCTTGTCAAGGGGTCAATTTAATTTGATGGTTGCTGCAGTGAGTGTCATGATTGCCGCAGCAGTAAGTGTCATGGCAGCGGCCGAATTGAGCGTGACAGCACCAGCAGCTGTAGTTAGTGCCATTGCTCCAGCGGCTACAGTGGCAGTTAGACCACCTGCAGCAACGGTAAAGAACATACCTCCAGCACCTACAAGCAGGGAAATAGGTCCAACGGTATTGTTAATAGTGCAACGAGGTATTGCGTCAGCAGCAGAGACGGAGGGATTTATAATCATGTCATAGGAACCGTGCATAATCGTGAAAATACCTGCTTTGGCCCTTGGAATAACTCCTGGTACGTTTATGGCCCTGACTAAAGATGGTGTCTCAACATACATGGCATTACCAGCAGTTAATTTTAGATCGTTAGTGGCATTCAAGTTGATTACTCCTGCAGACAGATTCAAGGTATCTGTATTCATTTTTAAGTCTGTTCCAGGTTTTGCTGAAGTAGTAGATCCTGTAGCTTGAAGTTCAATTTTACCTCTACCTGCTATTTCTGTATCACTATCAAAAATAAGAACGTTCTTGGATTGCTTACTAGTATCTCCAGAGTTCGGTGCTCCCGTTGAAGTCGTTTTCTGGGGTGCTCCATTGACTTTTAATGCCAGTCTTCCGCCAACTTCAATATCAAGATCTCCAACAATCTTTAATTTGTAACTGCCATCAACATTGTGTTGAAATTGACCAATATTTTTTAACAAGAAATCTTTTTGAGATTCTATTTGCGTTGCACCAGAAAATGTGATAGTATCACCAAAAATAGTGTTGTTTGCATTCACTGCTGGGGTGCTTGGTGCTGGATTACCTGCTTTCTTGGCAGCCTGTGTTGCTTTAAAATTATTATATGCTTGATCATTGCTCTTGATACTCCACCAGGAAGTTCCACTAGGCATTTTCTGTATCGTTGCTTGACGACCAGGAGTACCAAATTGACTTTCATTGTAACCACTTATTGATGTATTTACAGTAGTTAAATACGCATCTGCCTCTTGTATAATTGCGGTGACAGCATTGGCTGCCGAGGCTATACCGCCTGCTGCGCCACCACCAGAACTACTAAATGATCCACAAGATCCAAGACTACCAATAGGACTAGCATCTAAAACATCGCAAGTAGTAGATCCCATAAAAGGTACAAATGTTGTGACAGTATCTCCACCTGGAGCCTTTCGATCACACTGAGTAGGTATCAGACCAATGATTAAACTAAGGAGACTTGTAATGCTGGTTAAATCACTAATAGAAAGTTGTTCCAGATTTTGGAAAAATGCTGTGCCATTTTTCATGATGTCTGCGACTGTTTTTGCTACAGCAATAGCAGCGGCAATAGCATTAATAACTGCTTGAATAGCATCCAAAGCACCACTAATTGCACATAGTATTCTATTGATCAAATCATCAAATGCAGATTGTATAAGTGAGGCTAATGAATCAAATGCTGCCCCAAGAGCCGACAATAAAAAGTTTTCTAAACCTTGACTTAGAACATTAAGAATACCCATCAACCAACTTGCGTCAAGTCCACAAAGAAACTTAAGAACAATTTGAATAATTAGTTGGATTGCTGTGGTTATAATAAATGGAATACCGAAAATTCCTGCAATCTTTAGTGCTTTTAATCCAGTAGCAATTGTAGTCAAAAACAGTTCCTTTATTGCGGCAAGAGCTTCTGATAAAACAGAACTAATTAAGTTTGTTGCTGTACCTATTAAAGCCCTAATGTTGACTGGTTGCCCATTTAGTATACTTTGATATGAGTTCGCACCAGTCTGTCTAACTTGGGATGCGGCGATACCAATGTTCTCCATCATCCTTTTCATCGTACCTTCAAAGGTATTTGCAGAACCAGCAACGCCATTTCCAGCAGTTGTACCAGACAGAGAGGGAGTTGCTGGGTTTGCATTACTGCCACCTACAACTGCACTAGGAAGTAGGCTGGCATCGTTACGGCTGATTGTTTGACCAGGAGGAGTCTGACTACTTCCTCCTGTTTGAGAACCAGTATGCCCAGCGCCATCAGTTGTATTTGTTGCACTACTATTCAGAGCAGCATTAGCAGTTGCATCATATTTCTCATTACTAAAGAGGGAATTAATTCCAACTTTAGAATCAGCCTGTCCAGATTTTTTTCTTGCTCTTACTACGCCAAATACAACTGGTGATTGTGCTTCTTCCCCATCTAGGAAGAATCCCATTACCATTGCACCTTTTTGCAACTGGCCCACTGATTGCCCAGAAGAACCTACGCCAGCTTGATTAGTTGGTTGTAATACAATACACCAAGGAAGATCCTTATCTGGCATATCGTTCATAAACTTATTACTGACCCCTGTGTACCATCCCATGATACGACATTTTACTCTACCCATTTGGAGAGGGTCTTCGTTAATAACAATTTCACCAAACCACCAATAGAATCCATCCTTACCTACGAAATCTACACTAGGTTCATCTAAGATTGCATCAAATTTTGAAGACATAGGTGATATCAATTCATCCAAAATATTTATACAAGAAAAGGGAGGGTCTGCAGCACCTCCCTTTAACTTTTAAACTTCTACCGTGATCAGTTTGGAAGCATAATCATGTGCATAATGTGTGCGAGCACCATGAATGCCCCAACCAATCCAATCATACGCATAGTCCATGTAACGATTGATAGACTTACCAGGAGTTTTCATCTTCTCCTCAATGTCTAACCATTGGACTTCATTTGTTAGATAACGAAGTTGCGTGTCAAGTGTTGATGGTGAACCACCAAACTTTTTAGCAAAATCACCCAATCCATAATATCGATTGGCAGATGTCCATTGGATCAGTCCGTAGCCGCCGTAGCAACCACCGTAACTGGTCCTACTACCACCTTCACAAATATTAGGAACAAAAGTAGACTCTTGTTTAATATTGCCCATGATGGTAGCAAGGGCGTTTCTGTCTTTTATACCACGATCCTGGAAATATGCCAGGGTAGCATTCTCATTGTCTGAACACCCTTTACAAATTAGCCTTTTCTCTTTTGGCTTTTCGGGAGCAACCTCTTTGGTCGCTGTCGTTTCAAACTCCTTAATAATAGAAAACGGCACTGGAGGTGTCGTCAAAGGAGGAAATATCGGCATCGTTGCCATATTGGTTGTAACCGTTGCCACGAGAGGCAGGGCTACAGTAAGGAATTGTTGCATTAAAATCGATTGAACTCTACATCCGTATAGAAAGGGGGTACACCCTCTTCTCAAAGGGCACTTTCCACGGCTCTAATGGTAATACTCATTCTCTCATAATGTTTTTTGGTATTACCAATGGGCGATGACGGATTCGAACCGCCGACCAATTGCGTGTAAAGCAACTGCGCTACCGCTGCGCTAATCGCCCGAAATGATAATAGTCTAGGCTGCCCCAGACTAATTTATCATCTATGAAACCAGCATCACGAGTTAAAAATTGACCTGGTTGTAGTTCGAACTCGGAACGGAGTGTTGCACCATTAATGATGCACTCCGTTCCAAGATTCTTACCGATCCAAACCCCTTTGGATAATGTGATATGCATATCACATAAATTGTTCCGAGTACCATCAATATCCCAAGTTTGAGCTAAAATTCCAGATTCTGTTTCAATAAAAGTTTTAATCTTTTCTCGGTAGGGTTTATCTTCTCCCATGTAGTGATACCACTGCTTAGAGAGAATTTTTCCTTCACCGACATCATCCCAAGAACTGAGAATCCAAGAATAGCGTGTTGGGTTACTGAATGCTTGATCTTTGTTTGACCATCGACCAAGCAGGCAACTCAAGAACTCCGTTATCATAGCAGAAAGTGGAGAGGTTGTCAAATGTCGTATTTTTTGCATTCTACTGCATCTGGATGACCATCACAGAATAACTCTAGTGACGTTGGATCATGGTCATCTTCAGGGTGATGCTCTTTGTAAATTTCTAGAGCCCTCAGTTCTTCCTCAGTGTGTCTACGAGATTGAGGGGATGTTTGGGGATCATCTAAGATCCTCTTATCATGCTCTATATGGCTGTCAATAGTTTCCATTGAACGTATCTTAGTGAACGTTATGAGTATTTATTCAATTGAATCTTTGACTAATTCTAACTCAGTAGTCATTGCTGATCCACCAGAATATTTATGTCTGACACCAGCAATAACATATCGACCGCTATATGTTTTATCTTTTTCAACTTTTCCCTTTTCTGCCAAGGGATCTGGGATTTCCACATCAACAGCTTCTCCAGCATGTAATGCCAAGTTGCCAGGTACAATAATTTTTAATTTGATGGTTTCAAACGTAATTTTCCTACAGAATACATATGTTGAGGTTTCCTGACTTCTTTCTGGATATTTACCCTGAGAAGGAGTCGTAGTTTTATCATCATCCCATAAATGAAGTTGATTTGGTCTATAACGTATTCTTCTAACAGAGTTCATCAATCCTTTAATTTGTGGATCTTCGTCTAAAAATGGTTTTTTACTTCCAAGATGTGTCTGTTTAGCATACATCTCTATGACATTCCAATACTTACCTTTATATGGGCTTTCAGGACTATTTGCTGATTGGAACTTACTATTTTCAGCAAAATCAAGAGATACCGTGCAATATGCACCAGCCCATTGTCCATTTCTTACTGCCAGCAGGGAATCAAATGCATTGGGATATTGTACCATTTGAATTCCAAAGTAGTCTGCTGCAGTACTATTAGTAGTATTTTTTTCACCATATGTATATTTAAAAACTTTGTCTTGTCCAGTTCCAGCTTTACAATCTTTGATAATTTTATCCATAGATTTAAAGTGAAATCCTTTAAAGTTTTCCCAAAATATAAATCCGGCCTGTTCAGCATTTTCATCTCGAACTGCTCTCAGACCTAACCAGTTAAAGAAATCAAATGGTCTCCAATTAGGAACAACGCATTGTATTTTATCTTTTGTTTTCTCAATAAAGTTCTTCTTACTTGTTTTTAGGGTGTCTTTTAGCATATCTTTAACAATTTCACTAGCCTTTTTATTTTTAAATGATTTCGTTATAACAGTAGTTTCATTTATTAAAAACTCATTAGATACTGCTTCGAGTACATATTTGTCATTTTTCTGGAATCTAAGTCGTGGGCCCAGACGATAAATTCTCATGTTATAAGTATATACCTTATTGTTTATACCATCCTCAAGCTGGATTTCAATCATTTCACTACCTCTCATCAAATTAATCATTCCAGTAGAGTCATCTATTGCAATACTCATTCTCATAGCGGGAGCATCAATTGATTCAATGATCTGAATTTCTGTGACCAGTTTCTGAAAATCATCAGATTTTTTTGAAGTAGTTGCAAATTTTGCCGAACGTAGTTTTATATTGTTCGAAGTTGTTCCTGCTGCCATAGTTATACCTACCTAAATCCTACATTGAAACTCATTAAACCTGTTCCAGGCCAAAATAAACATATATCTTTTCCAGGTGGATCAGATGGAAGAACAATGGGTGGCGCGGGCGGAGCTGTCATAACATTTCGTCCAGTCTCTGCTGCCTTATTGGAGAGTTGAGCTGCAGCACCAGCGGCCGCGACTGTAGTTGCTTGTGCAGCAGCGGCTTTCACTCCATCTTTTGCCGCTGCAGTAGCAGTAGTCTGCTGGGAAAGTACGGAGGCGTTTGCCCCAGATTTAAATGCAGCAGCAGATGCAGCAACATTTTCTGCTGTCATTGATCCATATCCAGCACCAGGAGCGGGCGCTGGAGCTGGGGCAGCAGTTTGTGCTTTCTTGTCCTTCATTAATTTATCAAAAGTTGCCTTCTCCTTTTCAGTTAACTTGCTTACTGATTTTTTCTCAAACTCCTTAGGATTTAGTCCTTTTGTTTTTGAAGGATCCGTGAGAGATATTGCTCCTGTCTTCTTATTTACCCAAACTTCAGTAGGAGGTGCTTCTGCTGCTGCTGGTGCTGGATTTACACCCATCATAACCTTTAACTCCGACATCGATCTCTCCATCTCGGCAAGCACATCCGCACTACCACCCCCTGCTGCGTTTGGATCGCTAGGATTAGCGGGATCTGCTGGTGCGTTTGGATTGCTAGGATCAGAACCTACCGCGCCTACAGCACCTCCCAGTCTAATGCCTGCTTTAAATGATTGAGCACCATAACTAGTATACATACCAGTTTTTCTAAATCCATCCTTTCTACCATGATGATATAACGATGATCCTTCCCCTTTAATTCCAACATGAGTTATTGCTCCAGGGCCATAACCACCTCCACCTTTCCATAATACAATATCTCCAGGTTCTAGGGCACCAGGAGATTTAATAACAGTACCCATATCAGATCCTGCAAAAGAAGCAGCAAATCCAGGACCATTATATTTTGTTCCTTCAGCGTCTAGATCTCCTTTTTTTGTAACTTTTCCTGCAAATGTCGATCCAGCAGCTCTTAATGCGGCTCTAGTACTATTTGCACATTGATCCCCAACTCCTTTTCCATATCCAATTGTTTTTTTAGCTCCTTCTAAAATTGCTCCACCTGCAGAAGCCTTCTTCTTAGGTCTTCCATCGCCGCTGGCAAAATTTTCACTCTTTTCCAATTTCTCTTGTTCTGCCTTTCCTCCAGCAGAAAATTTAGGCATAGCATATCCGCCAGATTTTGCTTGACGCATTCTAGATCCAGTTAGTCCAGGATTATTTTTAGTTGCTGGAGTATCGAAGGGAACCACGAAAGCATCAGTTCCACTTTTTCCTCCCATCGCTTTTTTAAATCCAACCCATTCTGTACCATGACCTATGAAAGAAGTTGATCCACCACCATCCAAAGAAACTGGATATCCAGATTGAGGACCTTGAATCCATCCGCCAGCTGCTCTCCCCACGTTATCTCTTCTATTTCTTGGTGGTGCAGTACTATCTACTCCTTTTGCTTTTGCTTCGGCATCATATCTTTTAACTAATTCTTGTCTTCTCTTAACATCTTCTTCTGTAATATAATTTAAAGCTAATCCTTGCTTTTGAGCGTGTTTAATGTAGAATGCTCTTACTTGATTAAATGCTTTTTGTTTCTGTAACGAATTTTTATCCTCATCGATTCTTAATCGCTCCCATCCGAGAAGTCCGTTATGTTTATATACCTCATAATCTCCATTAGTTACGTTCAGTAGAACCTCATAGTTTGTTACTCCATCGGGGCCTTTGAATGGGAGTTTTTTCCTATTTGCTGCCTGATTAGAAGAATCCATCTTTCTTCTTTGATCAGATGATTGCCCCTGTTGTGTAGCTACAGAGGCACCTTTACTTTCCCCTTTACTTAGATCTTGACTTCCTTTTCCTTTGTTTGCAGCTTCAACAGCAGATGCAGATCCTGCATCAGCAGAATCTTCTTTTGCTCCTTCTGCTGGAGTGGTATCTGGAGGTTTGGATGTTGGAGCGGGTGCTGACCCACTACTAGCAGATGCAGTATTATCTTCACCCACACCAAGTTTATTATTAATAACTTGGCCAGCACCAACAATATCAGTTAAGAGACCTAGAACAGAGTTATCACCTTTTCGTTGAAATTTTTTACCTTGAGATGATCGTCTTCCTTGACCAAAACCTACTCCCTTTTTCTTCTTTGCATCAGAATCTTTCTTACCTGCTAATTTGTTAACAATAGCAGCAGGTACGCCAAAAGAGTTTGCAATTGGAGCAACAAGGGTGTTTAAAACTGGTCCTGGAACATTAGGAGCTATTGCTCCCATATTGGCAAGAATGGCCGCACCAACACCTTTAAATGGTGCTTGATATAATTTTGAAAGATTTTCTGCTTGTTTTCTATCTGGTTGGGCACCACCGCCGCCACCAGGTAAAGGCAAAATACCATTATCTTTATAATTCATGGCGTTTTGAGCACCACTTATTAGTGGTACTCGCATTTCTGGTCCTGCTTCACCAATAATAGCTTGTGTTGGTCTAGTAAAAATACCCCCATCTTTTGCTTGAGGAGTAGTCTTATCAACAGCAGGAGCAGGAGTTGGTCCTGGAACTCCCTCTGTAGGAGCAGACCCATCTCTAGCTTTCGTGAATTCATTCTCACCTTGCCCCAGTATTCCACCCACAACGAGTGGAGCCGCAATCATAGAGACAGCGCCAATACCCTTCATGATGGCTCCGGCCCTTCCTCTGGGTGCTGCTGCTGGACCTGGAGGAGCACTTCCAGGTTTACCACCAGGGGCACGAGGGGCAGCACCTGGAGTTTGAGATAACTTACCTTTTCTTTTCCCTAACAGTGAAATAAGACCAGATACAGAATCCCAAATTGTTTTTAAAACGAATTTAACGCCACCTAATAATAATGCTGGTTTCTTTAGGAATGCAAATGTTAAAAGTAATCCGCCTAAACCAACTAAAAATGTTCCAAACCCCTTCAATCGTTCCCAGAAACTCTTATTTGAGTTTAACATGTCGGAAAGACCACTGAGGGTCATTCCTACCGAGGTACTTATAAAATTCCAAAGGAATTTGAAGAATCCCACCATCGCATTCCATATAACAGTTAATTTCTCCCTATTTGCAGGATTCGCTAACCATTGTAATATTCCTTGTACTAAAACTGCCTTTAGAATTCCTCCAAATAAACCCGCTATACTTTCAAAAAAGTCTTTGACAACAAAAGCTGCCATTACACCAACATTTGTTGCTAATTTGCCTAGGCCGCCACCTTTCTTATCAAATTTAGATCTCTCTGCTTGTTTTCTAGCGTCTTCTGCCTCTTTTACCTTAAGTTTTAACGATTCTGTTAAGGCGGCATTAGTCCTTTGTTGCAAAACAATCATTGAATTGATTGTCGCCCCTAATCTATTCAAACCCGAAGTAAAAGCCTTATAAGAAGTTACCGTAGCCGAGTTCTGAGGTGTAACTTTAACCTTTGGCACGGTAACCATCTTATACAGGATGGTCTTGGGTTTAGAAGTAGGGATGTTGACTGCCATTTATTTTTGTAACATTTCTTAACATTCTTTTTTCATGATTTTTTGGCGCGGGTTCAAAACGCCATATTATTTAAATATATTTGAAATTGGTTGAGCAGGTCTCATTACCTGTCCTCCACCACCGCTGACGATAGTCGTACCTGTTCCACCATTATTTATTGGAAACGGAACTATTGCTGGGGCAGATGCTGCAGCATCGGCGGCTGTGTTGCTGACTTGATTATCAAGTGATGTTTGAGATAAATTGGAACCGCCACTCATCACTGCTTGTGCAACAAACTTCTCTCTATCCATACCAGAAAGCTTCATCGCTTTTGCTTGCTCCCTTGCTAACTTGGCAATGGCAAACTGTTCTTTAGTCAATGCCTTATCTGGTCTTTGACCTGGTGCTAGAGCACCAGGGGGATTAGTAGTAGGTGCTGGTTTTGGTGCTGGTGCTCCTGGTTTTGCTGGTTTTGCTGCTGGTGTTCCAGTTCCACTTGCTGCTGGTGTTCCAGTTCCACCTGCTGCAGGAGCAGGTGTTGGTTTAGGTGGTGCAATACCAAAAAGACCTTCATTTAGGGCATTAAATGATTTCTCCATTTCCGCAAGAATATTTGCATCAGAATCTCCCCCAGATCCAGTATCACCACCAGATGATGAATCTGATTTATCACCACCAGATGATGAATCTGTGTCAGTTGAGGCCCCAGACTTATCGACCTTTGTGACACTGGCACCAGATGGTCGTCCAGTACCAACTTGCCAGTGCCAAGCCTCAAATCCACCTGGATTGTTAGTTTCTAAACCAGGTATTTGATTGAAACCATATCTCTTAGAATTTTTTCTTAACCACATATATCCTTTCGTACTGGGCCAACTCAAATCGACTGCCAATCCCCATGAGTGTGGTGAAGATCCTGGTTTTGCTGCTCTAGGTGATCCGTAGTGTTTATATGTTGCCACTTGATCCTCATACGATCTATAAGAAGAAGACAATCCTAAAGGATATCCTGCTGCCTTGGCATCATCCCACATCTGATTAAATTGTGGTGCAACTTCCTTTCTTAATTTACCACCACCTCTGATTGGTGCTAATGCAGACGCTGGTATATAGCCGTTCTTATAATTACCACCTAAAGCAAACTTTCCTGGTTGTTTATCTGGAGCCGACTTTGCTGCATTTTTGGGTGGTGAATCTGCCTTAGTTTCACTAGAATCAATACCATGAAGACTCTTCCACAATTGTCCACCTTTAGCCATTTTTTTAATGGCGTCCATCTTGTCATATTTTTTAAATTTCGCTATTCTATCTTGAAGTCCATTTAATCCACCATTAATATTTTTAGTCACAGTATTCATACCGTCCATACCTTTGGCCGCAGCACCTCTATTAACTCTAGCCAGCCAATATGCTAAGGCAACTTTTGCTGCATTACCAGGTTGTGCTAGTTTCTTTGGATGTTTTTCTGCGTCAGGAACACCTGCTTTAGGACCATAAGTTCTATAATTAGCACGTCCAGTAATTTGAATATATCCTCTTCCTTTGTATCTTTTTCCATCCCCAGGTTGAGTATTACCTAAATCTCTTCTACCTTCATATGCAGCCCCAGAAGCAATTTCTTCCATGTATCTACCTTCACCCGATTCATGACCAACTTGAGCCATAAACATGACTCTTTCATTTGGATTTTTAATACCACCTTTATCCATAGTTTCTTTCATGATACCCAAATATCCACTGCCTGAAATTTGAATATTTGCAGTACCCGTAGAGGAGTCATCACCGCTACCAGCAGCTGCACCAGAACCAGAACTGCTGCCGCTTCCTCCACCTCCTCCACCGCCTTCTTTGCCACCGCCGCCCATACCTTTCTTGAGGTCTGAATCTGCTAATAAGGCCCATACGCTTAATACGTTTGCTAATTGACCTCTTAAGGTCATTGGTGTATTACCAGGTTTATTAGTTTTCCTAAAGGAGGGAGCTTTAGTACCAATTTGTTGAGATAGTGGATCCTCCATTCCACCAACTTTATCAACCGTTTTAGAAATAGACTCTCCGCTGCCCACACCACCAACCATGCCCAATCCTAGTTCTGCTTTGATCTTATTAAGATCACTACCTAATAATTGTTTGGCAATCTCTGCACCAGGCCCCATCCCCTCCAAGGATCCCAGCATTGCAGCCATGAGTGTTGCTTGTGTTTGTTTATTACCGCCACCACCTTGGCCAAGAGGAACAACTGCTTCTGGTCCATTTTCGCCCAAGTAGGCAAGAGTGGGTTTGTTAATGACACCACCCGTTTCTAGTTGAGGAATCTTTGGTAGTGAATCTTGGATAGCCTTGAGTGGACCCATGATTCCACCAATGATATTATTAAGAAATTCGTTTTCTTTCTTAACTACATCAGGGAAGAAGTCTCTACCAAATAGATACGCATCCAATGCCATAGAGATCATTGGACCAGGAACAAATCCAAATAGTCCAGACAAATCTAAGATAGCAGATAATGCTTCAAGGGCAGCACCAGACTTATCACCAGATTTTAATCTATCATAAGCAAAATAAAGGTTTACTAGTCCACCGATAACTGGAATTGCTTTTCCACCAAGCTTACCAAGCATTTTCTCGCCACCTTCCTTGGCGACTTTTTTCATCACTTTATCATAACCAGGTATTTTTGTAATAGCATTTTTAGCAGATTGACCTGCTTTTTTTGCAGCAGATATTATTCCTTTCTTTTCAAGGAGATTATACGCACTCTTAGCAATTGGTGTTAATTTTTCTCTAATTCCTTTTTCAAACCATTTTCCTGATGCTGCCAGTTTATCTCTGAGACCTCTGGTAAGACTACCGCCAAGCATCTTGACATTATCCCATCCCTTCATGACACCAGACTTCAGGTTATCCAGTCCACCTGCCGCTTTCTTCTTCCAAGTATCAAATAAATCACCAGCTTGACCAAGAGGACCCTTTGGTCTTGGTGGAAGTTTTTTAAACTTACTTCTTACAGCAGTAAGTGCTTGTACTGGATTTTTACCTCGTGAAATTAAATCATCATAATACTTTGCAGCATCATCACCATATTCAGATGCAATTTTTTGTACTGCTGCCCTTGGTTTAGCAGATGGAGTTGGCGCTCCGCCTGGAGTTGCTGCTGGTGCAGCAGGCGGGGTAGGGATTGGTTTGTTTCCAAACACATTGAACCAATCTAGTAATTTTATTAAGTCTTTAACTAGATTGAATGGATTTAGATATGAAAGGGCTTTGAATCCTGCAATTCCAATCAGGACTTGTCCAAGTCCAAGCATGACCTGCTTGAATCTATCAAACCCCTTTGCTTCACCATTACCAAAAATATTTGCTACTCCTGTAAGGAAGAAATCAATTGATTTATATGCAATATTAAATATAAACTTAAATACTGTACTTAAAGTATCAATAAATACCTGGATCTTTTCTCCATTTTTGGGATTTGCTAACCATCCTAAAATCGCTTGTGTTATAATTGCTCTTAAGGCAAACTCAACAATACCTTTAAATGGTCCAAAGATTTTTTCCATAAGTTGAGTAAAGAATCCCTTTTCTTTAGTTTTCTCAACTTGTTTTTTTGTTTCTTCACGAACTGGTTTTAACTTACCACGTTCTTGAGAATCTTCTGCTGCCTGATCTCTAGCTCTTTGTTGCTGTCTTCTTCTAAGTTCTGCTTGCTTAGTAATTAATGCTTTCTCAGAAGTTAATGTTTTAATGAACTGTGCCTGAACTCGGCCAAGCGATTCTATCGAACCACCAATCCTATTAAAACTTAGGAGAGTTGCACGACCCATCGATACAGCAGCAGATCCCTCGGCCTGTCCCGTTGTCTTCTTTTTATCTGGAGGACCCGTTATCTTTTTGCCTGCTGCAATAATGGTTGCCCCACCCTTAGACGTATCCATTTTATTACTTGCTTTAATAGCAGTAATCATGTTTGGATTAACGTACTTATAGGGTTTGATACGTGACATTAGAGACTCTGCTGACCTTTGGCTGCTTGTTGTTGTTTCTTATATCTTTCTTCTTCTTGTTTTAGGTGACCAAGAAGTTTCTCAACATAGTATGCCTTCTCCCATGGAACCATATTTTCTAAATCATTATAAGACCATTTATGATAATGGATTAACGCAAAGTTTGTTTCGAGATGACTCTCTAATGTAGCATGAAGTAGGGCTATGCGAAAAAACTTCCCAGACCTTCCAATTTAATTTTACTTACCACTCCAGTATTGGGGTTTTCAACTTCAATTTCATGCTCTAGTTTAGGCATAGTGGTAAAAAAGTTTTGAATTTTTGCAAACTCACTACTTTTTAAACCCTCAAGGAATTCCATAACTTCTTTCTTGGAATATGTTCTGCAATCATATACTTCGTCACCTTGATAGATCTGAGCCATGCAAGATACAGATAGTTCAAACATGTTATCGACAGTAATATCTTCACCAGTGAAATTAAGTTTGATAAACATATCCAATGAAGGATACTTCATAATAATACCAATATCATCTGTCAATTCAATTTTAGTCGTATGTCCTTCTGGGAAAACTACTTGAATTTCTTCCAAATCAATATCAATTTCAGTCGTTGTCTCACCATCATCAGGACAAGTAACTACAACTCTAGAGACTTCACCAACAGACTTAGAACGAATTCTGAGAAAGACATATTCAATATCAAAGGTAGATAATTCTTCTACTCTTGTTTTTAAGTTAGTACAATTTTTAATGATGGTCTTAACAGCATTCATCATATCTTTTTCTTCACCCAATTGCATGGCAGTGAGGAGTAATTTTTCCTCCTTAACTAGAAATGGGCGATACTTAACTGTCTCTTTAGTTGATGGCAATTCCAATTCATATTCAGGAACCACTAATTTAGGTAAAGGCATAATTACTCCAGTTGCAATAATATATTATAAATTTATTTATCTACTTTCCTGGACCCGATTTTGAAGGTGTCGCTCCTGCTGATGCTGCAGGGGGTACAGTCGTAACTGTTGGAGTGCCAGCACCGCCAGGGCCGGCAGTGGTGATGAGCGTAGGAGTACCTCCAGTCGTTGGTGCAGGTCCAGCTGCGAGAGAAGCATTGAGAGCAGCGGTTGATGCCTTAACACCTGCTGATCCTACAGTACTTGCAGGCGTCTCATATTGAAGTGCCGAAGACTCTGAAGGAACAAAGAAGCGATATCTCTCAAAGTAGAATGATACTTCCATTGTAGCATAATTTGCAGGCCCAGATTGTAACTGCATACTACTAATATTAAATGGATATACATTTTGCATAGTCCATGATCCTATACATCTATTCCAACTTACTGTTCCTGGGTGTGATCCAGTACTAGCAGCAAGACTACCACTTGTATATGCTGCAACGTTATATGGTTTAACTCCACCACGTTCATATTTAAAAATATCTAGGTATGTGCATACCGCATCATCATACCATGATACATACTGACCAGCATCTGAGGCGGTGTAGTTCATCCATCTTTCGAAGAAAGTCCTCGTGAAATAAGTTCTAGGAACAATAAATTGAATACTAATCTCACTAAATGAAGTACCTGTTGGATATTTCCATTGTGATCCGACAGATTTTATTTCTCCAGTTGTGATTTGTCTGCTAGGAACCGTTACATCAGTTGCATAGTAAGTCAGCAATCTAGATTTATCGTGACCTGGGCCACTTGTAACACCATTGTTGAAGTAAGCATTAAAGTCACTTCCTGCCAGCACATTAGGCTTCCTACGAAATCTAACCCAATATAGATTGTTATACGAAGGAGGATGTCGTTGCGTCAAAGATCTAAATCCTTGGAAACTATTTGCACCCGACAAACTTGTTACTGCTACTGTCATCGATAAATAGATCTATGATTAATATTATTTATGTCGTATAAAGGAAAGTACACCCCATCAAATCCTGGTAAATACTTGGGAGATTCTAAAAACATTATCTTTAGATCTTCATGGGAACTTAAGTTTATGAAATACTGTGATACCAACGACAATATCTTACAGTGGGGTAGTGAAGAATTGCACATACCGTACATCTCTCCTGCAGATGGCAAACGGCATAGATATTTTCCTGATTTTTTTATTAAGGTAAAAAACAAACAAGGTAATGTGAAAAAATACTTGGTGGAAGTTAAACCATTCAAACAAACTATTGAACCACCAACACAAAAGAGAAACACAAAAAATTATATTAATGAAGTTGTAACTTATGCCATAAATAAAGCTAAGTGGAAAGCAGCAGAAGAATTTTGTCATGATCATATGTGGGAATTTATCATATTAACCGAGAAGGAATTAAAAATCTAAATGGCAAATTTCTATTATCCAGTTACACCACCAGTCACAGGAGCCGATGGAGCAGGAGCAGCCGAATTAGGAGGTCTGTTCAATCCTGGTGCTTCTTTTCCAACAGCATTTATTGATTTCTTAAAAATTACTGCGGTCGAAGTTACATACAATAAAGGTGCCGTACTAAGTAACGCTGGGGCGGCGGAGGCAAAGTCGATTCAAGATCAAAGTAAGGAAGGTGATAGTGTATTTTTGTACATGCCACAAAATTTAAGTGTTTCATATCAAGCAAATTATTCTAACATGGCATTTGGTGTCGCTGGAAAAATGGCTGCAGAAATGCTAGGGACAACAGGTAACGGTGGGATTGTTTCAGCTATCCAAGCCTCTGCTGGTGCTGCATCACCAGAAGCATTGTTCAATAACATTGCAAAGGGAGCAGAAAATCTAGCTGGTTCCATAGGTGTCGGTGGTCAGGTCTCGGGATCTGCTTTATCTGCAGTGACTCAAGGAAAAATATTCAACCCATTTGAAGAACAAATTTTTACTGGGATTACATTTAGATCTCACCCATTCCAGTGGAAAATGGTTGCGAGAAATAAACAAGAAGCAATAACAATAAATCATATTATTACTTTTTTTAAAACGAATATGCTACCAAACTTTACCAGTAGTACATACAAACCTGCAACTGCTACAGGTGACAAAGCAAAAAGCGCGACGCCAGCTGCTCCAACTGGGTCCCTTGCTACTACTCTTGGGGAATCTCCCTACGGATCTGGCTCTGCTGGTAGATATCTTTCCGTACCAAATAGATTCCGTCTAAGAATGGTAAGAGTTGGTTATTCTGGTGGTTCATATACAAGTGGTGGTGAGATGCACAATGTATATAAATTCAAAGACTGTATCTTAGAAACTTTTAACGTTGGATATACACCAGATGGAGGATATGTAACTACAAATGACCAATTTGTTCCAGCAGTTCAAATTGATACAACATTTAAAGAGGTTGCATATGTAACCGCACAAGACGCAGCAGCTGGGTTCTAAACATGGCACAGAATGATAAACATTACTTTTCAATTGTACCAAACATAAGGGTTGGATATCCTGGTTCTAAGAATACTTGGGACCAAGAATATGTAGTGATGAAGAATATCTTCAGAAGAACTACAATGGACTTTTCAAAAAACAAGGCAGTTATGACCTTTGAAAAGTATGTGATTTTTGGAGATGATAAACCATATCAAGTCTCACAACGCATATATGGTTCTCCAAAATATGAATGGGTAATATTATTAACAAATAATATTGTCAATGTATATTCCCAATGGCCTAAATCAAATGATGAATTTGATATCTACTTCAGAAAAAAATATGGAACAAATATAGAAGGACTTTATCATTATGTAACTAAGAAAGTAGAATATCAGGGTATTGAAGTAGTTGAAGAAGGAACAGTTGTAGACATAGACTACAAATTTACCCTGCCAAATGGAACCGTAATTGGTAGTGATAGTTTAGTACGACCAGTATCGAATTACGAATATGAGTATACTAAAAATGAAGAAAAGCGGTCAATATATCTGATCAACCCATTTGTTATCGATGATTTTATTGCTGAGATGGAAAGGTTACTGAGATATCAGTTCAGTTCAGACATTACATCTCAAGATGTCAAAGATAGTTCTGATGATGACGAGTTGTTCTATAAGGCCAAAGTATTTGATACTGAATCAGACCCAGACCTAGAATAATCTTTAACATTTCTTAACATTTCGTTTTTAGTAAAAAAAATGGGGCGATTTTTGAACGCCCCATTGGTTTTTAACATGCGATTTTGGTTTCACTCCTCATCAGCAAGACGAGCAAAGTAACTTAGGTCATCATCCTCTTCCTCGCTATTGAAAGTCGGGAGAGAAGGAACAGCTGTACTCACGTTAGAACGAAAGGTGCTAACCTCTTCACTCCAACTAGAGGGAGAGGAAGGACGTGCAAACATCTCATCCTCTTCAGTCTCTTGATCAACCCGACGAGCAGGAGCTTTAGAGTTGAGCACTGCGTTAAGACGTACTTCAAGTTCTTCATAGGTCTTGAAGTTAGAATCTGCTGTAAATTCAACCAAGGAATATTGCTTTTTCCAAACTGCCTCTAGTTCGTCATCAGTCATACGACCGAGAGTACCAGGACGAGAAAACTCAGACTTATCATAGTTCCAGTATCCATCCACCTTGCGGATCTTCACTTTGAAGTCTGCTCCTTGCCAGAAGTCGAAGGGGTTGATGGGGGTTTCATCTTTGAATTCTGGCTGCATTGCTGCCATGATTTTATCAAAGATTTTCTTGCCAAACTTATAGAGGAAGACTCGTCCTTCATTCTCTGGATGTGCAGGATCTTCCACAACATAGATGTTAGCATAGTAACTCAGTTTACGTTTCTGTTTACGTGCGATCTCTTTGTCTGCGTCGCTACCACTGTTCCAGAGTTGACGATTCATTTCGCCAACAGGATCCTTTTTGTTAAGGGTGGTGAGACTGTTCTCAATATACCAACCACCAGGACCTTGGAACGCATGACTCCACACCTTGGCCCAGGGAATGTCTTCTCCATCAGGGGCAGGCAGGAATCGAATAACTGCATAACCATTACCTGACTTATCCATTTCTGGTTTCCAGATGCGTTCATCAGCACCAGAACTACTTTCAGGATTGGAAATCTTCTCGACCTCCTTAGTCAGTTTCTCAAAAACTGAATTGGATTGTTTTTTGAGGGTTGCAAATGACATTTGTATTCTCCGTATTAATTGTATTTGTTGGATGATCATACCAACAAAGGTATGATACTCTATTTAGTCCACCTTGTCAAGCGATGCCCGCACGTTGTCCAAATATTTCGTCATAGAATCAAGAGATTCTGACAAAGTATTGTATCCAAACATGTTGGTAATTAAGTCGATACGATGTCTCATATCAGCTGCATCTTCGTCTTCACAAGAAGATAATTGAAGTCTAATATAGAAAAGTTTTTGCTTCTCAATGAGTGCCTTAGTTTTTTCTATGTGTTTAATTGCTTTATCTTTTGGCATTTCGCCAATTGCTTCTGCATTCTTTTGCAGTTCTAGATAGTTGTCGTAAATTGATTGAAGTTGTTCCTGAACGATTTCAGAATTAAAAAAGCTCATACCTTTTCTCTAACAGTCTTTAATATGATTGACTTATATTCTTTACAATCAATGCTTAGAAAGGGAGCATACTTTATTACTTGAGTTTTAACTTGTTTCCAAACTGGATCTGTTAACGTTTTATCTAATCGTTTAACATATCCTAAACATGTATCAAAAATAATTAAGGTTTCTACACTTATCTCTTTCCTCAAATAGGATGTAAGAATAATTGGATGACGACCCTTTGAACAAGTAAACAAACCGTCAAAGTTGTCTTCGTAAGGAGATTCAATATTGTCTAGTAAGACAGACAATTCCTCTCTAAAAATATATAGGAAACTCTGTTGTTTCTTTTTCCATTCTCGATAGGTTGTTTCTCCTAATGGTCGAATGATTTCTTTAATGTATCCTTTGTTATCACTTACAAAGTTTGATACGAAATACTCTTCTATTCTGTCACGTTCATACTTAGATGCAAGTTTCTTAAAGAAATAAGCATCATTTCGTTTGTCGAACGATGCTTGACTTGCTCTAGTCTTCCCATTAAATCGGAAGTAATCATAGTCATCTTTAGTGAAGTGAAGTTTAAGCGATAGATACATCTGATAAACTTCAAATCCAGTCATAGTGGCAGGATTCCTCTGGAAGTTTTCTTCATGTAATTCAGGTTCTGAGCCTGGTATTTAATTTTTTCTTTAAGTGGTTTAGAAATTAATTTAGTTACTGTCTCAAATTCAATTTGATGTTCTTCACAATAAGCAACGATAGCTTCAATATAATTTACTAACCCCCCAGAGTCTTTGACAATTTTTTCTATAGTTTCAGAAAACTTAGCAGCAGTTAGAAATTTATCTTCTACTCTATCATGCATTAACCCTACCTCTAGTAAAAGCATCGATATACTCCTTTAATAATGTAAAATAATAATCTAGGTTGTCTTTCACAATCACTTGACAATGACCTTCTTCAGTTGCAATAATAGTGACAATTTTTTTAGGTTGCAATCCAGTGCGTTCAAAAAACATAGCAGCATATGCAGTCTCTTGAACAAAATAATTTTCAATCCATTCTTCTCTCTTTTCTTTGTCCGAGGTTTTGAAATCAATTACAGCAAGCTCGCCATCGAACTCAGCAATACAATCAACACGACCAGCAACGCTAAGATAATCGGAATAAAGAGACCCTTCCAAAACATGAATATTATTAATGCGATTAAGAGAAGGTTTCGCAACTTGAAATAACGTGAAAGGAAGAGGATCAACAGTAGCAGGATCAATAGACTCATTTTTTAAATATGCCTCAACGATACTGTGGAATGCTGTGCCTCTAGTTGTTGCTCTTGTTGTCTTCCTATCCGCTACTTCAGAACCCACACGTTCTCTCCACTCCTTAAAGAATGCTGCTTTCTTAAAGGAAGTGACAGTGGTGATAGACGGATAAAATTTACCACATGGAACAGGATAATATCTGCTTCCATCTCTATCGATAGATTCGATTTGCAATAATGATACTGGGAGATCAACAAAGTTAAACATCAGAAACCTAAATTTAATTTACTAATAATGTAGCTACGAACTAAACCAGAACGGACAATATCATCAATACCAAATTCAACACAACAAAACTCGTCCATGGTTTCTAGAATTTTCATGAAGTCTAGAACTCCGTTCTTTTCATTTTGTTTAACTAGATCTGATTGTGAAACATCACCAGAGAAAACAATTTTAGCATCTTGACCTACACGAGTAATCATGGAATCAAGTTCGTGAAAGTTCAGGTTAGCGAATTCATCTACGATAATTATACAGTTATCAAGAGTAACACCGCGAATATAAGATGTGCTCCAGAATGAAATTGTTTCTTGCGTTCTCAGATTATTATACAACATTTCGAACGCATTGTCATCAGGCATTTCAAACATATACTTTACCATATTCTTGTATGGAATTTGATAAAGTGCTGATTTATCCTCATGATCTCCAGGAAGAAATCCAATTTCTCTAGTAGGAACTAAAGAACGCACAATGTATATTTTATCATATGGAGTATTGGGATTCAATACTTCTTTAAGTGCTAGATAAAGACTAATAAAAGTCTTACCTGTGCCAGCAACTCCATGTAGGACTAGATGTTTATCTTCTTCCCAGCAATCAAATACAAGTTTCTGGGAATCTGTTAACGGTTCTATGGTAAGAAGATGCTCATTGTTAATAGGCTTTTTTCTTCTCATTTGTTTTGCACTCATACCTGCAGGCACTGGAGTATTGTTGTTCCTCTTTTTTACTGGCATATTAGGTATATCTGGAAAGGTTTGCACGAGGATGGGCTTTCTGCACCTTGCTCATTACCTCTTTGAAACCATCAGACTGTTTAGGTGTACCATAAGTTACTCCACCGATTCCAGCAGACCAGTCTTTATCCCAGTCAGGATTGTCTAGTCTCCACTGGTCATATTCGGCCATGGTCATGTAGATTTCTTTGGTCTCTCCAGTCTTGGAGTTTTTAACGGGATATGTAGGCAAGATGCACCTCCTATTTAGTACGCACGGGTTGTGGGATAAATTCTTTCTTGAGTACAGTACGAATGCGTTGATAGAATTCTAGAATATCATGGTTGTTATTATAAATCAATCCACATTCTTTTGCGGTTTCAATTACTTCTTGGTTGTTCATTTTAATCGATCCTTAAACTAGGTTGTAAACAATCTGCCCAATCGGTGCAACCGCAGTCTCGATTAACACACCATCCAAGTGCCTCAGAGGTACTAGGAAACTTACAGATAAAATGTTTTTTACATAACTCTGCAATTTCCATATGCTCCTTTTGAGTTCCATTGGCAGAACGCAAATTGATATAATGAATCCATGAACGACATGAGCCACTCATGTAAATTTTGGTTGGTACTGCTAAGGGAAGCACAAAACGTGCTGACTCTTTTGCAACACCTGCAGTGAGCATATCTTCATATAGATCCATGATGTCTGCAAACAAATGTTTGGTACGACGTTCAAAACTTTTCTTGAGTTCAGGATCAAGATCATCAGTAGAATTCTGACGATTCTTTGTATCTTGTTTACGAAGTTCTGGAATCGGAATCTCACCCAGCAATGTTGCATCTGCATATCTTTGAGAGAACTCTTGATATGTGAATGACCTATGACGAAGAATTTGTGCTGCGATACCACGAGTAGTCTCGATCTCAAGAGTCATAAAAGACTGCTCAAAAACAGACCAATGATTATGCTTAATACAATAAGCAAGCAACTTGGCATAGTTTTCGTTGTCTTGATTCGCAGGGTTGCTAACTCTAGCAACATATGCCATTGTTTTTTCTGCATCTGGAGTCACCGAAATTAAACATACTTTAGCCATTAGAATTTTTACCTCTCAATACTCTTGCAACAACTACGACACCAAGTGATTCAACGTATCCTATTTTATCAAGACTAAACATCTTGACCAATGATAAGTTATATGCAAACATGAATAAGAAGGGCAAGATCGCAAGATAAGCAAATGCTGCAGATAGAATCTGATTTGCCTTTTCTAGAGATTCTTGTTTTGCTTGTTCTTCAAGTTGTTGTTTAATCTCTTCAGCACTTTGTTCTGCTTCATCATGAGCAGGACCTCTTGGGTCTAGATATACTGTCATTTTATTTGTCATTTGGTTTACAATCAAATACCCATGGGGCACAGAGTCTCATTTCTCCTCCTAGGGATTGACACTCTTTAGTATAGCATACTTTTGTATCAATAGATTTATCTATGAAGATTGGTTTATCAACTCCAGATTCTTTCAATCCAGACTTTTTAACGTAGTCATCTATTGCTCTGTCTACATCTCTTCCGATCCTTCGTTTTAATTTTTCAGGATCTTTAAGTATAAACTCATTAAGAATAGTTTGTGGGAAATACTTTCTTTGAATTTCGTCCACCAAATCCCATATTGCATCTGTTGATACTCCTGTACACTGTGAAAGGCCACCAATCAACGAAGATAAAACTATCCCGATGATTGCATATTCTTTAATACCTGGTTTCTTTTTTCCAAAATTGAAATTGAAATTCATTTCTTTTTCTTATCTTTATTGGGCTCCCATAATTTTGGATTAACTCTACCCTCACTTTGTACAAAAGAAATCAAATCCCCACGATACCTATCCCAATAGAAATCAAAGATTTCTACTTTCTTATCACTTTGTACAAGGTCAAAATGAATTGATCCATCTAATTTATATTTAACAAGATAAGTATTGTATGGTAAAGTTCTGTCTTCTGCAAGAACAGGATCACAATCTTTTGCAAAAATTTTCATATCAGGAACGGCCTCCCCATTTAATTTGGGGAAAAGCTTCTTCAACTACTGCTCTAGTAATTCGATATTTCTTTTGAAGTTGTTTATCCTTTACAAGAACTAGAAGTTCTGCTTCAGACGCATGAAGTCCTTCTAACATCTGAATAAACATTTGCTCACGTTTAAATTGCTTTAAAGTATTATCTCCACCCTTGATGAAGTAATACAGTTTACGTGCTTCCTTCTCAAGAACAGTATGCTCTGTACCTGCAGGTGCTTCATTAGCTCTATAAGGAACTTCTCCCTCTGGTACAAGAGAGATAACAGTGTCATCGTAATTCCAAATTAAAAGACTACGTAGTGCTTGCGTATTATTATCTTGCAGAATTTTGATTTTCTGCTCTTTGGTTTTTGCATTTGATACTTTCTGAAAGATTTCAGAAATCAACATACGATTGCTTGTGGTCATTGACATTTTAAAACTCCTCAATTTTTTCAAGTAATTCAAATAATTTGTTTCTTAGTAGATACTTATGTAAGCGTATCTTGCTAACTGGAACAACGGTATCGTAAGTATCGACAATTTTTTGTTCGACTCCTACAGGTATGTATGAGAAATCGATGAGTGTCAGATTTCTTTTATAGTATTCCATTTGCTCTTCATTACAAAACTGTTCTGGAGATAAATTACGAATCTTATCTAGGGTTTTAATGGAGAGAGGTTTTTGGCGTTTACCCTCAACAAAAGTATCGTCTGGAGAAAGATAGTTTGGAATACCATCTGACTTATCTCCCTTGAGTACATGGTCAACAATATACTGTTTAGGATTCATACCATTGACGTACTTCTTCATAACAGGATTGTATTGCTGAAGCCAGGGATACTTTTGCAATTGAATGAAGTCTTTATCTCCAGAAAGAATTAATACCTTTTCAGGTGGTTGCATGTTGTTCTGCAATCTAATATTCTTAAAAGCAATACGCTTAGTCAACACAGAAATAATATCATCTGCTTCTGCACCATCAACCTCCATAACTCGGTATGGAACATTTAGCCGAAGTTCATCTCTAATCTCATTAAGGACTTCAAAGATCTGGCCCCAATTTAAATTAGATTTCTCTCGATCTTTCTTACGAGTTCCTTTATAGAAGGGAAAAAATTCTCGACGCCAATAGCGTTTTGAATCATAACAAAGGACCAGTTCTCCACCGTACTCTTCTCTAAACTTCTGGACATACATCCGAAGCGAATTAAGTACCATGTGGCGAACTAGTCCTTTATTGATTCCATCTTCGGATAGTTTTACTTGAACCATCAGATTAGAAATCATCACCTGGTTCATATCAATAAGGATCATATTAGGTTTTAATCGTCTTCATCGTCCATAATATCATCCTCCTCAACCAATGTCAAGTAGGTTAATTCCTCTCTGAGGATATTGCCATCTTCATCCAGCATTTCTGGATGTGTAATGGACTTTGCATAACCTGCGTTTTGATACCAAGCATCAAAAATATTATTGGCAAACCAACCAGCCATAAATCCAAGGATAAAGGTGCCAATAGTTAAGAAAAATGAAACGTAAATAAACTCTAAATGTTCCATGGGTCCTCCTAGATACAACAATTATAAAGGGCCCAACCTCCCGAATTCTAAACGTATGATTATTTATAGCATATTTCTAGATCTGAAATACTGAATAGATTCGGTACATCCACCTAGTATAATATCATCCATAATTACTTTAGGAAATGTAGCACCAAAACCAAATTGACTATAGAATTGTTCTTTTGTAAAGTCCCTATCTAATTCATAGGTAGCATAGTTCCACCCTTTCATTTGAAATAGTTGTTTGATTTTATCGCAATATGGACACCCCACTTTACTGTAGACTGCTAATTTCATTTTAAAAATCCTCCTAAATTGTCACTAAACTTTCTGGCCATTTCTGCAAAAGTTTCTTTCTTAAGTTCTTCGTCTTGAATATATTCATCTAGGACTCCTATGACTTCCATAAAAGAGTTTCTAATGAAATCATTAGATTCTTGAAAAGGATTGTTTTGTTCTTCCATACTTTTAATTATGAACATACTATCTATATCTGATCGGAGTGGAGGGATTCGAACCCCCGGCCCTCTGCTCCCAAAGCAGATGCGCTACCAAACTGCGCTACACCCCGTGGCGGAAAGGGTAGGATTCGAACCAACGGATGCTTTCACATCGGCAGTTTTCAAGACTGCTGCCTTAAACCACTCGGCC
>Ga0194134_10001741_pt1 | contig 27850 bp, 24 predicted proteins | sample TA2KigOff0mmetaG_FD_148602 | JGI IMG/M metagenome (GOLD analysis project Ga0194134, IMG submission 148602) | Freshwater microbial communities from Lake Tanganyika, Tanzania - TA2015056 Kigoma Offshore 0m | ecosystem: Environmental > Aquatic > Freshwater > Lake | place: Tanzania: Lake Tanganyika... | reverse complement strand
CAGTGGCAGGGCAACCGTCATCCCGACAATCAACCTGCCAACAAGCTTGTAGATGCGGGTGGTATCTAGTTTGAAGACGTGGGTTCAACTCCCACCGCCTCCATATTGATTTATAGTAATTTATACAAATTTTGTTGCTTAGTGGGCAAATAGTGGACAGATTCCTCTTATGGAGGATCTAAAACGGCCATTTCCAAGCCTCAAACCGGCCCGCAAAAAGCCTATTTACGGGCAACCCGAGGTGGTCGGGGACGGGTCGGTGAAGATCCTCATCTATCATGACAAAAACCCGATCCGTGCAGGGTATCGGGTGGTCTACTGGCAGGGGCGCCTGAGGGTTCGGAAATTTTTTGTCGAATATGCGCGAGCGAAAGAGGAGGCGCGTAGGATTGCCGGAAACCTCCGTGCTGGGAAAGTGCAGGTAGCGAACACCGACGAATCGGATTTGCAGGATCTCAACCGCGCCCGTCTGGCGATCGCTGGCCTAGGAGTCAGTCTTGAGCAGGCCGCACGGGAGTACGCCGAGGCCCACAAACTCCTGGATGGAAAGAGCGTCTTGGGATTCGTTCAGACCCACCTTGCCCGGGTGGGGAAACTCAAGGACGCCACCATGATCGAGGCTGCCCACGCCCTGATTGAGGAAAAGAAGGCGCGGGGGAAGGGGCACACCTGGATCAAGAGCTTGAGGAATTTTCTGCTGAACTCGGCCCTTAAGAAACTAGAAAAGCCGATGATCGCGGTGACGGTTGAGGATTTGGAAAATCTTCTTAGGACCTGGAAGGGGAGGACCCGGAACAACAAAATTCGTTTTCTTGTCCAGCTGTTCAACTACGCCAAGGGCAAATACATCCCTGAGGCCGAGAAGTCAGTGGCCCAGAAGCTTCCTTTTGATGTGGAAACCCCCGGGGAAGTGCAGATTTGGACTCCGGATGAGGCCAAACGAATTTTGGATGAAGCCTTGCCGGAGGAACTGCCGTTTTTTGCCATCGCACTTTTTTCCGGGATCCGAACCTGCGAGATCTGCCGGATGGACTGGTCTCAAGTGCGGCCCCATCGGGACCCGGACGAGGCGCATATCGAGGTAAAGGCCGCTGGATCCAAAAAACAGCTGGGCCGAAGGATTGTGCCGATCCTCCCTGCTTTGGCGGCCTACCTGGAAAAGACAGGGGTGCCAAAAAGTGGTCGGATCGTACCCAATTCGAATATGCAGACCCGCCAGGAGCTCTTAGCCCAAAGAGCGGGTCTTGATTGGAAACACAACGGTTGTCGGCACTCCTTTGGCTCCTACCGCATGGCCGATATTAAGAACGTCTATCAGGTAGCAGAGGAAATGGGGAACTCGCCAGCCATGGTCAAAAAACACTACTTTCAAGCGGTTACGAAGGCTGAGGCGGCCCGTTATTGGAGCATTAGACCCTTGTAGTATGGCAAATTATTTGCTTTTAGGCGGGCCGTAAGAATTTGATTCCGGATCACCTTTTTTGAATAAAAGATAAATAGTGTGAAAAGCATTCAATCTTTTTCGTCCGGATAATCCAACATCATGTCGCCTGCGCACAAAGGCAGCGAGATAGATCCAAAAAACGAGAGGACACCCGACCATTAAAAAAATAGCCGCAGCCGGCCCAGCAGATTGACCTTTCTCTATCAGACCAGAACTTTCAAAAAATGCAGCAAACACAGCTTCAACGACGACAAAACCAAACAGAAGAAAAGGAGTCGAAAGGGTAACCAACCAGTATTCAAGACGACTCGCTCGTCCTTTAGTTGAAAAATACCTCCTAATTCCTCTGACTTGATTATTTGTCTTAACAAGAACTGGCGGCGAAGCCTGTTCTTTTAAAAAGTGCTCAAAGACTTCTTTTTGTTCAGGCTTTTTCCCTTTTTTGGTGAGATTTGGATTTGGACCTGGTACATCGCCTGAGTACCCCCGACTTCGGGAAATCAACTTGGTTCCATGGGAAGAGCTCGGTTTTGCCAGGCAGGGATGCTCTGATCCAAGAGAAGGTTGTCCGAACTCCCCATGGCACTTTCCGCAGCGCCAGATACCAGATTTGCCACGGCAGGCAGGGCAGGAGCGACCATGGTGCTGCCACTCCTCCAGCTCGAAAGGATTCGAGCAGGATTCACAAAACCAAAGGAGTGGTTCTGAACACCTGCTCATTTAGGCTTTTGATTTAGAAAAAAGTGGGCGTCGCTAAAGATTCCTTAACGACGGCTGCTTGTTGTTAGGTGGGAGGGGTGATTCGAGGCCTTCTGACTGGTTTGCAGCTTTAGGGTCGGGCCCGAACCGATTTGGTCCCTTGGTTCCCTCTGTGCACGCCAAAAGGAGGTTGTAAATAGGGATCAAACAAAACCATCCGGATTTATCGACATCATGCATGCGCCGTACCAGTACGGCGATTGTCGGCACAAAAAGCCCAATTTGATAAATACCAAACAAACTTCCGCCACTGCTTCCGAAAATTACCGCGTCGCAGACAAGCACCCCAATACCAATTAACCAAGCGGAAAAGACAAAAAGCCAGTACTCCTTGCGGCGTGCTCTCCCCTTAAAAACGGCATATTTCTTGAGACATTGAATAAAGTAAGTCATGACTTGAATGTGGTTGTTTTGAGATGAGAAACAACTAAAAAACCAAGCCAACCGTTTTGTCCTTTTGTCGCAAAAGGACAGTGAAGTTTCTAGTCCAATAAGGCATTCAAGGCTTTCAATCCCTTACAATCCCGGCACTTGGAATCGGGATTGGGAATCGGCCCCTGAAGAAGTTTAGCTGCCTTCATGAGAAGACCTTCCGTCAAGCCAAGCTGAATCTCCACCTCTTTGAATTTGACTCTAAAATGCAGTCGGAATCCCTCCGTCTCATGGAAGGAGGGCCCGTAGGCCTTTTCCTCCGATTTGGGCTCAGTATAGATCAGGCTTAAGCGGCTCACCTGGGGCCAGCCAAGAGCCTCTGCAATCCGCCGGTAAGCATTGAGTTGGCCAAAATAGAGTGGTCCCAGCTCATCCTGACCTTTCGTCAGTCGGGCGGTCTTATAGTCGGCAATCATGAGGGTTCCGTCAGCAAGTTGAAAGACGGCGTCCGGGGCTCCGGTCAGGCGTATTCCGCTAACCGGATCCTCCCAGAAAAACGTGGAAGCGGTAGGGGTTGGCAGGTAGCCAGTAATTTGGCCCAGTGGAGTCAGCCACGGAGGGGGAAGCCGTTCCGTGTCGAAGTGGCCATGAACAAGCTTTTTGGAATAATTGTCTAGGGAATTGAAGATACCAGGGAATGTTTGCCAAGGAACAGGGATTTTGTCTTTGGCCAGATGTTGGCGTAGCCAGAAACAACGCGAGCAGAAGCTGTCTAAACATGACTGCGCCAGCACTTTCCCTGAAATACGCCATGACACAGCTTGGGAGGGGGATGAATTAGAAAATGCAGCGCTGATCTTCTTTCGAGGCATATAGGGGGCTGTGGATGTATATGAAGTGATGGCGCGTAGGTGACGTCTGGGTCAAGAAAAGTTCCACCAGATGTATAAAAAAAGACCGATCTGCCATGGTCGCCAAATCATAATTGTCCGGCCTTCTCCATCGTCTATCTGGAACAGAGGAAAGAATACCGCATGTTTCAAGAGGCTTGTCATAAGGTGGTAAAGGCTTTGATTAGTAGATCGTAAAATATTCAAAAACACCGTAAAGGATGTAGTGCCAGAGGCGAAAAGACGCCAAGACCTCGCCCTCGAGGTTCACCTGCAACAAAGGAAACCTCATGAACAGAACGATCTTCTCAACCAGCCAAGGTAGAATCATGGCTTTTTTGGATTTAAAACCGCTTTAATCGCATTGGAGGAGCCACGGACGACCTGAATCGGGAATTGCTTTGGATAAACGGATTGAGGGTATGTTTCCCGAATCTCGTACCTGTCTGAACCAGCCCCGCGAATCGGCCGAATGATGTAAGAAGGAAATTGCTCATGGAAAATCGAGTTGTCGAAATTTCGATAGACATAGGTTTCCTTTCCCTGCTGCCGGGTGGTGTATTTAGGGAACTGCTTTGGATAGACCGAGTTTGGATATGTCTCGATGACCTGGCTCTCCTCGTTTTGGGCCACTAGAGAAGACAACGGGGAAAGGCCAACGATACTTAGAATGAGAAGATGTTTCATCGCCCTCGGAAAAGCCGCTGGGCCATCTGGCGGGCGATCCGCTCGGAGGTGAAGTTTTTGGCGTGGGGGGAGGGACCCGGGGCTTCCGTATCCAAAGCCCTGGTACAGGCTGCCCGTGCCACCAGAGTGATGATCAGACTAAGGATGAACCCGAACCACCAAGGCACGCCCATTGAGCCCAAGGCACCCCAAAGAAGGAAAAAACATACCCCGCCTGGCCGAGACTTATCGAGGCCTTGGAAGACCAGAATTGCCATAATCAAAATAAGACCCATTTCCATATTATGCTCTTTCCAAGCTCCAAGCTTTTGGTGCTGTAGTCGGTTTGTTGTTTTCATGTCACGATCGTAACTAATGGGGTAGGACATCGGCGGTCCTAATCTGATAAGTTTTCTTGCAAAACCACGAAGGTGTAAGTGCCTAGTTATCAACCCGAAAGGCTAACTGCCATTCAAAGCCATCGGGGCTTTCTTTTTTGAGGGTTCTTGAGAAGGAGCCGCTTTGACCGACTGCTTTTGCCAAGATGGGACGAACCACTTGGGCGAGTGTTGAGGTGGCGTCTCCCTGTGTGACCCTAAGATCTGCCACGCTGCCATCAGGCTGGATGCGAAATTTAATGACAAGTCGACCTGCCTGAAGGCGTGGCCCATAGATCATGGCAACATCGTCCCAAATTCGACCGACCTTTTGATAAAAGGCTAATTTATATCGGCCCACCTCTGTGCCAGAAGGCCACCACCCCCCTTGGCATTCCCGGTCCCAATCGGTTTCCTGACCACTCCTGGAATAATCTGGAGGTAAAATACCTTCTGATTCTGTTCTTAGGCTTTGTTTTAGGGACGAGTAATCTTGGGGAAGATCAGAAGAGTCCGTATTGGGCCTATTTGAAGTGGGGTAATTTGGTGGCTCAGAAGTGGAAAAGGATCGAGATGGAATTAGCGAGATAGATGCAACCATCAACTTGCCTTTATCGGTATCTATCTCAAATGCAGGGACAGTAACCTTATCTCTTGCTTGAAACAAAACCGAGTAAGTCAGGGTGGTTGTTGAAATAGTCTTGAATTCTATCATTTCAAACGAGGTGGAACGCCCGGGTTGGCCTAAGAATTGAATACCGCTGATTTCAGGTAAAACCACGAAGGAATTTGGTTGGCAGTTTTTAAAAATTAGTTCCAAAGAAAAAACACTGCTAGGCACAACAGAGCCGTTAATTCGCCACTGGACTAAGGGCGAAAAAATGCCGCTTGCTGGCTGACTTGTTTCATTATTATGAAGAGATTGGCTTACGGCAGCTTGTTTGGTGCTGGTGGAGGTAGTGCCAACAGTATCTGAACCCACGATTTGTGGGCGGTTATTACGAGAAATCTCTGAAGTTTGGATTTCCCTTCGGCTAAAATCGATGGCACCCTGAAGATCCTGACCCTTCAATATCTTAGGATTATTTTTTAAGATCATCTCCGCCTCGCCCAATTTCAATCTCGCCTCTTCCGTTCGGCCTGCCTTCACCAAGGCACGGCTGAGGCCATTCTTGGCGCTAAAGCTCCAATCTGGCATGGCAGCAGACAGGTCTTCCATTTCACGATAAAGACTGATCGCCTTATCATAATTCCCGGAAGCCGAGGATTGCTGAGCCCCCGCAAAAAGAACAGACAGCTGCTGACTCTTTTCCTGCCTATTTTGAGTTATCCTGATGCTAATCAAAAGATAGGCCAGTCCCAGAATGACTAGACCCCCAAGGAGAAATGCCGCGTTTTTCAGGTTAAGCCATCCAGGCAAGGTGATGATCCGCGGCATTGATGGAGCGGGTGAGGAGGTCAGTCCATTTTCAGCTGCCCCCTTTTTGCATGGGTGTGGCCCTTGGAGGGCAGGTTGCGTGAATGACCCAAGACATAGGGAGCACTTCCACTCGCCACGCTTTTCCGTGCAGGCAGGACATTGGCGACCATGGGATTGCCACTCCTCGGCATGAAAAGAGTGGCCGCAAGCCTTGCAGGTCCAAACAAGGGGCTCGGTGCACGTAAGCGGTGTGTTCATTGGGAAGGAATCAATAAATCCTAAATGCCAATTGCCATGGGAACCCATTTGGTTTTTCCTTTAAAAGATCGGCAGGAAACGGGCCAATCAAACCTCCTGATTGCCCAATGGCATCTTTGCTAAGGATGGCCAAAATACTGTTGGGATCTCCTTGGGATATTCTTAAATCGGAAATGGTTCCATCCGGCATTACCTGGAAATTCACAATCACCCGCTCCACCCCCAGCTTAGCCATCGTCTGTTGAACCTTTAGATTCCATCTGGATCCGATAGCCAGGTATAGCTTTCTTTGGTAACGGCCAAAGGCCGTGTCCTGGGGTGCAAAAGAAGCGTTCTGATTAGGGGGGATGCCAGATTCTGGGGTGTGGCGATCACGAAAAACGTCTGGTGGCAGCTGCATGTCTGGAGATGAATCCGATGCGTTGGCCACGGAATCGGCGACTGACTCGTGATTCGTCTTCGGTTTGATCATGACCTGCTCTTCTGGCCTTGGAAGGGAAGGGGAGGGAACCGGTGGCGTCTTTACTGGAGCCGGGGCCGGAGGCAACCGCGACGCTGCCACAGCTGCATCTGGATCGGTAGCCTCATTCATTGAGACGTCCTGATGGCTCGTCGTAGAGCGACGGTCTTCAACAAAGGCTGAATCTCTGGTTTTTGGTTCCATTGATATTTGCTCTGACCCGATAGAATTTAAGGAAGGTGGGGGTGCAGAGCTGTGGTCCTTGGCAGGAAGGTGTTCGGCGCCTTTTCGCCCCAAAAAACCGGAAAAAAGAAGACCCAGTCCGGCGCCAATTAGAAGAATAACAAAGACAGGCCACCCATAAATTGATTTTGAGGGGTTAGGATGACCAGTGGGAACACCTGCCAAAAGTGGAGGAGGTGAGACCTTTGCCTTGGAACGGTTCGGTGGAAGGTTTTGCGATTTGGAAACGAGACGAATGTTTTGTCCTCGAGTGGATTGCGCCAAACATGGGTGTTCGGACCCTAGAAAAGGCTGTCTAAAGACTGCCTGGCACTTTCCGCAATGCCAACTTCCCGCACGGGAGTTACAGGCTGGGCAGAGATGGCCGTGAAATTGCCATTCATCTGCGTGAAAGGAGTGCCCGCAAGCATGGCAGGTCCAGACCAGCGGCTCGGAGCAGGTCATAGGTGTAGTCACCGGGTGGAAGGTCGATCCAATTGATCGGTGTGAGGGGTGCCCGTGTATTCAGGCAGCTTTAGCATTTTACTTACTTTTCGATTTCCTTGAGGCACCTCGGTAGACGGGGGATCGATCTTTGAGTGCTCCTCTCCCTTTCCGGATGAACTCCGGGGCGGAGTAATTCCATTCTCCCGCAAAAGGGAAATAGCCTCTGCGGTCGAAAGGCGTCGCCAGCTTCCGGTTAGAAAATCGTTTCGAAATACATAAATTTGCCCCGGAACCACTTTTCCCTCAAAGAAGACTCCACCGTAACTGTTTCCGAAGACCCGGTTCCGGTTCATATTCGAAATTCTAACGCTCGATTCTGAAGGTTGGTAAACAAACGGGCCCGAATCGGGGGGTACCCCGATCTTTTCGGCCCCGTCAAAGAACTCCGAATCATAAATTCGTTTGAGATCAGGGTGGTAAAAAAAGTACATTTTGACGGGCGGGGCAACCGGATCAGTAGCCACAAAACTGCCCGCGACCCGTTCGATAACCACCTCCAGTTGAGCGGCCTTGGCCAAAGGATATTCCAATCGAAGCTTTCTCCATTTTCCATTCCGAAGAATTTGTTTAATCAGGATTCCTTTGTTTCCTTCCCGTGCCTGCAGCTCAAAATAATCCGCTCCCTCTTGTTTGGACTGAATCTCCCGCGAGGAATTTTCAAAAGTAGAGGCTTCCTTCGCCAGGGCTTGAGCTACTGTCACGGGCGGGACATTCTCGCTTCCGTAGACAATTAGGCTGGTAAGACCATCCGGGGAACTAAAACGCGCTCCGGCAGGATCTTCTGGATCTCCTTTTGGGAAAACCAGCCCCATGGGATAGCTTGCCCGGAACGAAAATAAGGAATTCTCGTAGTTTGTGAATTCGAACGCGGGAAGGGGGGCAACCCCAGTGCGGTCATGAACAGAGGTAGGGGTGCCGTCTTTCTCCCCGACTTCACGGGGCAAGTTAAAGAATCTGAAGAGGCCCCAGGAAGCAGCAAGGAGAAGGACGCCCCCGGTGACGAAAAATACTACGGTCCGACCCCGGGAATCCTTTCGTTTTCCGGCCAGGGCTGGCTGAGTCTCGCCAACCGTCTCCAAAGGGGAGGAATCATCCCGGTGGCAAGGGTGGGCACGCCCTAGGGCTGGTTGGGCAAAGCTTTCCTGGCACAGACTACACTTCCACCTGCCCTTGAGCTTTTCACAGGCGGGACATTTTCGGTCCGAAGATTCCCACTCCGCCTCATGAAAAGAGTGCCCGCAAGCATGGCAGGTCCAGACCAGCGGCTCGGAGCAGGTTTTAAGGATGTTCCGCTTCATAAGAAGAGCTTACCGGAATCTCTTTAGTGAAAAATCTCTCGAATTCAGCCCGGACAAATGCGGCCTGCCGCGCAGGCATTTGCGATTCAAGGTGTTTTAGATCGGATAAGACCTTGGCCACCCTATTTTTTGCCGATGGATCAAGCCCCAGATGAAAGGGGTAACCCTGCAAAGTGTCTTGGAATAGTTGCTCGTGGGTCGGTGGCTTGGCTTCGCCGGTTTCCATGTGCCCCAGGATCCACTCGATGTAACCTGGTAAATACATCCACATTTCCTGGGAAACTGAACCACCTCCCCGTAACTCGAGTCTTTTAGCAAAAATGTCCATCAGGGGCTCCCGCCATTTGGTGGTGCTAATCTCCCTTAAATTATTTTGTTTCCGCTGAGTCTTTTCATAAACTGAGCCGTAACGTTTTAAAACCTCTTTCCAAAAAACCATTTCACGATCCCACAAAACCTTTTCAGGGTCCGATTCGGATTCGATTTTAGCCAAAAATTCTGCATCCACCTCATTGATTCTCTTGAGGAACCCCTCCGGTCCCCAGCCGCAGGCCTTCTTGATCCGATTTGAGAAGGCCCTCTCATTATTAAGGATCTGATCATCCTGGGAAACCGCAGAACGATCCTCGGTCTGAATGGGAAAAGAAGAATCGGCCGGCGGGTCTGTTCTGCGGTTATTCTCTTTCGAAGTTAACTTCCAAGCTATGAGACCTGTCATAAGCATAGCCGCTAAAAGGATGGTTAATTTGAGCAATCTCCAAGGAAACATGCGTAGGAGCCGGCTTTTTTGAGAGCTGAGTTCTGGCTGAGTTTGGGTCTGGTGACCGGATGAAGATTGCTCGCGATGACATGGATGAAGCAGGCCAAGGGCGGGTTGCCCAAAGCTCCCCTGGCAGAGACTACACTTCCACTTGCCCTTGAGCTTTCCACAGGCGGGACATTTTCGGTCCGAAGATTCCCACTCCGCCTGATGAAAGGAGTGCCCACAAGCATGGCAGGTCCAGACCAGCGGCTCAGAGCAGGTGAGACTCATCGGGAAAGCCGAGGGTCTTGAATCAGCTCATGCCAGACGTAACCATGCACAAAACCTTTCTCAGGGGAGCCTGCCACCACAAAAAGCCAGGACTTCTCATCGAATTGGGCAAAAATCGGAACTTCGATGCCCACCTCTCCCACCACCGCGGTGTCAAATCCAGGACCGCCACGGATCTTTGTGGGAGGCTCGGGGTCGATGTTTTTTGCCTCGGCCAAGAGCCTGTTTTCATGCACGTAATAAGTAGCTTCACTGTCGTCGAGAAATGTCTCCTTCCATTCGCCGGCCACATCGCGAAAGACCACCGCCGATCCGGAGGGGATCTGCTTCAAGATCTTGGCATCGGCTCGGGGCTCTTCTCTCAGCTTAATGGGTCCATCGGGGTCGTAGACGATTCCGCGGACTAGTCCCTCGCTACAAACATGTTCCTCCGTGGCAGGCGCTGATTCTGGTTGGGGCATCGCAACCTGTCCGGCAACATCCTGGGCTTGTTGGAGGGAGGGCGACCTAGGCCCGCTCAACCAAAGAACCGTAGCTACAGTGATGCTTAAAAAGGCGATAAGAAAGGTGAGTCCAAGCCACAACTTGGACGGCGAAACCTTCTCGCCTTGAGTAAAAACAAGGAAGGGACGATTAAGCTTCTTTAGGCATGGATGAGACGATCCAATGAAAGGCTGGGAAAAAAGTTCCTGACAGAGGGAACATCTCCATTGGCCTTCCTTTTTTTCGCATGCTGGGCAGTTCTTTCCTGCAGTGGTCCATTCTTCCTCATGGAAAGAGTGACCACAGGAACTGCAAATCCAAACGAGTGGTTCGGCGCAGGTGGCCACGGCCAAGATTACCTTTTTCGTGGCAAACGATGGAATGTTTTAAGGTCTTCGTCCCACTCCCAAAAGAGGGTCTCCAGCCACTTGGGCTTGGGATCGCCGGAATCCTTCACGTAAGCCGAGACTTCGGTAGGTGGATTCTCGATCAGAAGACGGCTATTCGGTTGATGATCCACCCCCAACATGCTCGTAAAAGGGGCAAAATAAACCTTCCCGTCCCGTGCATCCACTAAGGCAGTGGTTTGGGCCATGGTGCCGGCCCCCCAGGTGACAATTCGGTAGTGAGCGGCAAAATCCGGCCTCTGTCCGATCGCTTCCCGGAGCCTGGTTCGGAAGGAACGAGCTTTGGAATGACTGCTGAGATCGACGTCTATCACCACCAGATCTGACTCCTCCCGGGCAGGAAAATCCTGAAAAGCTGGGCTTGGCTGAGAGCTGGAGGGGTTCGGTTGGCCCAAAAAGTGGTTCGGAAAAAAAAGAACTACGATCAATAAATATAATGGGATCCTCATCAACTACTTACTTCAGCAGAACGCTAAATTTCGAAGTTTCCCCGTTTGGCACGGCAATATCCATGGCCGGAAAGTCCACCATTTCAATCTCCAGGCGGATCGGGGCCAGTAGTCCGATCTCGTAATTTCCCTTGTCCTGCCCGTCAAATTCATCCACCAGGGTCATCTTGCTTTTGTTCGCAAAGGTGCCGATGGCCCGACAAATCGCCACCACTCCTTGATCAGATGTGAAAATTTCCGGCGCATTACGGGGGGCATGGCTCAGGGAGCCAAAAGAGACAAAAAAGTGGGGTTCGGGCAGGGGAATCGGATTTCGGGACCGCTGTTCCAGGTTCTTTTGGAGAATAGGCAAAATCCGGTTTTGAAATGTTTGGCCGGGTTCAAAGGCACCAAGGTAAATCGCTCCGTCCTTGCTTTCCGGATCGGGGGAGGTGCCCACCCAAATAACAAAAAAATACACCGCGTCCAAGATGGGGGCGGAGCGGTCCTCGTAGACCGGAATCTGAAAGTTCACCAAGGTTCCAGCTTCCCTTAGGCCAGACCACTGGATTTGGATAAACGAAGATTGCTCTTGGTCCGGGGAAAGGGTTCGGGCGGTACTGGGAGAAGTTGGAACCGTGGCTTGGGTCTGCGGAGATTCGGTTGGGGAATGGCTGTCTGTGGTTCGCGAGCTTTTCCAAACCCCAAGCAGCACCAACAACAAGACACCCCCCGCCGCAGGCAGGATGAACTTGCGGGGAAAAGATAGCGCCGGCCGCCTAGATGGGGCGTCGGAGATCGGCCCGGCCGGGCCTCCTTCTTTTTTGCAGGGATGCGTGCCCCCCAAGGAGGGCTGGACAAAGGTTTGTTGGCACAGACTGCATTTCCATTCCCCTGTTTTGTGCCCGCAAGCCGGGCAGGCACGGCCCGATTTTTCCCATTCCTTTTGATGAAAGGAGTGGGCACAGGAGGCGCAAAGCCAAAGCAGGGGTTCTTGGCAGGTTGGAGGCATGAGGGGGTCGTGGCTCCTAACGGTTTTGCCTGTCATTCAGAAAAACGGCCTGACCGGCATTCCCCTCATAGAAAATCGCCAACTTGCCCGCCTCTTCCAAAGCTGCGATCTGGACTTTCTTGGCGCCCACCGTGCCGTCCTGACGCTGGAATCTGAGTTCGAACTCCACCACATCGAAGGGACGTCCTTCCGGATCGGCCTGTTTCATGTAACCGACCAGGACAAGCTCATCCACCATAATGGGAGAGGTTGAGTGCTCATTTTGCAGAAGCTCAGCCAGCTGATCGCGGGTCAGCATCTTGCCGTAGTAAAAAATCGGGCGAGTTTCGGAAAAAAAAGGAATCATTCGCCGGGCATTCTGACTTTTGACCGCGTCGGAATATTTTCTAAAGAAGGGTATAATCGGATCCAAGTTGAGTCCCGATGAAGCGGGAGTTTCATTATCCCGCTGGGGGTTGGCGGGGTTGTCGGAAGAGTTCGGCGGGGTTCCGCCGAAACGAGAAATCAAAAACCCCAAAATCACGAGGATCCCCATGCCGGCGCCGGCCCATTTTGCCAACTTGGGCCAGGTCAGGGGTAAGGTTAGATTTGGGCCAGAACGGGGGGGCGGTGGGGGAGATTTTGCTTTGCACGGATGCGTTTCCGACAAGCCCGGCTCTGCGAAGGGTTCGGCGCACTTCCCGCATTTCCAACCGCCGACGGATTGGTGACAAACCGGACACCCCCGACCGGCCGATTCCCATTCCTCATACTGGAACGGGTTTCCGCACCGCTGGCAGTTCCAAAGGAGAGGCTCGGTACAGGTTTTCATGGTATTAGCCTGCAGCATGCGGCAAGGCCGCGGCCATGAAATCGGAAAAATCGCCTGAAGGGACGGGGAATCTCAGCAGACGCCTAGCTCCATCGGGATGCAGGCGCAGGACCGTTAGGTAAGCCCGATAGTCCGCTTGGTAGGGTACGTGCTCGGCAAAACCAAAGCCGGTTAGCGTCAGCGCCGGGTGCTTTTTCCAGGAGGGGTGGGCATCAAAACCCTCCGGGCAATGCTGATGTCCCGCGACCAGGCTGCGGATCTCCGCCCAAGGCCTTATCGCCGTGCAGAAGTCGTCGAAGTCCAGATGCCCGTAGGAGGAACCGAGCGTTTCCCGGTTGGGAATTTTACGGGGGTGGCGGGTCATTCGCGTCCAGGTGAAATCACTCAGGCACTTTTCATCCTCCAGCCAGCGGGGCAGCAGTCCGGAATCATCCGGGCGCCGGGCGCGGAGATCCTCCAGGGGAAATCCGCCGTGGGTGAAAAGAGTTTCCGACGGGTGGAGGAAAGCTCTGGGCAGGGATGGGGCGAGGGCAATCAGGTGCCGGGCCCAGTTTCTGCGTACTTCCCGGGTCGTCGCCAGATTGAGTTCATCACAATACTCTGCCGGCTCCACCCGGGATCGGAACCGGCCCCGCTCCGGTGCCCAGCTGAGGGAGAGATCATGGTTGCCTGCCAGCCAGAGAACTTTTCCCTGGCGGGCCAACCGATCCAGCAAAACCAAACACTCCGCCGAATGGGGCCCGCGGTCCACCAGATCACCGAGAAAGAGCAGATTGAGTTTTTCTTCCCGCTGCAGGATCTGGTCCGCCAAATAGGCCAAGGCGAAAAAGTCCCCATGAATATCCCCGAGCACATAAACCGGTTCCGTCGCCGGCCAGAGCGAACCATGAATCCGGCCATCCAGCACCGGTTTCCCGAGCCCGAGGTAAGCGGCCTCGGTAGGAGGAGCGACATCTTCCGCCAGAGCCGATTGGATCTCGCGGTAATACAGGACCGGACTTTTTCGGGCCGGCCGCACGGGAATCTCCTCCATTTCCCAAAAATTCGCCGCCGATGTTGAGGCTGAGGAGGAGCTGGTCATCGTGAGGGGAGGTTGAGCAGCGGCGAGGGGTTCACGGGCGGGGCGGTGGGCGGATGGTCCGGATCGGCGGGGCCACAAGCCGGCTGTGAGACAGGCCGTTCCAGCTACCCAGAAAAACCAGTGGGCCTGATCCTGGATCCAGCGTAGGTCGATTTCGGATATCACTGCTCAACGGAGCCGCAGGGTCAGGGGAAACTTTTCAATGCCTTTCTTGGAATTCCCCACGCCGACCCGCATCCCATCCTTGATGTACACCGGCTCCTGGAGGCTGGTCCCGTTCACTAGTGTCTCATTCGTGGCGCTGGGCTCATGGGCGATGGCCCACCCCTCCTCGGAAGGATACAGGTGGAACTGGGGGTCGCTGAGGAATTGAGCATCCTCATCCAGACTCCGGAAGTGGGATTTCCCCATCCGGGTTGCCACATTCACCTCGGTAATCTTGCGCTCACCAAAAAAAATCGTGAGAGCCGCTTTTTCTTTTTCGCCGAATGCGGGCACTGCTGCGGGTTCCGGGCGGCGGCTGCGTCCCGACAGGGCTTCGATGATTTCGGCGGCTGAGGGCCGGCGTAGGGGATCCGGGCAAAGGGAGCGGATAATCATATCCTTCAGACCCTCGGCCTGGGCTGGATCCGAAAAATCTGCCTCGAGCGCGATGTCCTGAAAAGTACCGGCCAAGGCCCTGGCCTCGTAGGGGAAGTCCTCCTCCCCTTCGCTGAAGGGGTGGCCTGTGCCGAGCAGTTCGGCGAGCATGATCCCGCAGGTAAAAATGTCCGAGGAGGGATCTGGTTTTTGTCCGCGTAGGTGTTCCGGGGATAAATAGTACGGGGTGCCCACGTATTCCCGGTGGCCATGCCAGGGTGGGTTCTCTTGGGTGAGGACACTCCAATCCATGTCGATCAGCTTGAGGTTATAGCCAAAACTGATGGCGGGGTTGGGGATGAGGATGACATTCTCGGGCTTGAGATCCGTGTGGACGATGCCGGCCTGGTGCAGGCTCTTCACGGCAAACATGAGCACCTTGGCGAAGATCTGCAGCTGCTCCCAGGTGAATTCCTGCCGGCGATCGAGGCAATCCTGGAGGTTCATCCCTCCCTCGATGAACTCGAAGCATTGAAAAAAACCGAGATGGCGATCGGCCTCGAAAAACTGGATCGGGCGGCAGGCCCTTTCCCGCAACGTTGCGTCGGCCTCGATGCGGCGCTTGAGCTCGTGCTGGTGCTGGAGGAACGGCCGGTACCAACTCATCAGGGGCGAGGGGGTTTTGTACTGTTTAAGAAAAACGGCCCGTCCCTGGTGATCCTCCGCACGGTAGGCGATGGCGAAGGCACCGCGGGAGATTTCCTCCAGGCAGGTGTAACCGTGGGCGGCGGCTTGGGCCCGCACACGCTGGCCGGGGCGAAGGGGCATGACCATCGAAAGGATCCTTACAAGGTGGGCGTGCAGGCGGAAACGGTGATGGAGCGCGCCAACTGCCGCAGGGTTTTTTCAAAGTTTTGCCGGCTGGAAACAAACCGGCTCATGGCCTCCTGGGCCTCCTTCAAGGCCCCGATGGTCTCCACCTCGATATCGGAAAGCATGGATAAGGTCTCAAAACAGGGCGCCTCCGGCGCATAGAGGGTGATCTTGAGCCGAGCGGCGTGGATCTCCCGCGCGAGATCCTCCCATTTGGCGCCCCTTGCCTCCGGCAAGTCGATGCGCATGTGGGCCGGGGCATCCGTGAAGATGATCACGCAGCGGGCGGCTTCCCCGCGGGCCCGCCATTTTTCCGGATGAGGATTGGCGCCCCGGTCGGTGACCGGCAGATGGGCCACCTTCCAAAGCCCGTCGAGGAGCGATTCCGGATCATCCCCGCCACCCTTGGCCTCCAGCCGGGAGAGATAACCCTGGATCTCCACCAAATCCCTCGAAAAAGGGAATTCCTCCCACCACAAGTCTCCATCCGCCTGCACATCCCGATACCCGCAGATCTTGATCCGCCAGTCCCGGACGAGGGCTTCCGCCCGGGGGCCTGGGTTGACCATCGAGTCGATCATGACTCCAAGACTCTTTTTCAGCGCATCGATGCACGGATCCATGGAGAAAGTGACATCGAGGAGAAAAACGATGTCCGCCACCCCTTTTTTTCGAAACTTGGATCCGGACCGTGAGGGCGGGGGATGCACCGATCGTCCAGGCGGTTTGGCCGCCCCGGAAGAAGGGGCAGACCTGGCCAGGACGCGGGCCTTGCCGAAGAAGGGGTGGAAATCATCCCCCACGGGCTCACTACGCAGCAGGCGCCCCACCGTGGCCATGTACGGATGGGAGTGATGTTCCGAGAACGAATCAAATTGCTCAGCCAGCCGGGCTAAATCCTCCTCCAGGCGCGTCTGGCAGTAGTAGTGGAACTGGTCGAGCAGATTGCAGGCGGCCAGCCGGATATCCCCGCCGAATTTTTGAAGTCCCCGGAGCAGGTGCTTGTTCGCCTTGGCCGGCTCCGGCTCCAGACAATACAGGAGAAGGTAGAAGTCCGGCAGGTCCACCGGATTTTGCTCCATCCAGGAGATGGCTTTTTTGAAATTTTCCCGCCCAATGGTCTCCGCATACAGGATCCAGAGGTGGTTCTCGCTGAACAGGTCCTCCCCCAGGGACTCCAGCCGCTGGGCTGCCTCGGAAAAACGCCCCGCCCGATTCAAGCCCTCGGCCATGGAGACTTGGCGGGCGATCAGATCCCGGTGGAGAAGATCGCCGGCGGCCTGATTTTCGCAAAGCCGCTCCGCCTCGTTGCAGGCTTTTTCCTCCAAGTGGAGTTCCTTGGCCAGTTCGTTCAGCTGGCGCCGATCGGAGGGACTGATGTTCCCGTCCGCTTTCAATCTTTGATAAAGATTCCGGTACTGGTTGAGATTCTGTTGCCGGACCGCCTCGGCGGAAGGAGGGGCGTAGTGGTGATGCTGGATGTTGACGTTTTGGGTGACGTCTCCCGCCACCATGCTGTCGGCGCCTAGATTCATCCCCGGCACATCCGGGTTCCTTTCCGGAGGGCTCATGCCGGAAAGGTCGGCGGGTTCAGCGGACCACCAGGATTTCCACCCGGCGGTTCATTTCAGGGTTTCGGTCCTCGGGGTTGCCTTTGTCGGCCTGACCGAGGGGAGCCACCACGATTTTTTGGTCAGGCAATCCCTTTTCCACGAGGTGAGATTTGACGGCTTGGGCCCGCTCCATAGAGAGTTTGTCGTTGTGGTCCAGCTCGCCCTCGGAGCTGGCAAATCCGATCAGGGTAATGGTTTGGAATCCCTGATAATTCTCCGTTTGGAGAAGGGTGGTGACCCGCTCCAAAACCTGTTGGCCGGAATCGTTGACCACCGCACTGTCTTTCTCGAAAAAAACCGCCTCCAGCTTCTCTCCCTTGCCCTCGGAGGCGGGGTTGACGGGTTGATCTTGCACGGCCGGCGGTTGTGGGACAGGGACAAAGCCCGCTTTGGTTTCCGCGTCGGACTCGGTGGCGGCTGGAGGGGTAAGTTTTGAAATCAAAAAGACAAGCCCGACCAGCAGGAACACAGCAGTGATCAGCTTGTTTTTTTCCCGTACGACCAAGGGGGGAACCGGAGGAGGCTCAGTGGCAAAGGTGGTCGACAGGGTGGTACGATTCTTTTCGAGGCTGGTCAGGGGAGTCCAGGCCGTCAGCCCCGGGCGCCAGGCCAGGTCTTTGGGCCTGAATTTTCCCGAGGCTAGGTTTTGCTTGATCTCTGCATCATCGAAGGGGCCGGTCGAGACCCCGCCTTGCACAATATAGATGTCTTTCATGGTTGGCGCTCCGCGGGGTTAATTTTCTTCTTCTTCCCGATCGTCGGAGGAATCACCGTCGTCCGGGTCTGCGAAGTCCTTTGCGGAAGCCTTGTCGTCTGCTTTGTCCTTTCGCGGATCCGGGTTCCGGACTTTTTGGGCCAGCTTGGCCACCTGATCCACCCGTGCCTTGGTCCGCTTTTCCGCCCGGGCATCCTCGCCGCGGACGTTACTGATGGCGCCTTTCACGATCTCCGCCTGGGTCTTGGCCTGCGCTTCGAGGAACTTCCGCATCTCCTCGGAATTCTTCTGGCTCATCTCCGCCACCATTTTCCAGGCCTCGTCCTTGCCGGATGCCTTGAACTTTTCGGAAAGGGCCAGGGCCGCCGCTTCCGTCAGGTTCGGGTTGATGGCCATGATCTGCTCCGGAGTCATGCCGGCATAGGACTGGACTTCCTCGCGTTGGCGGGCGGCCCGGGAGGCGTCCACCTTGCTGCGGATATCCGCCAGTTTGTCCATGGCCTTGAGCTTGTCGTCTCGCTCGGTCCGGCGCCGGTCCTGCCGGGCCGTCTCCGTTTCGTGCTCCAGCTTGATCTGCTCGCGGGCAATCTTGGCCCGGAGTTCGAAATCCCCCAGTTCCCGGATTTTTCGGATTTCCAGTTCCAGGCGGACCTTGCGGGAATCCAGCTTCTCTTTGGTATCGAGCTCAGCCGTGTCGTTCTCCGAACGCAGGCGGGTCTGAAGTTTGTCGATGGCATCCTTAAGGAGGATCGACTGGGCCTCCTGTTGGTTTTGGGAGTTCTCATGCTCCATGGAGAGGCCTGTCTTGAACTTCTCCATCTCCGCGGCCCGCAGCAGGCCGATTTTCTCAACTTCATGGCGGATCGCGTTGCGCTCATCCTCCGCCAGCATCTGGCCGCGACCCAGGGAATTGCGGGCCTTCCAGAGATCCGTCAACACCTCCAGCTGTTCCCGGGTGTCATTCAGTTCCTTCCTTCGGTCCGCGGTGGCCTTCTGGCTTTGGGATGAAAATCCCAGCAGGTTGACCATGCGGATGCCCGTCTCCCCCAGCATGGCGGCCCACTCTTTTTGCAGGAATTTTTCCGCCTCGGCGGGGCCTGCCGCGATGCTGTTGACGAGGGCGTGATACCCGCGGTCACCCAGCCGCTTGGCGAGGGCCTGCCCCAGATCCACGGTGGTTTTCACCGACTGGTCGGCCAGCAGGGTTTGGAGGAAAAGAAGAGCGTCTTGTACCTGCACAGTGAGATCCACCCCGATGGGGTCTCCTCCACGGTTAGGGCTCAATTCCAGATGAACGGGGAAGGGCGAGGCCCGGAGTAACCACGCGGAAATCGTGCTTACCTTTTTGGGATAAAAGACCGCGGCTCCTCCGGCGGCGGATTCCGCGCCGATCGCCTTGGAGCGTCCGCCAAAAAGTCCGGACAAAAAGCCGATCAGGGAATCCATGCTCTCCGTGGCACGGAATTGGGGAGGGGGCTGGAACCGATAAGCGCCTGGACCCACCAGATGCTCGGCCTTTCCATTGATCAGGATCAGGGCGCTCGTGCCTTCTCCCAAAAGGATGCCTTCGGCTCCGTTGAACCCCTGGAGAGAGGTCTCGGAAAAGTGGTGGGCGACTGTGCCCGGGGTTAGCAACCATTCGACGTTTTTATTGGCAGCATCACTCATGGGATGGGTTCCTCCGCTTTTTCATTGATTTTATGACCAGGGGTTCCATTCAGCTCCTATTCTAATTCCAGAATATCGGGGATTTCTAGATCATCATCCTCCCGCGATTCCTGCAACTCAAGGATAATTCGGTTGCACAGATCGGCCGTGATCCCGAACCGGGCCTCGCACATTTCGGAAGCCTCCCGGTTTTTGAAGACCAGCTCCAGTCGCTCCAGCGGGGCCGGGTGGGAAGAACCCTCTTCCGAGGGGTCCTGATGCATGATCGCCAGCGTGAGGATGCTCAAAATCGCCCCCAGATGGGAAAAATCCCGGTGGGCTAGGCTGTCGAGCAGCTGCAGGGCAAAGGCATCCACCTGGCGTTCCTGCATGCGGGAGCTGTCCGAATCGCCTGCCGATTCGTCCGAGGTGTGACCGAAGAAATGGTGCCCAAACTCATGGGCGATGACATGGCCATGCATGGCTTGGGCAATCGCCTGGGAACTGCCTAGGTGGGGGTTGGCCATGGCACTTTCGGAAAGAAAGTGCCGGTACAGATTGTGGCCATTGCGGGAATGAAAGGCGCGGTTGTGCTTCTTCATCGCCCGCAGGATAGTGCCCAAGGCCTGCTGGATCGGCTGCTTCAGGTCTCCCTTGCCGCCGGCCTGGGAATCGCCGGCCGCCACGGCGGCGGCCACCACCCGTTGGGCCACGATCAGCCCCCCGTAAAAAACGACCTCGAACGTTCCGTTGTTCTTTTTCTGTGCGTAGGCATTGATGTCTGCGCGGTGGGGCAGGTACCGGAAGACCGCCCGGGCGGCCCGGTTACGGTAATCGGGGTTTTGCTCCACGCAGGGGCTGCGGGCGATTTGCACGAACACCGCCTGAATTTCGTCCTCCGTCGGGGCAAAAAACCGGGACCAGGCGGTCTCCTTGGGTTTCACGGCCAAGGAGGCCTCCAGCGCTTCCCGGGATCCGGCCGCGGAAGCCTTTCGCTGAAAGAAGGACTTTGGATCCGTGGAAGCGGTCCAGGCAGGGCGGGCGGCCCGGGCGGTTCCGCACTGTTTGCAGTGGGTCTCATCTTCCAGGACCACCCCTCCGCATTTCGGGCAGAAAGGATCGGCCGGCAAGGCGGAGGACTGGCTCGTCCAGGCCAACGGATCCTTGCGGGCTCCGGTCGTCCCGGAAAAACCGGATACCGGCGGTGCTTCCGGGATAAGAGCCGGTGCGGCCGCCGGGGCGGGGGTGGGATCAGGCTCGGAGGCGGCGAGCTTTGGGGGTATTTCTTCCGTCAGCGCCCGTTTACCCAGTAGGTCGCCAAGGTTCCCCTGGGAAAGAGCCTCCAACTTTTCGATAAATTGCAGGAATCTACCCCGTTGTTCGCCCGTTAACTGGAGGCCGAACTGGGACTGAAAATCCGTGATCAGGCGCATCGTGTTGAGCCGGCCATCTTTGGTCAGCATCCCGGCCGCCTTTTCCACGAAGACTCTTAACTGCTCGGTCGTGGCCTTGACCACGGTCGGTCCGTGCTTTTTGACATTTTCCTCGATCAACGGCCAAAGAATTTCGCTGACCAGCAAATCCAAAAGCTTGGCCACCGCTTCGCTCATCGATGTCCTTCGGCTGTGATTGTGGAGATGGCAGGGCTTTTCATAGGTCGATGGAAATGATGGCCATGAAGATGAGGTAGCTGGCCACCAGGGTGGAGCCGGCCACGAGGTCGATCCTGCCGGCCAGTTTCTTGCCCTTCAGTTTGTAAACCTTCAAGACCACGCAGGACAGGAAGATGGAGGCAAAGATGAAAAGCAGACTGGTGAGGTGGATTTTATCGCTCAGCGAGAAATAGGGCGTGTCCGGGATCGAGGCATTGGCCACCAGCATGGAGGAGACGGCCCCGAAGATGGCGGCCACGCCCACGCCAAAGCGGGGGTCCAGATCGATCGGCTCGATGAGGAAGGTAAGGAAGGCAATCATCACCGAAAGAAAAACCGGCAGGAAAAGCTTGAGATAGGTGCGCCCTGCGGCCACGTGTTCGATGGGAATCTCGATCCGCATCCGGCTGTACTTGGCGTTTTCGCCGGGGGCGCGGAAGGGATTCCCGTAATCGGTCTTATATTCCATGGTGACCACTTCATACTGCTGGGGTTCGCTCATCCGGAAGCCGGTGATGGAGATCGGGTAGGGTTCTAGTTTGGCGGTCTTTTCAAAGGTGTAGACCAGCTGCTTGATATCGTGGAAGGCGTCCTCGATCTCGATCTTCAGGACCTGCTGGTCCCGGGGGTAGTTGCGGAAATCCAGACTGGTGCGGAATTTTCCCCGGCACCGCCAGCAGATGTAGTTGAGGCCGTCCTTCTTTTTGATGTCCGGGTTTTCCTTGGCCTGCATTTCCCCGTTCATGAACTCGAAATGTTCCGGGTTGAAATCTCCCCGCCAGGTCATCCAGAGGTAGAAGTCGGCCACGAACGACTCGTCCTTGATCGAGAGGTCGTAGAGGTCGACCATGTAGAGCCCGACTTTCACCTCCGTGGGTGTTGGCGGAACCACATTGGCAGTGGGTGGGGTGGCGGCCGGACAGATAAGCGGGATCCAAAAAAGGAGCGCCAATGTAAAAACTAAGCCACGCACACCCGACATCCTTCCCAGCATATCCAAGGGCAAACGTAATCAATCAAATAAAGGCAGGGAGAGTTTGGTCGTGAAAAATTCGAAAAATGATTTTGGCCCCAAGGGGGTAGAGCCCTGCCGTTGTCCTATCCCGCCAGGTATTCTGTTAAGATGAAAAAACTGGGTCGCCGGGATTAACGCTCTAAAAATTACCACTCATGTCCCGCACTAAAAAGAGCCCTGCAACGGCGGCTGCTGCCACGAAGCCAGCTTCGTCCGCATGGAGGGGGTGGGTGGCGCCGGCTGCTAAGGATGCGGGGACGGTCACGCTGGAGAAAAGGCTGTGGGATGCGGCAGACCAGTTCCGTGCCAATTCAGGACTTAAGGCCCAGGAGTATTCCGGACCGATTCTGGGGCTGATTTTTCTCCGTTTTGCTGACGCCCGCTTTGGCACTCACCGGGCAAAGCTGGAAAAGGCCGAGGCTTCCTCACGCCGGTCCAGCCGGGTCGACAACCCCGACGCCTACCACGCCGAAGGCATTCTGTACCTGCCTCCAGAGTCCCGTTTTGATCATCTCCTTCATCTTCCGGAGGCGGAAAACATTGGGGCCAAGGTCAACACCGCCATGCGGGAGATCGAAAAGCACAACCCCAAGCTCGCGGGTGTCCTTCCCAAGACCTTTAACCTCTTTCAGAGCACGCTTCTGAAGGAGTTGCTAAAGATGATATCCGAGATCCCGGCTACGATGGATTACGACGCCTTCGGCCGGATCTATGAGTACTTCCTAGGGGAATTTGCCATGAGTGAGGGGCAGGGCGGGGGAGAGTTCTACACCCCAGGCAGCATTGTCCGGTTGCTTACCGAGGTATTGGAACCATACCACGGCCGCATTCTGGATCCTGCCTGCGGGTCGGGAGGTATGTTTGTGCAATCCGCCCGCTTTGTGGCCGAGCATAAGAAAAATCCCGCCAACGAGCTTGCCATCTATGGCGTGGAAAAGACGGATGAGACGGGGCGGCTCTGCCGGATGAATCTGGCGGTGCACGGACTGGAGGGGGACGTCCGTCACGGCGGGCAGATCAACACGTATTACGATGATCCCCATGCGGCGACGGGGAAGTTCGACTTTGTCCTCGCCAATCCTCCCTTCAACGTCAACGCCGTCGACAAGGAGCGTTTGAAGGACGCTGCCGGGGCGGGTCGACGTTATCCGTTCGGCCTTCCGGCCGCTGACAATGCCAACTACCTTTGGATTCAGCTTTTTTGTTCGTCGCTCAGTCCGAAAGGGCGGGCCGGTTTTGTGATGGCGAACTCTGCCGGGGATGCTCGGTCATCCGAACTGGAGATTCGCAAGAAGCTGATTGAGGCCAAGGCTGTGGACGTGATCGTCTCCGTAGGTCCCAACATGTTCTACACCGTGACCTTGGCCTGCACTCTGTGGTTTTTTGATAAGAGAAAATGTAAGACCGACCGGGCTAATCAGATTCTTTTTATCGATGCCAAGAAGTTATACCGCCAGATCGACCGGGCCCACCGGGACTGGTCCGAAGGCCAGATTGGGTTTCTAGCCAACATCGTCCGGCTCTACCGCGGCGAGGAGCCTGATTACACCTTCGGCGGCATGGAGGCGGAAGAGAAAATCAAGGAGGTGTTTGGAGCGAAGCCGAAATACGCGTCGATCTCCGGCCTATGCAAAACCGCAACAATCAAAGAGGTCGAGGTCCAAGGTTGGTCGTTGAATCCCGGAAGATATGTCGGCGTGGCAGCAGGTGAGACAGTTAGCGACGAGGATTTTAAGAATCAACTTAAGAGATTGAGCGACGAGCTAGACAAGCTTAATTACGAGGCTCGAAAGCTGGAACAGGCGATTAGTGCGAATGTGAAGGGGATTCTGGAGGGGTGATGATGGCGACTTCAGCAAGCCGTCGCGTGACTATTCGAGAAGTCACGCTTATCAATGCCCATTCAATCAAAGGCAGTAGCGCACCATCGCATGTCGAGTACATCGACATCTCTTCGGTGGGCACTGGAGAGTTCACAGAACCGCCGGCGCTGATGTCGTTTGAAGAGGCCCCAAGCAGAGCGCGGCGCATCGTAAAGGCTGGCGACACGATCCTTTCTACGGTTCGCCCTAACCGTCGGTCTTTCCTCTTTCTTTCATCGCCTAGTTCAATCGCGGTTGCGTCAACCGGATTTGCGGTTCTCACACCTACTCCGGCCGTCGATCCCCGGTATCTGTACTACTGGGTGACGCGACAGGATTTCACCGACTACCTGTCACTACATGCCAAAGGTTCGGCTTATCCAGCAGTTTCGGCTGATGACATTGGCAATGGGGCTATCGACCTACCCCCCGTCCCGATCCAGCGCCGCATCGCGGAAATCCTGGCTGCCTACGACGAGCTGATCGAGAACAGCCAGCGGCGGATCAAGATTCTTGAGGAAATGGCTCGCGCCCTTTACCGGGAGTGGTTTGTTGAGTTTCGCTTTCCCGGGCATGAATCCATCCCCCGTGTACATTCGCCAATGGGGGAGATTCCGAATGGGTGGAAGGTGAAGAAGCTGGGGGAACTCGCTGACATAAGTTGGGGTGACACATCTACTACGAAGTCCGCATACGTTGAGGACGGCTATGCTGCCTACAGCGCTTCAGGCTTAGACGGGAAGCTGGACCATTATGACTTCGACCAAGTAGGAATAGTGCTCAGCGCGATTGGCGCCCAATGCGGCAAGACATGGCTCGCTCGCGGCAAGTGGTCTTGTATCAAAAATACAATTCGGTTCTGGTCGAAAAGCGAACATGTCAGCACAGAGTTTTTGTTCATTGCGTCGTTAGGCCAAGACTTCTGGCCGCGTCGAGGCGCTGCTCAGCCATTTATTTCCCAAGGTGACGCTGAGCGAATTGACGTCCTTGTCCCTGACGTTGTGACCATGAAGCGGTTTAACAACTTCGCCCCCTCCTTTCTGCAGCATATCGCTACGCTCGATAGCCAAATCCAAAAACTCCGCCGCACCCGCGACCTACTTCTCCCGCACCTGCTTTCCGGTGAGATTGCCGTAGAGGCTTAAATGGCTCGCAAAAAAAAGCCACTCACGAACATATCGGTACAGGACTGGATCCAACTTTCCAGTTCCCCGGCGATTCAAAATAACATCAAAACCGACCTGTATTCGGAAGCTTACCTATCCCTTACCAAGCTTTTTCCCAAGATTCACAAAGACCACTGGCATGGTGCAGTGACAGCTCTTCACCTCGTCTATGGATGGATGCCCACAATCCCCAAGCTAAAGACTTATCAGCATTGGAGTGGCGCAGATAAACAAAGGCTGGTGAATATTCTACAACACGCAGAGCAGGGTAAGGCCTTAGGCGGACCTGACTTGCACCATCTCAAGGTGTTCAGCAACAACTCCATTGTTGGTGGTTCAAAAATCCTCCACTTTCTTAGCCCCAACCTTTTCCCCATTTGGGACACCCGCGTGGCCCGCGCTTTTTATCATCGGAGCAAAGTTTATGCCCAACAAGTCAATGACGTGGACCGCTATCTGATTTATCAAGCCACCCTGCTTGGATGGATGAACAGCGGCCAAGTTTCCAAGCAAGTCGCTACCTTGAGAAGTCTGGCGCCTTTCCTGGGGCCGGTCAGCGATCTTCGCCTGATCGAGCTGGTTCTCTTTCACAAACCATAAGCCATGCCTCACGCCTACAGTGAGGATCAGTTGGTCGAGCAGCCGGCGATCCAGCTGTTTTCATCCTTGGGTTGGCAGACGGAGGATGCCCGGGAAGAGATCCTTGGTCCCCTAGGCACGCTCCAGCGGGAGACCCGGGGGGATGTGGTTCTTCTAGATCGGCTACGGTCTGCCCTGCAAAAGCTGAACCCCACGTTGCCGAAAGAGGCCATTCAGGCCGCGGTGGATGAATTGAGCCGGGATCGATCAGGAATGAATCTTGAAGGAGCCAATCGGGAGGTCTACGGCTTGCTGAAAGAGGGAATCAAAGTATCGATCCCCGATAGGGAGAGGGGTGGGCAGAAAACCGAACGGCTGGCGGTCATCGATTGGCAGAATCCTGGAAACAACGACTTCCTGTTGGTCAGCCAGTTCAGCGTAACCGGGCCTCTTTATACCTGCCGGCCGGACCTGGTCGGCTTTGTGAACGGGCTGCCCTTGGTGGTGGTGGAGCTGAAAAAGCCGGGGGTGCCGGCCCGGAATGCCTTTGACGAAAACATCACGCATTACAAGGAGCAGATCCCGGCGCTGTTCCGCTACAACGCGCTGATCATCTGTTCAAATGGATTCGATAGCCGGATCGGCTCGCTCACGGCCAACTGGGAGCGGTTCTTTGAGTGGAAGCGGGTGGAGCGGGAGGATGAGCAAAAAAAAGTATCCTTGGAAGTGATGTTACGGGGGACTTGTGAGAAGAGTCGGTTACTGGACCTGGTGGAGAACTTCACGCTCTTTTCCGAGCACAAGGAGGGTGTGGCCAAGATCCTGGGTCAAAACCACCAGTTCCTCGGGGTGAACAACGCCATCGTCTCCATGCTGGAGGCGCGGAAGATGGGGCACGGCCGGGGCGGGGTGTTCTGGCAGACGCAGGGGAGCGGCAAGAGCTTTGCCATGGTTTTCTTTGCCCAGAAGATACTGCGCAAGCATCCGGGCAACTGGACCTTTGTGGTGGTGACGGACCGGGTGGAGCTGGACGAACAGATCGCCAAGACCTTCAAGAACACGGGGGCGGTGAGCGACGCGGAGGGAGACCAGTGCCATGCACAGAGCGGAGCCCACCTGCGGGAGCTGTTGGCCGGGAATCATCGGTATGTGTTCACGTTGATCCATAAGTTTCAGAAACCGGAGAAGCTCTGCAACCGGCCGGACGTGATCGTGCTGACCGATGAAGCGCATCGCAGCCAGTACGACACCTTGGCCCTGAATATGAGGTCGGCCCTGCCTAAGGCGATGTTTCTGGCGTTTACCGGGACCCCGCTGATTGCGGGGGAGGAGAGGACGCGGGAGGTGTTCGGGGATTATGTGTCGATCTACGACTTCCAGCAGTCGGTGGAGGACGGGGCGACGGTGCCGCTGTTCTACGACAACCGGACGCCAGAGCTGGCCTTGGTGAACCCCGAGCTGAACGACGATATCTACGACGCGATCGAGAAGGCTGAGCTGGATCCGGAACAGGAGGCCAAGCTGGAGCGGGAGCTTAACCGGCAGTACCACATTTTGACGCGGGATGACCGGCTAGAGACGGTGGCCAAGGACATCGTGCAGCATTTTCTGGGAAGGGGATTTCTGGGCAAGGCCATGGTGATTTCCATCGACAAGGCCACGGCCCTGAAGATGCATGACAAGGTGCGGAAGCATTGGCAGGCCGAGACCGAACGAGTGAAGAAGGAGCTAGGGCGATACGATCTGGATAAGGAGAGGAAAGAGGCCCTGGAAAATCGGAGGAAGGTTCTGCAAGAGACGGACATGGCTTTGATCGTGTCCCCGGGTCAGAACGAAATCGCGGAGATGCGGAAGCTGGGGCTGGAGATCGAACCTCACCGCCGGCGGATGAACGAATCCGAACCGGGGCTGGATGAGAAGTTTAAGGACACCGAAGACAAGCTAAGGATCGTGTTTGTGTGTGCGATGTGGCTGACGGGCTTTGATGCGCCGGCCTGTTCCACGGTGTATTTGGACAAGCCGATGCGGAACCACACGCTGATGCAGACGATTGCCCGGGCGAACCGGGTATTTCCCGGCAAGCACAGCGGCATGATCGTGGATTACGCCAACGTGTTTGCCTCGTTGGAGAAGGCGTTGGCGATTTACGGAGTGGGATCAGGAGGGGGCCGACCCCTGAAGGATAAGTCCCAGCTTGTGGCGGAGCTGAGGAAGGCCCTGG
>Ga0194134_10001729_pt1 | contig 28021 bp, 63 predicted proteins | sample TA2KigOff0mmetaG_FD_148602 | JGI IMG/M metagenome (GOLD analysis project Ga0194134, IMG submission 148602) | Freshwater microbial communities from Lake Tanganyika, Tanzania - TA2015056 Kigoma Offshore 0m | ecosystem: Environmental > Aquatic > Freshwater > Lake | place: Tanzania: Lake Tanganyika... | reverse complement strand
CCCACCCCGAACCCGAAATTTCGCCCCCCCACCCGACCCGAAGTCGTCACTCTTCCTATGACGGTGGCGGAAAGCCGGTGCCGGACGCCCACCGTGTAACACCCCCCGTCTAAGGTGGTGGCAACTACTAGCCCGACCTCGCGTCGGAGAAAGGAAAACCCACATGAGCAAGTCTCAGTTCGGAATTCGCGCCCACGCGCAAGTTCAGACCATTGACGGGGAGTCGTTCGAGTTCCAACCCGAACATCTCTTCTGCGATGAGTGCTGGTCGTGCGCGGACACCGCGTATGCCCATGCTCTTTGGCACGGCGTTACCACGGCGTTCACCAAAGACGGGCATTCCATTACCGTTATCCGCGCCTGAGCGCGTCTGACGCGACACCCCCGTGCCTGATAAGGGTACGGGGGGTTTCGTCGTTTCTAGGGGTTCTTAGGCAGTAATGAGCCCTTCTTGGAGCATGATTTGGGTGCTTTGTCGCCCCACGCGCACTTGTCCCAGGGAGCCCAGCCCGAATAGTCGTAAAGCAGTTTCCCTGCCCGCAAGTTCGTCAGGGGGTCTAGCAAGGGTTCTTGGTTGCAGATGCCCATGTCCAAGCAGACCCGCGCCCACTTGTTCCGCTTGAGGTTGTAGTTCACCCCGTTGATTTGGAGCAGTCCCGTGTCCGAACGGTGATTCCACTCCCTGACCCGCAAGATTTCGCAGGTCGGGGAAGGGACATCTCCACCCATAAGGTTGGGACACCCGCCGCTTTCCCTGAGAATAATGTGTTTCAGCATCGGGAGATGTTCGGGTTTCCACCCGGCTTCTGCCGCCATTTCGGGAAGCCAGTGGTCTACCTGACCATGTAAGAACTGAATAGCGGGTTTAGCGGGAACGGTAACAGTCCCACTTACCCTGTCCGCCACGGGCGGGACTTGTTGAGTTATGGAAGAGATGATTATTGCTTGGTCGGTTACTTCCGGTGCCGGTGCTTCTATCTTTGACCCGATTCCGAAAGCAGTTCCGTACAAAGCAATAATGCTTACGAGTGTTTTGCCTAACAAGTTGTTGTCCTTTGTTTGGGGTATGTTGCTGTCCGGGGTATTGATGCTTCCCGTCTAATAACTATTTACAAGTTTACCATTTGATGTCTTTTGGGGTCAATAGGCTGCGCGCATGGCATCAATTTTGCTGTTTTTCGTCTGGTCGCCCGGTCTTCGTTCGGTCTTCCCTGGTTTTGGGTTGGAAGTCCCGAAACTGTTGCTGGGTAACGGGACTAGCGGGGTGGCTGAACCTAGTTGGTTGGGGGTTTGGGGTATCTACTTAGGTGGCAGACCACCGATACGGGTGTGACGCGGTTCACACGGGATTTCCCGAACATTTGACGGGTCGCACGGTCAGCAATAGGTGGGCAACAACACGAAAGGCAACACGATGAAGACAACGACACGGCTACTGATAGACGAACTAGACCGCTCGCGACGCGCAGGGTGGGCGTTCGGATTCACGCAGAAAGAGCAAGCGCAGATGCTGAGAGATGAGAACGACAAACTCAAATGGTTGGTGCGTCACTTGGTGCGGAAGATTATCTTCCACAAACGCCTACACAACGACGACGACCTAGTGGAACTAGCCAAACACTTGGAGATGTCTGTCTAGCCCCACTAGGTGCGTTTTACTGATTCGGTGGATTAGGCGTACTCAACCTCGTAAGAGTGAACGATGAAATCCTCACCACTTGCTTCGCTCATGAGACCTTTCAGTTCTTCTTCACCGCCATGGCAGAAGTAGAAGATTTTGGAATCATGCGTGCCGAACTTGTCGTATCCTTCTTCTTCGCAGTCTTCCGCGAAAGAGATGAAGACAGGGCGAATCTGTTTGGGCAGGTCGCGCCACTCGATTTGGCAGTATGCGCCGATAGGTGTGTTCACTTTGCTACCACCCACTTCCCTTCCACGAGCACGAATCCCATGTGCTCCGCGTAATCAGGGTCATCGTAGAACGCGACATCGCGACAGTAATCGCAAATCTCGGATACCGAGTAGACGCGCTCCATAGGGCATGAACAACCGTTTGCCTTGCGGAGCACTTCGGAGCACTCCCTACAAAGGTTGTTGGTGAGCGGAGACCACTCGTCTCCGCAGTTGGCGCAGGCAACATCGTTGCCGAACTCAGGTGTGGTCATGAGAGCACCTCAACCGATTCCACCTCATACCAATGGGAGAACCCTTCCTCAAACAAATCCGACAACGCTTGTACGCGAGCATCGTCTTCGTCTGTCGTGGTCACCATTACCGCGATGTGGGTAATCGTTGTCTCGGCATGGTACTCGTCTTTGAGAGCGAGATTCACCTGAAAGGTGAACTCCTCAACGAGTGTTGTTTCTTCTGTATTCATGGTATTCCTTTCTCCACCCGTTCGGGTGGGCTAGTTGTTGTTATTCAGATTACGCACGGGGTGTAGCGAAGTGTGACTTCACTTCACCCCGTGTAGTTCGGGAGAAGTTCCTTCCACAAGTCGTTGTAATCTTCTTCCTTGCGCTTGCGGTGGTTCTGCTGAACTTCCTTCTGCCACTCCACGAGTTCGTCACCCTCACCGTTCTCAATAAGACCGAGAAACGGATTCGGGTATCCGACGACATCGTTCACGAAGTCTTCCGCGTCTCCGAGTGCGTTCTCTCCGAGAAACTCCACCGATTCCCTGCTACGCATAAGCGGATTCTCAGGGTTCACGGGGTGCTCCAACAAGATTCGCACCTGAGCGTCGTCGTTCTCCCACACGGTGAGAGTCCAACCGAGTTGCTGAATCTGTCTCTGTATCTTCACTTCGGTATCCCTTCTCCGACCTTTGGTCGGGCTAGTTGCTTCTATACCTACCACTATAACACGGGGGTGTAACACGGTAACCGTCGCAAGTTACCGCTCGGTAACTTAGTCCTTCATCAACGACTTCACGATGAACGCAATACCAACACAAATCAGCGCACCGACCCCGAAGACCAAATCCAACTCCGAGAAATCGTACCTGTTGTGATAATCCGCAAACAGTCCCGACCATGCGTACACGGTCATAAGTCCCGCCATAAGCATCGGCGAATCGGGACTCACTACTCGGACTGCGACGGGACTGCTACGCCGAACGCATCGTACGCACTCAGCGCGTGGTCTAGTTGCCAATGTGCCTTCTCGGGCTTGGCGTTGCCGATGGCTTCGACCGTCAGATAGTTATCCCCTTCGGCGGGGTCTGCGAGTAGGTCGCGCATCGTGTTGCGTGCGGTGAGCACCGCCCACGCTTGGTCTAGTTCGGGGTTGCCCGTGTCGTGTACGACGACAAGGGTCTGCCATGTGACTAGGTAGGTCTTATCCATCGGGTGGTGATTAGGTGGGGTGGCGTTGTTCGTAGTCATACGGGCAAGCGTAGGGGGTCTGAGACGCGATAGCAAGCCCGTAGATAGCACTAACCCCCGCTACCCGTGCTAGGGGTGCGGGGGTCGCGTACTCAGTTGCCTGCGTGTGTGGCGCACCACCAACAAACGATGTTGTCGTGGTCGTCGCTCCATGTCGGCAATAGGTTGCTATCCGTATCGCTCATGGTATCCCCGCAGTTCGGGCAAGGTTGCCCTTCGTTCTCGGTGACGATGCTCATGCTTACTCCCTTCTCCCCTTGCGGGGGCTAGTTGTTATTGGTTGTCGCTGAAGCGTCAGATTATGCCGTAGGACTCCCTACCCCACGGGTTCATCCAGTAGCCGTCACCTGAGCGGGTATCGTCAAGGTGATTACCCTGAACGATGCTCACGATTATGTTCGTGAGTTCGTTGAGCGCGTCGGTCTCGCTATCACCGATGTCGCGCACGGTCTCCATGACTGCGCCCGTGCGAAGGTCGTCAAGGATACTGACGATAATGTCGCGCCCGTTCGCGCCGATGCTTAGGTAGTGCTCCGCGAGTAGTTCGCTGAGAGAGTAATCCTTCGTTGCCACGACTCACCACCCCCCCTGCGCGTCACGGTCTGCGATGACTTCATCGGTGTTCTCCACGATGAGATTCTGCCACCGCACCATGCTCGGTAGGTCTGCGTTGTTGAGTAGCGCGAGCGTCTCCGCTTCGTACTCCGCGAGTGCCTTCGCTGAGTAACGCGCCACCGCCTTAGCGGGGAATCGCGTGTGTATCGCTTCGCTCCCCGTGAGCGCGTACGACGATACTTCTACGCCTTCGCGCACTTGGTAATCCGACAGACGGATAACCGCCGAGAATTGCTTGCGGTCTGCGTCGTGGTAGATGCTGAGCGTCACTTGCTTGCGGTATCCGTCTGCGTCGGGTTGCGCCAACGGGTTGCGCCACTTGTAGGTGACTTCGCGTTTGTTGAGTCGTGCGACTCGCTGAGCGCACTCACTCCAGTCGGTTGTGATAATGGTACTCAATTGCTTCTCCGTTCTGCCGACATCGGGTCGGCGGTTGTTGGTAATGAGATTACGCACGGGGTGCTACGAAGTGTGAGCACGATGCGATGGGGGTAGGGAATCTGCGAAGCGCGATGCGATGGGGAGCGCACGCGCACGGGCACGCGCACGGGCACGGGCACACGGGCGGGCACACGGGCGGGCGCACGGGTACGCACGCGGGCGCACGCGCACGCACGCGCACGCGCACGCGCACGCGGGGAGTCCCGATGCGAAAGGGCGATGCGGGAGTCCCGCCACAACTTTCGTTGTGCGGGGCTGTCTGTTCTGTGGGAACGGGCGGGACTGTGTGCGGGGTGACCGAACGAATAACGGGCGCGACCCAACTTCTTCTTCTCTTACGACTCTTCCTACGACGGTGGCGGAAAGCCGCGATTTCGTCATGACGAAATGGCAGGAAGTTACTGCACGGTAACTTGTGGTACATCGGGTGTGACGGGGAACACACCACATTCTTCCCCGACCGTGCGTAGACTAGGTAGCAGTAAATAACTGTGTAACACCTACCTACTAAGGTGGTGTGTAGAAATCAACTAGCCCGACGAGAGTCGGAGAAAGCAAGGGAAGCAAGTGAAGAAGCAAGAAGCAAGAAAGCCACTAAATGAGTATGTGCGTGAACCGCACTTCATTCAGAAAGCGAAGACGCTGTGGGGCGACCACACCGTAGACGCTTCTCATCTGAGAGCGATGATAAACGGCGAAGTGCAAGTTCAGTTCGCCAAGATTACCGAGAACATAAAGGACAGGTATTGTCAGAAATGCAACAAGCCGAAGTTCTATGTGTTCACGAAAGACATACCGAACACACCGTTGGCAGACAAGAAACTTGTGGTATGCACATACTGTCACACGATGAAGACGGTGTATCTGAATGAACGGTCGCACGGCAACACACCGTTGCGAGCAGACCAGATAGCAAGAGGTATCGTTACTGTAAAGAAGTTCTGTTGCGGTGCTATCTACGGAGTCGCGCACGATACGCAAGAGAAAGTAGACAACGCTTGCAAGGATTTCTGTGCAAGACACCCGAACAAGAAAGGAGTGAAGTGATGAAACGCAAGAAATGGAATGACGCTGATAAGCAGGCGTTCGCGGACGGTGCGCGCACTCGCGCTCAGACCCACGCTGACAAGCGCAAGCGCGAGAACAAGCGAGCGTGTCGCGGATACAGGTGGCGTGGAAGCGAGTAATCGCACCACGCCATTACCGCGTAGCACCCATTCGGTACTATCGGTATCAACAACTAGACCGACGAGAGTCGGGGAAAGGCAAGAGAATGACTACAAGTAAAGCAAGACCCATTATCTTCCTAGATAAGGTCGGGCAGACACGGAAGGACTACATTCAGCGTGAGTGGGGTTCGCTCGTGGGCAAGACGGTGGAGACCGTCCGTCCGCTTACGAAGGACGAGTGCTTAGACATGATGTGGGATTACGAGCGCGAAGATGCGTTCGTCGTAATCTTCACGGACGGTACGGCACTCATTCCGTCACAAGACCCCGAGTGCAACGGAGCAGGGTATCTACTCACCGCGAAGGTGGTGAAGTGATGACCACGACCGAACACAAGCACCATTTCACCGTGAAGTTCGTAGGTGACTATTTCGTGCTAATCACCGATGTAGACGCGACCGACGACGACGACGCTTACGAGCAAGCGAAAGCGCAAGTGGAGCGTCACTACGGGTGGGCGGTAGATAAAGTTCCGCACCACTACGAGACGGTGAACAACAACGAGTATCCACACGGCGTGGTAGACGCGGAGTTCTTCCGAGCATGACCACAACTAACGAGATACCAACCGAGACATGGTGGAAGGTCACCTTCATAGGTGACCATTTCACGCTCACCACGAACATTCACGCGAGCGACGAAGACCAAGCGATAGCGAACGCGAGCGCGAACATAGAGGCGTTCTACGGGTGGGACATGACCCGTACCGCTCACGACGCGGAAGCAGAAGACACGGGGCAAGTATGGTGAACAACACGCTCATAGGTAAGCGAGTAATGCTCATAAGCACCAACGACCCGTACACGCGCTTGCGATACGGCGACGAAGGCACGGTGACGAACACAGACTGTATGGGAACGGTGTTCGTGAAGTGGGATAACGGAAGCACACTCGGACTCATAGAAGACGCAGGAGACAGATACGAGGTGGTCGGCTAATCACCGACCGCCGAAGTAATCGTGTCACACCTATTCGTTATTGTGCGTAATAGGAAGTAACAACTAGACCGACCGAGAAGGTCGGAGAAAGGCAAGAGAATGGCAACCACTCACATCACACACACGGCAGAGGGAGCGACTATCGTCCGCGTGGTACTCAGCGAGAACGACCTACGCAACGCACGGGTCATCGTGGAAGCACGACGCGAGGACGACACGGAGACCGACCACCTAGTGCAGGTAGAGACACGCGAAGAGGTCTACACCACGCTGAAGGGAACGAGGTGGACGGACGGAACGCTGTATCTGAATGCGTGGGAGTGTGCGAACCCCGATGGCGGACAGGTGGAGAACCACTACCCCGAATACTTCACCGTCAAGTGACATCAACGGGAACGGGCGGTCGGGCTAACAACCCGACCGCTCTTCTCGTATCCGCAACTTATTTGTAAGTCCCGTCTAAGACAGGAAGAGAGAAGAGTCCCGCGTTCTGTTCGCGGGGGCGGGACTGTTCTGTTCGCGGGGGCGGGACTACATAAAAGAAAAACCCCACGCCACCCCTTGCGGAGTGGAGCAGGGATTTCTCGGTCTCAGACCTTCGCTTCCATTCGACGGATTTCGTTGCCGTCTGTGTCCGCGAGGACGATTTCGCCCTTCGCCCACAGGGTGCTATTGACCGCCGTGTTGAGGATAAACGCCATTGCGCTAAATGTCGCGTCGGTGTCGTCCACCCCGTAGAGGGTTTCGGTTTCGGACTCGCTGTTGAGAGTCGCGGTGACCGTGTATCTCCGTAGGTGCTTACTCATTAGTGTTCCTTCCCCCGACACTTGGTCGGTCTAGTTGATACCTACCACTATAATGGTAGGGTGTAACATAGTAACGCACGGTAGGTCACACTATGTAACACCCCGTGCGTAAGGTATGTAACAACTACTAGACCCCGACAAGGGGAGAGAGGCAAGGGAAACATGAAGACCTATGAGACGGCAAGTGGACTCCCTCACCTACTGAAAGACGGCACGGACTCCGAAAGAGTCACCTGGGCGGTCTACGCAGGCATGGTGAGTGGCTACCGTTCTTCGGTAGAGGACATGAAGACGGTCATGGCACTCCGTGACGCTAAGGCGCGAGGACAGGAAGAGATGTTCCGCGTCATGTGGAATAGGAAGCGTGCGGAACGGTTGGCGTGGCTAACGCTCACTCAACGCTCGTGGCAGAAGCAGACTCGTCGGGCTACCCGTGCGAAACATCACGACAGTATCGCAATTCGCGAGAAGTATGTGAGGTGCTCGGCGTAATCAACGCCGACCGAACGGGCAAGGCGTAGCGGGGTGGACATCACACCCCGTTACACCCCGTGCGTAAGATAGGTATCAACAACTAGCCCGCCTCGCGAGGCGGAGAAAGGCAAGACAATGACCGAATACCAATACAGGGTGGATTACTCCACCGAAGCAGAAGACGGGTGTTACGGACTCATCTCAGCGTTCTATGACGACGAATACAGCGCGGAAACATGCGCGGTCAGGTTGCTCGGAACGGAAACCCGAAGCGGTCACCTCGTTACCGCGAGCAAGGTATTCTCACCCGAAGGGAAATTGCTCAACGAATTCGAGGTCTGAGAAGACCGAAGAAGAAGGGGTGCGGAGAGAAATCTCCCGCCCCAATTTTTTTATGTAGTCCCGCGAGCACGCTGTTTTTATGTAGTCCCGCGAGTCGCGTTGAGAGACGGGACTGTTGTCCGCCTGCTTTGTGGCGCGGGACTGTTTTTGTTGGGGACGGATTTGGCGTGTTTTGGGGACGCATACTTCCTATGACGGTGGCGGAAAGCCGGGTTGGCGTGCAGCCGAAGTTCGGTTTTTTGTTTTTTTGTCGGGTCGGTCGGGTCGGTCGGTCGGGTCGGGTGGTGTGACGCAGGTCTCTTGACAACAACCGTGTTACACCCCTATGTTATTGTATTGGGAGTAAGGCGGTGATACCACGAGTGGACATCACACTCTGTAACACCCCGTGCGTAAAGTAATCAACATCAACTAGCCCGACTACCAAGTCGGAGAAAGCAAGGGAAGAAATGAAACTAACCGCAGAACAGTTGGAGATACTGACCGACGCGATAGACGCAACAGGCGTAGAAATGCGACCTTACTCAGGTCGCGGTATGTACGGACAGTCGTGTCTCGGGATAGTCCCCAACACCGACACCGCACGATACTTCATGCATCTCGCGCAAGTCCTCATTGGGGACGGGCAAGAGGAAACGCTTGACCTACTCATGGGGAGTCCTTCGCGAGAGGATTCACTCGGCAAGAACACCATCGTCTACTTCCCGACTCTTCTCGTTGAGGACGAGGACGAGGACGAGGACGAATTGGTATGACCGCGAGGTGGGCAGGGTGTGGACATCACACCCTGTAACACCCCGTGCGTAATGTAGGTAGGTAAGAACAACTAGCCCCCGAGAGGGGAGAAAGAGATACAAGTGGAAACAGAAATCAAGAACGATGAAATCGCTGAGGCGATAAACATCGTCACGAACGCTGTCGCTGAACACGGCGCACCTGTGTGGGTCGTCAAAGTTCCGACACGGATACGACAACTCGTACCTGCGAACATCAAGGCAGGACTCCTCGCAACCGCGAAGATAAGCGAAGGTTGGGCGAAAGACATAGACGGCTCGTACATCAAAGGACGCTTGGACTACCGCTCAGTCATCATCACATGGGCGAAGGACAAGGTGTTTCAGCAGGTGACCGTCAAGGAAATCGCTGAGGCGACAGGCGCGTCACAAAACATCGTGCGCGATGTCATCAACGACCGACCCGACATCTTCCGCAAGAGCGAGGGTTGGACATACGAAATCAGAGACCCACAAGCAGACAGAAAGGCAGGACAGAAAAAGTGAAGACATACATCAAGTACGAACTATCGGACGGCTCTTACACCTTCCATACGGCACTCCCTATGGGGGTGACCTTGACCAAGCACCTATGGGACGCGGAACACGACTATCTCGTCGTAGATGTATCCCATTGGGACAAGCAGGACAAAGAAGCGTTCGGTGAAGCACCGAGCGGAGACCAACTCGCACAACTAGAAGGTCTCTTGGAACTCATCACAAAAAAGGAGAACAAGTGAAAACCGAAGTAACAACCAAATACGAAGTAGAACCCAAACAGAATCAGGGCGACCCCGCGTTCTATGTTTGGGACGGACAGGCGCACGAACTCGTCGCAACCGTCCTCTACGGCGAACGCGAGATTCGCGTGTATTGCGACGGCGAGATGCGACTCAACATTTGGGAAACCAAAGAGTCTCGCGACCGAGGTGACTCACCTGAGGTCGTGCGATACTGCGACAAACTCCAAGAGAACGGAATCACCACCGACGAAGACATCACCAAAGCAGACGAAGAAGGTCGCTTGGAGTGGGTCAACAACGCATGGTTTGACCTTTACGCATACGGTGAAGGTATCACCGATGGTTGGTTGGACTGCGTGGACTTTGACCTCGTGTCTGCGGTCAAGGGAGCAGAAGAACTCATCACCAACGACGAGTTTTGGGGAGGTGTGAAATGAAAGTGAAGGACATCATCTCCGTACTCAACGAGCGATACGGCAAGGACGACGACATCGTTGTCATTTGGTGGGACAGCGAACTCTTCATGTCGTACGACCACGATAAGGACGAGGAATACCCTCTGTCCAAGAAAGTGTGGGAGAACGCTGTGAACATCTTGGAGAACAGGAAGGACGGTTTCGGCGACCACCTCAACGAACTGCTCCACGACGAAATACAGAACGCTGTGAACATCGCAGAGAAAGAAGAGGAGAAGTGAAGACCGTAATCACAAAACCGCTAAAACCGAAGACCGACGCGCAGGGCAACCGCGTGTGCGCGTGGGAAGGGTGTGCGACGCGCTTGTCGCGATACAACGACCACATCGTTTGTCGCGCTCACAGCGTTGAGTACGCGGTAAACTATCTACCGATACACGAGGACAAATCATGACCAATAACGAAGAACAACTTCTCGTATCCATGTACGGTGCTACCGAACTCGTGGACAAGGCTCTCAAAGACATCGCAGGCAGAGACCTCGTGTCCACTCAGGAGATGACCGACCTACTGTTGGACATCAGGCTGTACCTCATCACCGAGCAAGAAACGAACAAGCAAGTAACATCGTCAGAGTGAAAGTCGCGTGTTCCATTTGTAACGAGATGATAGACACCACCACGATGTCCACCTATGTGAAGGTGGTCGGGTGGGCTGAGTGGAAGAACGACCGAGTTATCGGAAACATCAAGAACCCCTCCACCCCCGTCGGGTACGCACACAAGACTTGTGTTGAGTCACCCAAGTCCCGCGACCAAATCGCGCTGTTCTAGTCCCGCCCCCGAACCTGCCCCGTAAGTCCCGCCCCCGTTCCCCATCGGCGGGACTGTCGTGCGCCTCCCCACCATCGGGACTTGTGCGCGCCTGCGCCCCCACGCCCCTGCGCCCCCACGCCCGTGCGTGAGCGCAATTCTTCCCTTGACGGTGGCGGAAAGCGGAAGAAGTCGGGTCGCAAAGTTACTCGTTGGTAACTTACCGTTGGGTAACTTGTGGGTCTTGCTATGTGACGGTTGTCTCTTGACAGGTATCAAAAAATACCATACCATAAATCACACACGGCAACCGACCGTGCGTAACAGAGGTAGGCACAGAACGAAAAGGGATGACACAAACAACCGTGTTACACCCAATCCGTAAAGTGGGAATCAACAACAACAAGACCGACAAGAGTCGGAGAAAGCAAGGAAATAAATGAAAAACCGAATCACTCAAATCACAAAGGATTACCTCGTCGCTCGTGAAGCGGTGGCGGTCGCTGAGAAGGCTCTCGCAAATGCGGAGACGATTCTCAAGCAATCGTTCGCTCAGAACGGCGTTGACTTCAACATCGTTGAGGGCAAGAAGGTTCTCCTCGTCAAGAGTCAGCGTCCTACCTACAATCTTGAGACTCTCAAGGGTCTCGTGTCGGGTGCGATTCTGAAGAAGGTCACCAAGACCGTCATTGACGGAACGAAGTTCAAGGCGTTGGTTGCTGTCGGAGACATCAAGCAAGATGTCGCTGAGGCGGTCACCGACATCACCGATGTAGAGGCTCTCCGTGTCTACGATGTGGACGCAGAAGGCAACGAAGTCAAGAAGGCAAACAAGAAGGTTGCATGAAGTCTCACGGTGCGTGGGGGAGCAATCCCCCACAAACCGTGTAACACCCATCCCATAAGGTGGGTGACATCACACGGAGATACCGACCGTGCGTAATGTAAGTAACAACAACTAGACCGACAAGAGTCGGAGAAAGCAAGGAAAGAAATGGCAAACAAGAAGGAAGAGCGTCAAGACCTTCCGCAATGTTGGAAGGATGTTGAGAACGCTCTCAACGCAGGGATTGACAGGCTCATCCTGTTCGGTCCCCCAGGGACAGGCAAGACCTTCGCAGGTCTCACCTACGGTGACATCAACGCAGGTTCGTACCGTCTCATCTGCACGGAAGAAATGACGAACGCAGATGTGACAGGTCACTACAAACCGAACGCACAAGGTGCGTGGGCGTGGCAGGAAGGCTCTGCTATCAAGGCATGGCAGGGCGACGGTCAGCGTGGCGGTCGTCTCGTGATTGACGAGATTGACAAGGCAGGTGGCGATGTGTTCGCAACCTTGCTCGCAATGACCGACTCCCCTGAGTCAGCGAAGTGGGAACATCCCGAAAGCGGTCGCATCGTGCGTCCGTTGGACGGATTCTCTGTCGTGATGACCACGAACATTGAGCACATGAACGAACTCCCTGAGGCTCTCAAGGACAGGTTTCCTGTGGCAATCCGTATCAACCAACCGCATCCCGACGCTTTGGCTCTGCTCTCCGCAGACCTCCGCAACTACGCGGTGCGTATGGCAGACGCAGGTGAGCGACGAATCTCGTTGCGAACCTTCTTCGCATTTGACAAACTCCGCAAGACGCTAGGTGATGCGGAAGCATCCCGACTCGTGTTCGGTCGTCAAGCGGAAGCGGTCATTGACGCAATCGCGATTGACAAGGTTGGTGCGAAATGACCAACACTCTGAACGACAACATCCGTCCCCTCCCCGAAATGTTGGGGAGGAAGGACAGGAAAGATGAACTCGGTGCGTGGCAGGTAGGCGAGTGCAGACCTGCTCGTGGCGAACCGTTCACCAACATCGTTGACCGCGTGATGCGCGTACCTCAGAAGAACGAGGTGCTTGACCGCGTGGTTCGTGCTCACGAGATGATGCATGCGAAGGTTTCCCCTGCTGAGGATTTCCCGAAGTGGGTGGAGAGAGGAATCGCGTCCGAGACCGCTTTGCGTGTCGTTGAGGAAGTGCGAGTCAACTACCTGACGAAAAAGGCAGGATTTGACATCGGTCAACTCACGGACGGAAGCGAACTCACCTCAGGTATGCAACTCGCAGAACGCGGTGAGTGGGCTCATGCTGTCTACACGGCGGTCGGATACGCGCTCTGTGGCGGTGGCAAGGACTTCCTCACAGGAGTCCGTCGCGTGAACCGCGCATGGGGAGCAACGCTGAAGGACATCATCAAGCGCGTGGAGAAAGAAATCAAACTCGCGGACAAGAGCGGAACGCTCGCGTCTACGGAGATTGACCCACGCACAGGATTGAACCCTCTCGGTTTCTCGCATACGGAACGACTCGCGGAGTGGGTTGACCGTCTCGCGAATCCTCCGAAGAACGAGGACGAGCAAGGTGAGGGCGACGAAGAGGGCGACGAAGAGGGCGACGAAAAGAACGATGACCCTCAGGACAAGAAAGACGGAAACCCGAAGGGCAACGGCAAGGCAGGGAAACAGAAAGACGAACCTGCTCCTGTTGACCCCGACAAGGTGAACCCTGCTAAACCAAGAGGCAATGGCGGTGTTGAGTCGTGGGCGAAACTCATCCCGACGAAACTTCCGTTGACTCGTCGTGCGAAAGGTGGGCTCGGTCGCAAGCGCATCGCTTGCAATGTCGGTCGCAATCCTCGTCGTATCGGCAACGCTCTCGTTGACCCTGATAGGCGAGTGTTTGACCGCACGAAGCGAAGCAACGGCGGTGTCGTCTTGATTGACGGTTCGGGCTCAATGAGTCTGTCTCACAAGGACATCCTTGACATCACGGAGAACGCTCCAGGTGCGACGGTCGCGGTCTACGCAACCGACCCTGAGAACAAACTTCCCAACCTGTTCGTGCTCGCTGAGAAGGGACGCATGGTTGAGAAACTTCCTGAGCGTCACGGCGGTAACGGCGTGGACGGAGAGGCGATTCGTTGGGCGATAAAGCAGAAGCAACACGCTCACGCTCCTGTCGTTTGGATTACTGACGGTCAGGTTCACGGAGTCCGCAATGGATACTCCGATTTCTTGGGCATGGATTGCATCAAGGAAACAATCAAGGGCAAGGTGTTGCTCGCTCCCAATGTCAAGGAAGGCATTGAGGTTCTCAAGGCACTCAAGGCAAGCAAGAAACCGAAGCGTTGGTTTCCGCATGTTTGGGCAGAGACCTACGAACGATTGCAAGGTCGGCGGTTGGGGGCGTAATCCCCTACCGCCACAGAATAACGAAATGTGTTATTCTGTTCGGTAGAGCGAAAGGGCTTTATTTCCTTTCACCTTACGCTCCGAGGGAGTCGGTGGCAATCCTTGCGCCACCACTCCCTCGTTTTATTTGGAGCGTTTGCGAAGAGCCTCACCGAAAGCGATGTCAAAGAATCGGATTGCTAGGTAGCACGACGATACCACGAGTGCCTCCCTGTACGAGAGGGAGACTCCGAGAGGATTCAATCCGAACATCACACCGAGCGCAATCACGGCGGTCGTGAGAGCGAAAGCACCAATGCTCATCGTTAGCATTGACCACACCTGTTTGACGCTCATCTTTTTTTGCTCCTCTATCGGAGGCGATTCTTCGTAATCATCTTGGTCTTCGTCATCAACATTGTAGGGAGGATTGAAGCGACCGTCCCTGCCACTTGAACCAACTCCACCCATACGCCACCGTTCGTTTTCCATTTTGTAATCCTACGAATTGTTGCGGATTATTTGGTGAACGCGCTGACGAGAAAGCGAATACACCTCGGCTAACGCACGAGCGGAGCGACCCTGCCGATACAAAGAAACGATTTCCGTATCACGCACGGAATCCTGTTGCCTCCCAGGTTTCTGTTTCTCCCAACGCCAATCAGGAAAGCCCGACAGTTGCCCAACCCGTTCAGAAGAGAGAGTCCCCTGACGCTGACGCTGACGATTGTACGCAATCCATGCACCGAGTGCGATGTTGCGACCGTCAACGGTTTCCGTGTGAGTTGTCGGAACGAGCGATGTCCCCGTTCGGGCGACATACTGTTCCAATGCTTTGATGTGTGTTGACCAACGGTCATTTCGTGAAATGCTCATAGTCCCGACAATAGTTCGCCGAAGGCTTTACAAATGCAAGTCCCGCCCTGTGCGGGCGGTAGCGGGGCTTGCGGAGCGGGTGTGGACATCGGGACTTGCGGGCGGTTGGGCGCGGTCGGGGGGCGGTCGGGCGCACCTGCGGTTGAGCATCTCTTCGTATCACGGTGGCGGAAAGCCGGTGCTGTGAGTCCGAAATCTTGGAACTTCGGAAATGTCTTGACATCCCGTCACATTCGTATTAGTGTGTGCGTAGTAGATGTTAGGTAGCACACAAATAACCGTGTGACACCCCCACCGTAGGTTGGTGGGCATCAACAACCGCCGACCCGATGTCGGCAGAAAGCAAGGCAACAATGGGTAATCAAGTAGCAGAGGGATACGCAGAGGCAGTTGAGGACGGTCTGATTGACCTGACTCAGGCACTCACTATCCACCTATCAGGCAATCACTATCCACCCGTTCACCCGTCCTTTGTGGATACCGCGTTGGAGGCAATCCGACTCGCTAACGAAGGACAGTTTGACGAGGATGTCACTATGGCGAACGGTCTCGTTCGTTCGGTTCACTTCATCATTGACGGACTCCACTTGTGGGCGTTCGTGAAGGAGAGCGTCTGACATGGAGCGTTGGCAACGAGCATTAGACGCTCACATCACCCGTGAACCCTCCGAGCACGCACCGTGTGAGGAGTGTGGGGAGAACACCCGTACAGATTTGTGGGACGACGAAGCACCCGTGATTTGCTACGAGTGCGCTAACCCGAACGACCCCGAGGTCGTTCAATGGAAACAATGGAAACTGCGTAAGCAGGCTGAGGAAGTCGTCAAAGCAATCCTCGGTAAGTGAGTTGACACCGTAATACACCCCCCTGTAGTATGGGGGGTGAACAACTAGACCGACCAAGCGTCGGAGAAAGCAAGGTAAGCAATGCCAAACGAATGCAGTAACACGCTGACAATCGCAGGTGACCCGTACGAGATTTCTCGTTTCGTGAAGGCTGTGACCGTCAACTACATCAACGAAGAAACGAAAGCACCTGAGACGGACATCCGTATCCTCAAGTCGCTGTACCCGTGTCCTGCGGAACTCTACGAAGTCAAGGCTGACTTCACGGAGAAACCCGAAATGCGTGAGAAGTACGGCGCGTCAGATTGGTACGAATGGTGCAACCGTCGTTGGGGAACGAAGTGGGGCGACTACGAACACCTCATTCCAGTCCACAAGGAAGGCGCGTCAATCGCAATCTTTCAGTTCACGAGCGCATGGTCACCACCTATTGGAGGGTTGGCGTATGTGTCCAAACAGTTCTCAAGTCTGTCGTTCGTTCTCTCTTACGAGGAGGGCGGTATGTGTTTCTTGGGTTCAGCACTCATCATTGACGGTGAGGTCGTATCCGAAATGGAGGGCGAGTACCCCAACATAGACGACTACAAGGCTGACGAAGATGACTACGACTACGACAAGCACTATGAAGCGTTGTCGGAGAACCTCGCTAAGTGCGAGCAGGCTGTTCTCGCGTTCCTTCCGAAGTCGCACGAACAGTACGGCAAGCAACTCGGAAAGACGCAAGTCTGAGAAACCCTGTGACACCCCTGCCGTAAGGTGGGGACTGTCACAAACACGGGAAACCGTGCGTAACTACAACAACATAAACTAGCCCGACCTGAGGGTCGGAGAGGAGCAAGGAAATGCATACAGGAATAGCACTCGTCGTACAAGCAGACAGCGCAGAAGAGGCGGTCGCTTGTGTGGAACATTTCAACGAGCACAACGCTCAGTGGTCGGATTGGAACGAGCACGGCGGTCGTTGGAGCGATGTCATTGAGGGCGCGGTTCTGCGCTACTCCGATGACCCCAAGAAGTTCAACGAACTCGTTGAGCAATACAAGGGCTACAAGAAGGCGGAAATAGAGCGATTTATGGCTGAGGTTGGCGACTTGACAATCAAGGAAATCGTCACGAACCCGAAACTTTGGCAGGCGAACAAACTGTTGAAGTTGGTGTACGGAGAGTTCGGCGAGAGGCAACATTTCTTTGATGCTGACGCTCACACCACAAGCGACAACTACCTCAACGAGCGCATCAAGGAGAACCCCGACAAGCAGTTCATCGTCATTTGGGACTACCACTACTGACCCTTGACTGTGTGACACCCCTGCCCTATTATGGGGGTGTCACATTCCGAAAGGTTCGTGCGTAATAGAAGTAACAACAACTAGCCCTGCCGAGGCAGGAGAAAGCAAGGAAAGAAAATGGATACCAAGAAACCGTTGAGAGCAGAAGATGTGGCAGAGTTCCTCATCGCTCTCCGTCACGCTCAGCAGGCGATGCTCAACTTGTCAATCAAGTGGGAGAAGTTTGACGGGTTGGATGAAGTCCTGTGCGACGGATACCCGTTTGACAAGTCATTTGACGAGCAGGTCTACGACATGAAGTCGTGGAGTGAGCGTCTTGAACAGCACCACGACAGGATGCGTCTCGCAGAGTTTGAGTTTTGGAAGAACAACAACAAGCAAGGGGGCAACTGATGACCACCGATACGACACTTGAGGAGATGTTTGAGACCGTACTAGATGCGGTTGAAACGGCACACCTCGTAGCGTTCGACCGTTGTCACAAGATTTATTTGGCAATGGACGAGATTGAAGCGAAGTGGTTTAGCGAAAGCAACTACACCGTGTTCAAGGGTTCACCAATAGAGATGTACCTAGAGGTCATCAAATGGTGGAATGAGTCGTGCGGTCTCAGGTTCATCCAATCGGTTACCCACAACGAGACGAACCGCAACGCAGGCTACAAGACCCTCGTCCCACAAGGGGCAGGGGACAACTACGAAGAGGAGGAAACAGAATGAGCAAGAGCAAGTTCAACAAGCACCACTACGACATCCCGTATGTCCACCCGTTCAACCGTGAAGGTGACGATGTGTGTACGGTCGGTCAGTTGAAGAAGATGTTGGAGATGTTGGACGACGACATCATCGTCTTGGTTGGTACGGACACTTGGTACAACAACATTGAGTCCGCTATGTTCCCCGACAATGACGGCATAACTTGTCTGACTTTCGTGCAGGGTGAACCGTACGACACGCGATACCCAAACCCGTTCCCTTTTGAACACGAGGACGACCTAGACGAAGAAACCGCTCGTTTCGTTGAAGAGTTCACAAAGAACGAAGATAGAGAACCGACAGAAGACGAGATTGCTAAGTTCCGAGAGAACGCTTACGAGGAGGTAGCGAAATGATTACCGAGCAAGACAGACTGAACCTCAAACACGGGGACATCGTTGCTCGCAAGTTTCGTGGCACAGTCACCAACTATGTCATCGTCAACCTCACCGCAGGCAAGCGGTGGTTTTGGGTGCGTGACACCCAATGGGGCGACGACGGGTTCTACGACGAAAACCACGATTTGACCGAACCAAAATGGTCGGTCGTATCCACAACGAACAACGAGGAGAACAAACAATGAAAGAACCATACGAGGGCGTGCGTCGGCACAAGTTGCTGACGAAAGAAATCAGGGATGCGCTCCCTGCGCTGTACGCAACCGACGAAGTGAAGTTGAGCGACAAGACGATTGTCTGTAAGTTCTTCTCCCCCTTCAACGGGTGGCGTTGGTACGCAACCGAGTTTGACGGCGAGGACACCTTCTTTGGTGTGGTCGTCGGTTGGGAAACCGAGTGGGGCTACTTCAGTCTCAACGAACTCGCGAGCGTCGCTGTCGCAGGGGATACCGTTCCTGCGGTGGAGCGCGACCTGTCGTTCTCTCCGTGTCTCGTGAAGGACATCCCTGAACTCGCAGAGAAATACGCAACAACTTGAGCGAGGGGGGTTGACAAATCCCCACCGCCACCCTACAATAACAGTAGGTAATAAATAACTACTAGCCCGACTCAGGTCGGAGAAAGACAAGAAATGGCAACCAAGACCGTTATTCTCAAAGAAATAGAACGAGCGGAGAAGGAATACGAGTTCGCGCTCAGCATGGATTGCGATGACGCGATAGAGCGTGCTTACGCTGACGGATACCTAGAGGCTCTACACCACCTCTACGGCTTGTCCAATAAGCGTTCAAAGAAATCAACCAAGAAACCAATCAAGAAGAACTCCAAGAAGAAAGGCAAGGGAAAGAAATGAGCAAGAAGCGTAAAACCAAAACAACGAGCAAGAAGCGTAGAACCAAAAATCGCGAGGTTCGTTTCTTCGTAACTGTCAAGGGGTATGAAACTCTTAGCAACGGTTTGTTTTACCATCAGAAAGTAATCGTGAACGACGGAAGAAGTGTTATGCGTCCTGCGATTGCTGAAATGCATTACAACAGGAAGGACGGGTCGTTGACAGTCAAATACACCGACGGTGCTTCAATCACATTCGGAGCAGAAGAGAGGAACTAATGAGCAAGAAGAAACCAAAGCAAAAGCGCAAGAACGGTGATTACTTCTATCCGAACGCGAAACTTGACGCTCTACCCGAGACCGTCAAAGTCAGTGTTTCTACCACATTCGCAACAAGAGACCTGATTGCAGACATCATCGACGATGAGTATCCCGAATGGGGTAACAACGTCGTGGAATACCTCGGGTATTCACCACGCGATGTCGGGATGGACGAAATCCTTGATTATTGCGTACACCAAGCACAAGCAATACTCCAAGATGAAGTTTCAGATTTGAGCAATCTCGTGTTCACTGATGAACACGGTCAACTCATCTATACCGACCGTAAGTTCGCTTTGAACTTCAATAAATACGGTCAACTCATCTACACCGACTGTAAGTTCGCTAAGTCCAAGAAGTTCAAGAAGTCAACCAAGAAGAACTCCAAGAAGAAAGGCAAGACCAAGAAATGAGCAATAAGTCTGAGATTAAAATTCCAGTGTTTCTCAGTGACGACGAAGAAGAGCGTTGTGGCTTGAAGAATACTTATTACTTGCTTGACTTCACCCAATCTAGGACGGGGAACGGCTCTGCGGCTTGTTTGGGTGTTTTTGGTGAAAACTTGTACGTTTTTCGGCGCAGTGATTTCCTACCCGATGAACGAGAAGCAATTGAGCGTGGTGAGACACACCCCTTTACATACAAACCCCGAAGAAAGACGGGGTTCGAAAAAAGATTACCTCTGAGGCATCTTTTCCTCACCAAAGAGTGGAACGAAGAAAAAAGTGAAGAAATCGAAGAACTACATGAAAAAATTGACGATTTAGTTCACCAAAACATTAAACTCAAAGATGAGTTGAAGAGGGTGAAGAATGAGGCTAAGGCTAAGTCAAAGAAGAAAGGCAAGGTAAAGAAATGACGACCGTCAAATCAGTGATTGAGAAACTACAGAGACTGAACCCCGATGAACACATCCTGTTTGATTACTTCACCAAGCGCGAGGGCGACGAAGTTCTTGCTAACAAGTTTGGCGATGACGAGTTGGAAATGTCGCAAGAGGCTTGGTTGGATGCGGTAGAACGCGCTGAACATTGGTACATCGGTCTTGACGAAGAAACATTACGCGAAGCGGTCATTGGAGCGATTGCAGACGAAGAAATCAAAAAGAAGGGCAAGGTAGAGAAATGACGACCAAGAGGAAAGTCAAGACCAAGAAGAGGGGCAAGGTTTCGCTGTGTTGCGGAACTCCGTTGACGAAAGACAAGTGGGATAGAACCATTTGCTCCGAGTGCGGGCAAGAACTATCCCCGTGCTGTGGCGCGGCGGTGACAGTTGCTTATGACGGCGAGTTGAGTTGCAAAGTGTGTTGGGCGGGTGTGTGGTGAGTAAGGTAATCATCAACATCCAAGACGGCACGGTCGTAGACCTAGACAACTCAGTAATCGTTGATTTGGACAAACTCAACGACGCACAGGAGGCTCTCTACACAGCGTGGGAGCAGGGCGGTAACGACAACACCGCGTGCGAACTCGGCAAGCAGGCAGGCAAAGACCTGCACGGCATCCTGTCGGGTTGCGGTTTCGGCGACCTGAACTACGGCAACAGCATCTCATACTCACCGTCAGGCGTGCGAGACGAAATCCAAGCGTTGCTAGACAACGACCCAACCGACGAGAACCTGTTGATTGCTTCCAAGTGGACGCAGGCAGAGTTGGAGGAGTTCGGGTCGTACGCAATCCAATCCGAGTACCTGTGGCAGGTGTGGAATACGGACTTCATTGAGAACCTCAGGGATTTCATTTCGGCGAAGAAGAACCACCCCATTGACAACAACACCACAACCAAGTAAACTTGTATTGTCATCGTTAAACATTGACGGTGGCGGAAAGCAGTAAGTAATCATGTTCAACTTTAATGATGATAAGTTTGAGTTCATTCAGGATGACCCTGATGTTCTCATGCGTTTGCAGAACCCTGAGAGCGACGAACAAATCACCTTTTTGACCACCGACGGAAAGACGATGGCGGAGGACGAACTGTACCGCGTGGACAACATGGGCGACCAATGGTTCGTCGTAATCAACAACCCGTTGTTGCAGGGGAAGATAGATAGTTCCATTGAGAGGAACAGCGAGGAGTACGGCGTTGCATTGGCTCGTTATCTACCGTTATCATTCGTAATCCAATCGGCTTTGAACGACATCGCTGAAAAAATGGAAGGGAACAAACAATGAAAGCAAGCAAAGCGAAGAACCCCGAAAAGTTCATTTGTCCCCGTTGCGGTGGGCTGATACCTAGCAACGAAGAATGGGGCAGGTATGTAGGGGCGCTGTCTAGACATACGCGGTCTCGCGGTGTACCACCTGTTGAAGTGTGTTCGGCGTGCGGAACAGAGGAAGCACTAGAACAGCATTTCGGGAAACTGACCGCGATTGACGAATACCCGATTATCAACGATGCAACCATTGCGCGCAGGTTCGGTGCTATCGCGATAATGGAACAACGCAGAGAGTTCCTTGACCCACCCGCAGTTAACGATTAACGGTGGCGGAAAGCGGAAAACTTTTCGGCTGACCGCGACGGCTGACTTTTTGTTTTTGTTTTTTTGTGAAGCCGGTGGAGATGGCTATCCCAAGCCACCACCACCGGCGCTTCCTTTTCGTCACAAGGGGGAAGGGAGTCCAAAGGAAGTATTACCGAAACTACTACACAGCCCCGCTCGCGTGGTGGATACCCGACAGTCCCGTTTGCGGCGGTGATGCACCCAAGTCCCGCCCGACCCACAACAGGTAGTGTCACCCCCCGTCAGTCCCGCTACATGTTGGGTGTTGCGGAAGTCCCGCCGCTGTGCTGCTAGAGTAACGGCTCACCACAAAGACCCCATGAATACAGCAGTAATGGGTTGACGGTGGCGGAAAGCACGGATATCCGAAAGCGAAACGAAAGAGAAGGCTTACCCCCAATCGGGTAGCCCTCCTTCGGCTGCATCGTCGGCGGGGAACGCCAGCAAAAGGTTTCCCCGAACCCCTTCCAAAGACCAGCAAATCAAAGATTTTCGTGGATACCACGAAATCCAACCCGGTTCCGAATGAGTATCTGACGTCAATCAGACGTCACCCGGCTGGTCAGAAAATCAAAAATTTACGATTTCTTCCACGTTCGCACGTGTGATGAACACGCTGCTTGACTTTACTGAAAACATCTGTTACTGTTTCCCTATGATTGCCATGAAAAACCCCGACCTGTTCGGCGAACAGCACCCAGCCGTGCGACGCAAACAGACACGGGAACAGGCAACCAAAGCCCAAAAGGTCGGCGACGACGCAATCCTCCTCGTGTTTAATTACTGGAAGAAGCAGGTTTCCCCGCGGTCACGCGCCGTCCTAGACCACCACCGCAGACAACGCATCGGCTGGGCAATCCACGACTACGGGATAGAAGCATGCAAACAAGCAATAGACGGCATCCTCAAATCAGACTGGCACATGGGCGCGAACCCCGGCAACAAGAAATACAACAGCATCGACGTCATCTTCCGCGACTGCAACCAAGTCGAAAAGTTCATAGAACTAGCGGGGCTCCGCGACGCACGCGACGAATTCATCAACAACCCCGACTGGTAATCTAGGCATTGACGGTGGAGGAAAGCCAGCAATGAACAAAACAGAACTCGCCGAAATAGTAGAACTCATCTACGCCATGTGGAACAAAGAACTCCCCACCAATGTAGAAGCAAAAACCATGACCTACCGCGCATGGAACACCGTCATCGGCGACCTACCAAAAACAGAAATACTAGAAGCCGCTAAACGACTCTCCGCCCGCGAAACCTACCTCCCTACCGCAGGACTCGTCCGCACAGAGCACAGACGCATGACCACAAAAGAACCCACACCCGCACAAGCATGGAACCAATATACCGCCATCCGCGACGCAGTGAACTCAGGAACAACCCAATACGAACCACCCCACCCACGCCTACAAAAAACAATCCAACAAGTCGGACTCAACCTCCACACCAACGACGACCGCAGACACTTCACAGAAACCTACAACACGGTGGAGGAAACCCGATGAGAAAACGCCAAGGACGCCCACCCAAACCCCCCGTAGGCGAACAATCAACCCTCACCATCAAAATCCCCACCCCACTCAAACAACAACTCATCAACCAAGCCGAAGCATACGACATGACCATCACCGAATACTTAACAACACTCATCCAACGAGATGCCGTATAAACCACAACCCGCAACCAACCCCGACGACACAGTCACCCTCACCATCCCAATACCCGGCTGGTTAAAAAACGAACTCATCCAATCAGCACAAAAACACGAAAACAGTTTACAACAACACATAACCCTACTCATCACCAACGCACTCAGAAACACCCAAAACAAACCACCCCTAAACCCAACACCCCCCAACCCACTCCAACCAATCCACAACTACCTACAAGGAAAACCCACACTCCAACCCTGCGGACAAACCACCTGCACAAAAACCCCGACCCAACTAAACAACCACACCTACTGCAACACCTGCGGCATCCGCCTCCACTAAACCAAACAACCAAATACAAAACACACAAAACCCAAAAAAACCACGCACGCGCTGACTTTCGGGGTTTTTATTTTTTGGTTTTGGTTGGTTGCATGGTTTCTGGTTTGGGGGTGTGTCGTGTGCATTGGGGTGGGTGGGTGAGTTTGATGTGGGTGGTGATGGTGTTGTTGCATTTGGGGCAGTGCCAGTGTTGGGTGGGCATGGGTGGTGGTTATGTGTTGTCCCACATTTGTGCGATGGATGGTCGGGTGGGTTTGATGCCTTGTCGTTTTTGTTCTGCTGCGAGTTGTCTTGATGTCATGCCTGCCCATACGCCGTGCATGTCTACGGGGTGGTATTCGAGGGCGTTTTTGAGGCAGGGTTGTTTGACTGGGCAGGTTTCGCAGATTTGTCTTGCTGTTTGGATGTAGGTGATGTCTTTGTGTTTTTTGGGGAACATGAGGTCTGTTTTGCCTCGGCATGCTGCGTGTTCTTGCCATCGGTATGGTTTGTGTGGGTTGTGGGTGTTCATGTTTGTATAGTTATTTTTTGGTTGTGGTTTTGGTGGTTTGTTTTGGGGGTTTGTGGGGGGTTGTGGTTTGGGTTTGGGTGTGGTATGGGTGTCCTGTGTTGGGGTCGTATCGGGCTGCGATGGCGATTGCTTTGAGTGCGTGTTTGCGGGCTTGTTGTATGTTGCGGGGTGTGGGCATTGAGGTGAGTGCGCCTAGGGCGTATGGGGCTCCTGTTCCGAGGGCGTAGTTGTTGTTGTGGTCGGTGAACCATGAGTAGTCGGAGTCGATGTTGTAGAGGGTGGCGTTGATGGCGAGGAGGAGTTCGGAGCCGTGTGAGGCTTGGGGGTTGTCTTGGCTGGTTGTGGTGTAGCCGTGTGTTTCGAAGAGTTGTTTGATGGTGGGGATGATTTTGTTGGTGATGTGTTCGTCTAGTTTTTTGCCTTTTAGGGTGGGTGGGCAGGTGGGGAGTTGGAGGGTGTGGGTGAGGAGGTTGATGGCTCTGAGGTCTCCTGCTGTGGCTATGAGGTATTTGCCGTTGACTGCTATTTTGGAGACTTCTTGTTTGAGGGTGTTGATTTGGGTGGGTGTGCCGTCTTCGGCTTGGGTGGTGATTCGGGTGTCTGCTGTGATTAGGCAGTAGTCCGCTCCCTGTATACCGATAACCGTAGTCATGGCTATACGGTTCTAGGAAACGTGGAAGGAACAGCGCGGCGTTGCTTTACACAAGTCATTCGTCATCATCTTCTTCTGATTCGCAAACGGGGTGGTGTCCCCACAGGTTCGCGTATCGGCATGGGCAGGCGAGACTCATGCGGAGTATTCCGTTCCTAGATACATCGCCCACCCGTCATAGATGGGAACGCAGTGGTAGGTGAAGCGGTGTTCGCCTTTGTTTTGATAGTGGACGATTGCGACTCCCTGTTGCCAGTTTTCGTGGCGTCGGATTGGTCGCCCGTCTAGGTCTACTCCGCCTTTCGTGGAGGGGATTGCGCCGTCTATGCGTGCCAAGCATCCTGGTGATGCCGCCATGATTGTTTTTGGTCCGTCGTAGTCTTCGCGAGTTTTGTAAGCGGTTTCTATTCTGTGGATGTGTCCGTAGATAACTGATGTCTTCTCGGCGTTGAGGTACACATTGGCGGTTGACCCTGATGATTTGACGCGGTCGACGTGGATGATGCGAAGTTTCTCGTTCAACCAATAGTCGCCCGCCGGATAGCCAGGTTTGTAGGTGATATCAAAGTCGTCCATGCGACATAGGTAGGGAACGGAAAGAACCGGCCACGATTCAGGGGTGTTGCCTTTTCGGAGTCCGTATGCTGCGGATGCGTTCATTACGAGGAATTTTGGCATCCGTTCTTCGTGGTTTCCGGCTAGCCATGTGATTTTGGCGAATGGTGCCGCTCTTCTAATTTCGGCGCAGAGTGTTGTTGCGCGGTCTATGGATGCTTGGGTGGTTTGCTGGTAGGACGGGTAGAGAATGTATTTGCCCATTTCGGGGAGGTCTAGGTTGTCGCCTAGAAGGACAATTTCGTCGGGTTTGGTGTCTGCGACGAACTGTAGGGCGACGGTGATAGCACGCTCGTCGTGTGTTGGTTCTAGTTCGCCTGCCTTGTTGCGGAAATATCCGATTTGGATATCAGGCAGTATTACGCAAGTTTTGTAACCTGTTTTCTGTTTTGTCGTTTTGTCTTTGCTCGGGGGCAGTTTTATTGATGGTCCTTGGGTGATTACCGGCCACGCCGGTCCCTGTTCCCACGATGGGGAGAATTGTATGGCTGCGAGGTCGTGGATTTCGGCTTCGCCTTCTGCGTCCTTTGTGAGTGTTTGGTAGAGGGATACTTGTTTGATGTCGCCGATTTGGTCTAGGTCTATGTCTTTGGCGACGAGCATGTCGGCTATTCGTCCGAGGAGTTTTTCTTTCCTTGCCCTGGCTTCTTTTTCTGTTGCTATGTTCGTCAGGTTATTTTTGAGGGTTTTCATTTGTTGGTCTCCGTATTGTTTGGATAACATAAGCATTTCTTGTCATTTGGTTCTGTAAAACATTTACGGTGTTTGGTGATGCTTTCGCGGGAGATGGCGATGCCTTCCTGCTTCAGGGCGTTGTAGATACTCATCGTTGATGCTTCTGAGCGGAGTGCGTCAAAAAGTGCTTCCCGTGTTTCTTCATCTAGTTTGATTGCTATGCGCCCGAGGGGGCAAGCAACACTATTGCCGACACTTGTCTCGGCAATGACTTTTAGTTGACTCAACAAGTTTTGACCCGTCGCATTAGTCGGCGCCATGTTGTCTCCTGTCTTCTATGATGCCATAAAATCACATTCGTCAATAAAAGTCAAGCACTATGGAACAAATACAAATTAGAGACGTAGCAAAGATTGCCTTCAGTAATAAAAATTTTGTCTGCTATCAACTGTGATAATGTTCGTTTTGTGCCCACCCCCCATGACAATCGCAGAGACCATGTATTGCGGGAGCCCCTAGAAAGGGCTGTGGCTAACGCATTGGCGAACAATGCCGACCTAAAGGGATTGGTGGAGTCGGTGCTTTTGGAGTTAGATGAGCAAAACCTTATTTCGTACAAACCCAAGAGTTCAATTAATTTGTTTACACCTGCTGGTCGGTTGGTGATAATGTTGATGGAGAGACCGTGTTTGACTGTTCGCGAAATGTCGGTTACACTCGGCTGTTCACAGACCGCGGTCATAAAAGCACTATCCGTGTTGGATAGAGAAAAATTGATAAAACGCAGGAAGGTCAAAGGGAGATACGAGTATTCGCTTGATTACGGTAAACTCAAAAATCACGCAGAGTTGAGAAGATTAATACGGGTCTTGTCAACCTTGTTGGTTGCATCTGATTAATTGAATAAAACAAATTTTTATCAAACGGGGTGTGGCGCAATGGATAGCGCGACGGACTTCTAATCCGTAGGTTGCAGGTTCGACCCCTGTCACCCCGGCGAATGGTATTGTCAGCCAATGAGATTTGATGCGCCGATAGGGATGTTCCCAATCATTATCTTTCAGTCGCGCTACGGAGGCGTATACGAAGGCGGGCTATGGTTTGCGATAGAACAGTGCGACGACCCCACAGAAACGCTCCTAGGGGCGTATGGCGATGACGATGAGTGTGTAGCGTGGTTCACGGAGAACGACCACGCGGTCGGAGTTGGGGCTACGCCGAACGAGGCGTACACCATGTTGCTCGCCAAATCTGTGGAGAGACATCAACCTACTGTTGAGTAACCATCCATGCTGAGAATGCTTCATCCTGCACTGGTATAACCCATACTTGACAAGACCCGAGTTCTTGTCGTGGTGTACCAATAAAATGCCAAGCAACTTCCATTTCCGCCGAAGGTGTTGCTACACCGACATTGCATTCCATGCCGAAAGTTTGTAGGAACCATTTGACGACACACGGTGTTTCTTCGTGGGCGCACGGAGCAAACGGATTTCCTTCGTGGGGGCAACGCACCCTAATTACTTCCAACTCTCCTCTATTGATTTGTAATTCAACG
>Ga0194134_10001726_pt1 | contig 28038 bp, 26 predicted proteins | sample TA2KigOff0mmetaG_FD_148602 | JGI IMG/M metagenome (GOLD analysis project Ga0194134, IMG submission 148602) | Freshwater microbial communities from Lake Tanganyika, Tanzania - TA2015056 Kigoma Offshore 0m | ecosystem: Environmental > Aquatic > Freshwater > Lake | place: Tanzania: Lake Tanganyika... | reverse complement strand
ACATCAGAGAAAACATACTCGTGCCCGCTGGGATGACCAATTCTTTTATCGTTAGCAAGTGTGACGAGTTACCAAAAACGATTGCATCTTCAATCATCATGGACACCCACTTCAAACCCATTGAGAAAAATTACACGACTTGCTTTGAAGGAGGCATTGGTCTGGCTTCCAATGCAAACGATCTCTCAAAGTGGATGTTGTATCTTTTATCCGAGAACAACAAAAAATCTGAAGTTGCGAAAATCTATTTCCAACAGCTCTCGAAAGTCCGCACAGGTGCTGGAGAAACCCCCTATGGCATGGGTCTCTTTATCGAAAAGAAAAACACGGCAGAGCTGCGTGCGACAAAACGACCACAAGAAAAGGGAGTAGAGGTCACACTCGCCCATCACGACGGCAACCTATTTGGTTATCAGCATAGCTTGGCAATGATACCAGAGCTAAATCTAGGTGTGGTTGTGCTTGCCAATGCTTCAACCACCTACTCAAAAAAAATCGCCCAGGACGTTTTATACTACCTCAGCAACATGGATGAGCAGAACCTTCATCCAGGCTACCAAGTGTGTGACAGCATCCATATTACAGGCCTTGCTGGTGTCTACACCTTCGGGAGCACGCCATACAGCATCCAACTCGCCTCAGACGGAAAATGCCTGTGGCAAAAGTATCAAGACCAGTTGCGCCCAGTTTTTTTCACGACCCGCAACACCTATGGTGTCGGGGTGGAGTTAAAACTTGAACGCCTCAACTGGACCGACGCAAATCTCCGCCCCAAATTAGTATTACTTCAAGATGAGGTAGAACTCGAACGTGCATTTCCCATCAACCTAAAAAAAGTGGATGGAAACCATCTTCTGGGAACCTACCGCTCCAAGGATGGCCAACAAGTAAAAATCTTTTCTGAAAAAAACCATCTTAAAATTAACTACGATGGAGTTGTAAAAGACTTACTCTGGTCAAACGGACTCTATTTTCATTTTTCTGACTCAAAATATGATGCACTTAAGTTCGAATACGCAACAGACGGCAAGGTTCTTGGACTTTCGTTCTTTTTCAACAAGGTTCCTAGCGGTCGCTACGAGAAAACATTACCGAGCAGAGTTCGAGACGTGCTTACTGCATCAAAAGCAGTTATCGAAAAATCATCTCCAAATCCAAACATTTCAACCGCAATGACAAAGGCCGAGGAAGAATTTGCAAAGACCTTCTCCACCAACCTATTACCACTTTTGGAGCAAAAAAAGTTTGATAATTTCGCTCAAGAGGCATTTGAAGAAGCAGAGCGATTGAAGAAGAGAAGTAATCCTGTGGAACAAATACTATCGATCATGGAATTGCGAAAAGAAATGGGTAGTGCCAACCTGGATTGGTACTCGCTACAAGATCGGAAGAGGCTTCATAAACTCGATCGCGACCTGCATAAGCTCCTTCTTGATGCTGAGAATTCGCGAAACAAAAGCATCCTGGCATTTCAAATCTTTTGGAATCGAATCTCTACGCCAGATGGTGAATTTGAACTTAAAAAAGCGATTGAACTTATTCAGAACGAATGGTTTAGACTCCCACCAGAAATGCAATATTCGATCGCAGTAACACTTGCCCCCTGGAATCCCATCTCAGCATTGCGCATTGCGCAGAACTCAGCACGACTCGGAAATTCGAAAGTGGCAGATAAACTTATAAAGAAGCTGTTCGATAATTGATGTGATCGCCCATTCGCGGACAGTCTCCTGGTTCCTCTGAACCTATCAGACTGTCCGGGAATGGGCGATCACATCAGTCCTTTGTGGCGGTGTGAACAAAAAGATCGTGCGCGCGCTTGCGGCGCATGGGACACTGAACCCCATCGGACTCTCGGGTGAAGACGGTCGCATTCTTAGGGCTACTCGAAATGAGCAACTTGGGTTTGTTGCCCAAGAGATTTGTGCTTATCCCACGCCCATCATCGACCTGTGTCTGCTTGGATACACTCCTGTTGTGGCTCCGTTGGCATTGGATGAGAGCGGTCATCCGCTCAACGCGAATACAGATGAAGTTGCCTGCGCCATCGCGAGTGCGCTCGGAATTGATGAGATGATTTTCCTGACCAATGTTCCAGGCGTGGTTGTCGAAGGAGAAGTAAAATCAGTTTTGAGCGCACTCGAGGCCGAACGATTGATTGCACTTGGTTCAATTACCGTTGGAATGATTGTCAAAGTGCGCTCGGCCCTTGAATTCGCAAGGCAGTCTGGATCGCGAATTCGGATTTGCAATCTTGAGAGTTTGAACGCGAGAGGCGGCACGCTCGTTGAGCACAGCTCGCAGTTTGAGCCGCGGTCGCTCAGGGTAAATGGAAATTCATCCGAACTCGGATCATCGCAAAGCCTCGCACCTTTGTTTGCAAAGCTTCCCACGCGGATGAACGCAGGGAATGGCATGTGGCTCAGGGATCCGTTGGGCAAGCAATACTTGGATTTTGGATCTGGGATTGCGGTGAACGCTCTTGGACATCAGCATCCGCGTATCGTCCAAACTCTCATGAGAAAAGCTCGCGCAGCGGTTCTAGTTCACAAATGTCGACTTTCAACAACGTGTAACGCGAACTTTCTTGGGCTAATGCAACCGCTTCAAGAGAAGCTGCATAAGTGAGTTTATCAACATTCACGACATTATAATTGGTGTTTGAAATGAGGTGCGCACTACAGCTGAACCAATAAATCCTGCGCCACCCGCAACAAGAATGGTCTCATTCATGCTTTCTCCATGCACTTATCAGAGGTTGGGGAAACTCAAAATTTGGTTTTGCTAACATATTGCGGCGTCAGCTCCAAGCAGCCCGGAGAACCCAACAACAAGTGAGATAGGCTGGACTTCAACTCACTGCGAAAAAGTGTAGAGAGATGACTACGGATTGTATATTTTCTTATTCAAATAAAAGCAATTATCACGGAAATTTATCCAGTAAAAATGGAGCACTTATCTCGATCTTTTTATATTTTCCCCGCTTCTGCCGATAGGAGTTCTGTGAGGCGGAAATCCGCCCAGAGTTCACTGTGAAGGCAGATCGTACATATTGCATTGGGGGTGTTTTCATGAACCTTTCGAGTTCTATTCTGCTCAGAGCTTCGCGTCTGTTTGCAACATCAGTTTTGATTCTTGCTCTAGGCTGTGGTCGCATCAACGAGAACATGGTCGCGAGCCTGGATGAAGATATTGCAAAAAACGAAGACGTCATTTCCTTGAACGCGCCCGGATGCAGCAACCTGAGAATCAACGCTGCGCGCGAGCTCGCCATTACTGACCTTGCGATTGTGAACGACAGGCGCACAGCGTGGCAGTTCAAAACACTCATTTCAAATATGGTGACGCTTGCCCGTGGTCAAACTGTCCCCACAAATCAGCAGCTCGACACTTTTGTCAGACGCCTTTTTGCAGCCTGGCAGAGTGATCAGCGGGTAAATAGTTTTACGGCCCCACGGAGGCAATTGGTGCAGAATTTTCTCAACGATTGGCCGAAGCTTCCAAACACCAATCTCCTCGACTTGGACAGGGCTCCATTCAGACTTTTGGCAATTTTTTATCGGCCAGACCTTAAAAAGACGGGCACTGCAGGCGAGGGTCGATTTGTTTTCGGATTACTCGACCAATCTGGGTTTCAAATGTCAACGGTTTTTATTTTTGAATACCATCTACCGATCGTACGCAGAAATGGCGTTCTACAAGATGCTAAATTTTGGGCAACAAGATGGCATGAACTTGGTGCACATAAGCCGACTAGCACAGAATATAAACGCAAACTTGAAGACATAACAAATCGTTTTGTCGGCCGCAATACACGACCAGCAGGTGTGAACGGAAACGCACTTGCTCAGTTGCGGACAAATGATTTTTCCTTTGGCCAGCCATGGGAGTTGAGAGAGTTTGTTCTCTCTGGTGCTTCTGCGGGTCTCACACAAGTTACAGTCAAACAAACACCCGATATTTCATTTAACAATTCTGGCGCATCACGTTCTCACCTCATCTCTTGGATGGCTGCGAACAGGACACAACTCCTAAACAATTCATTCTCACTTCCGGAGACACTGCCACCCTTGAGCGGCTTTTCTGCACGCCCCCTTCTCGGTGCATCTGCCCCGACAAACTTTGGTCAAACTTGGCTACAAGGCGTTCCCCCACCTAAAGGAGTCACCTCTACAGATTGGCAAAAGATGACGCGCAACCTCTCTCTTGCGACCTGCTCAGGGTGTCACGCAGGCTCAACCCAAACCTTCTTTTTACACGTAGAACCGCGTTCACAAAATGCAGAGTCGCGTCTTTCGTTCTTCGCTCAAAACGACCTTAAGCCACGCGCGGAATATATCGCAAAAGACCTTGGGTGCAGGACGTCAACGCTTGAGCTTTTGGAGCAATCACGCAGTCAGAGAGTGCACTAATGATGCAGCTCTGAAGCGCCCTGCAACTCTATGCTGTTCTCTCTGATGGGGCGCTAGCCTCGGCTGGCTGAATTGCGGAGCATCATGTTGGTAGAGACCAGGCGATCGGTCATGATGATAGCTAGATTCCTAAAAACACAGTAACCGATTCTGGGATGCACTTCGGCGTCTAAGCCAAATTAAGCTCTTTGGGCATCGAACCCTCCCGTAAAATCCACCCCAGTCAGCCTTCACAACCCCACCTTTTCGTTAGCCGGAGTCGACAACCCCGCCCGTCCAGATAGACTTGACTTGTCTGGTGGTTAGTTAAGCCTGTTGAAACTGATGGGTGATGGAACTATCCAGCATGTGTGTATAAAAATATTCGGTGTGCAGTAAATAAATTGGTTTAATCATTTAAAAACTATAAACTGCCAATTTTAATAGTTTTTTATGAGCTAAAGATTTGCAGAAAAAATCCGATAAAACCCTTCAATGGTGAGTGGTCTGCTGATCGCACTGGGAGGGTATTTATGAAGTCGCTTGGATATGTGTTTTTTGTCAACCTGAGTTGTTCACTTTCAGTCATTGTTTCCGCATGTGGCAAGGGACGTGGCAGCGGACACGTTGCCGCAGATCACTCTTCTGATACCGCCAAGGGGAATGCTCCGACCGATGCGCAAATCGGCTTGGCCCGCTTGTGCGGGAAGCCAGCCCTCCCCGAAAAAAAAGTTCTCGATGTTAAGTATCAGAAAATTGCCGGTGTCGACCCCAAGCTGCAGTCTCTCGACATCTATATGCCGAAAGTTATGGATCCCTGTCAGGGAGTTCCGGTGGTGATCTTTGTCCACGGAGGTGCATGGAAAACAGGTGACAAGAGCCAAATGCAGGACAAGCCGGCGTACTTCAATTCATTGGGATATGCGTTTGTCAGCGTGAATTACCGCTTGTCACCACAGGATGACTTGCTTCTTCCAAACAGAATCATGTTTCCGGTTCACCCAACCGACGTCGGCGCAGCAGTTGCATGGGTTTACAAGAACATCAAATCACACGGCGGCAATCCAGAGCGACTTGCACTCTTGGGGCATTCCGCGGGAGCGCATTTGGCGGCGCTGGTCGGGACAAATCAGACCTACATCCAAAAGGCAGCCAGCAGCTGGAAGGCTGATGCTCTGCGCTGTGTGGGAAGTTACGACACCGAAGGTTATGACATCCCCAAGTTCATGGAAACTGCGGATGGACAAGAAAGCTTGTTGTATCGCAACGCATTCGGAGATGATCCTAACCTTTGGGCAACCGCCTCACCAATCAATCACGTCAAATTCAAGGGACCTCATTTCCAACTCGTCAAACGTGGGGATGCGGTGCGTGATGCTCAGGTTGACACCTTCAAGGGAGCGTTGGAACGCAAATCGAATTTTGTGACGGTCATCGACGGTCAAGGATTGAGTCATTCTGACGTCAATCATCTGATTGGTGCCGCAGGGGATACGCGCATGACTCCGTTTGTCACGGAGTTCATGAAAACCAAATGCTTTCCACGCTGAGGGTGAATTTGGAATGTGGCGACCCTGTCGGAAGGTCGCCGGCGGCGAAGGTGGCTCTTAGGCGCAATTGGCTTAATTTCGCCTAAGAGCAAACATTCACGGTCAATTTTACTGGAGTCATTGATGAAAAGTTGGAAGGCACGTTGATCCAACTCGCACAAAAACTGGAACACTCCCAGACTGTGATCTTCAAAATCAAAGACATCAAATCTGTCAGAACAATCAGGAAGCGCCTTGCTGCAGGCAAAACTTCCAGTGTTTATTCTCAGTGGTGAATTGGATGGCCAGACCCAAGTCACCCGTGTTGCTGTCGACGCCAAAAGCATTTTGGCCATTCGCACAGATACCAACAGAAAACTTGTCGTGGTGCTTCCCAAGGTGAATCATGCGCAATTTGCTGGCAACAATATGTCACAAGATGATCTACAACCGGAAATCGATTACAACGAGGCTCAATCGAACATTGCCCGTCTGATGATTGATTTTATGTTGGTGAATGAAAATGAACTGACTGAGTCCGATGAAACACATGCCGCCACTGAGCGGATCAGCGCAGCGAAACGAATGACTCACGAACTTCTTTCGCAGTACTGGATTGCGCAGAATAAAGACACGCAGTGGTGCGCAGAGGCTCAACACGACGAAGCAGAGTTTGTGGCTTCATCACGCAGCCTGAAAGTCAATAATGAAATGTTCGGAGATGATTTTTCTTTTGCAAGAAGCAAGCCGACGGCTGTGTCTCAACAAGACGGAAAAATTCTGAGTTTCAAACCTGTGGCTCCTCAAATTCCAAAAAACTTTGCAAACAGCGGAAAGATTTCGATCTGGTAAAGCTCCGAAGTTTGGACTAAGGCCACTCGCATGATTGAGATCGGAACGAAAATTTTGGAAGTGGTCTGGCTAATGTTCAGGCTTATTAGGCCAGGAGGAGCCCAAGGCTTGCTTGCCGAGGTTGTGATTCTGAGGCAACAGCTGCCGGTGCTAAAGAGAGAGAAACCGAAGTGCCCGTCGCTCACCACGGCAGACAGGCTCATCATGGGGTTCTGTACTCATCTCATGACACCAAAGCGATTTTGGGACACCACGTTATTCACTTGATTCTCGTGCATCCCACTTGAATCCAACTAGCGTTAACACCCACATTGCGGGCACCGACTTCGGCCCAGTTGTAGAATACAGACTTACTGTCACCGGCCTTGCGCACGGAAAGCTTGAGGACCGGGATTCTGTCTTCAAAGCTCACCCGCGTCAGGTGTACTTCGTATGCCGTTGTCTTCCCATCGGCTGCGACGATACTAGCAGTCGTGAGCACGCCGCCTCGATCGGAGATTGTCCCGCGATCGAAGGTGTGGGTTCCGTCTGGCTTCTTCAGGGAGGCCCAGCAGGAGTATTCGCCTTCTGCGCTGGAGCTTAATGGTTTTTTCTTGACGTAAATGTAGGGCCCAACTTGCGATCCGGCGACCTGATTGCCATTTGCGTCAACCCACTTTTCCTCAATCGCAAGTTGGTTTTCTGAGACGGTTTCCTTCACATGCAGAGCTGTGGCACCCTGGAAGGTACTCGGGCATCCCTCCGGCGCGGTGGAACCGCGATAGACCTTTTCTTGCGTATCGTATTCATAGACGACATTGCACTTGGAAGGAAGTATAAAGCGTTCTTCAAGCAGACGGTCCTTGGCCATCTTCTGGCAGAAATCGCTGCTGATGACGGAAGGGTCGGTAAATCTCCTGGATGCAAGATCAAGTTTTCCGTCACTCAATTCGGTCAACATGAATACCATTCGTCTCTGTTGAGGAAACGTACCAATCTGATAGAGAAACCCTTTTTGAGACGTTCCAGTATTAGGATTGACGACGGTAAGACCGCAGTGGTTGGCTTCTACGAGCGGGAAGTTTTCGGGATCGAGGGTATTCTGGTTTTCGTTGGTCCAGTGTCCGGTCACATATCCTACGAATCGATCAACAAGTGATGGCTCGTTGGCGGGCCGCGTACTCGGAACCCTGGTGTCGGCCATGGTTGTTCCAGAGTTCGCCAGGAGAAGAATCGCTGCGAGTGTGGCTGCAAAAGATTTCATTACTTTGTTCTTTCAATATGTTAGGTCGCAAAAGGGGTAATCGAATTATAGACGTACTCGATGTCAAACCAAAAAAAAACAAGAAATCACACGAATGCCTATGCGACCATTTTTAATCACGACCCTCCATTCTCGTATGCTCCTGTGGTTGCAAGGATAATTCCAAAGCGATTTGATTTCTCGGATCTTCAGCATTCAATTTTGTTGAGCATAAAGCAGATGGCAGACCCATCAAGCGCACCTCGATGGACCGAGAATCCAACTATCTGCCGTGTGAATTGGTCCATGACCACCATCACCCAGAACGAGCGTAGAAATACCGATTCCAAGCGAAAAAGATCTGTAGACCAGGGTTTATTTGGACTGTTTCCAATCGTCCTCCGCATGATATTGGCATTGTGATTCTCGAAAACGATGTGCCGCAGCCTTATCAGCCAGTCGCCATTGCGGATGAAACCGTGCCGCTGCGTGCCAATCATCCCGTGACCCTGGTTGGGCTTGGTGTGACGCGCACCCGCCGAAATAATGTCATGATCGGCGTGACGTCAGCGGGCGTTGAAATTTTTCAAAACTGTCTTGGAATGGACAACTTGTACACGGATGCGCGCGCTCATAAAAAATGGGTTCAGTCGACGCTTGCGAGCTACGGAATTGAACTTTCCGATGGCATGAGTGAACGGTAACGAGAATCAATTAGAAACGAAGAACTCCCGAACAGAACAGATCTGTTCGGGAGTTTGCCCAAGTTAAAATTACTTCACACGAATCACAACTCTAACGTTTGGGCCACAATCAGCTTCCTGGTTGGTCTTGTAGGTATTAACGAAGCCCTGAATTCGAAAATCCCCTTTGCCCAGAGAACTCACAGGAACCGACAAAACTCCTGCGGCTTGCGAAAGCTCCTTCGAACCCCAAACTTTCTGACCATCCGAAACGCGTGTGATGCGCACACGGTCACCGGCAGAAAGCTTAAAGAAGCTGTAGTTGATGCTGATGCTCCCACCCTGCGCAAGCGTGTATGTTGCTTGCGGGAGACGGATCGTACATGCATCGCTACTGAATCCGAGTGATTGAAGCTCAGCAACAGCGGCCTCGCCTTCGAGAGTTTCAGGTTGTGCAAGATCAGCAAAATTGCCATTCTCCTGCGACGTGCCACACGCGGTCAGAGCTGCAGAAACAAGGGCGAGGGTTGCGATGTTGAAAAGCTTCATGTGGGACTCCTTGATTTTCTGGATGGCTGCATTTCCTCCATAACATGATCTTCGGAGTTTTTTTCTGCACATTAGCAAAATGATTAAAAATCAATTAAAACGTAATATTAACTGATTTCCATAAAATTATTGATCGTGAATTTAGCATACATACTATGCAGATGGTCGAGATACCCTGACACCTCCAGACTTCCAACAGGCTGACACTCCTTTCTTCTTTAAGACCCGAGACTCCAAGCTAAAATGGGAACAACAACACTCAACAAACATCACCCGTATTGGACTGACCATCTCAGAAGGTAGAACGGTCCATGAAATCCGAATTTCTCAAAATTGTTATCTTCTCAATGATGATTTCAGCGCTTTCTTTGTCAGCTTGTAAAAAGAAAGTCGAAAACCAAATTCAAGAGTTCATCGGCTTCAAGGAAGCAAAGCACGAAAACGTGCAAATCACTTTACCCAATTTGCAAAAAGCTCTGAAAGCCGCTGGCCTCCCCGAAGTTAAAATCAACGCCATAAAACAAACTCTCGCAACCGAAACTCAACGCGACACGATGCGCACTCATCTGATGATTTCATTTGGAATGATGTCTCGTGAGCAATGCGAGGTTGCTCGGAAAGTCTACGCAGACAGATGGAAAGACAGTCTCAGCGGAGTCCATTGCTCGATTGCAGCAACGATTGGACGGGCTGGTGCGATGGGCGGCGCCCTGACGGGCAGACCCAGTGCGCGCAGAGTGGTAGAGATTGTCGGTTGGTCAAACACCACGCCTACGAGTTTCATGCGTCCGCCGCATTTGTCGCCCCTTCGCTGAAACCGAGGACGTCGATTTTGAACGTCCGTTTGAGAAGCTGTGCCCATGAGATGCGTTTTCTTTTGCGCGGTTTTTGTTTTTTGTCTGCAGAGCCTGCCAATGGTGGACCTGAGTCCTGCGCATCATTGACACCATGTTCGGTATCAATGAGTGGAGTCGGCTTGTCTGGCAGAGACCTCCTGTGCGGTGAGCGGCTTGCGAGAACGCCGTAATAACGAGTGGTGTGGAATTTCGGTGCAGGGGGATCAGGCGAAGGCTAGATTTTTGAAAGGCGACAGTGGTGCCACTTTGTTGCTAAGCGGCACCACTGTCGCGAGTTGTCTGAAGTGAAAGTGGCAGTTATTTTTTGAATGCGATGAATAGTGCCTTCAATCAAAGTCTGCACTTTCCGCCGATTTGTGATTGTTGACCCGCATATTCACCCGATGGCAAACGATGGGACAGTTTTGCCGCAGCCGAGCCGCCATTGTCGACCGGCGAAATCCAAAGTGCGATCGATCCTCTGTCATTTTCAGCAATATATTTCCTGAACCCGCCGGCATCACTCTTCAGTTGCAGCTTGAGTTCTTCATCTGCAATGAGTCTTGCTCCTGCAGCGCGTCGAATGCTGTAGGTCTGGAGTCGGATAGAGCTGAGATCATGGCTCAGAGGAATCGCCTGATAGATGATCTTGCCATCGTCAACAGCAACCGAGAAGTGACAGCCTTGAGCAGTTTCAAGTGCCTGCTTGGCATCCTCTACCTTTTTAAGTTGATCCGATTCTCTAAGTGCAACGAATCGTTCAACAGCAATTTGGGCAAAAGGGATGACCTCCTCTTTTGTGAGATTGGCCGGACACCTCTGACTGCTTGCCGCAGGCAATGACTGTGCAAGGTTCATGAAGGCAAGTGTCACACCCAGATTGGTGTTTTCTGGTTGTTTTGTCGCATCGGCAACAGCATCATCTGAGCGCACATCTTTATTCTTCGAAGCGAGGTCGCGTGATGCCTGATCCAACAACCCCAATCCACCAAGTCCAAGTCCGATGAACGGCTGTGCGAATGGATTTGTCAGCACTTGGCCGATGGTCATTCCGCCCCAAAAGCAGGTGGGGCACAAAGGTGCAAGCGCAACAGCGATGACGCCGAAACCAATGAATCCTGCACCGACGCCCAACGGAATCAGAATCCCGCCCCGCAGCCGCCGCAGAATTTCTTTTTCAGCCAATCCTTTGTCGAGTGCATCGACAGACACTGGATACGGTGTCATGGGTTTTGCCTCACGCTCTGCTTTTTGCAGAAAGGCAGTTTGTTCGGCGTTGAGTGCAGAATCTTTCGAGAACTTGGGAACATCTTTTGATCTGTATTCCGAAAGATACAGGCAGGTTGTTCGATCGAGCGTATTCGGCAGCGCATTGATGACCTGAACCCGACGGTCAAAGAAGGCTCCGCCGCGACCGACAATTGTGTTCGTGTGGGATTCATCCGCCGATTTTGTTCCACAGGAAAAGATTCCCAACGACATGAACAACAGTGCAACAACCGGTTTGGTGAAGTGTGAGCCAGCCATACAAAAACCTCCTATGCCGAAATCAATGGTTTGACTTCTGTTGCATGAGTAGAGGTATTTGTCGTGCGGTTCAACTTAATTTTAAGCGGTCGGAAAAAATTAAAAATATCCTGATTGTCGTTGGTTCCAATGGTGTTTAATGTTTGAACACTGGAAGGCAAAAGAACACACACCTTCTGGTCATCGTGATAGGTGAGCACCAAATGCGGCCGCCGCTGTGTTTCGTTTGTAAAAGATATCCGCTTTTAGGCGGAATTAAGCCAGTTGCGCCTTGACGCTGGTGGGTAGCAGTGCAAGCTGCAACTTGATTTCTATTTGTCAGAAAAATTTTTCAACAGAGAAGCATTCGTCGTTGGGCTTTTTCGAATAAGACAGCACGGCAATGAGTTCTTTCAAAGAACCGCTTCTTGCGAGCTGTTAAAGCTAGTGTTGATGAAGCACCTTAGGTTCTGCCACGACTGCTTGCGTGATTTTTGATTTATCGAAAATAAAGCCCCAGAAAGAGCCTCTGCCATTGCCTTGAAGTGCACCCTTTGATTTTGCGTCACGTATTGAGTCGTAGACAGAATTATTTGCAGTCGGCTCTGTTACCTCGCCTGTCCACGCAATCATGTGGAGAGGACTTTCGTTGTTGTGAACATCAACGATTAGATTGACTGGTTCAGATGCGTTCAGATTCGAAAATAGGGATGACAGATTTGTCGTCTGCCCAGCAAGCTTCAATTGTACGTCGAATTTGCTTTCTTGTCTCCTAAAATGAAGTTCTATCCCTGATTGAAGTTCTTCATTTGAGTTTATGACCAAGGCGAGCAGGCCAGAATCCTCAACACTGAACGAGACAGCATAGCTCTGTTGGCTGCGAGTCGAATTTAATGGAATGAGAACCGTTGCGCGACCATTTCCTTGGAGTGAGTTTTCCGAAAAATTCAATTCTGGCGAATTCAATGAGAGAACTTCCGTTGGGCCAATGAAACCCCGATTCTGAACCTGTTGTTTCTCGCTCTGTGGAACGTAGCAGGCAGATAAAAGGACTTGAAGAACGATCGAGAGAGCAATAATTGCAGGCCTCGTTGTCTTTGCTTTTTTTAGAGACTTGTCATTCATAAACGCACACCCACTCATCCAAAGGACATGTTAGTTCATTTTTGTCTGGATCCTGAATCCCCTCAAGCCCCATCCATTGCAATCCGGTTAAAGCCGATAATCCCGCGATTGAGTTGGAAGTGATTTTCTTGTTGAATGAAAGATCCAGAAAATTGAGCGCTTTCAGTTGTGAAAGTCCATTTACATCACTGATTAGATTATTTCGGATTGAAAGACGTTCTAATGTGATAAGAGACTGCAATGGGCTAACAGTCTCGATGCTATTGTCATCGATGTTTAATTCACGCATTTTTTTGAAAGTTTTCAGCGCCGATATATCGGATATTCGATTTTCTGAAATATCGAGCGAGATTAAATCTTCAGCGAAACTGAGTGAAGAAATTTCTGTGATTTGGTTTCCTGATAGTGAAATGTGCACTGCTAAGCTGAAGTTGGCAAACGCATCTATGTTTCTGATGTTGTTACGTGCAAGGTAGATTCTTTCCAGATGCTTCAGTGTATCCAGGGAATCAACGCTTTCGATGCGGTTGTCATTCAGATTCAAGCTCCGCAACCCTGTAAGTCTACGGATAGAACTGACGTCTTTGATTTTGTTTTGTGAAAGATCTAGTTTTTCGAGGCGAACAAGCCCAGAAAGTGGTGTTAAATCGCTAATACTATTATCGTTTAGCGTGAGTTCTCTTAGATTCCAAAGAGTTGAAATTGGTTCTAGATTTTCAATGCTCGCACCTTTGAGGTTCAGTTGTCGAATTCCATTTAATTTTGCGGCTGCTTCTTCGCAGGTTCTTTCTCTTGATTGACCGAGAATTGCATCTACGGTTTTTTTCTCTGAAGCCTCCAGTTCTTTCGAGCAATAGGCCTTGAATTGCTTTGGAGCTGTTAAATTTGGACGCGGAAGGTTTGTGTTCGAAGGGTTTTTGGTCGGTGAAATGGAGTTTTCTTTTTTACAGGCCGGTGTGAAAAGGACGACTAAAAGCAGCATCAACCAATTTCTGATTCGCCATGCTGTTATGATTTCCATTTATCGTCCTTTCACAGTCCCTTCCTTTTTATTGCTGTTCAGTGGTCGTGATCATGATCATGGTCGTGACCATGGTCGAGTTTTGGTTTGGATACTGTCGCTTTGAAGAGCACCGCATTATTAAGAGCGAACCCTCTCATCTTCCCCTCTCCTTGAGCGACTGCTGTATTTGTCGCTGCGGAGTTGAAGAGTGCATTGTCTTCGTGGAATTCTTTCTCCAATCCATTCCAAATTAAGATATGTGCTGGCGATTCCGAATTGTGCACGTCTATTTGAAGATCGATAACACGCGATGCATTGATGCTGGTGAATTGCGCTGAGGCATCTTGTGGCGCTGCGCCCTCCTTCATTAAAGTCACTTTAAGTGTCTTTCCTGCGCGCGCAAATTCGAAGTTGATTCCCTTTGAAAGACCGGTCTGTGCATACGCCGACAGAACGATTTTCCCACCGTCTGAGAGCGCAAACGAAACAGAATGACTCGTATTTTGTCCCAGCCTACCCATGTTTTCTTTAAATTCTACTTTTCCCGAACCCGAGATGCGATTGGTTTGAATCTTTAGCTCTGATGCATCGGCTAAGATTGCAATCGGTTGCCCTCCGAAAGTCATGTCACTCGCGGAAGCGGCAGTTCTAGCTGCTGGAAGTTCTTGTACTGCAATCGCTGTAACGAATGCGAGAGCGACTCGGATGATTGATACTTTCATGTTCGGGATCCTTTCGTAGGAGGAAAATCCTGATAATCACATATCGATAATTAAGTCAATGAACATTTTTTTTCAGGCTTGGGCTTCAATCGCATTTCAAAATTAATCAATTGTTTTGCGGCTCGTCAAAAACTTGCCTGCCAGCCGAATCGACACAGATTTTGATGAGACTTAATTATCGATAAGGCATCTTGGTTTTGGTGCCGTACCCAATTGAGGTGATTTATGCGCGCTACCCTTTCGAGAAGAATTTTTTGGCCCCTTGGACTGGCGGCAGTTCCGCTCCTTTTAGGTGGATGGATTGGTTTTCCCGATGTGCATCCTCTTGAGCTCGACCGGCAAGCCCCTGCCGTGTTTGGCGAGTATTTCGTTAGAACTGAATCACAAGAGAATCTAGAGAGGATTATTGCGTCAGTGGAAGGTCAGGGGCTGCCGACTCTTTTGGCGTACCGAAAACCAATTTTGGTTACACCACGAGGTAGGTGGTACAAAGTTGTTGTTCCACCAAATGAAGATGCGGAGCGCATTGTTCAGCGGCTTATGGAGAATGAGTCGATCAGCGCAATAGAACCAAACTATATTTACACAGTCATCAGAAGTGCTTTCGACTCTCCAAAGCCGGCGCCTCCGCGGTCGAGCGACCCAGATTACGCCGTTGCTCCATCTTTGCCTGATACGCCTATTGCTGATCCTCTGCTGGAACGGCTGTATGGACTAAAGAAGATTTCGGCACCAGCGGCCTGGACTCGAAGCGTCGGTAGTAAGAGAGTCGTCGTTGCCAACATCGATACTGGAATTGACTACAATCACCCGGATCTTATTCAGAATCTGTGGAGCAATCCGAAGGAAGTTTGCGGTGACGGTTTAGACAATGATCAGAACGGCTTTATCGATGACTGCATTGGTTGGGATTTTTATGGCAAGGATTCCCGACCGTACGATGATTCTTATCATGGTACTCACACAGCGGGAACAATCGCAGCAACGGGGTTTAACGGTGTTGGCGTTTCAGGCGTTGCACACTCAGCAAGTCTCATGAATCTGAAATTTCTCGGGGGTCCCGCTGGTTCTGGAACCCTTGAGGGCGCGATTGGATCAATTAAGTACGCGATAGATAATGGCGCGCAGATTATGTCAAATAGCTGGGGTGGTGGTGGCTTTTCACAGGCGCTGTTTGACGTCATTCAAGAAGCAGAGAGCAAGGGAGTGTTGTTCATAGCAGCTGCTGGTAACTCGGCAACGAGTAATGATGTTCGACCCACTTTTCCTGCGAGTTATCGACTCGGGAATGTTATCTCGGTTGCTGCGACCGACCAGATGGATCGATTGGCGCGATTTAGTTGCTACGGGAAGATGACAGTTCATGTTGCAGCACCTGGGCAGAATATCTTCAGCACAATTCCGAATGGTGGGTACGGTTCTTTGAGTGGAACCTCGATGGCGGCACCCCATGTTACCGGTGTTGCTGTACTCCTCAAGAGCAGCTTTCCTGAATTGGACTCCGTTGTGTTAAAGGACATTATTCTTCGATCGGTCGATTCCATAGATTCTCTTTCAACTCGCATCCAAACGGGCGGCCGAATCAATGCTGAGAAAGCCCTTCGTATGGCAGAGGAATATCAAGGTAAGAGGTGAAGAACGTTTCGATGGGATGATTGATTTGATTTTGTTTCGTCGTTCGGTCAATTCCCAAAAACAAGACCCCCGCGCAAAGCGCAGCCTTTCATTTTAATTGGCGAAGAGAGGGCGCATGAAACTCGTAGGCGTCGTGTTTGACCAACCGACAATCTCAACCACGTTGCGTGCACTGGGTCTACCCGTCATGGCGCCGCTCTCGTGGATTTCCTGCTTCTTGTGAGAAATCAATTAAGCTCCTTTGTAAGGAGCTCTTCTTCAGCGAAACTGATGAAAGCAGCCGCCGCCGCTGACAGCCTCTGCTGCGACGCTGCCATTTCCACGCGCGGACAAATCGAGGAAAATAGAGTCTCGTCGAATGAACGGGAGTTGTACCTCCACTCACCAAGTTCTTCGTCGGTGAGAAGGCAGTCATCGAGTGCCTTGGTGAGTTCATCCTTCTCAGGGTCGATTCCGATGAAGACGATTTCCTGCTTCCTGTCCCCAAACTCGGGGTGCCAGTCGCGGGCAGTCTGCCGAAAAAGGTCGAAAGCGGCTCCGCCTTCATCCTCGGCAAAAGCCGCCATCCAGAGTTTCCCCGGATCGACCTTGAAAGAGAGCCCAGCAAGCGACCAATTCCAGGCTCGCTCAGGGTGGCTGGCTAACCAAAAGGTACCTTTCGCACGGAGAACACCAGGAAAGGGGCGGCCAAACATGTCTGCAAGGCGCTGGGGTTCGAAGGGCCTACGAGCTCGGTAGACGAAGCTCGAGAGCCCATACTCGTCCTTTTCAGACGTTCGCTCCCCGCGCAACTCCTTGAGCCATCCGGGTGCCTGCGCCGCTTTTTCAAAATCAAACAGCTTTGTACCCAAGATCCGAGAGAGCGGAACGCAGCCGAATGAACTTCGGACGAGCTGTGCTTCCGGATTCAAACGATGCAGGATTCCTTCAAGACAGGCGATCTGGGCTTCAGCGACTGTATCGGTCTTGTTGATGACGATGACGTTAGCGAACTCGACCTGTTCGACAAGCAAATCGACAAGGCGGCGCCTGTCATTTTCGTCAGACACAAGTGCGAGTTCTTGCAACGATTGCGTCGAAAAATAGAGTTCCAGAAAATGAGATGCATCCACGACGGTCACCAGGGTATCGAGCTCAGCAAGTTCGGAGAGTTTGTTTCCTTGTTCATCGGCGAATGTGAATGTTTCCGCCACGGGAAGTGGTTCGGAGATTCCCGTGCTTTCGATGAGCAGATAATCAAACTTTCCTTCTAAGGCGAGACGCTTGACCTCGATGAGGAGATCTTCACGCAGCGTGCAGCAGATGCAGCCATTGCTCATCTCAACAAGGCGCTCCTCTGTCCTTGAAAGATTGGCATCGCCATTCTGCACCAGTTCAGCGTCGACGTTGATTTCGCTCATGTCGTTCACGATGACGGCAACACGCATACCGTCGCGGTTGCGTAAAACGTGATTGAGCATCGTCGTTTTTCCCGCTCCCAGAAACCCTGAGAGCACCGTGACCGGTAGCCGCATTCGCCCTCCTAATCTACTGACTATTTTGAGAGTTTGTTATCACCAGCTCACGATACTGGCAAGGAGTGGCGTACGTGCAGAAGCAACCCCTCATCTATAACACTGCCCAGAAATGCATAACAAAAGTGGGTTATGATGAGGATGATTTCATTCCGAGCCTAACCCTTGGCCTGGATTTCAAAATCATAAATGATTTCATCAATTTTTAGTGGATCTGGTTCCAGAATTCGCCGATAGTTTGACAAAAAGATAATAAACTATCAATAGCAAGATGGAGTCCATATCGCGAGGAGTTATCATAATGCTTGCCCAGTTCGTTGTTGTTACCAATTTGCTTGCACTTTGTCAGATAGCCCATGCTGCCCCCTTGAAGGTGGTCGCGACGACACCGCAGATTGCTGAGACGGTTGAGAAGATTGCTGGGTCATATGCTGAGGTTCGCACGCTGGTCGCTCCTGGCATTGATCCCCACACTTACAAAGCGACGCCTTCCGACGTAACAGCGCTCAAACAGGCAGACCTCATCCTCTATTCCGGACTTCATCTCGAGGCTCAGATGGAGAAGGTTTTCGAATCCCAGAGAAAGAAAAAGAGCGTTGTCGCCGTCTCTCAAGACATCGCTAAGGAAAAGCTGCTCCCTGATCCTGAGCTGAAGGGGCATTTTGATCCGCATTTTTGGCACGACGTCACCTTGTGGAAGCAGGCCGTGGCAACGACGAAAGGGGTGCTCATCAAGGCCGACAAGGCAAACGCTCGCCAGTACACGATGAATGCCGACGCGTATCTGAAGACACTTGATCGCCTTCATACAGACATCGAGAAAGGTCTCGAACTCATTCCGCCTTCTGCGCGCGTCCTTGTGACGATCCACGATGCCTTCAGTTATTTTGCCAAACAGTACGGCTTCAAAGTTGAGAATATCCAAGGCGTGAACACAGAAAGTGCCGCCTCTGTCGCGGACGTAAAGAGGGTCACGGATTTCCTGGTCACCAACAAGATTCCTGCGTTGTTCCTTGAGAACGCCACGCCAACCCGAAATGCGGATGCAGTTATCGAAGGCGCCAAAGCTAAGGGTTGGAAAGTTGCTCTTGCTGGTGCGCTTTATGCCGATGGTCCCGGAGAGAAGGGATCTCCTGCGGGCACGTATGAAGGGATGATGCGCGCGAATGTCAAAACCATCGCATCTGCTTTAACACCAAAGCAGAACTGAAAGAGCAGACATGGGACATTTGGAAGACCACCGCATTTTGCCGCAAGAAGTTAAGGTGGCGCTGAGCGCTCAATCGCTTTCTGTGAAGTACGGAAAGACTGTGGCACTCGAGGATGTTGGCTTTGATATTCCGAGGGGCGCGTATTGCGCCGTCGTGGGTCCAAATGGGGTTGGCAAATCAACGCTCTTCAAATGTGCTTTGGGCCTTATCAAACCAGCACATGGCTCCATCGCCGTCCTCGGGGGGTCGTATCTTCCCAAAGTTCATCGCGTTGCCTACATCCCTCAGCAATCCGAGGTGGATTGGGACTTCCCCGCCACAGTTTTTGATGCGGTCCGTATGGGCATCGAGAACATCCCGCCTGTCTGGTCGTCAGCTCGAAAGGCGCTCAATGAGCAGGTCTTGAACTACCTTGACCGTGTTGGACTGAAACATCTCTCGCAAAGGCCCTTGAAGAACCTTTCTGGTGGTCAACAACAGCGAGTGTTCTTTGCACGTGCACTTGCACAACGAGCGGATCTCTACCTCCTGGATGAACCCTTTTCCGGAGTGGATGCCAAAACGGAAGAGGACCTCATTTGCCTGCTTCGAGAGATTTGCAGCCTTGGAAAGACTGTGGTCGCCATACATCACAATATTCAAACCGTTCCCAACGTTTTCAGCCATGTTCTTCTGCTCAACGGAACGGTGGTTGCCTGTGGTGCCGTGGCGGACGTCTGGACGGCGGAGAATCTTCGCACGACATTTTCACCGCGTGAAAAAAGACGTGTTGTCCTGGATGAGTTCGAAAGGGAAGAGAAGGAAGGTCTGAGCCATGCCCTTTGACCTCCTCTCAGACCCAGTCGTTCTGCGTGTTTGTTTGACGGCCTTCGTCATTGGGACGTTGGCCGGGCTTTCAGGTGTGTTCGTTGTGCTCCAAAAGCAAAGTCTTCTGGGCGATGTCATCGCGCACTCCACGCTCCCAGGAATTTGTCTTGCATGGTGGACAACGCATCGCAGTTCCAATGCTGTTCTTACGACTGGAGCTTTTATCGCGGGTGTGTCGGCATACGTTTTTCTTCGTCTTCTCTCGTCTCGTCTCAAGGTTAAACCCGACGCCGCACTTTCTGCGACGCTGTCGATTTTTTTTGGGTTCGGCATCTTGCTGCTTTCGCATGTTCAAAGGCTTCCAAATGCCGGAGCAGCAGGTCTTGAGGGTTTTATTTTTGGTAATCTTGCTACGGTCATGCATTCGGATCTCCTTGTTTCCGTCGTGCTCCTCGGCGCGTTCGTTGTTTTTGTGACGGTTTATTGGAGGCGGCTAACCATCGGCCTTTTTGATCCAAGTTTGGCCTGGACGCGCTTCGGCTCGCTGCGCGATGCGCAAATTGGACTTGGTGTCTTTGTCATTGCGATCATCGGATGCGGTCTGCGAACGATGGGCGCGCTGCTCATCACGTCCATTCTCGTCGCGCCCGTGGTGGCGGCCCGCGTTTGGAATCGCGGGTTTCTCGCATTGTTGATTTTGTCTGGAGCTCTGGGTGGACTGTCGTGCTTTTTGGGCAGCCTGTGGAGTGCCGCATCCCGAGGAGTTCCTCCCGGTCCGGCCAGCACCTTGGTCGCTCTCGCATTCGTTCTAATCTCGTTGGGAGTGAGAAAATGGCGGGAATCGACTGGGAAGTTTTCCTCGTCGCGTGTTTGACTGCTCTGGCTTGTGCGTTGCCTGGTGGATTTTTGTTCCTCCGGGGAGCCACTATGCAACTTGAAGCGGTCAGCCATTCTATCCTTCTCGGTATCGTGCTCGTCGCCCTTGGCGGGTTTGGAGATTCCGTGGTGCTTTTGCTCCTCGGCGCCGCGTGCGTGGGGCTTGTTTCAGTGCTCGGGGGAGAACTTATCATCAAGGAGAACGGAGCGCGCACAAGCGTCGTCGTTGCCTTGATTTTTCCCGGCATGTTCGCAAGCGCTGTCATCCTGATGAACACATTTCTGCGCAACAGTCACATCGATCTCCACGTCGTTCTCATGGGGGAACTCGCCACAGTGTCTCTCGATCGCCTTGAGTGGATGGGGCGCGACTGGGGTTCCGCGGCAATGTGGAAGGCAATCTGGGCTCTTATTGGCAACGTCCTTTTCATGACTGTTGCGGCGCGAAGGCTTTCCATCGCGATCTTCGATCCGCTCCTTTCAATTACTCAAGGGCGTTCTCCACATCTCATCCACGCATGCTTCATGGCTGTTGTGTGTCTGTGCGCTGTGGCTGCGTTCGATGTTGTCGGCTCGATTCTCACACTTGCCTTGTTTTCCATTCCTGCAACCTGCGCATTCTTTTGGGCGCGGCGACTCAGCTCATTTCTCTGGGTTTCATGCTCAACCTCTCTTGTCGGGACGGTGATCGGCTTTTTCGCGGCAAACCGGTGGGATCTTTCCATGGCGGGCTGCATCAGCACCGCGCTGGGTTTTTGTCTTCTGTGTTCTGCACTCTTTGGTACCTATCGTGGGTTTATATGGACAACTGCATTGATGAAGCGTGCTCTCAACAAGATGGGCGCATTCCCCATCATTGGCTCCATGTTCGGTATCAATGAGTGGAGTTGATTTGTCTGGCAGAGACCTCCTGTGCGGTGAGCGGCTTGCGAGAACGCCGTAATAGCGAGTGGTGTGGAATTTCGGTGCAGGGATGAGCGCAACGAGTCGTTCTAAAAATTCACTGGGTGTAAAAAGAAGTGACTCAGTCCCATCAGCCCAACGAGACTTTAGCTTGACGCGAATAGATTGCGGCCCTTCGATGATGACCCGTTCACGCAGTGCTGCTTGATTTGAAGTTCTGTTCGGATGGCCAAAGTGACGTTTGTGTCTTCAAACGCCTTATGGGTTGACCTGCGTTCGGACCAAAGGCAATGCGGTGTGCAACGCTTGCCGCCTGTGCTGGGAGATGAATAACTCTGAGGTACAGGTTCTGTGATCAGCCGCAATGAAACATTCCTCGAGCAGGCGATTCCGGTGCTCTCGCAGCTTGCCGGTAATTTCTACGTCAATCGCAAAACCACGGGTGCTGTTGTCAATCAACAACCGTTCGGTGGCGACGGCGCGAGCGGAACCAACGCCAAGGCAGGCGGGAAATGGTATGTGTTGAATTTTGTTTCGCAGGGGACAATCACCCGCCGGCACATCCGAAGCACGACTCCACCGGCCTTTGTTGCGTTGAAAAACGCAGTGATAAGTTAGTTTTGATTTGATTCAAATTTGCCTGATAGATGTGTGGTCTCCGAGTGTCTGCGGAGACCAATCGTTTCGCCTTAGGCTCCCTTCTCCTGTCTTGATTGACCTTGAACCTGATGTTCAGTGCACGCTTTCACTGACACCGACTCGTTTTTCAAGTGGTTCATTCAAAGGGCGCGAGGCATTCAAGTTCAAAGCCGTAGCAGTAGGTGCGGCTAAACAAACCAAGTTTTTGAAGTTGCGCAAACGGCGTGAGAGGTCTGCCTCCACTTCGAACGAACCAACCGTGAAAGCACCGGTGAGAAACGAAGACGGACTACCGTCTCCTACATCCGTGTGTGTGAAAAACACCCCCGTTTCAGATTGATGACAGCCGTCACAGGATTGCAGAGCGAAAAATCGACGCTTCAGATTGCCTTGGTCTGCATCAAACCATCGACCAAAATCAGCATTGGAAATAGAACCGGATCTAAAGGTCTTTCCTTTTATGGCAATGCTCTGAGGAAGTTGAAAATCCGCAGGGGTGAAACGACAAGATGACAAGTTGGTTGCATTTGAACATGAAACATTCCTATCGACCCAGTCTCCAAGATCGCGGTCGTCGCGAATGGTGACTGGCCTCTTACCGGCCTCGACTGCCTGTGTTGGAACCAATGCGTTTTTGGTGGTAGCGGCCCTCAGTACAGCAGTACCCGCGGAACTTCGACCACGGACAATTTCTCTGAGTTGCCAGGGGTCTTCGATAAATTCATTGGTTCGGATTTGTGAAATGGCAGCTTGAGTCGGGCTGGCTGTGGGAGATCTTTTTTGAGAAGTCCGGCGCACGAAACGATTGGTGACGGCCTCGAGCGCGGTCAAATATCTTGCCTTATCCGACAACGAGGGCTGATTGGCAAGGGACTGATCGGGTTGAACTCCTGTACGCTTCGAATCAGTATCTTGCAGATGATTCTTCAAGTCTCTCCAAAGCGCTGTCCATGATGCTTGTGTCGTTCCGGTCGTCGGATTGAGCGAACCGACGGGAAGGTTGTATTCAAAGATCACGCTCATCGATCCCGTTCCTGTGAAACCAAAGACCAATCGACCCTCACCCGTCGTCGTTGGGTCGAGCGCTCCCGTGCTTGTGCGTTTGACGATGTCCATGCGGTTGACGATTGCGAGCAACTTGAACGGTGCACCGCCCAACCAGCGCCGCTGGATGCCGGCCGAATCCTTGCGCTTGACCCAAGACTTCGTCAGCAACTCCCTGGTTTGCGACCGTGCAGGTGCTGAGATGCCATTGACGGTTTGAGCAGAAAACATTTCTATGAACGAATCAACGGCTCGTTCCTCGGCCAACAAATTCGCCGGTACGACGCCAGGGTCAGCAGGAAGCTCAAGAATCTCGCGCATGGCGAAAGCAAAACTCCATGCACCACCGGGCCCAGAATTGTTCACTGAATTCCGAGCGCGCGCATCAGACAAAACCTCCGGAGCATTTATGTACAGCTGAGCACGAGGTGATGCAGTCACCTTGGCGAGCGCTTCTGTTGTGCACTGGCTTTGAGTCAGCCCCAAGAGTTCATCGTTACCAAGCAACTTTTCACTATCAACTTTGTTCTCGGCCAGTTGAACATTCGAATTGTGCTCACCGCACCCGATGGTTGACACCAGTGACAAAATCGCAGCAAAACCTATTTTCGTTGAACGAACCATTTTGGGTTCCTCCATCTAGATTGAGCGCGCTATCGTCGAGATAAATAGAATCCTTGAGTTGAAAGCGCAGTCTTTTTATTACCAAATGAAAATGTCAGGGGTTATCTCCCAAGCGATACTGTCAGGTGCGAGGTTTAAACTCCCCCATTCCAGGGAAAAGGGAAGGGACATGGCCAAGAAGGGTCTCCTCGTGTCAGCTGACGATCAAATCCGCTACGAAAGCGTACAGTCCTATCTTCAAGGGGAAATGTCTCTGTTGGAACTGGCCTCCGTCCTCAAGCTTACGGAGAGGCAGACATACCGGGTGGTCGCCAAGGTCAAAAAAAAATGGTCTCAAGGGTTTCTATGGCAACCGTGGATTTGATTTACAAATGGATGGTTCGCACCTTGGATGGGTCGCAGGTCAAGAGTGGGTGCTGATCTCAGTCATTGACGATGCCACAAGCGAACTTCATTATTGCGAGTTGTGTGTTGCCGCCAGCAATTAGCGCTACAGAAAGCGTAAGACCGTCGAAAAACGCACAAACCATAATGCACGCGACCGCTGAGATGACGATTTCGCGCGGTAAACTGTGATGCGTATGGATTTCGCAGCAGGCTTTGTGGCTACCCTTAAATAAGGATACTTTGTTGTGAGAATGTTGTACTGGAACAAAGCTTGGTATGGCGGGTTTTGAATCTACTGCCCGTGGTATGAGCGAAAAAGGGCATTCGTTTTTCCTATCCCCTGACGCTCTGGATTTCCTTGGGTATGGATGCGAGCCATTGGTATTTGGCAGCACAGTTTTATTGACACAATGCCAAATACAGAAAAATCAATTCAAACAACCACCTCATCATCGGGGTTTCCAATGGAAACATGTTCATTTGCCTGAAAAATAAACTTATGGTAAGCACCACGTTCCGTAATTGAACTGAACTTAATTTGTTTTTCAGTTTGCTATCGTTTTATGGAATTCGAGCATGAATGCAGCACTTCCCGACGTTTCACTAACCGATACCGCACCCCGTCTGAGCCCGCTGGCATGGGTGGGCATGCAGGGCATCGACCTGCCCGTGACCGTGGCCGAGCCTGGTTATCTGCGCGAGTTGCATGCCAAGGCCGACATATTTGTCGATCTGCCTGCACCGCACGTGAAGGGCATCCACATGTCCCGGCTGTACCTACTGCTGGATATGCTGGGGCAAGGCGAAGCGCTGGCACCGTTTGGCCTGCGACGCTCGCTGCAGGCCATGATCGACAGCCACCGCGATTGCGATTCCCGCAGCGCACGGCTGCGCCTGAACCTGGATCTGCTGGTGCGTTGCCCAGCCTTGGTCACACAAGGGCTGTCTGGGTGGAAATCCTATCCCGTCTGCCTGGATGCCTCGCTGATGGGTGACGAGTTCCAATGCCGAGTTCAACTGACAGTCGCTTATTCCTCCACCTGTCCTTGCTCGGCCGCCCTGGCGCGGCAGAGGGTCGAACAAGGGTTTCTGGAGGCCTTTGGCGGACAGGCCGCTGTGGAACCGGCCCGGGTGGCGGCCTGGCTGCATCGCTACGCCACACTGGCGACCCCTCACAGCCAGCGCAGCGAAGCGGCCGTGTCCGTTGACTTGGCCACAGAGGCCGCCTCGCTGGGCCTGCTCGCGCTGATTGACCGCATCGAGCAAGCCGTGGGTACGCCTGTGCAAACCGCCGTGAAGCGCGCTGATGAACAAGCATTTGCTGCGCTCAACGGCCAGAACCTGATGTTTGTCGAGGATGCCGCGCGCCGCATCGAAGCAGCCTTGGGCGAGTACACCCGCCCCAGCGTCCATGTGCGTCACCTAGAGAGTCTGCACCCTCACGACGCGGTCGCGTGGGCATTGCCAGCGCGAGCGCGGGCTCATGAAGGGGTCTTCGGATGACCATCGAATCCCCAGTCAACCTGATTCCGGTCACTTTATTGACCGGCTTTTTAGGCAGTGGAAAGACCACCGTTCTGAACCACCTGGTGCGCCAGCCCGAAATGGCTGATGCATTGGTCATCATCAACGAGTTCGGAGAAATGGCGCTTGACCACATGTTGGTCGCCCACAGCGCGGAAAACCTGGTGATGGAGATGGACAGTGGTTGCGTGTGCTGCAGCATTCGCGGCGACTTGGTCAAAACACTACAGGATATTCCTTGGCGTTACTCGCGCAATGGGCAGCGCCAGTTTCAGCGCGTGCTGATCGAAACTACCGGTCTAGCCGATCCGGCACCGATCATCCACACATTGATGACGCACCCGAAGATCGCACCCAAATATCGGCTCGACGGAATTGTCACCACCGTGGACTTCGCCACCGGCATGCATACGCTGGATCAGCACAAAGAGGCGGTCAAGCAAGCAGCTATGGCCGATACGCTACTGCTAACCAAGTCGGATCTGGTGACAGAGGAACAGCGCGACGCGCTGCTTCATCGACTCGCCGAACTCAATCCAGCCGCACCACACTGGTTGGTTCACAACGGTGAGATAGCGGCGCACAAGCTCCTTAATTTGGGCTTGTTTACCGCGAGCAGTAAAACGCCCGACGTCGCGCGCTGGCTTAAGGAGGAGGCCTACACCAGTAGCGCGTTTAGGCCCATCGAGTCGCCCCAGGCGGCCGCTTCAAAATCGCTAATGTTCCGGCCCCAGGCAGCGCATGCCGGGTTCGCCAACACCCACTCGCATGACGTTAATCGGCATGACGATCACATCCACGCCTTCTGCTTTTCTGTTGATGAACCGATACCCGAGGACGTGCTGACCAGCTGGCTCGACGTGCTGATGAGCTTTGTGGGCAGCAACATTCCGCGCGTCAAGGGCATCCTGAATGTCGAAGGCCAAGAGCAGCCCATTGTTGTGTATGGGGTGCAGCATATTTTCCATCCGCCCGTGCCGCTACCCGCATAGCCCAGCGAGGATCGCCGCTCGCGCTTGGTGTTCATCACACAAGATGTTGGACGGGACGTGATCGAAAAAACCTTTCGGGCTTTCCAGCAGGTGCTGCCAAAGGCAAGGGAGTCCGTGGCGTGAATCTACCCATTTATCTCCACAATACGCTCACGCGCCAGAAGGAAGCTCTCCGCACCAGTCGTCCTGACCGAGTGACGATGTATGTGTGTGGCCCCACGGTTTACAACTACGCCCACATTGGCAACGCGCGGCCTGCCGTGGTGTTCGATGTGCTCTCGCGGTTGCTGCGCCAGCACTACCCGCAGGTGGTCTACGCACGCAACTTTACCGACGTGGACGACAAGATCAACGCGGCCGCCAGCGCTGCGGGCGTGCCCATCGGAGCGATCACCGACCGCTACATCAACGCCTACCACGAGGATATGTACGCGCTGGGTGTGTTGGCACCCGACCTTGAGCCGCGCGTTACCGAGCACATTCCCGCCATCATCGAACTGGTTCAGACCTTGATCGAGAGAGGCCATGCCTATGTGGAACAGGGGCATGTGTTGTTCCATGTACCGTCCTACCCCGCGTATGGGCAGCTTTCAGGCCGACGCACCGAGGACATGATCGCTGGGGCCCGCGTGGAGGTTGCGCCCTACAAGCGTGATCCGATGGACTTCGTGCTTTGGAAGCCATCAACGCCAGACTTGCCGGGCTGGGACAGTCCCTGGGGCCGGGGCCGTCCAGGGTGGCACATTGAGTGCTCGGCCATGATCGGCCAGCACCTGGGCCACACCATCGATATCCACGGCGGTGGGCAAGACCTGATCTTTCCGCACCACGAGAACGAGATAGCCCAGGGCACCTGCGCGAACGGCACCCTGTATTGCAACACATGGGTGCACAACAGCTTCGTCACGGTGGATAGGCAAAAGATGTCCAAATCGCTCGGCAATGTATTGCTGGTGCGTGACCTGTTGGCTCAAGCACCGGGTGAGGCGATCCGCTTGGCGCTGCTGTCCACTCACTACCGCAAACCACTGGACTGGAACGCCCGGCGTTTGCAGGGCGCACGCGAAACCCTACTCAAGTACTACGAAGCCCTGGCCAGAGTCGAGCACATGGATGATCTACCACAGTCCGCGCCCGACAAAGAGTTGCTGGATGCGCTGCGGAACGATCTCAACGTCCCCGGTGCCCTGGTGCGACTGCACGTGCTCCTGACGCAACTGAACCATGCGGACACGGATGTCCAGCGGGCACATGTCAAATCCGTGCTGCTGGCATCTGCCGGGACCTTGGGACTGCTGCAGCAATCGCCGCAAACGGTCCTGGCGGCACTACGGTCGGTAGCATCCTTGTCATCCGCTCCGCCAGTCAACGACGCTCGGATCAAAACGCTGTTGGCTGAGCGCGAAGCGGCGCGTTTGAAACGGGATTTTGCCAAATCGGATGCATTGCGCGCCGATCTTGAAG
>Ga0194134_10001717_pt1 | contig 28080 bp, 17 predicted proteins | sample TA2KigOff0mmetaG_FD_148602 | JGI IMG/M metagenome (GOLD analysis project Ga0194134, IMG submission 148602) | Freshwater microbial communities from Lake Tanganyika, Tanzania - TA2015056 Kigoma Offshore 0m | ecosystem: Environmental > Aquatic > Freshwater > Lake | place: Tanzania: Lake Tanganyika... | reverse complement strand
CGGTGCCGCCGGCGGCGGCTTTGATAGCGCTTTTGTTCGCCGGGCAGGCCGCCTTCGCCCAGGATTCCATTCCGCATTCCGCACTCCGCACTCCGCACGCTGTCACCCTGTCCTCAGCCAGCTACAACGGCACCCTCCGCGAGAAGTCCGCCGAGTTCACCGCCACGCTGGTGCTCAACTCCACGGGCACAAACCAGACCTTCACGCTCTTCGGCAGCGACGTGGCCATCCAGAGCTTCACCGCCAAGGCCGGCGAGGCGCGGCTCGTGCGCGAGGGCGCGACGGCCCGCGTGTGGTTGCCCAAGGCAGGCGCGGTCACGGTGGAGCTAAAGCTGCTTGCGCGTCTGGAAGGCGATGTGACGAAGCGTCGGCTGGCGTTTGGTCTGCCGCCCGCGCTGGCGAGCCAGTTCAGTGTGGTAATCGAGGAGGCCGACGCCGACGTGGAGTTCCCCACCGCCGTCGCCTTCAAGCGCACGCCTGCCGGCAAGCAGACGCGCGTCGAGGCCATCATCGGCTCGACCGACCGCGTGGAACTCGCGTGGACGCCCCGCCTCAAACGCATCGCCGAGATGGACGCGACCATCTTCGCGCAGACCGCGACGCTCGTGACCGTGGGCGGCGGCGTGGTGAACTCGCGCGCGTTCGTGGATTACCAGATTGCGCAGGGCGAACTGCGGCAGGCGAAGGTGCGCTTGCCCGTGGGACACCGGCTCTTGCGCGTCGAGGGCGAAGGCGTGCGGACGTGGGAATTGCTCACTGAAGGCGGCGCGGAAACCCTCGTGGTGGACTTGCTCAAGGGCGTGACGGCGAACTGGCGGCTGACCATCGAGCTGGAGAAAGCGCTCGGCACACTGCCCGCGACGGTGCGGGTTGAGGTGCCCATCGTGCAGGACGTGCGGCGCGAGTCCGGCCTCGTGGCGGTGCGCGGCGCAGAGGAGACGAGCCTCGCGGTCGAGACGGCAACGGACCTCCAGCGCGTGGACAACGCGGAGTTCAACCGTGTGAGCAAGGCGAACCAGGCCGAGCTCGTCAGCGCGTTCCGGTATCTGCGCAGCACGTTCGCCTTCGCGGTGAAGGCCGAGGCCGTGCAGCCGCAACTTGATGCGACCGTGATGCAGCGGCTCCGCGTGGGCGCGGAAGAGCTGCGGCTCGCGGCGGAGGTGACTTACAACGTGAAGAAGGCCGGCATCTTCCAGTTGCGCGCGCAGTTGCCCGTGGGCTGGCGCATCGAAACGGTCGGCGTGCTGGATGCCGCACTGCGCCAGCGGGGCAGCGCGTTCGGCCTCGTGAGCAACTGGACGGAGAAGACGGAAGCGGGCGTGCGCGTGCTGGACGTGCCGCTGCGCGAACGCACGCAGGGCGCGGTCTCGCTGCTGGTCGTCCTCGCGCAGACGTTGAAGGAAGCGCCGAAGTCGCTCGCGGTGCCGGCAGTGCATCCGCTGGGCGTGGACAAGCTCAACGGCTTTGTCGCCGTGAGCACCGAGGCGGGGCTGTCGGTGAAGACGGACGGCTTCGATGGGTTGAGCGAGATTCCCGCTGCGACCATGCCGGTGGGCATTTACCGCGGCTTGAGCGAGCAGCCGACGCTGGCGTTCAAGTTCCTCGCCACCGAGCCGAGCGCGACGGCGACCTGGAAGCTGGGCGTGGCGGCGGAGCAGCTTGAATCGTGGGTGCGTGCCGAGGTGGTGAACCTCATGAGCGTGACCGAGACGCTCGTGAGCGGGCGCGCGCTCGTGCGGCTGGACATCGCGAACGCGCCGGTGAAGGAGTTCCGGCTGAAAATTCCCGTGACCGTCACAAACGTGGACATCTCAGGCGCGAACATCCGGCGGCGCGACCAGACCGGCGAGGTGTGGCGCGTGGAGTTGCAGAACAAACTGCGCGGCCAGCACACGTTCGTCGTGACGTGGGAGCAGCCGCGCGCCGCGAAGACGAACGCGCCCGTGGAAGTGCCGGCGGTCGAGGCCGTGGGCGTCGAGCGCGAGACGGGCTCGGTGGCCATCCTCGCCAAGCCGCCGCTGCAGGTCATGGAGAAGGCGAAGACCGGCGAGTTGCTCACCGTGGACCCGCGCGAATTGCCCGATTGGGCGACGGCCTACGCGAGCGGCGCGAAGGGCGAACAGGTGGTGCTGGCGTGGCGTTACTTGCGGCCCGGCTGGAAGCTGGCAGTCACGCCGCAGCGCTTCGCCGAGGCGGCGGTGTTGCAGGCGCTCGTGGACAGCGCGCGGCTGACGACGGTCGTCGCAGACGACGGCCAGATGATGACCGAGGTGTCGCTCTCCGTGCGGAACAACGGCCGGCAGTTCCTCGAAGTGGAGCTGCCGCCGCGCGCGATGGTGTGGAGCGCGTTTGTCGCGGGCACAGCCGTCCGGCCCACGAAGCAAGGCAGCAAGCTGCTGTTGCCGCTGGAGCAGAGCGCGGCGGACACGGCGATGGCGGTGGAGTTCACCTACGTGGCGGCCGACAAATTCCCGAAGCGCCAAGGCAACGTGGCACTCGCGACGCCGAAGCTCGACGTGCCGCTCAAGAACGCGCGCTGGGAGTTGCTGTTGCCGCCGGACTACGAATACACGGACTTCGCTGGGTCGATGGGCCGCGACCTCACCGGCGCACCCGTAGTGACGGTGAATTACTCGGCGGCCGAATACACACGGCAGGAGGCGCGCGGGAAGGAACTGCGCGACAACGAGGCGAAGTCGAGCTTCGGTCGGCTGAACGGGCTGTTGTTGTCGGGCAAGTTGGGCGAGGCGAACAACGAGTTCTTCAACTACAACCGGCGCGCAGCCAACCCGCAGGGCATTCGCGGCGGGCAGCAAGGCGGGCCGGCGGGCAAAGACGCGGACGCGGATGAATTCCGGCAATTGAAGGAGGTCGAGGTGCAACTCCGACGCTCGCAAGCGAGCAACCTCGTGCAGGCGCAGCAGGCCTACACCTTGGACAACGCGGCGAAGCTGGGCGTGCAGGTGGATAGCTACTTCGTCGCTGGCAACGATGGCAAAGGCGCGCAAATGCAGGTCAACCAGCAGGCGTTGCGCTACGACACCGAAGCCGCCGAACAACAGTTAGAGAAGCTCCAGAAAGCGCAGGAAGTGACCGTGACGACCGTGCAACCGCTGCGGGTGAACCTGCCGTTGCGCGGCCAGCGCCACGTCTTCACGCAGGTGCTGCAAACGGAAGTGAACAAGCCCATGACCGTTGAGTTCGCCGCTCGCAACCTCAAGGCTGGCGGCTGGCTCAAACCCATCGTGCTAACGCTCGGGGCGTTCCTCGTGTTGTGGATTGCCGTGGCCTTTTTCGCGCCACGCCGGCAGGCGTGAAATGCAGGCTGTGCCATCAGCCTGCCCTTCCAAATAAAAGAACCTGCTGGAGCGAAATCCAAAAGTCAGTTGCACAAGCAGGATGCAGTGCCCTACTTGGCTATCGTTGACACCGCAGACAATAAAACGTGCTTCGGGCTGCTTGCACGAGCCGACGGATGGGGGCTCTGCACCTCACGCAGGGCTTCCCGGCGCGGTCATAGACCAGCAGCCGCTCCTCGTAAAACTGCGAGTTGCCCTCCGCTGCGCCATAGTAGAACAGACCGTTACTTTTCTCCGCACCCGCGAAGTTCAGTGGGATGGTGCTGCCGCACGCGATGGCCTCGGTCAGCACTTCGCGGATGGTTGTGTGAAGTCGGGCGATTTCCTCTGTCTTCACTCGCCGCGCTGCGCGCTTCGGCGACACCCCGGCGCGGAATAACGCCTCGCTTGCATAGATGTTGCCGATGCCAGCCACTAGCGATTGGTCGAGCAGCTTCACCTTGATGGCCTGCGCCGAGCGGCGCAGCGAACCAGCAAACGCTTCGACTGAAAATCCTTCATCCCACGGCTCTGGTCCAAGCGCGCGCACTGCTGAGTTGTCCAGCGTGAACCGACCAAACTGCCGGGGATCCTCATACACGAACGCGCGCCGGCCGAGGTCCAGCACTATGACGGCGTGCTTTGGTAGTGGCGCGGCCTTCGGTTGGAGAAACATCCGCCCTGTCATGCCTAGATGACCTGTCACCGTCAGCGTCCCGCGTCCACGCGGACGGCGCAGCGTGAACACGAGATATTTTCCACGGCGCTCCAGCCTTAGGAATTTTGCCCCGGTCAGGGTGGCCCGCAGCCTGCGTTCCGAGGTGGGTCGCGCAACTTTTGCTTTTCGCACAGAGACGCTGCGCACGACCTGGCCGCGCAGCAGCGGGGCGAGGTGTCGCACGAGCACTTCGACCTCGGGCAGTTCTGGCATGGCGCGCAGCGTGTACGGCTGATTCTCAACTGCCAACCTTTTCTCAGTCAGTCAGCTGGTAATGATGCCGCTGCGTGTCAGAAGAAATACGCCTTCATCTCCGCCCGCATTGAGCCACTGGCCTGCCAGCGCCAATCCGAATGGGGCGAACAGTGCCGATACTCGCTCCGGCGTATGGCGGTAAGAAAAGAACAGCCCGAAGCGATCGCCCGCCCCGAAGGGCCACGACCGGCCTGCATAGCATGCCGCGTTGGCACGCTGGAAGACGAAGTCCGCCTCGATGCGCTGTAGGCCGGAGCCCTCTGGGCAGGCGGCGATGCCAAACTCGATACGGCCATCGTCTGTCGAGATGCCCACGCCCTCCAGCACTGCGAACAACCATTCCGCTGTGGGCGCGTTGTCGTAGAGCGGGAGCACCTGGCGCACGCCTGCTCCGTAGTCCGAGCCGGGGGCCAGGTTCGCGCTTACCAGCAGCAGGTCGCCCGGCGCGAGCAACGCGGACAGCTGGGTTAACACTTGGTTAGGTGAGAAGTTTGGCAGCATTCCGAAGAAGGTCACGATCCGCCGCGCGCTGCCGGGAGCGACGCCTTCTAGCGCTTCCCGCCAGTCCTTTGTTGCCGCGAGGTCGAGCACCACCGGTGCGACTTCCTCTGCTTGGACCGCGCCCGTGGCCAACGCCGCCGCCCGCGCGACTAACGCCAGCCCCGGGCTGACATCCGCCGGCACGTACCGGAGCGGCAGGGCGGCCGAATGCCTGAGAAGGGCGCGCAACAATGCGGCCTCCTTTTGTCCGCCACCGCACCCGAGGCCCACGACCGTCACTGGCCCGTTGCCGATGCCATCCGCCGTGGCCGCGAAGGCATGTTCGTAGGCAGCAAGGCAAGAATCGTCCTGTCGAGCCGGAGAATACGCTTCGTGCACCCGCAGCCACCGCGCTGATTGCATGGGCGTGCTGTAGTGGAATTGGTGGTTCATCCGCCGCCGGTCAAGCGACTCGCAAAAAGCCGCCTCCACGCTTGCTGGAAATTGGCTGGGATGAATGTGGACAGCTACGGTGCTCATGGCGTCAGCGCAGGACGCTTATCCGAGTAGAGTGCGCACCTTCGCCAGCGCCTCATCCAGCTTGGTTGCGTCCTTGCCGCCGCCGCGCGCGTTGTCGGGCTTGCCGCCGCCTTTGCCGCCGACGATGGGCGCGATCTGCTGGATGATTTTCCCGGCCTGCACCTTCGCCGTGAAGTCTGCCGAGACGCTCGCGATGAGGGTGACCGCGCCGCCCGCGCCGCCGCCGAGGACGATCACGCCCCGGAACCGGCTCTTGAGCGCGTCCGCCACGGCTTGCAGAAATTCGCCGTCCGCGTCGCCGAGGTTGTGGGCGATGAGCGGCGTGCCGTTCACGTCGTGCGCGCGGCTGAGGAGTTCGCCCGCGGCGTTCGAGGCGTTGCGCGCGATGGCGAGCTTGAGCTGCTTCTCCAATTCCTTCTGGTGCGCGAGCACGGCCTCGATCTTCTTCTCCAATTCACCGACAGGGGAACTCACTTTGCCGGCGATGGTCTTGATGAGCTCGCGGTCCAGGCGCATCGCGTCGAAGGCGGTGAGGCCGGCGACGGCTTCGATGCGGCGCACGCCAGCGGCAATCGCGCTCTCGGCCACGATGCGGAAGAGGCCGATCTCGCCCGTCGCGCGGGTGTGCGTGCCGCCGCAGAGTTCCATCGAGTAGCCGTCGAGCTTCGCGGCGTGGCCGCCAATCTGCACCACGCGCACTGTGTCGCCGTATTTGTCGCCGAAGAACTGCATCACGTCCTTGCGGCCTTTCACGTCGGCGTGCGCGACTTCGGTCCACGAGACGCCAGCGTTTTCGAGAATGCGTTCGTTGACGAGCTTCTCGATGTCGGCGACTTGCGCGGGCGTGAGCGGCGCGCTGTTGAAGTCGAAGGTCAGCTTGTCCGGGCCGACGAAGGAGCCTTTCTGCGACGCGTCCTTGCTGGCGACTTCGTGCAACGCCCAGTGCAGCAGGTGCGTGACCGTGTGATGGCGCTGAATCGCATCACGGCGGGCTTTCTCCACCGTGAGCGTGACGTTCGAGCCGACCGCCGGAGCATCGCCGCCCTCGACGAAGTGCAGAAACGTGTTGCCTGACTTTTGCGTATTGGCAACGCGCCAGAGCTGGCCGCTGCCAATCAATTCGCCGGTGTCGCCGACTTGTCCGCCCATTTCGGCATAGCAGGTGGAGGTGTCGAGAATGACGGCGGTCTTGTCTTTGAGCGAGACGACTTCCAAAACCTTCGCGGACACGGCGAGGTTTTCGAAACCGACGAATTGGGTGGGCGTGGTGGTTTCGATTTGCGAGAGCGAAATGACTTCTTTCTTCTGCGCGGCGCGGGCGCGGGCGCGCTGCTCTTCCATCAACTTCTCGAAGCCGGATTTGTCCACGGTCAGGCCGCGCTCACGGGCCATCAGCTCGGTGAGGTCCAGGGGGAAGCCCTGTTCGTCATAAAGGCGGAAGGCGAACGGCGCGGAAATGACTCCGTGCGCCACCTCTTCGTTGAACAGGACGATACCTTTGTCCAACGTCTTGTTGAAACTCTCCTCCTCCAGTTTGAGCACGTCCTTCACCTGCTGCTGCTTGGCGCGGATTTCGGGGAAGACATCGCCCATCGTGCGGGCAAGCACGTCCACGAGCTTGTAGAAGAACGGCTCGTGGAAGCCGAGCGTGCGGCCGTAGCGCACCGCGCGGCGCAGGATGCGGCGCAGCACGTAGTTGCGGTCGGTGTTGCCGGGTTGAATACCGTCCGCGACTGCAAAGGACAACGTGCGGATGTGGTCCGCGATGACGCGAAAAGCCACGTCCACTTTTTCCTGCTCGGTGTCGCCGGTGCTCCCAGGCTTAGGTAGTGTGGAACCGTATTTCTTTCCGCAGAGTTTCTCGATTTCATCGAAGAGCGGGCGAAAGACGTCAGTTTCGTAGTTGGAGATTTTTGCGTTCTGGAAGTCGGTCAGGTTCTTCGTGCCTTGGATGATGCTGGTGACGCGCTCGAAGCCCATGCCGGTGTCCACATGCTGCGCGGGCAGCGGTGAGAAGGTGCCGTCGGGGTTCGCGTTGTATTGGATGAAGACGTTGTTCCAAATCTCGATGCAGCGGGCGTCGGAGCCGTTGACGAGCAGGCGGCCGGATTGCTGGGCGTCGAGGTCGGTCTCGCGCGGGCCGGGCCGAAGGTCCACGTGGATTTCCGTGCAGGGACCGCACGGGCCGGTCTCGCCCATCATCCAGAAATTATCTTTCTTTCCGCCGTTGACGATGTGGATGTCGGGGTCGAGGCCGACAGAGCGGAACTTCGCGGCCCACAGTTCCCAAGCTTCTTGGTCACGGTCGGCGGGATCGTTCTTCGCTTTGTTTGGCTGGTAGATGGTGGCGTAGATGCGCTGCGGCGGGAATTTCCAGACTTCGACGACGAGTTCCCAAGCCCACGCGATGGCGTCCTTCTTGAAGTAGTCGCCGAAGGACCAGTTGCCGAGCATCTCGAAGAACGTGTGGTGGTAGGTGTCGAGGCCGACGTCGTCGAGGTCGTTGTGCTTGCCGCCGGCGCGGATGCACTTCTGGGTGTCGGCGGCGCGGGTGTCTAGGGACGGGACGGCGCCGGCCCACTTGGAGACATCAGCCTTCCGTTCGCCGAGGAAGATGGGCACGAACTGGTTCATGCCGGCGTTGGTGAACAGCAGGTTCGGGCTGTCCGGCATGAGCGAGGACGAGGGGACGATGGTGTGTTGCTTCGACCGGAAGAAGTCGAGGAACGACTGGCGGATTTGCGTGCTGGTCATCATGCGCGGCGCGGAAAGCAATTAGTTTTCTGTAACCCAGCATACAGCGGGTCCAGTTTTTGGCTCCGGCCTGCAAGGACGGAGGCCTGTATGGCGCAAAGACTGATCATATTACACTTCACCAACAGGGGATAAAGATTAGGAGAAGCGGGCGCAGCAAGGCGAGGGGAGATTTGCGATCATCTGGCTAAATAAACGATGCGGCTGGTCCACTTGACTCGCTGGGTTTTGCTTTTTAGAGTTACCACAACATGTCATCGGAATCGGCGGCAACGGGCGGCGCGGAAATCGCGAGCGCACAACGGCTGCAAGTACTCAAGGAATTCAACTCCAGCGGTCGTGGTCCATGGGCCGGCGTGCCTGACGCTGACTGGAACGACTGGAAGTGGCAGCTCAAGCACCGCGTCTCCTCTGTTGAGCGGCTCGAAGAACTTCTCCCTACCCTCACGCCTGAGGAACGCGCCGGGGCCATCCTCTCTCGCAGCAAGCTGGCGATGGCCATCACGCCGCACTTCTTTAACCTCATTGACCCGCATGACGAAAATTGCCCCATCCGCTGGCAGATGATCCCTCGGCTGGAGGAGACCCACACAGCATCATGGGAGATGAGCGATCCGTGTGGTGAAGATTCGCATTCGCCGGTGCCGGGTTTAGTGCATCGTTACCCTGACCGCGTGCTGTTTCTCGTTACCGACCGCTGCGCTGCATATTGTCGTTATTGCACGCGATCGCGCCTTGTCAGCAACGCGAGCGGCTACGACTTCCATCCCGAGTTCGAACGGCAGATTGATTACATCGCCCGCCATACGGAAATCCGGGATGTGTTGCTCTCCGGCGGTGATCCGTTGCTTTTCAGCGACGAGAAGTTGGCATACCTGCTCAGCCGCCTGCGCGCGATTAAGCACATCGAATTCCTCCGCATCGGCACGCGCATTCCGCTCTTCCTTCCGCAACGCATCACGCCCGAGTTGTGCTTAATGCTGAAACAGTTTCACCCGCTCTTCATCAGCGTCCACACGAATCACCCCCGCGAGCTGACCACCGAGGTCCGCGACGCCCTCGGTCGCCTCGCCGACGCCGGCATCCCGCTCGGCAACCAGTCTGTCCTACTCCGGCACGTCAACGATGATCCCGTAGTAATGAAAGCGCTTGTGCAGAAGCTACTCATCTGCCGTGTTCGTCCCTACTACGTTTATCAGTGTGACCTGATTGCCGGCAGCGCGCACCTGCGCTCTAGCGTGCGCAAGGGCCTTGAAGTTATGAAATCCCTGCGCGGCCACACCACGGGCTATGCCGTGCCGCAGTATGTGATTGATGCCCCCGGTGGCGGCGGCAAGGTACCCGTAAATCCCGAGTACGTCCTGAGCCGCAACGCCGACCGTGTCGTCCTGCGCAACTTCGAGGGCAAGGTCTTCGAATATATCGAGGGCTCTGACGGCAAGCCCCGCTTCAAGCCATCTGAGAATTTTCACGTACCGGAGATGGTGTAATTTGAACTGCCGCAGTCAGCCAAGTGCGCTGCCGCTTCCGCGCTGGCCACCGCCGCCATATTTGCTATTCTTGCGGCAGTGAAAGCCGCGACTAAACGTAAGCCCGCCGCCCGTTCCGTCTCCCTCATTCCCCGCGCGACTCGATCCATCCCAGCACCAAAGCCCGTGCCTGCGAAGGATCGCCACCTCAATTTCGGCGCCAAGTGGGACTACGCCCCCGCGCCCGAGGACGCCAAATACATCCCCATCGCCTCGCGCCACGAGCTGTTCATCGGTGGCAAGTTTGTTGCGCCGCACTCGGGAAAATACTTTCCCTCCCTCAACCCCGCCACCGAAGAGCAACTCACCGAGATTGCCCTCGCGGACGAGCCCGACGTGGACGCCGCCGTGCGCGCCGCCCGTGCCGCCTACGACAACGTTTGGTCCAAGCTTCACGGCAGCGAGCGCGGCAAATACCTCTACCGCATCGCCCGCATCATCCAAGAAAAGTCCCGCGAACTCGCCGTGCTCGAAACCATGGACGGCGGCAAGCCCATCAAGGAATCACGCGACTTCGATCTTCCGATGGTCGCTGCGCACTTCTTCTACTACGCCGGCTGGGCGGACAAATTGAAGTATGCCTTCCCCGGCAAGACCCCGCAGCCTCTCGGCGTCGCGGGCCAGATCATCCCGTGGAACTTCCCGCTCCTCATGGCCGCGTGGAAAATTGCCCCTGCGCTCGCCTGTGGCAACACCGTCGTCCTCAAGCCCGCCGAGACCACTAGCCTCACCGCGTTGCGCCTCGCGGAAATTTTCGCCGAGGCCGGCCTGCCCGACGGCGTCGTGAATATTATCACTGGCGCGGGCGAGACTGGTCGCGCCCTCGTGAACCACCCCGGCATGGACAAAATCGCTTTCACCGGCAGCACCGAGGTGGGAAAGCTCATTGCCAAGGCTTGCGCCGGCTCGAAAAAGAAACTCACCCTCGAACTCGGCGGCAAGGCCGCGAACATCATCTTCGAGGACGCGCCCATTGACCAAGCCATCGAAGGCATTATCAACGGCATCTACTTCAACCAGGGCCACGTCTGCTGCGCCGGCTCGCGGCTTTTCGTGCAGGAAGGGATTTATCGCACAGTCATCCAAAAACTCCGCGACCGCCTCGCTACCCTCCGCGTCGGCAACCCGCTCGACAAAAACACCGACATCGGCGCCATCAACTCCGCTGCCCAGCTCGACAAGATCCGCGAGCTGGTCCAGAGCGGCGTGGACGAAGGCGCGGCCCTCCATCAATCTCGCTGCACGCTTCCGGCCAAAGGCTATTGGTTTCCCCCGAGCTTCTTCACCGGCGTGACTGCCAGCCACCGCGTGGCACAGGAGGAAATCTTTGGCCCCGTGCTGAGCGTGATGACCTTCCGCACGCCGGAGGAAGCCATTGAGCGAGCAAACAACACCCCCTACGGTCTGAGTGCCGGCGTGTGGACCGACAAAGGCAGCAAGATTTTCAAGCTCGTGAACAAGCTGCGTGCCGGCGTCGTTTGGGCGAACACCTATAACAAGTTCGATCCCACCGCGCCCTTTGGGGGCTACAAAGAAAGCGGCTTTGGTCGCGAGGGTGGGCTGCAGGGGCTGGCGGCTTATTGCCGGCTCGATTAACTTTTAACTTTAAGCCGCTGGGCCGAACAGGAGAGCGTGCCAGGTGGTGTGATAGCGCTGCAAAACGAAGGCCAGCAGCAGCAACCCAGCGGCCGCCAAGTCGCGAGCGGCGAAGCGATCGCTCAAGCCGCGGCCGCGCACAAATTCCAGCAATGCGCCGGTGGGACAGCCGTATTTGCAATAAGCCTTCGGGACGAATGGCGCGATTAGCAGACTCGCCACGGCGATCGAAAGCGTCGCCGCGCCGGCGGAGCGGATCACGTAAGCGTCGAAAGGTTCCAGTCCCGCGAGGTCGAAATCCAATGGTAGCATTACTACTAGGAGCACAAAGGCCAGCAAGGCGCTGGGGAGCCAGCGCAGCGCACGGTCCAGCGCTACGGGCACGCGCCAGCGCCAGTGTCCTGGCGCGTGGCGGGCGATCGCTTCCTGCAGCGCACCATGAGGACACAGCTGCTGACAGTAGATCGGACGGCGTGTAACCCAAGGCACGACGAGCGCCGCCGCCATTAATAATACGAGGCCGGGGGCTATGCGCCAGGCGATGCCGGACTTAGCCCAGCCCGCTAAAAGCGACTGCGCGAGGAGATCGCCGTTGAGGAAGCCGAGATAAGCGATCACGGCCCAATGGAACCAACGCCGCCAACGTTCGCGGCCTGGCTGCCGCGTGAAGGTGAGCCAGCCGCCGAGCACAACCGCGAACAGCAGGCCGAAGTCGCGCGTGCCTAAGCGGACGGGTGGTGGCCGCAGCTCGCCTTGGGCCGCGCGAAAGCGGTGCACCACGCCCTCGGCCACGGCGAGACTGGTCATGGTCGCGCCGGAGACGCCCTCCACGCCAGCTTGCTTCAAGTCCATCGCGGCGACCTCTTCCCAGGTCTTGCCGTTCCACGTCTTCTTGAAATGCCGGTCAGTCAGCACGTCGCCCACGTGGGTCTTAGTGTCCTCGCTCCAGCGGATGGTAAAGCCAAGCACGCGCAGGCCGGGGTCAAGGGCGACCAGCGTGTCTGAGACGCCGCAGTAACCGATGATCTTGTCCGCGTAGGGCAGGGTGCGAACCACGTAACCAAGGGCGCGACCAGCGTCATCCTCAACGAAGAAGCCGCCGCGTTGCGCGACATCCAGCCGGAGCGCGTGGGCGTTGGTGAACCAGCCGCGCACCTCATCCACGCTCACGGGGCGGTCGCCCTCGGCGCGCAGGCGGGCGTGGTGCGCGCGTATCAGCCAGGCTGCAGCGAGCAGCACGCTGAGGCGATAAAGTTGGAGCAGGGCAAGCCGGGTGTTCACGGGCGAACGGCGCGCGGGCCCAAGTTAGCTGGCGCGCCTTGGCACGCGGGAATTCCTTCAAAGTATCTCGGTCCCGGTTTGCGGTGGCGGGTTACCGTAACCGGAAATTTCGGGCAGGTTTCGACTTTGCCAGTCTTACGAATTTCCCGGGCAAATGGGCGCCGCCCAAAGTGACATAGTGTTGCCAGATCTTTCCCGGCAAGGGCATTGAAGTTCACGGTTACGAGGCGCTGCGATAGGGCTCCCATTCTGGCTCGTTCGCAAAAATCCAACGGTAATAGTCTTGGCCTTGCAGCTTCGCGGCGGCAGCTTCGTCCACGATGACGGTACAGTGCGCATGCATCTGAAGCGCAGAGGCGGAGATCATTGAAGTGATGGGGCCTTCGACGGCTTTGGCGACGATTTCGGCTTTGCCCGCGCCCGTGGCAAGGAGCAGGACGCGCCGGGCTTCGAGGATGGTGCCTACGCCCATGGTGATGGCGCGCCGGGGCATTTTGCTCGGGTCGGCAAAAAGCGACGCGTTTTGCGCGATTGTCACGGGCGAAAGCGCCTTCACCCGCGTGCGCGAGTGTAATGCCGAGAGCGGTTCGTTGAAGCCGATATGTCCCGTCTGCCCAATGCCGAGGAGCTGGAGGTCAATGCCGCCGCACTTCCGGATGAGGTTTTCGTAGCGGTGGCACTCGGCGGCGAGGTCGGAAGCGTCGCCTTGTGGAAGATGAGTGTTGCGCAAGTCTACGTTTACATGCCGGAATAAATGCTCTTGCATGTAGCGGTGGTAGGAGTGCGGGTCGGTAGCGGGCAGACCGACGTATTCGTCAAGATTGAACGTGCGTGCACCCGCGAAGCTCAGACCGCACTCGCGATGCATCTGCGCAAGCCGGTCATAGACGCGCTCCATCGTGCGACCGGTGGCAAGGCCGAGCACGAGTTGCGGGTTGGCGCGCAGGTCGTGGGCAATGAGCCGCACGAGTAGCTCGGCGGCGGCGGCGGGAGTGGATTGAATGATGACTTCCACGGGGGGTAGTTTGGGGCAAGGCAGGCGTTTCGCTCCACAAGAAAAGCTCTTGGGGCTCAAAAGGGGCGCGATTCCTAAAGTGATTCAGCATCCACGCCGGCCATTAAGCGCAGCAAGACGGTTTGGGAGAAGTTGTTTCGCTCCAACTCGCCGACAATGCGCCCCTCGCGCACGACGAGAATGCGGCGGCAGAGGTTGATCAGCTCTGGTAATTCTGAGGAGATGACCAACATGCCCATTTTTGCGCAGGCCAGTTCGTCGAGAATCTTGTGGATTTCGGCCTTCGCGCCCACATCCACACCGCGCGTCGGTTCGTCCACGACGAGCACAGAGCAGTCACGCGCGAGCCACTTGGCCAAAGCTACTTTCTGCTGATTGCCGCCGCTGAGATTGGCTACGGGTGATTCGCTATTCGCCATGCGGGTTTGGAGGCGGGTGAGGAAGGTTTGCGTGACGGCCCGCTCGTCACCCCGCTTAATAAAGTTACCGAGCCAAGCCATACGCTCGAGGGCGGCGAGGGACGCGTTCTCGCGGCAATTCATGGAGAGCACCAGGCCTTGGCGCTTACGATCCTCGGGCAACATGCCCACGCCCGCCGCCATCATGTGTGGGACGGAGCCGAGTTTCACGGGTTGGCCACCCACGCTGACTTCACCTTGTGCGCGCGGATCGAGACCGAAAATGGCCTGGGCGATCTCAGTGCGGCCGGCTCCGACTAGCCCGGCCAGCCCGACGACCTCGCCGCTGCGGATGGTGAAGTTGATATCGCGGAACTTGCCGGGAGAGGAAAAATTCTGGACGCGGAGCACCTCGTCGCCCAAATCGAGCGTCACGTGGTCCGGCGTCTTGAACTCCACTTCCCGGCCGACCATCTGATGTACGACGCGGTCATGATTGGTTTTTTGGATGCGTTCGGTGGCGACGTGCTTACCGTCGCGCAGGACGGTAACGGCATCGCACAGCTTGAAGATCTCCTCCATGCGGTGAGACACGTAGATGACTGTGATGCCGCGTTGCTTGAGGTGCGCGAGAAGGTGAAACAAGTGCTCTGTCTCGGCCACCGAAAGCGAACTGGTTGGCTCGTCCATTACGATGATGCGCGCGCCGGTGCCGACCGCACCGGCGATCTGCACAACCTGCTCTTGCGCGGTGCTGAGGCGGCTGATGGGCAAAGTCACGTCCAGCTCGCTTTCGATCTCTTTGAGCATCGCGCGCGCTTGCTCGCGCATGCGGGCACGGCTGAGAACGCCAAAGCGCCGGGGTAGCTCACCGAGGCAGAGGTTTTCCGCAATCGTCAAATTTGGGCAAAAAGCCAACTCTTGATGCACCATTGCGATGCCCAGCTCCCGCGCGCGCAGTGGGTCGGTCGGTTGGATGATCTCGCCGTCCAGCTGCAACTCACCACCATCAGCTTGGTGGACGCCCGCGAGGATCTTACCAAGCGTGCTCTTGCCTGCGCCATTCTCGCCCATCAGTGCGTGGCATTCGCCGCGCTCGACAGTGAAGCTCACATCGTCCAACGCCAGCACGCCAGGGAAGCGTTTGCTGATGCGGCTGAACGTGAGATACGGCATGGCGACGGCGCGAATAGTGCCGCCGGGCCGTTGGGCAGGCAAAGAAATACACCCGCCGCGGGTTACCCGGGCGAACCTTAATGGTTTAATTTCCCATCACGCTTACGGAAAGCACGTCGCCACCTTCGCACTCGGCGGTAACCTCGAACGGGCGGCAGCAAACTTCACAGTCCGTTACGAAACGTTGGGTGGCGAGATTGGTGTCCAGCACCAGTTCCATGAACTGGCCGCAGAACGGGCAGTCCACGGTGGCGGTATCTTGCATTTAGCCAAGGTGACGTAGGTGCCATGGCGAGGCAAGCGGCTGAACTCACGGTTTTGGCAGATGCTCCGGAAGCGGCTTGAGCACACCGAACTTAATTAGCGCGACAATGAGCAGCGTGTAGCCAAGCGAGATGGCAAGGTCGCGCAAAAACTGTTTGCGCGTATATCGCTCGGACTTTTCCGACAGCGCCTGCTGCGTGCCCTTTTGCAGAAGCACAAGCCCGAGCACGTTGGTGAGCCAGTAGCCAATGACAAAGCTCACTCCAAACGCCGCCGGCCAAAGCCAACTCACTACCCAAGCGAAGGCAAGTGCGAGAGGAACGTTCACAAACAAGTCGTTCCACCATGACAGGGGCGATAGTAAGAAGCCGATGAAGACCAGCGTGCCGCCGGAAATTTTGCGTTTAAGGCTCAAAGAACAATAGGGCGTCGGGGCGACGGAACGAGCGATTGGCGTAAGGGTGCATCACCGCATCCCACGACACTTGGCGGCTGCTTACTCCACGACGCGCATCTGCACCGCGTCCACGACCTGCGCGCCGCTAGACATGGCGCTGATGATGACGACGGTGTGACCGCTTTGAATGGTGCCGGCGGCCTTCATCTGAGCTAGCGCAACGTCGACGTTTCTTTCTGGGTTGCCGTGGTCGAAGGCAAACACCACGGGCTTAACCCCCCAGTTGAGCGCCAGTGAGTCGGCCAATGGCCAGTTCTCGCAAACGGCATAAATGGGTGACCAGCGCGGGCGTAGCCAGGCGGTGTAGCGGGCCATCGCGCCACGTCGGGTGAAGACCAAAACGGCCTCGGCGCGGAGTTGGTCCGCCATGACGATGGCGCTCTTGACGAGCTTTTGGCGCGGGCTGGTTAGCTCAGCGCGCTCGTGGTAACCGGCGTTACCGCTGCGCTCGATGCGCTTGGCAATGCGGTCAAAGACCTCGATGCACTTCACCGGGTATTTACCGACGGTGGTCTCACCGGAGAGCATGATGGCGTCGGCCTGCTCGAAAACCGCGTTGGCCACGTCGGTGATCTCGGCGCGGGTGGGCATGGGGTTCTCGATCATGCTCTCGAGCATGTGCGTGGCGACGATGACCGGTTTGCCAATGCGGAGGCAGGTCTTAACGATCTTGCGTTGAATGATGGGCAGTTCCTCGTAGGGCACTTCGATGCCAAGGTCGCCCCGTGCAACCATTACGGCGTCAGCCTCGGCGATGATCGCGTCAATGTTCTTAACGGCGGACTGATCCTCGACCTTGGCGACGATCTGAGGGCGGTGTCTCGAGCCTACGGTGAGCGCACGGAGCTGCAGGATGTCCTTGGCCTCGCGAACGAAGGAGAGCGCGATGTAGTCCACACCGACCTCGAGGCCGAGCTTAACGTCAGCGATGTCCTTGGGGGTGAGGGCAGGCAGGCTGACCTTAACGCCCGGCAGGTTGATGTGGCGGCGACTGCCGAGCTTGCCCGGTGTGATCACCTCACACTTGACCTTGTTCGGGTGCTTGGCGAGCACCTTCATTTGAATCTCGCCGTTGTCGAGCAGCACCGAGTCGCCGACACTGATGTCGTTGACGAAGTTCTCATAATTCACTTCCACCGAATGCTCCTCTTCGCTCCTCTCGCCGCGCACGGTGAAAGTGAAAGTCTGGCCGGGTCGGAGTTCCAGCGGCGCCTTGAGGTCGCCGGTCCGAATGGCCGGGCCCTGAGTATCCATGAGGATGCCCAGTGAGCGCTTGCGGGCCTCAGCGGCGGCGCGGAGGTGCTTTACGGTTGCGCGCACCCAGTCGTGCGAGGCATGAGACATGTTAAGTCGGGCAATGTTCATGCCTGCGTCCATGAGTTGGCCTAGGATTTCAGGCGAACTGGTGGCGGGACCAAGCGTGGCGATGATTTTAGTGCGGCGCATAGGCAAAAGCAGAGTATCGGGAAAACTCGCTACGGGCGACGGCCCGCATGAATCCAACGGTAGCGGCACCCGCCTGAATTTGAAACATCAATTTGCCTACCACCTCCGCTCAGGGCGTCGCAGGCTTGGGAAGCTCCACGGGGTCGGGCGTCTCCCTCTTTTCAGGCGGTTTTGGTACGGCGGGTGCGGGCAAGGGGGAATCTCCCTGTGGGAGGTTGCGCTTACGCTCCCCTAACTGCTTACGCATCGCTTCGATCTCCTCTTCCTCCTGTTTCTTGATATACTTGCGTTCCTCATCTGCCATCGTCCGCTCGACGCTGCGCATGCCAGCGGAGCGCTGGCGTTCGGACTGAGCGGTGAGGGAGGCGAGTTCAGGCGTCTTCAAAACGGTCGGTCGGATAAGGACCATCAACTCGCGGCGAGTAGGGTTTTCACTGGTGGTTCTGAACAGCGCGCCCAGGCCTGGAATGTCTTTGAGCACGGGCACGCCAGACTTGCTCTTGGTCTTGGCGGTGCGGATGAGGCCGCCGAGGATAATCGTCTCGCTATCCTTCACGGCGACCTTGGCTTGTGCCGTGTGGCGCACAGTGCGGGGCACGCGGAGGTTGGCATCAATTGCCACCGTGCCGTTTTCACCTTCAATGGTCTGGTTGATGTCGAGCACCACGAGGCCATCGGAGGTGATGAGCGGAAGCACTTGGAGCGTGATGCCAATCTGAAGTTGCTGAATCTGTTGCTGCGTGCCAAAGCCAACGCCGGAAATGCTACCGGTCACATAGGGCGTGGTGCCGCCGGAGAAGATGGTGGCGGCTTCCGCGTGCGAGGTCTGGATGCGCGGGCGAGAAAGCACCTCGGTCTTCGAATCGCTTTCGAGCAGCGTAATCGCCGCCGCCCAGTTCGCGCCGATTTGCGCGAGATAGCCAAAGCCGCCGGTGGCCGCGCCCACGCCCAACACGGTGGCGTTGGTGGAGAAGTTGATGATCGAGTTGACGCCACCCCGTCCGGAAAATTGCGCGCCGGGATTGGCGGTCTTCTGGCCGACCCCAAAACTTGCGTCAAACTGGTTGTTCGCATCGGTCTCGAAGATTAGCGCCTCGATCAGTACTTGCTGTTGGGGGATGTCGATTTCTTTGAGCAGTTTCTCCAGCATCTTCAGCTCGGTCTTGTTCGCCAACACGAGCAATGAGTTGTTGCGCTCGTAGGGAATGATCTTGGCCTCGCCCAAAAGTGGCGCACTGCCCGCGCGACCGCCGGTGATGTTGCTAACGATCTGGTTAAGCCGGTTTTGGAAAGCGCTCTGCGCGGTGCCGGGGGCCGCGACTGCCGCGTTGGGCCCGCCTAAGGTGTTTGCAACTCCAGGTGGTTGGCCGGGCACGCCAGGTGTGTTGATGGCCGCCGTGCCTGTCGGTCCGAAGGGCGACGTGCCGCGTCCGCGGGTGGAGGTGGAGCCGGGGCGGTTACCGGTGGCGCCCGCGCCGCCCGCTGGGCCAGAGGCGGTGAGGCTGCCCAGCACCTGTGCCACGTCGGCAGCCATCGCATAGTTGACGGGGATGACCTTGAATTCCTCCTCGCTGGGCACGGCCACGTCAATTTTCTCAAGCACTTCCAACATACGCTTGATGTTGATGGCATTGTCCCGCAGCACTAGGGCCCCAGTGGCGTCGATAGGCAGGATGCCGTTGGGCAACTTACCAAAGGGCGCGAGCGCGGCTTGAACCTCGCTGGGCTTGGCATTGGTCACCTGCACAATCTTGGTGATGAACTGACTAGCCTCGGGTAACTCGCCGCTCCGGTTGGTGTTGAACGCCGCGCCCTCCTGCACGGCGCTGGCCATCGGTACGACGGTCAGGAATTTCGTGCCGGTGGGAATCACCGCGATCTGGTTGAGCGAGAGGCTGCTGTCAAGGGCCTGTAAAAACTCATTGGTGGTGAGCGGGCTTTTCGTATTCAGCGTGATCTTGATTTGGTCGAAATTGACCGACGGGGAGCGCAGCACCGTGCGGCCGGTCAACTCAGAATACAATTCCATGACTTGTTCCAGTGGCGCGGCTTGCAGCCGCGTGAGCGTGGGGTCGAGCATGATTTCGCCTATGGGGTTGAGGACGGCGTTGGTGGCGGCGCGTGAGGCGAGCAAGCCGGCGACGTTGCCGGGGGCCGCGCCCGGAGCCCCGCTGCCGGGAAGCGTAATCACGTTAGAAGGCGGCGTGGCGGGTGTGGTGCCGATCGGGAGCGGCAGTGGGGCCAATGGCTCGGGCGAAACGTTACCAGGCGGACGCGGCGGCGCGCTGGGGGTGGTGTTGGTCACCGTGCTTGCCGTCGACGGCGGCACTGGGTTAGTGAGCGCCGGCGCAAGTTTGCTGGGCGGCGTCTTGCCCGGGGCTGGCACGCCAGGCGGCGGCGGCACTGGCTGCGCGAACAGCCCGGTGGCGGTGATGGTGAGGAGCAGGCCCGTCAGTTTAGTTTTCATGGGCGTTTTGGGGTTGCGGGAGACGATGACTTCGCACCGGGGGTGGCTTTTTGGTAGCTCGCTACCATGGTTAGCTCACCCATTAGTTTCATCTGCGTGGGGTCAGGTTTCACAGTGAGGTCGCGAATGCGGATACTGGAATTATTCTCGCCCAGCGACACCATGAACTTGAGCAGCTCGGCGTCGCCTGTATTTTGAAATCCGATGCGCAGCGATTGCTCCTCAAAGTAGCTGTTAGTGCTCACGCCCAAGCTGGAGCCAGGGTTGTAGGACATGACGTTCACGCCGGCCGCTCGCGCTTTCGGTTCGACCACGCGCATAAGCGCCAGCGCCATCTCGGCGGAGGCGAGTTGTGCGCCGCTGGTGCCCTTGAGCGCCTCTTCTTTCTTTTGGAGCGCGGGCAGACCATCTAATTCCCGCTGGAAATCGGCGAGCGTCTTGCGCGCTTTTTCGATGTCGAGCTGCACGCGGTGCCAATCCGAAAATAGCGGCCAAACAAACATCGCGTTGAGCACGACGAAGAGTACGAGCAGCGCACCCACGACGATGCGCCGCTCCAGCGCACCGAGGTTCAGCTTGTCAAAAAGCGATTTCATGGCCGGTGCAATCTCGTAAGTCGAAGCTTGGCACCCTTAAAGTGAGGCGAGCCAAAAATGAGGTGGGCCAACCTTGGTCGTGCCCCAATCGTCGGCTGCTTCTTAGTCCTAGTGTGGGCAATCCTCATTAGAGTTCGGGGCCGCGGAGCTCGCAGCTTAGAGTCCAATAAAACTGGTTGGCCGCCACGCCGCTGCCCTGCGAACTGGGCGCGCTGACGGTCTTGAACAGTGGCACGCCGTTGACCGAGATGGTCTGGAGCGCTGCGCTAAAGTCGGTGAGCTTGCTAATCTGTTCGGCTGGCACGGTGCCGCGCAATGCGACTTTCTGCCCACGTTGGAACGCGAAATCCGTTAGTTGCATCCCCTCGGGCAACTGGGTGGCGACGGCTTTGAGGCTCTCAATGGCGGCGTATTTGAGCGCGACCTGTTCTTGCAGAACCTGAATACGCGCCTTAGTCACCAGCGCGTTGGTGTAGGATCCGGACAGGCCGCTGACTTGCTTTTGCAAGCTGGTCTTTCCTGCCTCCGCTTGCCAAAGCAACCCGAGGAATACCGCGACGCCGATGAGATAGACTGCTACCAGCGCTCCTAGTCCCCGCATCCAAACGCTGTCCACAAACCGCTGCCGGTAGCGCGCGGTAAACTCGGCGGGGAGCAGGTTGGCATGGCTTTCGCCGCGTGCGGCACGCTGCGCTGACAAAGATGCAAGCGCGGCGGCATCGGCTGGCGCGGCCACGTCTACGTTGCCCTCAGAAAGCTCGCCCAGCACACGCAGCCAAACCTCTTGGTCTTCTGGCGCGGCTACCAAGCGGAAGCGCGGTGGGTTGGTCAGCCAGCCTTCCAGCTCGCCGGCCCATGCAGCTTTCGTTAGGGCGTCACCGAGTTCGGCCGGCCACTTTTCCGGCAGGGTAAGCTTCACATGCGAGAGGCTGCGCAGTTCCCCCCCGTACCACCACGCAACGAGGCACGCGCCGGCGCCCGTGCTGCTAGCGGGATAAACCCACGTGCCATCGCCTTCAGTTTTGTTGGCGAGGATTTGGTGCAAGAGTGGCATTTCCAGCCGGTCCGCGAGGAAACCGCAGCTTTCGAGTGTACCAAGGAATTTCTCGACTTCGTTGCGCGCCGCAATGAGCACGACGACGGTTTGCATTTCGCTCGGCACCAGCGAGCGTGCGGGCACCGGCTCGACGCTCCAGACAATCTGCGCCACGGGCAGCGGCGAAATCTTTTCCAAAGCCAGCTCGACCATCGCGAGCAGTTCCGCACGGTCAGCCTTGGGGAATTCTGCCACCCGCAGAAACACGCTGCCGGCGGGAAGCCACGCGAGGTTGAGCCGCGGGCTTAGGAGCGCGCGCCAATCCTTCGCCACGCGCGGGCCTGGCAGCGCGTCGCCAGACAGGCCGCTGTGCTCCTTGTCCAGTGCCGCCGCGCCGTCGCCCGCTACCTTGAAACACCACAACCGCCGCTGGTCGGCGGAGAGTTCGAGGACGTTGCAGGTGTTGGGCGGGGCGGGCTTCACGTGGTGCGTGGTGCTGGGTGAGCGAAAATAGTTAAGTGGCGCGTGTAACGCGTTTCGCTTCGGTTGCCGCCCCGCAAGTTCGTTTGGTAGGATTCAAGCACCCCGCCTCTCGCACCGCGGAGCACCTCTGCGAACGATACATTGAATTTCATCACCACTTTCATCTTGAACTCACTTGCTTGTCCTGGCCAAAAGCCTCGTCCCGCCATCCTCCATTAGCGATTGGAGATGTTCCTCGGTTTGCGTCACACGCAGGACTTCTTCAATGGTCGTGATGCCTTGCTGCACTTTCTTCCAGCCGTCCATGCGCAGCGTCCGCATGCCGCCCTCCATCGCGCGTTGGGCGATGGTCGAGGCTGGCGCGCGGTTCATGATCAGCGGCCGGAGCGACTCCGTGACGAGGAGGAGTTCGTGGATGCCTTGCCGGCCTTGGTAGCCGAGCATCCGGCAATCCTCGCAGCCGCGCCCGTACTTGAACTGCGTGGTGGCCACTTCATCCGCCGGAAAACCAATTCGCATCAGGTAATCGCGTTCGACCTTTTGCTCGGTCTTGCAGCTTGGGCAAATTGTACGGACTAGGCGCTGCGCCATGACGGCCTCGACGGACGACGCCACGAGGAATGGTTCGATGCCCATGTCAATCAACCGCGTGAACGCGCTGGGAGCATCGTTTGTGTGCAACGTGCTAAAGACCAGGTGGCCCGTGAGTGCGGCACGGATCGCGATTTCCGCCGTCTCTTGGTCGCGGATTTCGCCGACCATCACGACATTCGGATCTTGCCGGAGGATGTGGCGCAGTCCCATCGCGAACGTCAACCCGATGTCACCGCGGACGGCGATCTGGTTGATGCCCTTGAGCTCGTATTCCACCGGCTCCTCGATGGTGATGATGCGCTTGTGGACCGAGTTGATGGAGCTGAGGAATGCGTAGAGCGTGGTGGACTTACCGGAGCCCGTCGGCCCGGTGACGAGCATGATGCCGTGCGGTTTGACAATCAGTTCACGGATGGCGGCTTCCTCGTCGGCGGGGAAACCGAGCTTGTCCAGGCTGAGGAAAATTTTTCCGCGCAATAGCAACCGGAGCGAAACGCTCTCACCATAAACCGTTGGCACGGTCGAAACGCGGATGTCAATTTCTTCGCCCTTGATGCGGACATTGATGCGACCGTCCTGCGGGAGGCGTTTTTCGGCGATGTTCATGCCGGACATCACTTTGATGCGCGAGATGATGGCCGCTTGGAAGCGCTTCAACTGTGGCGGTAGTGGAATTTGGTGAAGGATGCCATCGATGCGGTTGCGAATGCGCAACTCATCCTCGGCGGGCTCAAAGTGAATGTCCGTGGCCCGCGCCTTGAACGCCTCCCAGATGATCTGGTTAACGAACTTGATGACGCTGGCTTCCTGATCGCCCTCGGTGATTTCTTTGTCGCTGGCGAGGTCGAGTTCGAGCGGCTCATCCTCGGACATTTCCTGCAAGGTCTCTGCGCCGACGCCGTAGTATTTCTTCAGCGCTTTCTCGACCTCGGCGCGCGGCGCAAGGGCGAACTGCACCGGACACTTCGCATCGAATTGCACCGCGTTTAGCAGCGCAGTGTCGAAGGGATTGCTTACCGCTATCTGCAGCACGCCGTCCGTGAACGCCGTGGGCATCACGACGTGCTGGAAGGCAACCTTGGTCGAGACGCGCGCGCGGGCCTCAACGGGGATGTCGAGCGCCTTGAGATTTACAAACGGCCAGCCGAGCGCCCCTGCGAGCTTTTCGAGGAAAGTCTCCTCGGTCAGCCCTGCCTCGCGCGCCATAAACGCGATGAGTGGCTCCTGCGAACCACTTTGGGTGGCGATGCGCCAGAGCTTGGACCACTCATCAAACTGCTCCGGCGTCGCCAGCGCGGCACGGGCGAAGACGTTTTTGATAGAGATAAAGGCCATTTAGCGACAAGCACTTAAACGACGCTGGCAGGAAAAAGTTTCGCCCGGGTCAAAAGATTTAGCGGCCGCAACGCTTCAAGCATTGGCGCTTGTCGTTCGTGGGTCACGCCGCTGGTCGCCAGACGAGCATACTTTAGCAAAACCACTGATCCTGCTCGGTTGGGTTTACCTCCAAGCCATGCGTTTGCATGAGATTTGAGGCTTTGTTTAACCCCACGGGCGGGTCACCCTCACGGGCATGAAGTCGCCCCGGCTCATATGGATTAGGTACGTGTCCACTTGCTGTGCGGCGTGGTTGCTTGTGGTGGGCGCAGTGGCACAGGAATCTACCAACGGCATCACTTTTGGCGACTTTCTGCTCGTGCCACTGCGCTTGCACCTGCTCACGGCTACCAACGAGCCGGCCATCCACTCCACGCTCACCAGCAATGACGTGGCGCGGATTCACGGTAAGGTTAACTGCGTTTGGGCGCAGGCGGGCATAACTTTTCCCCTTGAATCGCTCCGGATTGAACCCGCCGTTGGCCCGACCAACTACCTCGCGCGTGCGGAACAAAACGAGCAGGCCACGTTGCTCTCATTACGGCCCTCAGGTTCGCTAGCCACCAACTGCTTCCACGTCTTCTACCTCAAGCGCATTCGGCCAAACGGTGTTTACTTCAACCGACAGGGCATGTTCGTAAAGGACACAGCTTATCTTCGCCGAGTCGAGGGCGGACTTGACGAATTTATCCCGCGCGTCACAGCCCACGAGTTGGGCCATGCGCTCTCGTTGAGCCATCGGCAGAACATCACCAACTTGATGGCATCCGGCACGAGTGGGCCGTGGCTGGACGCGGATGAGATCAAGCGGTCGCGGGAGTCGGCGCGTAGTCATCCGTGGGTGGAGCCGGCGGGCGAAGTGCTGCGCCGAGCCGAGGAGTTGCAACGTGCGGGCCGCACGGCCGAGGCTCGCCCGCTCTGGCAGCGGCTTGCTGCGGTGCCGCTGGATAACGAGATTACCCGCCGCATCCGTCGGCTGTTGGCCGAGGATCCGGCGCGGTAGCCGCATGAGCTTTGCCTTATCTGTTTCCAAGCGCGATGCGGCGTGGCCCGCCGCCGCGTTGGCCGCATTCGTTTTTTGCCCAGCTGGCCTGCCTAAGTTTTTCTTTCTTGGCGTGGGCATTTGGCTGGCGAGCCGCGCGTGCGGAGCAGCGGCGAGGGCATTCGGCGCAGCGGCCCTCGCAGCGGCATTGTTTGCGTCAGCCTTCTTGCTCACCCCCGTGTGCGCCTCGCAAGCGCTGCGGCCGGTGGGCTTAGCTGGCAGCGCGTCGTGGTTCGTGCAACTAGCGTTGCTAGGTTTTGGGTGCGCGTGGCTTCGCTGCGCGTTAGCCCCGCCGCCGCCGCTGTTGCGGCACATAGGCGCACTACGCTGGCGGTTCGCACTGTTGTGGCCGCTGCTGCTGGTGGGCGTGTATTTCATGCCATGGACGGCGGACATCGCCTACGGCGGCGATGAGCATTACCACCTAAAGGCCTTGGTGGTGAATCGGCTGCTCGGTCTTGAACTGTTGCGGCATGCCGGGTTTACGTTGGCGGGGCTAGTCTGGTTCGGGGCCGGGATTTGGCTGGCCAAGCGGCGTGCAGGTGAACCCGCCTCTTCGTTCCGCAAAAATTTTCCACTCATCCTGTGGGCGATGGTGGGTTTAACCATAGCTGCCTTGGCGCCGTGGCTATATCCGGCTGGCACGCTGGCTGAAGAATTCAACCAAAACCGGATGTTGCGTTACCCTGCAAGCCAGCCGTGGCTAGGCGCGTGGTTGTGGGAACTGACGCGTGGGGACTGGGGCACGGGCGTACTGTTTGGCTACGAAACGCTCCGCTTTATGCCCGTGTTGGCGGTGTTGTTGCTGGGCGTGGTTCTCGCACAGGAACCACGTTGGCGTAAGGCCCCGCCCGCGCTGCCCTTGCTGGGCGTGCTGGTGGTGGCGACGGTCCCGACGCTGCTCTACCACGGCACATTGCTGTATCTGGAGCTGGCACTGCTGCCGCCGCTCGTGCTGCTGTTACGCAACGGTCGGCGCTGGTTGTTAGCTGAGCCCGCAACAATCGCCGGTGGTGACGCTTGGTGGGCCGCGCTGACACTCGGTTTTCTCAAGGACACAGGCATTGTGGCGGCGGGCATCCTTTGGATTGCGCGTGGGGCGACGCGCGGGCTTTTCCTCTGGCGGCGGGGGGAATTAAACTGGACGGTTGTGCGCGCGGAGGCGCGCGTTGCTTTTGTGGTGCTTGGGCCGGGGTTATTGTATCTCGCGTTGCGGGCGTTACACGGCTCGCGGCCGTATCAGCCGCACTTTGGGAACTTACTTGATACCGGCCTTTGGTTGCAGGCGGGGAGCTCGGTGGGTGAGCAGTTTGGCCTATTGTGGCTGCCGGCAGCGGCCGGGGCCGTGCTGCTGGCCAAACGGGGCGGCGGCGCACGATTGTTGGCGGCGGCCGTGCTGTTTGGCGGGATGTGGCTGTTTCACTTGGTTGAGGAGGCTCGTTGGGTGGGCCTCGCAAGGTTCAATTTGTTGCTGCTGCCTGCGGTTCTCACGTTGGCATGGACGGGCTTGGGCGCGTTGCTGCACCGGCGAACGCTAATACTGGCCGGGTTGCTTGGGCTGTTGGTGGGCAATGCCTTATTGAGTCCGGTGGATGCCACTGGCCAGCGCGCTGTATGGGGCGGTTCGGGCGAGCGCTGGTATGGCTTCACCGACTGCCTGATTGAGATGCGGAAGCTTCGCCCCGGCGCCCGCTTTGCATTGGCCAACACCCCATATCCCTACGGGATCGGCATGACTCAGCAAAGGATCGATTGGTGGGCGGACGCGGCGAATCTGCCCGTCTTGGATCCCGCCAACGCGCTGGTCACGCTGCGCGCCTCTCTTGAACAAGCTGGGCGGGGGAACTTCGATTTCGTCATCTTCCGCTGGGATGCCGCGCCCGAGATCGAGCCTGGTCACCGGCACGCGGGTTTCACTCGCGCGTTTGACATTCCAGCCCGCGGCGGAACCCTGACGGTATTTAAGCGTGAAGAGCGGGGTGCCGCTGTCGTAAATCCTTAGGTGAACCGCGGTCGTTACCGTCGACACTGTCATGCCCACCACTGACCATAAACGTGCTTTTCAAATTACGGCGAGATTGTTGAGACGTGAGGTTAACTTTGATTTAGGAGTAAGAACGGAAGTGACTACATTCTCGACTTCCGTTCGTCGCCACCCGAACTTTGACTCCGATGTCGTACGCTGACTTTGTCCACCTGCACCTGCACACGGAGTATTCGCTCCTCGATGCCGCGTGCCGCTTGGACAAGCTTGCTGAGCGTGCGCATGAACTGAAGTTCCACTCATTGGCCATCACGGACCACGGGGTACTTTATGGCGCGGTAGATTTCTACAAGGCCGTCCGGAAGAAGGGAATCAAGCCTATCCTTGGCTGCGAAGTTTACGTCGCAAACGGTAGTCGACACGAGAAGAAGGTGGGCTCCGGCGGCGGTAAGGAAGGCTACCAGCATTTGCTCCTGCTCGCTAAGGACGAGGTGGGCTATAGGAATCTCGTCAAGCTCGTCACGGCCGCGCATTTGGAAGGCTTTTATTATAAACCCCGCGTTGACAAGGAACTCCTCACTGTCCACCACGAAGGGCTTATTGCGTTGTCCGGTTGTCTCGCTAGCGAAGTTTGCCAGCACATTATTCACGACCGGCTGGACAAGGCGCGTGCGGCCGTGGATTGGTTCAAGCATACTTTCGGCGCGGAAAACTTTTACCTCGAACTCCAAAACCATGGCCTCCCTGAGCAGGCCAAGGTGAACCGCCATCTCATCCCGTGGGCGGCGGAGTTTGGCCTCAAGCTGGTTGCGACGAACGACGTGCATTATGTCGAGAAGGGCCACTCTGCTGCGCATGATTGCCTGGTGTGCATCGGGCGGCAGTTGAACTTGACCGATACCAAGCCGCGATACGTGCCGGGGCAGTTTTACCTGCGCAGCGCGGATGAGATGAAGGCGCTTTTCGCCGAGGTACCCGAGGCGGTGACGAACACCTTGGAGGTCGCGGAGAAGTGCAACGTAGAATTCGACTTCAAGACGCTGCACTACCCGGTCTTCCATCCGCCGGAGACTTATACGCGCGAGGGCTATTTGCGAAAGCTGCTTATCGAGGGTTTGGGCCGCCGCTACACGCTCGATGTGAAGGCGGTGGGGAAGGAGTTCGTGGTCGGGGGCATTCGTGAGCCGTGGCGGCTGCCGACCTTGAGCAGTAATCAGTCTTCAGTATCCAGTGTTCAATCAGGCAAGGGCGCGC
>Ga0194134_10001713_pt1 | contig 28104 bp, 26 predicted proteins | sample TA2KigOff0mmetaG_FD_148602 | JGI IMG/M metagenome (GOLD analysis project Ga0194134, IMG submission 148602) | Freshwater microbial communities from Lake Tanganyika, Tanzania - TA2015056 Kigoma Offshore 0m | ecosystem: Environmental > Aquatic > Freshwater > Lake | place: Tanzania: Lake Tanganyika... | reverse complement strand
GCGGGATCTCGCGCCGCCGCGACAGCAGCAGCAGGTCGTGCAGCAGTTCCTGGCTGCGCTCGACCGCGAAGGACGGGATGACGAGGTTGCCGCCCGCGGCCATCGCCTCGCGCACTTCCGCGGCGAGCGCAGCGCGCCGCCCGGCCTCGTCGATGCGCGGCCGGTCGCGGTCGCCATAGGTGGATTCGAGGACCAGCACGTCCACGTCGCCGAGCGGCGCAGGGTCGAAGGACAGCGACTTGCCCGGCGGGCCGAGGTCGCCCGAGAAGGCGAAGCGCAGCGGCGCCTCGCCCGGCCGGCCGCCGATCTCCATCTCGAGCCAGGCCGAGCCGAGGATATGGCCGGCATTGCGCAGCCGCGCGCGCGTCCCCGGCACGGGCTCGAACCATGCGTCCGCGGCGACCGGCGCGAGGCGCCCGAGGCTGCGCTCGGCGTCCTCGACCGTGTAGAGCGGCTTGACGTCCTCCGCGCCACGCTTGCGGTTGCGGCGGTTGAGCCGCTCGGCCTCGCTCTCGTGGATCGCGCCAGCGTCGGTCAGGACCCAGGCGAGCAGGTCGCAGGTCGCCGCCGTGGAGAAGGCGCGCCGCCGGAAGCCCTCGCGCACGAGGCGCGGGAACATCCCGGCGTGGTCGATATGCGCATGGGTGAGGATCGCGGCGGCCAGCGATCCGGCATCGACCGGCAGCCGCGCGTAGTTGAGCGCCTGCAGCGCCTTCGGCCCCTGGAAAAGCCCGCAATCCACGAGCACCGGCCCGCCGGGCAGGCGCATCAGCATGCAGGAGCCGGTGACCGTGGTGGCCGCCCCGTGGAAGACGATCTCGACATCCTTGCCGCCAGCCGCCCCGGCCTCGGTCGTGCTCACGTGCCGCCCCTCCTGCCGCCGCGCAGCAGCGCGCCCGACAGGGCCTCGCCCGACGGCCAGGCCTCGCCCGGCGCGGGAAGCACGGCGCCGTTGCACAACACCGCCGCGATGCCGCTCGGCATCGAGACGAGTCGATCGGCGCCCGCGGGCAGGTCATGCACGCGCTCGAGCGGCCCCGCGCCGACGCGCTCGGGATCGAAGACCACGATGTCGGCCGGCAGCCCCTTGGCTAGCAGGCCGCGGTCCGCGATGCCATAGAGCGCGGCAGTGCGTCCGGTCAGCATGTGCACCGCGCGCTCCAGCGTCAGGGCGCGGCGCTCCCGCACCCAGTGCCCGAGCAGATGGGTCGCGTAGCAGGCGTCGCAGAGCTGGCTCATGTGCGCGCCGCCATCGCCGAGGCCGATGACCACGTTGGGATCGGTGACGAGCTCGCGCACCTCGGCCTCGTCGAAATTGACCAGCGGCGTGCGGAAGCGCGCCGCGAGGCCGGAGCCGAGCGCGATGTCCAGCGCGAGGTCGCAGGGATGGACGCCGCGTTCGCGCGCCGCGTCGAAGAGCATGCGGCCCTCGAGCGCGGGCTCGCCCGGGCACCACGAGACCTCGGTCATCGCGAAGGACTGGCGCCGGGACTCGCCCTCGCGGCTGCCGCCGGAGAAGGCCGCGTCGCGGCCGCCGCGACCGGCGACCTCCTCGCGGAAGGCGGCGCGGAAATCGGGATCGGCGTAGATGCGCGCGAGCGCGCCGGGCCCGTCGGCCGCGCGCGTCGGCGCGAAGAGCGCCCAGGTGTCGAAGATCACCGGCGTGCCGAAGTTCCACTCGCTGACGATCGGCCGGCAGGCGACCTGCGGCACGATCGGCAGGCCCGCGCGCGCATCCTCCGCGGCGCGGACCAGCGACTTGCGATGCCCGCCGGGGCCGAGCTGTCCGGAGAGCAGCGGCGTCCAGACGACCGTCCTGCCGGAGGCGCGGTGCAGCGCCTCGTGGCGCGCGAAGTCCGGATCGCGCGTGCCGTTGTAGTGGAAGACGCCATGGCCCGCCCCGGCGAGCGCGCCCGCCATCGCCAGCATCTCGGCGTCGTCGGCGAGGCGGCTGGGCACGGGCTTGCCCGAGTAGCCGACATGGATCGGCGAGGTGGAGGTGGCGAAGCCGAGCGCGCCCGCCGCGAGCGCCTCGCCCACGAGCGCCTTCATGCGCGCGATCTCCTCGGCGGTGGCGGCGCGCTCGACCGCGGCCTCGCCCATGACGTGAAGGCGCGTCGGCGTGTGGCCCGCCATGACGCCGATGTTGATCGCCGTGCCGCGGCGCTCGATCGCGTCGAGATACTCGCCGAAGGAGACGAAGGGCCAGTCGGGGCCCAGCCCTGCCTCGAGCGCCGCGAGGCTCATGGCCTCGACCCGCTCGAGGATGCGCAGGATCAGCCGCCGATGCGCGGGATGCGTCGGCGCCACGCCGAAGCCGCAGGAGCCGACGACGACGGTCGTCACGCCATGCCAGGGCGAGATCGTCATCAGCGGGTCCCACATGACCTGCGCGTCGTAGTGGGTGTGGATGTCGACGAAGCCCGGCGCCACGACCATGCCGTCGGCGGCGATGGTCCGCGCGGCGACGTCCGGCGCGTGGCCGAGCGCGACGACCTTCCCGCCCCTGATTCCCACGTCGCCATGGCGACCCGCAGCGCCGGTGCCATCGACGAGCAGGCCGCCGGTGATCTTGATGTCGTAGGCCATGTCGCTGGTTCCCCTTGCCTCGATGCTAGCCCACCGGCGCGCGGGGCCATGACCCATTCTGCACGAAATCGTCCCGCTGTCCGCGCGGCGCGATCCTCCCCGGGCCGTGGCCGGCACTTGACTGGCGCGGAACCGCGTTCCTACGCTCCAGCCACGCAAACGCCTGCTGCATGCGCCGTCCGGCGCCTGCGAAACGGCATCATCGGAGGAAACCATGCTACCCGTCCGCAGCGCGCCGATCACCCGGCGCAAGCTCGCCATCTTCGCTGGCGCGACCGCCGGCCTCACGATGGCGCCGGCCATCCTGAAGGCGCAGACGATCAACCTGCGCTACGCCAACGCCTCGAACGAGCAGGCGCTGACCAACCAGTTCGCCGCCGCCTTCGCGAAAGCGCTCAAGGAGCGCTCCAACGGCGCCATCGACATCCAGCTCGTGCTCAACGCGGGCTCGGAGCAGAGCATTGTCGAGAGCGTGGCGCTCGGCTCGATCGACATGGCGCTCAGCGGGTATTCGGGCCTGTCCGAGTTCGACGTGCTCTACACGCCCGCCCTGCTGCGCGACATCGCCCACGGCGTGCGCGTGTTCAACGGCCCGGTGGGCCAGAAGGCCGCCGCCGCCCTGCAGCGGCGCTATCGCGCGCGGTTCATCGGCGGCGGCTCGGCTGGCGCGTTCGCGCTCTCGATGCGCAGCCGCATCGCGTCGTGGAAGGACGTCCAGGGCAAGAAGATCCGCGTCCCGCCCTTCGAGGCCTATCCCGCGGCCGTGCGCCTGATGGGCGGCATCCCGACGCCGGTGCCGTTCAACGAAGTCTACCTTGCCCTCCAGCAGGGCGTCGCCGAAGGGCTGATCACCGTGCTGAACATCATGATCGCCAACAAGTTCCTCGAGGTCTCGAAGTTCGTCGTCGCCAGCGACTTCGGCGTCGGCATGGACAAGATCTTCATCGGCGAGCGCAGCTGGGCGCGGCTTTCGCCGGCGCAGCAGAAGCTCTTCACGGAGACGTTCGTGGAGTACCAGAAGGACTGGCTCGTCGACCGGCCGATGCGCAACAAGGAGAACGACCTTGCCGCGTGGCGCAAGGCGAACGGCGAAGATTCGGTCCTCAAGCTCGACGACGCCGAGCTCGAGCGCATGATGGAGCCGCTGGCGATGAAGCTGGTCACCGACGTCTACGGCGCCGGCGCCTACGAGGAAATCAAGAAGGCCTGAAGCCTGGCGTCGCGGCGGCGCCGATCGCCGCCGCGACGCCATCGCACCGCTGGAAGGAACGCAGAGTGGAAGAAAACGGCGACCTGGACCTCGGCAACGTCGTCACGCGCACGATCTACTACCTCAGCGGCCTTGGCCTCGTCGCGATCACCTTCGTCATCTTCTACGCGACCGTCGCCCGCTACTTCTTCAACGCGCCGCCTTTCTGGGGCGAGGAAGTGGCGATCCTGATCTTCATCTGGATGGGATTCCTTGCGGCCGGCATGGCGATCGCGAGCGGATGGAACGTTCGCGTCGACGCGCTGACCACGCGCCTGCCCGCGCGCGGCGCGAACCTCCTCGAGGTCGCGATGCACGCGATCGTCGTGGCGTTCCTCGCCGTCCTGCTCTTCCACTCATGGGACGTCTTCGAGCTGAGCCTCCACGGCAAGCTCGAGGCGACACGCTGGCCGAGCGCGGTCCTGACCGCGGCCCTCCCGACCGGCCTCCTCGTGATGCTCTGCTACCAACTGGTCCTGCTGCGGCGGGCCGCGCGCAGGCTGCGTCGTCCCGCGACCGCGGCCGGGGGCTGACCGATGCTCCTCACGCTGCTGATCGTGCTGATGCTCGTGCTGACCATCCTCGGGATGGAAATAGCCTGGGCCATAGGCGTCGCCTGCCTCGCCTACCTCGTGGCGAGCGGCCTCGTCACCTTCCCCGTTCCGCTCGCCCTGCTCCCGCAGCAGATGCTCGAGGGGGTGCGCAGCTTTACCCTCCTGGCAATCCCGCTCTTCCTCTTCGCCGGGCACCTGATGTCGGCGGCGGGGGTGACGGAAAGGCTCGTGCGCTTCGCCGCGGCCTTCGTCGGCCACATCCATGGCGGCCTGGCCAACGTGGCTGTGACCACGAACTTCATCATGTCCGGCATGTCGGGATCGGCGGTGGCCGACGCGGCGGCCACGGGCGCGGTGCTGATCCCCGAGATGGAAAGGCGCGGCTATCCCCGTCCCTTCGCCTGCGGCGTGATCGCCGCCGCCTCGACCGTCGGCCCGATCATCCCGCCGTCGATCCTGTTCGTGCTGCTGGGCGCCATCCAGAACCTTTCGATCGGCAAGCTGTTCCTCGCCGGCGTGTTCCCGGGCGTCCTCATGTTCGTGGCGATGTTCGTGCTGACCTACTTCATCTGCCGCGCGCGTGGCTATCCGCGCGAGCCGCGGGTTGGTCGCTCCGAGCTCCTGAAGGCGACGCTCGGCGCGCTCCTACCGCTCGCCGCCCCGCTGATCGTCCTGCGCAGCATGATGATGGGTCTGGCCACGCCGACCGAAGCGGCGGCGATCCTCGTGGTCTACGTCATGGCGCTCGGCCTGTTCGTCTACCGGACGCTTGACCTGCGCAAGGTGCTCGACTGCGCGGCGCGCGCCGCCGGCGCGACGGCCATCATCATGCTCATGGCCGGCGTGGCGAGCATGTTCGCGCGCATCGCCCTGCAGGAGCGCTTCGGACAGATCCTGACCTCCGCCATGCTGAGCGTCTCCTCCGAGGTCCATGTCCTGCTCTTCCTGTTCAACCTGATCCTCCTGCTGCTCGGGATGTTCATGGACGCGCTGCCGATCATGCTGGTCCTGGCGCCCATCACCTTCCCGATCTTCGTCAACCTCGGCGTTGACCCGATCGCGCTCGGCGTCATCATGGTCATCAACCTGACACTCGGCCTGCTGACGCCGCCGGTCGGGCTCGTGCTGAGCACGCTCGCGGTCATCGGCAGGGTCGACATCGTCACGATCTTCCGCAACGCGTGGCCATACTTCCTCACCCTCGTCGGCGTGCTCGGCGTATGCACCTACGTCCCGGACGTGATCCTGTTCCTGCCGCGTTGGCTGATGCCGTGAAGGCCGGGATGCCCGGTCCGGGCCAGGCGGCGGCGATCGCCGCCGGCACCACCCGCGTCGCGGTGGTCAGCGGCGCCTCGACCGGGATCGGGCGGGCGGTCGCGCGGCGACTGGCCCGCGACGGCGCGACGGTCGTGGGCATCGACCTCTCCTCCCAGGACGAGACGGCCGCATCCATCCGCGCTACGGGCGGGCGGTTCGAGCAGGTCAGCCTCGATGTCTGCGACCGCGCCGCCGTCGATGCCACGCTTGCCGCGCTTGATCGCGTCGACATCGTCGTCCCGTGCGCGGGCATCGCCACGATCGGCGGCGCGGTGTCGAAGCCGGCGGACTGGGAGCGCGTCCTTCGGGTCAACCTCGACGGTGCCTACGCACTCGTCGCGGGCGCATGGCCGGCGATGGAGCGCGCGCGTTCCGGGGCGATCGTGCTGGTCTCGTCGATGGCGGCGCATCGCGGCAGCCTCGTCGTCGCCCCCGAATACAGCGCCTCCAAGGGCGCGCTGGAGAGCCTGAACCGCCACTTCGCGCGCGCTGGCGGCCCCTTGGGCATCCGCTGCAACTGCGTGGCGCCAGGCGTGATCGACACGGAGATGACGCGCCGCTTCCCCCCGCCCCGCGTCGAGGACATCCCGCTGGGCCGCGTCGGCCTGCCCGAGGAGGTCGCGTCCGTGGTGGCCTTCCTCGCAGGCGACGGGGCAGCCTACGTGACCGGGGCCTCGATACCGATCGCCGGCGGACTGTTCTTCTGCTGACGCTGGGCCGCGGCTGCAGCCTGGCGGAACCCCGCGAAGGGCCTTGCTGGCCTTTGGCGCCCGGCTGTAGCAAGAGCGTCCCCGCAGAGGCCGATCGCGGCCGCACCGCAGACGGAGTTCCCTGGAAATGCGCAGCTTCCACCTTCCCGGCCGTTCCACCGTGCATGGCGCCAACGGCGCCGCCGCCACGTCGCATCCCGCGGCGACGATGGCCGCGCTCGACATCCTGCGCGCCGGCGGCACGGCGATGGACGCCGCCGTCGCGGCCGCGGCGGTGCTTGCGGTCGTCGAGCCCGGCTCGACGGGCGTCGGGGGCGACGTCTTCGCGCTCTACTGCAAGGGCGGCCAGGGCGAGGTGCTCGGCTACAACGGCTCGGGCGCCGCGCCCGCGGCCCTCACCGCGGACAAGCTGCGTGGCGCGGGCCTGGCGGAGATCCCGCTGACCTCGCCGCACGCCGTCACCATCCCGGGCGCCATCGAGGCCTGGGACAGGCTGGTGCGCGACCATGGCCGCAAGAGCCTCGCCGAGGTCCTGGCGCCGGCGATCGGCTACGCGGAGGACGGCTACGTCATCTCGCCGCGCGTCGCGAGCGACTGGGCCGGCTCGGTCGACAAGCTCTCGGCCAACGCCGCCTCGCGCGACATCTTCCTGCCCGGCGGGCGCGCGCCCGCGCTCGGCGAGGTGCATCGCCAGCCGCTGCTCGCGCAGACCATGCGCGCCGTGGCCCGCGGCGGCGCGAAGGCCTTCTACGAGGGCGCGATCGCGGAGGACATCGTCGCGGCACTGCGCGCGCTGGGCGGCACGCACCAGCTCTCCGACTTCTCGTCCCATCGCGGCGAGTACGTGAAGCCGATCTCGACCGAGTATCGCGGCCATTCGTGCTTCCAGATCCCACCCAACGGCCACGGCATCACCGCGCTGATCCTGCTGAACATCCTCGAGGGCTTCCCGATGGCGTCGCTCGACGCGCTGTCGGCCGACCGGCTGCACGCCTACGCGGAGGCCTCGAAGCTCGCCTACGGGCTGCGCAACCGCTACGTCGCCGACCCGCGCCAGGCCGAGGTCCCGGTCGCGCAGCTGCTCGACAAGGCGCAGGCCGCGCGCTGGCGCGCCTCGATCTCCATGCAGCAGGCGAGCGACGCGCGCTGGTCCGAGGACACGGGCATCCACAAGGACACCGTCTACCTGACCGTCGTCGACCGCGACCGCAATGTCTGCTCCTTCATCAACTCGCTCTTCCACGGCTTCGGCTCCGGCATCTCGGCGCCGCGCTCCGGCGTTGTCCTGCAGAACCGCGGCTGCGGCTTCACGCTCAAGGTCGGCCATCCGAACGAGGTCGCGCCGGGCAAGCGCCCGCTGCACACGATCATCCCGGGCATGGTGCAGCGCGATGGCAGGGTCTTCGCGACCTATGGCGTGATGGGTGGCCAGTACCAGCCGGTCGGCCATGCCTGGGTGCTCGGCAACGTCATCGACAAGGGCTGCGACCCGCAGGAGGCGCTCGACATGCCGCGCGCCTTCTTCGTCGACGGCACCTACGGCCTCGAGGAGGGCATCCCGGAGGAAGCCGCGCGCGAGCTCGCGCGGCGCGGCCATCCGGTCAAGCGCGTCTCCGCGCCATGGGGCGGCGGGCAGATGATCCAGCTCGACTGGCGCAGCGGCACCTACATGGCCGGCTCCGACCCCCGCAAGGACGGCTGCGCCCTCGCCTATTGAGGCGCGTCGCGCAGGCGGGGCTCAGGCCCCGCCCGCGAAGACAATCGAGACGGGGCTGCCGGTGGACACCGCGTGCCCCGTCGGCGAGAGCCTGCCGGTCGCGGCATCGATCGCGAAGACGACGATCGCGTGCGAGTTCTGGTTGGCCGCGTAGAAGAAGCGGCCCGTCGGGTCGCTGCACACGAAGCGCGGCTCCGCGCCACCCGTCGCCGTCCAGCCCGCGGTGCAGAGCCTGCCGCTCGCGGGATCGATCGCGTAGGTAACGACGCTGTCGTGCCCGCGATTGGAGCAGCGCAGGAAGCGCCCGTCGCGCGCGACGTCGAGCTCTGAGGTGGTGTTCGCGCCGAAGAAATCCTCGGGCAGCGAGCTCAGCACCTGCATCTGCGCGAGCTCGCCCGCCGCCGCGTCCCAGCGCATCGCGGTGACCGTGCTGTCGAGCTCGTTGCACACATAGGCGACCGGCAGCGTCGGGTGGAAGGCGACGTGGCGCGGCCCCGCCCCCGGCCGCGCGCGCACGGCGCGATGCAGCCCGACCCTGCCCTTGTCGGCGTCGAAACGCAGGACGAAGACCGTGTCGAGGCCCTTGTCCGGCACGATCGCGTAGGCGCCGCTCGGGTCGAGCACGACGTCGTGCGGCTGCGGGCGCGCCTGCTCGACGCGATGCGGGCCCAGCTCGCCGGCGAAATGCAGCAGGTCGTGGTGGTCGGCCAGCGCGCCATCCTTGCCGATGCCGAGCACCGCGAGATTGCCCGAGACGTAGTTCGCCACCAGCATGAAGCGGCCCGCGCGGTCGATGTCTTGCTTCACGCCATTGATGCCTCCGGTCGTCGCGCGGCCGAGCGGGCGCGCTTGCCCCGTGGCCGGGTCCAGCGCATAGGCGCTGGCGTAGTCGCGCCCGCCATGGACCGCGTAGAGCACGCGCTGGTCGCGCGACAGCGCGAGGAAGCTCGGGTTGTCCATGCCGCCGATGGTCTGGACGTGCGAAAGCCCGCCATTCGCGGGATCCACGCGATAGACCTCGATGCCGCGGCCGGTGCCGGCGCGGTCGGGCGTGGTGAACGATCCGACATAGGCGAACATGGCTCTCTCCCCGGGGGAAGCGGCGCGCGCGGAACTGGAACGCGGCCACGCGCGATGCGAGCATCATCGCCGCCAGCGGGAGGAACGCGCAATGCAGGACATCGCGATCGACGCGCACCACCATTTCTGGGACCCGGCGCGCGGGGACTTCCCCTGGATGCAGGGCGAGGCGATGGCGCCGATCCGCCGCGTCTTCGCGCCCGGGCACCTCGCCCCGCTCCTGCGCGACGCCGGCATCGCGCGCAGCGTCGTCGTGCAGACCCAGTCGAGCAAGGCCGAGACGCGCGACCTGCTTGCCCTCGCCGCGGCCACCGATTTCGTCGCCGGCGTCGTCGGCTGGGTCGACCTTGCGAGCTCCGGCGCCCACGACGCCATCGCGCGGCTCAGGGCCGCGCCGGGCGGCGCCCATCTCGTCGGCATCCGCCACCAGGTCCACGACGAGCCCGATCCGCGCTGGCTGCTGCGCGAGGACGTGCGGCGCGGCCTCGCCGCGGTCGAGGCGCATGGCCTCGCCTACGACCTGCTGCTGCGCCCGCGGGAGATCCCGGCGGCGCTCGAGACCGTCGCCGCCTTCCCCGGCCTGCGCTTCGTCGTCGACCACGCGGCCAAGCCGATGATTCGCCGCGGCATCCTCGCGCCCTGGGCCGAGGCGATGCGCGGCTTCGCGCGCCATCGCGGCCATGTGTGGTGCAAGCTCTCAGGCCTCGTCACCGAGGCCGACTGGCGTGCGTGGCGCGCCGACGACCTGCGCCCCTATGTCGAGGAGGCGCTGGCGATCTTCGGCGCCGGACGCTGCATCCAGGGGAGCGACTGGCCGGTCTGCACCCTCGCGGGCGAATACGCCGAGGTCATCGGCGCGCTGCATGAATGCATCTCCGCGCTGTCGGGCGCGGAGCGCGCGCGCATCCTCGGCCGCAACGCGGTCGAGCTCTACCGCCTCGACGCCACGCCGGGCTGGCCGAGCATGGCGCAACGGCGCTGAAACGGATGAGTCCCCGCTTCCCGGTTCGAGGCGTCGGCGACCATCATGCGTGGTGCGCGGCGCGGACTTCCGCAGCTTCGCTGGCGGACCAATTGAGATAGGCTCCATGGCCGAGCGTCGTTCCCTTCAAATCTCCATGAACCGAAGCGCCGTCCTCTCGGCCGCAGCCACCCCGCTGGCCGCCACCACCTTGCCTGGATGCGTTACGACGCAAGGTCCGGCCTCGGACGAGTGGGGCGCGACGCTAGGCTATCCCTCGGGCTGGGGACCCCCAGGCCTGCCACCGCGATGGGAAGCCTATCCGGGATATCGCGTCGGGAACTTCTCCGTGGGCTTCGAGGCGATGTTTCGCCACGGGGTCCTGTGCGCGACCGGCAAGCCATCTCCTTTCTCGCAGCCAGGTGCCGAAGCACGGGCGAGAACCGCCGGGCTTCGTGCCGCAGCGGAGGCCCATCTCCGGTCATGGCCCGCCACGGGGCTTCTGATGCAGCGCGATGGCGAGATCCTCTTCGAAGGCTACGGCCTGGGGCGCACGCCGGAGGCGCGGTTCACGAGTTGGTCCATGGCCAAGAGCGTGACGTCCATCCTGCTTGGCATCGCCCTCGACCTCGGCATGGTGCGCAGCATCGACGACGTGGCTGCCGACTACGTTCCCGGCCTCGAGGGCACGCTGCACGGGGGTACGAGGCTTCGCCACCTCCTCAACATGTCGAGCGGCGCGGAAGTCGATCACGCGCGCGATCCCGTGCGCATCGACGTGCCCGCACTGCTCGGCACGCCGAACGCGAGGGCCACGGGCACCGATCTGGAGCTCGTGGTACGCCGATGGAACGACCGAGGGGATCCGGCCAGAACGCGCTTCAACTACAACGAGCTCTGCCCGCTGACGATCGGGATGGTACTTCGCGCGGCGAGCCGGACCAGCCTCTCCGCGTTCGCGGAGGAGCACCTCTGGCGCCCGATCGGCGCCGAGGGAGATGCAACCTGGCTCTGCGATTCCCGTGGCAAGGAATACAATTGCGTGGGGTTCGCGGCGCGCCTGCGCGACTGGGGGCGGCTCGGACGACTTGTCGCGCAGCGCGGACGGCTTGGCGACCGGCAGGTCGTCAGCAGCGCCTACATCGACTCCTGCGCGAACTGGGGCCCGGAGGATCGGCAGGTCGCATTCGGCGTGGCGCGACCGGACACGGGCCACAGGAACTTCTTCTGGCACCCGCGCGCTGACGGCCAGTGGCTGGTCATGAACGGGCATCTCGGGCAGAGGCTCGCGGTCGACCTGGCCTCCAGGACCGCGATGGTCCGCACGGCAGTCAGCAATGACGGCGCATGGAGCCGCGACTTCTTCGCGCTATTCGAGGCCGCCATCCGGGCGTGACGCGAGGCTTCCTTGCAGGACCGGTGGGACGCATGGCGTCAGGCCGGCTCGCGACGGGCTGGAGCAGGCGGCTTCGGGCGCGGCGGCGCGCCGGGGACGGGCGCCTCGAGGCCGCTGCGCATCGCCTCGGTCGCCGCCTTCATCATCCGCGCGCCATGGCCCTGCGCCTCGAGCGCGTCCGTCGCCAGGCGGCTCATGCTGCCGGCGATCCAGCGCTGGCAGGCATTGAGCGCCTCGGCGGGATCGTTGCAGCGGCCCAGCTCCTGCGCGATGTCGAGCGCGGCCTGCGCGCCATTCTGGCGGCGCGCGAACCAGCCATGCGCCATGTCCTCCCACTCGCGCAGGATCTGCTTCTGCGCCGCGGCCAGCTCCACCATCTGGCTCGCCATGCGGCCGCGCAGCGCGCCGCCACCGTCGAAGAACTGGCGCATGGACCCCATGGCGTTGGGAATGCGCGCCTCGGGGGCGTTCAGGTCAGGCATGGGTCTCTCCCTCGTTGTGCGGAGGCACCCCGCCGCGAGCGCCGGGCCGGAGGATTGCCGCGCTTGCCCGCCCTTGCATTGACGCCCGTCAAGCGCGCGACGTTCAATGCGCCATCAGGACGGGAATACGCGCGGACCGCAGCGCATGCGCCGTCACGCCGCCGAAGATCAGCTCGCGCAGCCTGCTATGCGTGTAGCCGCCCATCACCAGCAGCGAGGCGCCGGCCTCGGCGCAGGCCACGTCGATCGCGGCGGCCACGCCCTCCGCGCCCCGCGCGATGCGGCGCCCGCTCGCCTCGATCCGGTGCCAGCGCAGCCACTGCGCCAGCGCCTGCGGGTCTGCCGGCCTGCCGCCCTCCTCGACGCTCGCCACCACGACCGACCGCGCGCGTGCAAGCAGGGGCAGCGCCGCGGCGACGGCGCGCGCCGCCTGCACGCTGGCGTTCCACGCCACGACGGCCGTTCTACCCAGCGCGAGCGGCGACGGCGGCGCGAGCAGGACAGGTCGTCCCGTCTCGATCAGCGCGGCCTCTGCAGCGACCGTGGCCGCGTGCCCGGGATCCTTGCCCGGCACGGGCAGGATCGTCATGTCCGCGGGCCGCCCATGCCGCACGATCAACGCGTCCTCCGCGCCATCCTCGCGGCGCCATGAGCAGGTCGCGCCGGCAGCGCCCGGCGCCTGCGCCTCGGCGAGGCCGCGCGCGCGGGCCCAGTCGTCGAAGATCCGCCGCGCGATCGCCTCGCTTTCCTCTCCGCGCCTGCGCGCGTCGGCGATCAGCGCGTCGATCGCGCCGGGCGACATGCCTTCGCCCAAGTAGGGAACGAAGGCGAGCGGATCGGGCCGCGCATGGAGCGCGACCACATGGCAGTCGAGCGCCAGCGCGACCGAGGCCGCGGCGTCGAGCGCCTGCCTGTCAGATGGAGCGCCCGTGATAGGGCAGAGGATGCAGGCGAGCGTGGCGCGATCCGTTCCTTGCTTGGAGGACCGCCATTGCGCGCAGGCGTCGCGCGGCGCGCCATGCGCCCGCTCAACCCGTCCCTTGCCTAGGCCTTCAGCCGGGCGACGATGCGGCCGCGCGCCTCGCCCGCGGCCACGCGCGCGAGGGCGGAGGGCACCGCGTCGAAGGACACGACCTTGCGCAGGAGCGACCGGAGGTTGCCGTTCGCGACGCGCCGCAGCACGGCGCGACCGACGACGGACAGGTCGCGCAGCCGCGCCGGGTCGCCGGCGCGATGGCTGGCACCGGGTGCCACCTCGTGGATCGTGATCGTGCCCGCCATCGGATGGCGGCCCGCGAGCGCGGGCAGGCCCGCGACGCAGGCCATCGCGCCATCGACGCCCAGCAGGCCGAGCGCGCGCGTCGCATGTGTTCGCCCGACGACGTCGACGACCGCATCCGCGCCGCGCCCGTCCGTCAGCGCCCGGATCGCCGCCGCGACGTCGCCCGCGTCGCGGTCGAGCGCCTCGTGCGCGCCGAGCGCCAGCACCTGCTCGCGCGCATGGCCCGAATGCACGGCGATCACCCGCGCATGGCGCGCGGCCGCCAGTTGTACCGCGAAGCCTTCGACCCCGCCGTTCGCGCCGAACACGACGACCGACTGCCCGTCGCGCGGGGCGAGCCTGCGCTCGATCGCGTGGAACGCCGCGAAGCAGGGGCTCTGCAGCGCCGCGGCGTCCGTGGCCGCGACGCCGCGCGGCACCGGTGCGAGCGCCGCGGCTGGCGCGAGCGTGAAGTCCGCGAGACCGCCGCCGCGGCGCGGGTCGAGCAGGCGCATCACCAGCGTGCCCTTGCGCCAGCCCTCCACCCCCGGCCCCAGCGCGTCGACGCGCCCGGCGATGTCCGTCCCTGGTACGCGAGGCCATCCATCACCGGCGTGGTCCTGCGCCATGAACCGGAGGTCGGGGCGATTGAGTCCGGCGGCATGGACCGCGAGGCGCACCTCGCCCGGGCCAGGCTCGGGCAGCGGGGCCTCGGCCATCCTCAGGCCAGCGATGCCGCCGGCCGCGTCCACCACCCATGCCCTCTGCATCGCCATGCCGCGCGTTCCTTCGCCGAGGCGCCGTCGTGCCGCGCGCGCGTCGCCACGCGCATGACGTCGCTCAAGCGGCGTCACTCCCGCAGCACATGCGTCCCCGGCGCGTCGCCAAGCCCCGGGCTGGCCAGGCGCGGCGGTGCCACGGGACGGCCCGAGCGCGCCGCGAGGAAGCGCACCAGCTCCCCCCACCACCAGCCCTCGCGTCGCGGTGCCTCGGCGAGCCATGTGTCCGGGTCGGCGTAGGGTGCGTGTTCCGGCCGCGCCAACACGTTGTAGCCGCCCTCCGCCTGCCCGGGCGGCGCGACGACGCCGGCGTTGTGGCCTCCGTCGGCGAGCACGAAGGTGACCTCCGCGTCGGCCAGCAGGTGGATCTTGTGGACGGAGCGCCAGGGCGCGACATGGTCGTGGCGCGTGCCGACCGCGAAGACCGGCAGGCGGATGTCGGACAGCGCGACGGGGCGCCCGGCGCCGCGATAGCGCCCCTCGGCAAGGTCGTTGTCGAGGAAGAGGTGGCGCAGGTACTCCGTATGCATGCGATAGGGCATGCGCGTCGCGTCGGCGTTCCACGCCATCAGGTCGGTCATCGCGCCGCGCTCGCCCATCAGGTAGTGGCGCACGCCGCGCGACCATACGAGGTCCGACGAGCGCAGCATCTGGAACGCGCCCGCCATCTGCCGCGCGTCGAGGAAGCCCTGCTCCCACATCAGGTCCTCGAGGAAGGTCAGCTGGCTCTCGTTGACGAAGAGCATGAGTTCGCCGGCCTCGGAGAAATCGACCTGGGCGGCGAGCAGCGCGAGGCTGCGCAGGCGCGCATCGCCGCCCCTCGCCATCGCCGCCGCCGCGATGGCAAGCAGCATACCGCCGAGGCGGTAGCCGATGGCATGGATCGCGCGACCCGGCATCGCGGCACCGATCGCGTCGATCGCGGCCATCACGCCCAGCGCGCGGTAGTCCTCGAGGCTGAGGTCGCGGCTTTCCGGACCGGAATTTGCCCAGGAGACCATGAAGACCGTGAAGCCCTGCGCGACGAGGTGCCGGACCAGCGAATTGCCGGGCGAGAGGTCGAGTATGTAGTACTTCATTATCCAGGCCGGCACGACGAGCACTGGCTCGGGCCGCACGCGCCGCGTCGTGGGTGCGTACTGGATCAGCTCGACGAGGCGGTTGCGGAACACCACGCGGCCCGGCGTGCATGCGGCGTCGCGTCCCACTGCGAAGGCCTCGCAGCCAATCGGGCGGCGCCCGCCGATCGCGCGGTCTCAGTCCTCGACGAGGTTCTGCGCGCCGCGCACGAGGTTTATCCCGCCCATGCGCAGCATCCGCTGCAGCAGCTCGGGGTTGGTCAGCACGACGTTCGAGGGCGAGGCCATGTCGAGGACCTGGCGCGCCGCGAAGGCGACGACGTCCTCGTGCTGGCGCGTGACGCCGCGCACGCCAGTGGTCGCGTTGTGCCCCCCTTGCTGCTGCAGCAGGAAGCCCTGCCAGGCGAGGTCGAATGGCCAGCCACGCTACGCCGCGCCGGAGAAGCGCCGGTCCTGCGGCAGCGGCTCGATGCAGGGCTCGCCCGCAGATCCCAGCGCGCGCTTCGTCGCGTAGTGGGCGAAGCGCATCGCCTTGGTCCGCGCCTTCTCGAGGAGCTGGCCCTGCTTGCCCGGCGCGACGGCGAGATGCACCGCCCAGTCGAGGCACGCTGCCGCCAGCGCCGCGGGCGACAGGCCGCTCGTGAAGCGTGCCATCGCGGCGTGTATCGAGCGATCGACGACGTCGCCGAGAGCGGTGGCGCCGTAGGAATCCTGCTGCGGCCGCTCGCGCCGACGGCCAGCCGCGGGGCCACCGCGGGACCCGGCGCGCGTCGCCGCGCCGGCCTCTTCCTCGCGGGCATGCCCGACCCCTCGCGAAATCGCCCGCCGGGGATTCCCGGCGAGCGATCAACGCGCGAGGCCGCGCCGGGTTCCACGCCGCGCGGCCCTCAGGGCAGGCGTTGCGGTCGCATGTCCTTCGGGTCGATGCCGGCAACGACGACGGGCTTCTTCATCGCGTCGCGGCGGAACGGCTCGCCGAGCTCTTGGTTGAGGATGACCTCGATGAAGGTCGTGACGCCGTCCTTCTGCGCCGCGCAGGCCTCGCGCAGGGTCCGGGTCAGCTCCGCCTGGGTCCGCACCACCACGCCCTTGAGCCCGCAGCCTTCCGCGACCCTGGCGTAGCTGAGCTTCGGGTCAAGCTCGGTGCCAACGAAGTTGTCGTCGTACCAGAGGATCGAGTTCCGCTTCTCCGCGCCCCACTGGTAGTTGCGGAAGACCACCATCGTGATCGCCGGCCACTCGTCGCGGCCGATCGAGCTCATCTCGCTCATCGAGATGCCGAAGGCGCCGTCGCCCGCGAAGCCGACGACCGGCGTGTCGGGGCAGCCGATCTTCGCGCCGACGATCGAGGGGAAGCCGTAGCCGCAGGGCCCGAAAAGGCCTGGCGCCAGGTACTTCCTGCCCTTCTCGAAGGTCGGGTAGGCGTTGCCGATGGCGCAGTTGTTGCCGATGTCGCTCGAGATGATCGCATCCGCGGGAAGCCCGGCCTGGATCGCGCGCCAGGCCTGGCGCGGCGACATGCGCTCCGGCTCGCGGCTTCGCGCGTTCGCGTTCCACACCGTGCCGGGATCGTCGTCCTCGTGGTCCATGCTGCTGAGCGCCTGCAACCAGGCCGACTTGGTCTGGTGGATCAGCGCCTTGCGCTCCGCGCGTCCGGCATTGCCGGCCTCGGGGGAGAGCTGCGCCAGGATCTGGCGCGCGACCAGCCTCGCGTCGCCGCAGATGCCGACCGAGATGGGCTTGGAGAGGCCGATGCGGTCGGGGTTGATGTCGACCTGGATGATCTTCGCGGTCTTCGGCCAGTAGTCGATCCCGTAGCCGGGCAGCGTCGAGAACGGGTTGAGGCGCGTGCCCAGCGCCAGCACGACATCGGCCTTGGCGATCAGCTCCATCGCCGCCTTCGAGCCGTTGTAGCCGAGCGGGCCGCAGGCCAGCGGATGGCTGCCCGGGAAGCTGTCGTTGTGCTGGTAGCCGCTGCAGACCGGCGCGTCGAGGCGCTCGGCGAGCGCGACGCAATCGGGGATCGCGTTGCCGATGACGACGCCGGCGCCGGACAGGATCACCGGGAACCTCGCCTCCGACAGCAGCTTCGCAGCCTCGGCGATCGCCTGCACGCCGCCCGACGGCCGCTCGAAGCGCACGATGGGCGGCAGGTTGATGTCGATCACCTGGGTCCAGAAGTCGCGCGGCACGTTGACCTGCGCCGGGGCCGAGCCGCGCACGGCCTTCTCGATGACGCGGTTGAGCACCTCGGCGATGCGCGAGGGGTCGCGCACCTCCTCCTGGTAGCAGACCATGTCGCGGAACAGCGCCATCTGCTCGACTTCCTGGAAGCCGCCCTGCCCGATCGTGCGGTTCGCCGCCTGCGGCGTCACCAGCAGCATCGGCGTGTGGTTCCAGTAGGCGGTCTTGATCGCGGTGACGAAGCCGGTCACGCCGGGGCCGTTCTGCGCGATCACCATCGCCATCTTGCCGGTGGCGCGCGTGTAGCCGTCGCAGATCAGCCCGCCATTGGTCTCCTGCGCCACGTCCCAGAAGCGGATGCCCGCCTTCGGGAAGAGGTCCGAGATCGGCATGAAGGCGGAGCCGATGATGCCGAAGGCGTGCTCGATGCCATGCATCTGCAGGACCTTCACGAAGGCTTCCTCGGTCGTCATTCTCATGGCGTCTTCCTCTCTTTGCGATTGATGCGACCCTACCCGATTCCCCGCCGCCGGGAAGGGGCATGGCTCGCCTTGGACGCTCAGCGGGCGAGGCTCGCCCTCAGGCCGCGCCAGAGCGCCGTCGTGTCGGCTCCCCCCGGGTCGCGCGCATCCGGCCGCACGGCCGTGTGCACCAGCACCAGCCTGCGGGCCGGATCGACGAAGATCGCCTGGCCGCGCACGCCCAGCAGCGCGAAGCTCCCGTCATTGTCGGGGAAGACCCAGGTCTGGAAGCCGTAGCCGTACCAGCGGCCCGTCTGCGCGCCGGAGAAATGGGCACGGGTCATCTCGCGCAGCCATGCCGGCGGCACGAGCTGGCGGCCCCCGGCCTTCCCGCCATCGGCAAGCAGCAGGCCGAGGCGCGCATAGTCGCGCAGCACCGCGTTGAAGCCCATGTAGCCGACCTCGATGCCCGTGGCCTCGACGAGCCAGTTGGCATCCGCCTCCGCCCCCATCGGCTGCCAGATCCGCTCCGAGAGATAATCCGCGATCGGCCGGCCGATGGCCGCGCGCAGGACGAGCGCGAGGACATAGGTCTCCGCGGACGCGTAGTACCAGCGGCGGCCTGGCTCCGCGCCGCGGCGATCGAAGAGCAGCGCCGCGGCCGCGCCGCCCGCCGACTGCCCGACGAAGGTCGCGCGCGACAGGCGTGCGCTGTCGTCGTTGCCGTCGTATTCCTCGCGGAAATCGACGCCGGACGACATGGTCAGGAGATGGCGCAGCGGCGTGCGGCCGTACTCGCTGCCCGCGAGGCCGGGGACGTAGCGATCGGCGTGGTCCTCGATCGAGGCGATGCGCCCGTCCTCGACCGCGATGCCGACGAGCATCGCCACGATCGTCTTCGCCATCGAGAAGGAGGTCAGGCGATGCGTGTCGCGCCGCCCGTAGCGGTAGCGCTCGACGAGCAGCGTGTCGCCCTGGACCACCGCGAGGCCTGTCGCCGGATTGCGCTCGAGATACGCGTCGACGTCGAAGCGTCCCGCGCCGACGCGCGGCGCGCCCTGGTAGGAGACCTCGGGTTCCATCGCCGGGCGCTTCCACGCCGATGCGGTCGGGCCGCGCCGCACGACATTGGCCGTCCAGATTTCGTCGAGGCGCGAGAAGCCGTCCACCGAGTGGCTCGCGCGCCACCAATTCGACCTGTCGGCGCGCGGGAAGCCACCGAGCGGCGACGCGTAGGCCTGGAGCCTCGCGCCACCATCGTCGAAGACCGGACCGCCGATGCGCGGCGGCGCTTGCGCCGTGGTCTGCGCGCATGCCGCGGGCAGCAGCAGCACAGGGACGGCGCCGAGGCGCGCGACGAGGCCACGGCGCGTCGGCGCGCGCATGCTCACTCCGGCACCACGGCCGTCGCCTCGATCTCGACCAGCGCGCGCTCCTCGACGAGCGCGCTGACCTCGACCGCGGTCATCGCGACATCGTAGGTGCCGACCAGTTCGCGGTAGGCGGCGCCGATCTCCCGCGCCGCGTCGAGATAGGCCCTGCAGTCGGTGACGTACCAGGTCATGCGAACGATGTGCTCCGGGCGCGCGTCGCCAGCCGCGAGCACGGCCACGACGTTGGCGAGGGCCTGCCGCGCCTGCGCGGCGATCCCGCCCTCGACGAACCTGCCTTCCGCGTCCCAGCCGATCATGCCGGCGACGAACACCATGCGGCCACGCGCCGAGACGCCATTGGCATAGCCGCGCGGTCGAGGCCAGCCCGGGGGAAGGAGCGCCGCCATCTCAGCCTCCCGCGCCGCGCATGGCGGCGCCCGGGTCGAAGCGCGTCATCGCGGCGCGCAGGTCCGCCGGCACCGGGATCGGTCGATGCGTGTCGAGGCTGGTGGTGACGATCGACTGGCGGATGCGCACGCGCTTGCGCTCGCCGTCGCTGCAGTCCAGTTCGAGCGCGAAGGACCTGTTGCCGAGCCGCGCGACGCGCAGCCCCAGGCTCACCTCGTCGCCCATCCGGCTGGGATGGAGGAACTCGCAGGAGAGCGAGACCGTCGGCAGCCCCACGCGCCTCGCGCCGATCAGCTCCGAATAGAGGATGCCGAGTTCCTCCACGATCCAGTCCTCCAGGTGCGAGACGAACATCACGAGGTATTGCGGGAAGAAGACGATGCCGGCGGGGTCGCAATGCTCGAAGCGGATGCGCCGGGCACGCGCGAAGCGTCGTGCGGCGGAGAGGTCCTGGGCCTGCGTCGCCATCGCGCTCACCCGAGCTCGTGGAGGCGGAAGCGCTGGAGCTTTCCCGTCTCCGTGCGCGGCAGCCTGTTGTGGAAGGCGATCGCCCGGGGATACTTGTAGGGCGCGATCGTCTTCTTGGCGAAGTCCTGCAGCTCGGCGACCAGCGCGTCGCCCGGAAGGTAGCCCTCCCGGAGCACGACATGGGCCTTCACGACCTGCCCGCGCTCGGCGTCGGGTGCGCCGACCACGCCGCATTCGGCGACGGCGGGGTGCATCAGCAGCGCCGCCTCCACCTCGGGCGCGGCGATGTTGTAGCCGGCCGAGACGATCATGTCGTCGGTCCGCGCCTGGTAGTGGAAGTACCCGTCCTCGTCGACGAGATAGGCGTCGCCCGTGTAGTTCCAGCCGTCGCGCACGTAGTCCTGCTGTCGCGGATCGGCGAGGTAGCGGCATCCCGTCGGCCCCTTCACCGCGAGGCGCCCGACCTGGCCGGGGGGCAGCTCGCGTCCCTCCGCATCGACTACGCGCGCGCGGTAGCCCGGCACGGGCTTGCCGGTCGCGCCGGGCCGCGATCCTGCCTCGTCGGCGGAGATGAAGATGTGGAGCAGCTCGGTAGCGCCGATCCCGTCGATGAGCTCGATGCCGGTCGCCTCGCGCCACTGCGCGCGGGTCGCCGCCGGCAGGGCCTCGCCGGCCGAGACGCATTTGCGCAGCCGCGACGCGCGCAGCTCCGCGCCGCGCGCAGCCATCGCGCGGTACGAGGTGGGCGCGGTGAAGAGCACGCTCGCGCCGTGCTCGATGATCGCATCCACCAGCAGCGGCGGCGACGCCTTCTCCAGAAGCACGGTCGAGGCGCCGATCGACATCGGGAAGAGCAGCAGCCCGCCAAGGCCGAAGGTGAAGGCGAGCGGCGGGCTGCCGATGAACACGTCGTCGGACGAGGCCCTGAGGACATGGCGCGGCCAGCAGGCGCAGATCGCCATGACGTCGCGATGGAAATGCATCGTCGCCTTGGGCACGCCGGTGGTGCCCGAGGTGAACGCGAAGATGCAGCAATCCTCGGCCGCGGTGTCGAGCGTCGCGAACCCCTCCGGCTGGCGGGCCATCGCCGCCTCGAGCGAGTCCGCGCCATCGCCGCCATGGAGGCGGATCTCGCGCAGGACCGGGCTCGCCGCCGCCGCCTCGCGCAGCGGCTCCGCGAGGGCGGCCTCGCAGAGCGCGTGCGTGACCCTGGCCTTGTCGATGATCGTCGAGAGCTCGCGCGCGCGCAGCAGCGGCATCGTGGCGACGGCGATGGCGCCGACCTTCATGACGGCGAACCAGCAGGCCGCGGCCATCGGGTTGTTGGGCGCGCGCAGCAGGACCCGGTTGCCGGGGACGACGCCCATTTCGCGCACGAGCACGTTGGCGATGCGATTGGCCTTCTCCTGCAGCTCGGCATAGGTCCAGGAGATCCCCGGCGCGCGGATGCAGGTCCGGTCGCCGCGTCCCTCCGCGACATAGCGATCCAACAGCTCGGCCGCGCAGTTCAGGCGCTCCGGGAAGCGCAGCTCGGGAAGCTCGAACAGGAACTCTGGCTGCAGCCCGCGCGGCGGCAGGTTGTCGTGCGCGAAGCTGTCGACATGGGCGGAACGCATGCGGGCCTCCCCTTCCTACCTCAGCCTGGCGCGGGATCGCGCGCCTCGCGAAGCATCTCGCGGGCGATGATCAGCTTCTGGACCTCGCTCGCGCCCTCGTAGATCCGCAGCGCGCGGATCTCGCGGTAGAGGAGCTCGACCGGCTGCCCGGAGACCAGGCCGAGCGCGCCGAGGAGCTGCACCGCGTCGTCGATCACGCGCTGCGCGCCCTCGGTGGCGGCGAGCTTCGCCATCGCGGCCTCGCGTGTCACCGGCCTGCCCTGGTCGCGCTGCCAGGCGGCGCGATAGGTGAGCAGCGCCGCGGAATCGATCGTCGTCGCCATGTCGGCGAGCCGCGCCTGCGTCATCTGGAAGTCGGCCAGCGTGCCGCCAAACATCCGCCTCGACACCGCGCGTCCGAGGCCCTCGTCCAGCGCGCGGCGCGCGAAGCCGAGCGCGGCCGCCGCGACCGAGATGCGGAAGACGTCGAGGGTGCGCATCGCTACCTTGAAGCCCTCGCCCGCGGCGCCGATCCGCCGCGTCAGCGGCACGCGGCAGCCGCGCAGGCGGAGCCGCGCGAGGGGATGGGGCGCGATGACGTCGATGCGCTCGGCGACCTCAAGGCCCGGCGTGCCCGCGTCGACGACGAAGGCGCTGATGCCGCGCGCGCCCGGCGCCTCGCCGCTGCGCGCAAAGACGACGTAGAAGTCGGCGATCCCGCCATTCGAGATCCAGGTCTTCTCCCCGTCGAGGACCGCATGGTCGCCCTCGATGCGCGCGGCGCAGGACAGCGCCGCCACGTCGGAGCCGGCGTCGGGCTCGCTGATCGCGAAGGCGGCGATCGCCTCGCCTCGGGCGACGCGCGGCAGGTAGGCGGCCTTCTGCTCGTCCGTGCCGGCGAGGCTGATCGCGCCCGAGCCCAGGCCCTGCATGGCGAATGCGAAGTCGGCGAGGCCGGAATGGCGGGCGAGCGTCTCGCGCGCGAGCGAGATGGTCCGCGTGTCGATCGCCTCGCCCGCGCCGCCCCAGCGCGTTCCGGCGACCGCGTGGCGCAGCCACCCCGCGGCGCCGAGTTCGCGCACCAGGGCGCGGCACGTGGCATCGACGTCACCGTCGTCGCGATGCGCGAGGCTGGCCGCGGCCCAGCCCTCCAGCCGCCGCGCGAAGCCGCGATGCGCGTCGTCGAAGAAGGGCCAGTCGAGGTGCCCGTCATGCGCGGCCATGGCTCAGTTCCCCTCGAAGACGGGCCGCTGCTTCGCGGCGAAGGCGCGGTAGGCGCGCGCGAAATCCTCGGTGAGCATGCAGATCGCCTGGGCCTGCGCCTCCGCCTCGATCGCCTGGTCGATCGACATCGACCATTCCTGGTGGAGCATCGACTTGGTGATGCCGTTTGCGAAGGACGGGCCCGATGCGAGGTCCGCGGCGAATGCCTGGGCCTCCGCGAGCAGCCGCCCCGGCTCGACGAGGCGATTGAGGAAGCCCCAGCGCTCCGCCTCCTCCCCGCCCAGGCTCCGGCCTGTATAGAGCAGCTCGCTCGCGCGGCCCTGGCCGACGATGCGCGGCAGCATGGCGCAGGCGCCCATGTCGCAGCCGGCGAGGCCGACGCGGTTGAACAGGAAGGCCGTCTTGCTGCGCGCCGTGCCGATCCGGATGTCCGACGCCATGGCCAGGATGGCGCCGGCCCCCGCGCAGACGCCGTCGATCGCCGCGACGATGGGTTGCGGGCACGCGCGCATAGCCTTGACCAGGTCGCCCGTCATCCGAGTGAACATCAGCAGTTCCGGCGCCGACAGCCCGACCAGCGGCCCGATGATCTCGTGCACGTCGCCGCCCGAGCAGAAGTTCCCGCCCTCGCCCGCGAGCACGATCACGCGCACGTCGTCGGCATGCCGCATGCGCTGGAACAGGTCGCGCAGCTCGGCATAGGACGCGAAGGTCAGCGGGTTCTTGCGCTCCGGCCGGTCGAGCAGCAGCGTCGCGACCTTGCCCTGCACGGCGTAGCGGAAATGCGCGGCGACGTAGCCGGCTACGCCACGCAGGTTGCCCGCCGCGAGCGCGGGATCGAGAGCCTTCGCGTCCCCGGTCGTCATCGCCGTCCTTCCCTCTTGCCGTCGCCTCGCCTCGCGAGCTGCACGCGCAGCGCGCCCAGCTGCTGGTGCAGTTGCCCGATCTCGCGCGACCCGAGGCCGCCGAGGAGCTCGAGGATCCAGCACTCGTGCTCCGCCGCCATCGTCTCGAAGGTCGAGCAGCCGCGGCGCGTCAACTTCAGGATCCATGCGCGCCGGTCGGCCGGGTCGCCGATGCGCTCGACCATGCCCTCGCGCTCCAGTTCGCCGGTCAGCCCGGTCACGTTGCCGCCGGTCACCATGAGCAGGCGCGACAGTTCCTTCATGCGCAGCCCGCCGGGCGCGCGGTGGAGCTGGGCCATGTAGTCGAAGCGCGCGAGCGTGGTGCCGAAGCGCGCGCGCAGCCGGCGCCGGATCTCGTCCTCGATCTCCGTCGTCACCGCGAGCATGCGCAGCCAGAGGCGCAGCGCCGCGTGGTCGCCCTCGGCGGCACGCGCCTCGTGGCCGAGCCCGTCGGCCGCGCCGAGAATCGCAAGGCTGCGGTCGGCGCGCTGGGTCACGGCGTCACCTCGCCGCCGCAGACCGCGATCGACTGTCCATTCACGGAGGACGAGGACGGCAGGCAGAGCCAGAGCACGGCCTGCGCCACCTCCTCCGGCTCGAGCACGCGCCCCTGCGGGTTGGACGCCGCGAACATGTCGCGCGCGGCCCCGGCGTCGCGGCCTGTGCGCGCGACGACGTTGGCGATGCTCGCGGACAGGAGGTCGGTGCGCGTGTAGCCGGGGCAGACGGCGTTGACCGTCACGCCGCTGCGCGCGACCTCGGCGGCCAGCGCGCGCGTCAGCCCGACGACGCCGTGCTTGGCGGCGCAATAGGCCGAGACATAGGCATAGCCCTTGAGGGCCGCGGTGCTCGCGACGTTGACGATGCGCCCCCAGCGGGCCTCGAGCATGCCGGGCAGCGCGGCCTGGCTGCAAAGCATCGTCCCCGTCAGGTTGACGTCGATCATGCGGCGCCAGAGCTCGATGCTGGTGCGCAGCAAGGGTGCGCTCTCCGCCTGCCCCGCGTTGTTGACGAGGACCTCCACGGGCCCGAAGCCCTCGCGCGCGCGCGCGAAGGCCGCGGCGACGGGATCCGGGTCGGCGACGTCCGCCGCGACCGCGCGCATGGCGCCGGCGCTGGCGGCGCAGCGCGCCTCGAGCCGCGCCATGTCTCGGCCGAGCAGCGTCACGCGTGCGCCCTGGGCGACGAGGGCGTCGGCGATCGCCGCGCCGATGCCGCGGCCGCCACCCGTGACGAGGGCGTGCCGTCCAGCGAGCGCGCCCTGCGTCGTGGCGCTCATGTCTCGCTCCCGCGGCCCGCGGACGCGGCCGGCTCGGCGCGCGCGCGGCGGAAACTGGCCTCGAGCTGCGGCTTCGCGGACAGGTACTGCCGCGGCCAGGCGAGGTCCGGAAAGCCGATGCGCGCGGCCTCGGTCAGCGTCCAGGACGGGTTGGCGAGGTGCGGCCGCGCGACGGCGCAAAGGTCGGCGCGACCCGCCGCGATGATCCCGTTCACGTGGTCGGCCTCGCTGATCGCGCCGACCGCGATGGTCGGGATGCCGGCCTCCTGGCGGATGCGGTCGGCGAAGGGCGCCTGGAACATGCGCCCGTAGACGGGCTTCTCGCGCTTGCTGACTTGGCCCGAGGAGCAGTCGATCATGTCCGCGCCCGCCTCCCTGAAGGCGCGCGCCACCAGCACCGCGTCCGCCGGCACGATCCCGCCCTCAACCCAGTCATGCGCCGAAATGCGCACGGAGATCGGGCGCTCGACGGGCCATGCCGCGCGCACCGCGGCGAAGACCTCGAGCGGATAGCGCAGGCGGCCACGGAGGTCGCCGCCATAGGCGTCGGCGCGCTGGTTGGTCAGCGGCGAGATGAAGCTCGACAGCAGGTATCCATGCGCGCAGTGCAGCTCGAGCCAGTCGACGCCGATCTCCGCCGCGGCGCGCGCGGCGGCGACGAACTGGCCCTTGATCTCCTCGAGCTCGTCGCGCGTCACCTCGCGCGCGAGCTGGCTCCTGCCCTCGAGGTAGCGCTGCGGCGAGGCGGAGACGATCGGCCAGTTGCCATCGCGGAGCGGCTGGTCGATGCCCTCCCACGCGAGGCGCGTCGACGCCTTCGCGCCGGCGTGCCCGACCTGCATCGCGAAGCGCGCGTCGCTGTTCGCGTGGACCCAGTCGACGATGCGCTTCCAGGCGTGGGCATGCGCAGGCGCGTAGAGCCCGGGGCAGCCGGGGGTGATGCGGCCCTCGGCGCTGACGCAGGTCATCTCGGCGAAGACCATGGCCGCGCCGCCGGTGGCGCGCGCGCCGAGATGGACGAGGTGCCAGTCGCCCACCGTGCCGTCCGTCGCCGAGTACTGCGCCATCGGCGAGACGACGACGCGGTTCTTGAGCGTCACGCCGCGCAGCGTGAAGGGCGTGAACATCGGCGGTGGCGGCCGCTGGCCGGCGGGCACCTCGACGCCGGCGCGCCGCGCGAACCAGGCCTCGTAGCCCTCCAGCCAGGCGGCGTCGCGCACGCGGAGGTTCTCGTGGCTGATGCGCTGGCTGCGCGTGAGCATCGAGTACATGAACTGCGGCGGCTCGAGCTGGTCGCAATAGCGCGCGCCGCAGGCCTCGAACCATTCCATCGCGTTCCAGGCCGCGTTCTGCAGGCGGAGCACGTCGACGTTGCGGACCTCCTGGTAGCGCTGGAGCAGCGCGCCCATGTCCGGCGGGACGTCGCCGGCCTCGCGCAGCAGGCCCGCCAACTCGATCGCGTCCTCGATCGCGAGCTTCGTGCCGGAGCCGATCGCGAAATGCGCGGTATGCACCGCGTCGCCCATCAGCACGACATGCGAGCGGCCGTTGAAGTGGTGCCAGCGCTCGCAGGCCACGCGCTGGAAGTTCAGCCAGGCCGAGCCGCGCAGGTGCCGCGCGTTGGTCATCAGCCGTGCGCCGTCGAGATGGCGCGCGAAGACGCGCTCGCAGAAGGCGATCGACTGCTCCTGGTCGGCGGCGTCGAGGCCATGCGCGCGCCAGACATGCTCGGGGCACTCGACGATGAAGGTCGAGGTCTGCTCGTCGAACTTGTAGACATGCGCCTGGAACCAACCGTGCTCGGTCTTCTCGAACACGAAGGTAAAGGCGTCGTAGAGCTTGCGCGTGCCGAGCCAGATGAAGCGGTTGGGGCGCACCGCGACGTCCGGCCGGAAGACGTCGGCGAGGCGCGTGCGCACGCGCGAGTTGACGCCGTCGCTCGCGACCACGAGGTCGGCGTCGGGGAAGTCGAGGTCGGAACCGGCCTCGCTCTCGAAGACGAGCCTGACGCCGAGCTCTTCGCAGCGCGCCTGCAGGATGTTGAGCAGGCGCTTGCGGCCGATGCCGACGAAGCCGTGGCCGCCGGAGCGGATGCGCTCGCCCTTGAACTCGAGCTCGATGTCGTCCCAGTGGTTGAACGCGCGCTGGATCTCGGCCGCGGTCGCGGCGTCCTCGCGCCGCATGTTCTCCATCGTCTGGTCGGAGAACACGACGCCCCAGCCGAAGGTGTCGTAGGGCTTGTTGCGCTCGACGACGACGATGTCGTGCGCCGGGTCGTGCTTCTTCATGAGGAGCGCGAAGTACAGCCCGGCCGGCCCTCCGCCGATGCAGACGATGCGCATGCGTCCTCCCGTTCGAGAGAATAGTTTAGTTCTATACTATTCGCGGGGTCAAGCGCGGGCCCGCGCCGCTCAGCGCAGGCCGGGGTTGCGCGCGAGGTACTCGTCGAGGCGCGCCTTGATGCGCAGAATGTTCGCCGGCTTCACGAGGTAGCCGTCGATCCGCAGGTTGCTCGCCGCGAGGACGGTGTCCTTCAGCGCGTCCGCCGTCAGGAAAACCACGTGGGTCCCGGAGATGTCCTCCCCGGTCGGTTCGCGAACCATGCGCAGGAAGTCCATGCCCCCGACCGGCTCCATGTGGATGTCGCAGAAGACGACATGGGGCCTCGAGCCGAGCAGCAGCGAGAAGCCCTGCGCGCCGTCGGGCGCCTCGAGAACGTCCCGCACCCCGCACTGCTGGAGCAGGCGCTTGATCGTGTTGCGCGTGTAGGGCTCGTCCTCGACGACGAGCACGCGGAGCCTTCCGTAGGCGTAGGACATGTGCGGTCGGCCTCAATTCCCGATCGGCAGCGACTGGGCCGCCAGTTCAACCTCGCGGCGCGCGGGATGCAAGGCGCCCGCCCGACGCGCCGCCTCGCCCAGGTCGCCGCGGTCTATGAAGTCCTGCACCACGGCCGCGGCATCGCCCAGCCGCGCCGCGCCGACCGACCGCGCCGCGCCCTTGAGCGCATGCGCCTCGGCGCGCGCGCGCCTG
>Ga0194134_10001703_pt1 | contig 28253 bp, 52 predicted proteins | sample TA2KigOff0mmetaG_FD_148602 | JGI IMG/M metagenome (GOLD analysis project Ga0194134, IMG submission 148602) | Freshwater microbial communities from Lake Tanganyika, Tanzania - TA2015056 Kigoma Offshore 0m | ecosystem: Environmental > Aquatic > Freshwater > Lake | place: Tanzania: Lake Tanganyika... | reverse complement strand
CAATAATCAAAATACAATAAACAAAATAAAGTGAGATAATTATGGCTAAGAAGTTAAGTAGTTATGGTGGAACAATTAAAAAAGAAACATCAGTAAAAAAGAAAACATCAATCGGAGATGGCTTACATAGTAAATGTATGATGAATAAACATAAACGAAGAAGCTATAAGAAATATCGTGGGCAAGGTAGAATCTAAAAAGAAAGAGAAGAAGTGTTGTGGTAATTGCGGACATGCAACCCATAAGAAACCACTTAAAAAGAAAGTAATGGGTGGTGATAATAAACTTATTACAATAGAAATTTGCAAATCAACTTCTTAAAGAAAAGAGAGATATGGCAACAATAGTTAATAATTCAAAAAAATACGGAGAAGGACATCAATTAATTTTAAAAGATAAAGATAAATTGCCTAGTTCAATGGTTGCTAAATTTAGACAAATGGGTTATGAACCAGGAAAATCTATTTTTAAAATTACTTTAAAGAAAACACCTAACCCTAGCAAATTTTTTAAAGTAGCAGAAGGAAATAAAAGTATATTGTTGTTTGATAAAAACAATAAAAAAATTATTTTAGAAGGTTCTGAAAGTGGTATCAATGGTATTTTCAATCATTATTCAGCTAAAGGTTCAAAGTCTGCTACTACTAAATTAACAGAACTCAAAGAATTAATTTCAATACACGTATTTGAACAATTTTTAAAATTTGATAAAAAAATAGATTTTGAGTTTGTAGATAAACTATTACCTGCAAATTTAAGAGAATATAATAAAAAAGAATTTGTAGATGGTGCACATAAACAATTAAGTCTTTGGTTGTCTAAAGAAAAAGGAAGATTTAAAGGTAAATATCATTATGAGAGACAAATGGATAATTTAACTAGAGGCATGTATAATAAAGTCACAAAGTTGACAGGTTTAAGAAAAGATAACTGGAATCCTGGAGATATGTGGTTAATAAAAAATGGTTTTAAGATGGACAAATACGAAAAAAGTGATGATATAAATGAAATTAATAAAATGTTAATTGAAGATTATAACAAACAAAATCTTGTAGGAATATCATTAAAACAAATTAATCCAAACCAAAAAGGTCAAATTGATTACATTAATTTATCGAAAACAAAAAAGAAAGAGATTGATTTAGATTTTAACTTTTTTGAATGTGATTTCACAGTAGATACATTTAAAAATGCTATTATCTATTCAAAGAGTGGGTTTGGAGTTCGTATGGGGTTTAAAGCTTCAACAAATGATTATGGTGTTTATTTAGAGGGTCGTTTTAGAGGAGCAGGTTCGCAAGTTGGTGGTATGGATGCTAAAAAAATACCTGAAGAAATACTAAAACGTTATAATTATGTTTTAAGAAAAGGTGGGACTCCTGATTTAAAAAAAGAAGAACCTTTGGCTTTGGAAGAAATGAAAAAAATTTATGAAAGACACCCTGCAATAAAAATAGCTGAAGAAAAGTATGGCATACGTAATTACAAAGATCTTGTAAGTAAATATAAAATAGCTCCTAACTTTCAAAAAGGTCGTTTTTGTCGTATAGTTTCGTTTATGTACCCTTACCTAGAATTAGCTTTTGCAAAAGGTGGTGAAAAAGAATTTAAAGATTTAATGAATTGGAGTTTTCATCTTTCTAAAAAAGAAACTTCCTTTGGCGGATTTTATATATTCTTAGGTCCTTAAACAATATTAACAAGTAAGGAATAATTAAATTATATTTTTATTATGAATAAAGTTGTTATAACAGGTCACTGTGAAGGAATAGGAAAAGCTATACATAGCTATTTTTCTTCAAAAAACTATTCAATCATTGGTTATGATACACAAGTCAATTTAAATCTACACGAAGTCGAAGTATATTCAAAATTTTTAGAAGACTGTAAAGATGCATCAATTATTGTATTGAATGCTCACACAGGAGAACAGCACTTATGTTTAAGAGAAATTTATTTAAAATATCATACATTAAATAAACATATAATTGTTCTTGGTTCTATGGCGAGTAAATATTGGAAAACAAATTCAGAGGTCATGGCTGGTATGGAAAAGTATTGGCTAGAAAAGAAATGGCTAGATAAAGAAGTTAAGTTTATTCAAAAAAGTTCAAAAACAATTAGAGTCACTATAATACGTCCGACTTGGGTTAATACTAATTTATCTAAAATGTATGATGGTAATAAGTTGAGTACAGCAAATGTAGTTGATGCTCTTGACTTTATAATCAACAGTAAAACACATATTATAACTTTGGAATTAGAACCATGTACGAATTAAGAAATTCATCTGATGGTGAAATAGAAAAAACAATAGTAAAAACTTATGACTATTGGGTTGAAACCTCAGATGGTACAAAATATCTAGACATACAATCTGGTAATAGTGCTTATATGCTTGGTTATAATAATCAAGAAGTAATTAATGCTATTTCAGATAAGTTAAAAACAATTGCTTTTTTAAGAGGGAACACAGGTGAAACTGATAAGGATACATCAGAACTAGTCTCATTTATACTTTCTGAAAGTGGGATGAATGCTCTCTCTTGGGCTATTTCAGGTTCAAGTGCTGTTGAGTGTGCTATTAATATAAATGATACATACTGGAAGTTTATGGATCCAGTAAGAAACTTAATTGTGTCATTTACTCCATCATATCATGGTACAACATATTTTACAAGAGCATTAGCAAATCCACTTAATATAGAATTTCCGTCAGATCGTATTAGAGGTGTTAAAGCACCTGTTTGGAAAAATATAGATGAACGTGAATCAGTAGAAGAAGAATCATTAACATTATTAAAAAAACGATTAACAAAATTTAGCGATTCAAATAACATAGGTGCAATTATAATGGAAACAGTTCCATGGATGCATAATATACTTCCATATAGTCTTAATTGGTGGCTTCAAATAAGAAAACTATGCAATGAGTTTAAAATAAATTTTATTACTGATGATGTTGCTGTTTGTTTTGGTAAATCATTATCATATTTCGGATATACAACAGCAGGGTTTAATATACAACCAGATATAATTGCATGTGGTAAAGCAACAACTGCTGGATATGCACCTTTAGGATTTGCAGTTTGTAATGAACGTATTGGAACATATTTAAAATCTAAAGAATGGGAATGGGGTCATACGTGGCAACCTTATACTGCTGGAATTGCAGCAATGAAAAAGACAATTGAAATAATTAAGAGAGATTCACTTTTTACAAAGGGCGATAAGATAGCAATGCGTTTAAATGAATTAGGTAAAGATATGGTTGCTGCTGGATATTCAACTGGTTATAGAGCCTCTGGTTTATTCCTTGCAATTGATTTAAAAAGAAACTTTTCAAATAGTACAATTGGAAGATTATTAAGAAGTGGTATGATTTCAACTACACAACATCCACAAAGTATAAAGATAATCGCACCATTAATTGCTGATGATTTATATTTTAATGAATTAAGGGCTAGATTAAAGGACTTTTTAAGTAAACAATAACTTTACTTACAAACATTTATATGGTATAATTAGATTATGAGTACAATGATTATAGTAGCAAATCACGTAAACATATCACATACAAATCCAACTAAAATTGATATGTTAGATTTTGAATTAGAGAGTAAAAAAGGTAAATCTTTTGTTCCTCTTTTTACTACTATTCTTGAGACAGAAAAGAATAAAGGTGGAAGATATACACTTATAAACAAAAATTTTGGTCATAAAATTAATGGCATGATTCAGTCTTATAAACGTATTTCACCAAATGCAATTTATTTTGAAATGTTGACAAGATACATACCACCTGTTCCTTTCTATGATTATCTAGTTGAGAAGCTTCAATTTAGTATCGAAGCAACATATGGCACTGAAGGAGCATTATTTGATTCTTTACCAAATGAATATGGATATGTTGGCATGTACTCTAATGGTGATGATGAACAATGGGATTTAACACCAAATAATTTAGAAAATGAAAATATACCAAAACATTTACTTGATTTATACGATATATGATACTAATTGATTATTCACAAGTAGCAATTGCAAATATACTTTCTTTTAAACAAGATGTTCAAAAAGGAATGCCACTTGATACTACAATAAACATTATAAGACATGCAATTCTTTCTACAATTAAATTTTATAAAAAGAAGTTTGGAAAAGAATATGGTGAAATAGTTATTTGTGCTGATGGAAAAGATGTTTGGAGAAAAAATGATTTTCCATTATATAAAGCACATCGTAAAAAGAATAGAGAAGAGGACACAGTAGATTGGAAATTAATCTTTGAAACTATGGCTGAAGTGAGAAAAGATTTAATAGAGTTTTTTCCATATAAAGTTCTACACATTAATCATGCAGAAGCTGATGATGTTATTGCTACTCTTATTAAAGATAATTCACTCACAAAACATATTATTATTTCGTCAGATAAAGATTTTAAACAATTAAGAAAATATGGAAATGTAGAACAATATTCACCTTTATTAAGAAAGAAAGTAAATGAAGTATCTGTACGAGAAGCAGAACAATATGTAATTGAACATATAGTAAGAGGTGATTCTGGAGATGGTGTACCTAATGTACTCTCTCCTGATAATATATTCGATATTCCTGATTCAAGACAAAAACCTATTACAAAGAAAGTATTAAATCCATTCTTAGAAAAAGGTATCGATGCCTGTACGGATGATGAAATAAAGAAAAACTATTTAAGAAATCAAAAACTAGTAAATTTTGATTATATTCCAGATGATATACAAAAAAATATATTAGCTGAATATACAAATAATAAACCAAAAGGAGATAAGATGTCGGTTTACAACTATTTAATGGAAAAACGATGTAATCTTCTCCTACAAGAAATAGAGGAGTTTTAAAATAATGTCTTTGCGCATTTATGAAGTACTAGATATAATAAATAATGATATAACTGCTACTTTAAACTACAAAAGTGATACAGCTTTAAAGTTAATTCTTAAGAATAGCTTTGATACAGAAATGAAATGGGATTTACCAGAAACAGTGCCACCATATAAGGTTGCAGTTGAACCATCAGATATGGCTCCATCCAATTTAAGGTTGGAAGCGAGAGCGTTTTATCTCTTTAGGAGAAAAGATTTAAAACCAATTAAAAGAGAACAATTGTTTATACAAATGTTAGAACGTTTGGATCAAAAAGAACAAAAGATACTTCTTGCAATGAAGAATCAGTCAATAACAAACTTGTATCCAAATATTACCAAGGAGAGTGTTTCTACACTTTTAAATGCTTAATCTAGGCAACATAATCGAAAAGAGTACTAACCGATCATTCCCAGCAGAAATAAGAGTTTGGGATGATGAAGAGTTAGTGACAGTGCATCGCTCAACTGAGACAGCACAATTAATTATTACCAAATTTACAGTTTGGAATAATGGTTATTGGGAAAATGATAATTTCAAAATATCATATCCTAAATTAGATAGAACTAAAAAAATAGAAACATTAGTAAGAATAAGTAAAAAGGGTAAGCAACCGAAATAAGCTTTATTATGTCTCGTGATAAAATTATAGGCATTCGTCCTAAATTCACAACAATTTTCGATCAAATCCTTCATATTTCTTTAAATGGGTTTCAATTAAAAATATCAGCAGACAAAGTTGATGATTTATTTGAAGATCCAGATATACGTTATTGTGTAAATTCAGTATTGGTTATACTCGATAAAAATAGACAAGAATCTGTTAATTATAAATTTCCAGCATTCACTACACGTTTTAATAATACAGTCACCATTCTTAATCAAAAAGTTAATATTGATATTCAGATAGAAGATAATGGAAAACTTCCAGATCGTTGTATGCCTAATATGAGAGGTACAGCTTGGGATATACACGAAAATCCGAAAGCACCAGATTATACTCGTGAAATCAATTATTTGACAGGAACTATTGATATACCAGATAAAAAAGATTAAACTTTAAATTAAGATATTGATTTTAAACACTTTTTTCTTTTCTATAACTATATACTTTATACATAAAATATGTTAAAATAGGGGTATAAACAAATAAAAATAGGAGTTATATTATGGGACAAGTTAAAAACTGGTTAATTGAACTAGAAGACGATGCTGCAAATCTAGCAAGATTTGAATTCGTTGCCAAACATAGTGAAAAACTAGCAGAACAAGTTTGGGATAAAATGAATGTCAAAGATTCAAGATGGGACTATGCATGCTCTTCTAAAGAAGAGAGAGAACAAGCATTAGCTGAAGTTGCTTTAGAATTAGAAATAGCAGCAAGTCAGGGTAGGTAAACATGTCTATTGAATTACTTACTTGTATATTACTAGGTATCTTGGTGTTTCTTCTTTTCTGTTTGGTTCAAACATTAAGTAGAATTGAAAGACACTTCCAAGATTTTAAATATGATTTTAAAAGACTAAATGCTGACAAATATTATAGAGATTAGATTATGAGCGAACATATAAGATATGCTACATTCGGAATAGGTGATTATGCGTTTTCAAAACATAGAATTACTCTATTAAAAATAATTAATCAAGTTTGGAAAGATTATACAGATGGAGTTATTTCAGATGTTTATAATACTGAAGATGATGTGATTGAGGTAATGGCGAGACCCACAACTGTAAGTACAGAATTTGCATCAAGAATTAAATCTTTACCAAATGCTGATGAAATATTCAACGATCCAAATTACTATGATATGAAAGAAGATTTAGAAATGTTTGTTGATGAAAACAATCAACAAAGTTTTAATTAAAATGCCTAGAAAAGATATTATAGATTTTGAGATTGGTGATAATGAAGAAACTATGCAATATTTTACCGATCTAGCAAAAAAACATAAAAAAAAAGTATTGGCACAGGATGAATTAATGAAAGATGTACCTAGTATAGAAAAACTAGATATTACTCAAGTGCATGAAATTATTCATAAGGCAGATAAAAAAATAAATGATGAGAAACAATGAATAAAATAAAACAAATAGTACTTCCTAATTATTTTGACAGTATGACACATTACTACGCAGATGGATTTGCTCTTGCCAAAGATTCAGGTAAGATTTCATTTAAAATTTCATACATGGGTCAAATAATGAAGTTTATTGCTTCATTAAAATATAATAAAAAGAAAGATACTACATTTATTACAATAGATGAAAAGAAAAATGAAGATCCTTATCATAATACGATTATAATAAAGGGTAAACCACCAAAAACAGATCTTAAAGAATGGTTGGAAAAGAACAGATGGATAAATTGAATAAAGTACTCTTTAAAGAGTTTGGTAAAAATGCTTGGGGCGAGGAATTATACATCGTAGAATATAAAAATAATAAGAATGTGTTATCACAATCAGAAATAGAAAAATGGTGTAAAGAAGTAGATGACACTGAGAACTGGCATGGATCTTAATGGCTGAAATAATATCATTAGAACAATATAAAAAGAGAATAGATCAACAAGAAAAACTTATCGCAGAACAGTCTTTTAAGATAAATGATTTAAAAGATGTAATTGATCGTATGGAAGAAGATATGGAAAATTTAAAAAGAATCATACAGAGACAAAAACCAGATCCAATTGATTTATGAAAAACAAAAAAACAGTAGATGGTTATTACTATGACAAAACAGGATCTTATACTTTGTATAAGGATTCCAATGGTAATATGTCAAAAGTAAAACATGGAACAAGAAAGAAAAAATCTAAATAGTCCTTATGGATTCAGACCTCTTTCTCCTGATGAAATATCAGGTTGTTTAGAGAAAGTAAAGAAAGCTAAATTTCCTCCTAATATAGTGGATGAAATGTATGCTTGTTTCTATAATATGAGAGATTTATCTATGGTACACTCTTATAATACAATGGGGGATGAATTCTTTAAACTTTGTAAAAAAGCAAATATAGATTTAGAGTCTTTTAGAAAATCAGAAACTAAAAGAGAAATGACTGCTAATTATGATGCTACAATTATGAATCAAGTCTTTAAATTAATCGAAGAAAATGAAGCAGATTCTAAAAAGAGAGTAAAAGGTCTTAAAAAGAATGTACTCTTTAAAACAATTTCATCACTATTACCAGATATTGATAAGAGACATATACAAAGATCGATTAAGAAACATATTAAAGTTGGTGCTTTGGTATATGAAATACAATCTAAATCGTCAAAATTAATTCGTAAAGGAATGTATTATAACACATATGTTAGATCGTATAAGTAATTTCACATCGAAAGTAAAAACATTCAATTTTTTTGAATGGTCAACGAAGAACAATTTGTATTTTCGTGTATCATACTATATTTTTGTACACGTATTAGCACTTTGTGTTTTTAAATATGGTACTCTTGCTACATTCTTCACATTCATACTATTTTGGTGGTTTGGTGCGTTTGCGGTATCTGGTTATACTCATAGAGCATTATCTCATCGCAGTATAATTGTTAAAAATTCTAAATTTGAACATTTATGTAATTGGTTTGCAATCTATGCAGGCATAGGAACACCACTTGGTTGGGCAGCACTACATCGTATGCATCACACTTATCTAGACACAGATAAAGATCCGCATAGCCCATGGAGAATCGGATTTTGGAGATCTTATTTACATTTATGGGATTGGAAAAAAGAAGATGTAGAATTAAAAATGGCTGCAGGATTATTCAGAAACAAAATAGCAGTTTATTATCATAATAGAGCAATTCCTACTCTTTTTATTTTTTGGATTGCACTCTATGTAATAGCTGAATTTATGAAAGTAAATCTTGGAATATTGGGAGGATTAGAGGTTTGTATTGGTGCAGCATTGGCTGTAGTTGCAGGTTTACACGGAATGGGTGTGACGAATGCTGTAAGTCATTTTGATAAGGAGCCAAAAAAAATTGTATCATTAGATCCAGTTGCTGGTGCTTTTGTAAATTGGGGTGAAGGGAATCACGAATTTCATCATAAAAAACCAATGGAATATTCTTTTGGTGAAGGGATATCAGATCCTGTAGCAAGAACTGCAGAGTTTTTTGAAAAATATGGTTTAGTAGAAATCAAACGAGCGAGTTAAACATATACCCAAAATATTTTTTATTCGCTCGTAGATCAACTGGATAGATCGTCTGACTACGAATCAGGAGGTTGGGGGTTCAAATCCCTCCGAGCGAGCCAACTAAATAATACTATGAACTTTATTGTAAATTTACCACATATACAATGCTGGATTAAAAAAGAATTTCTCTATGATTTTAAAAAAGGTTTTGGAGAATATGTTCCATGCACTTGGGTGACTCTTAAATCTATTCCACGTAGAGCATTCTATATTGAGAGTTATTTACCAGAATATGGAGCACTTTATGACAAACTTCCTATAAGTGCCTATGTGTGGAAAACTGATATTGATTTAAATAAACAACTTCCTTTAGATTTTTTACAACTATGGGATGGTTTTAGTTATCATATAACAGTAATTGAAAAACAATATTTACAGCATGCTCGTGTTGAAGTTATATTAAGAGATGGCACACGTATGGGTGGTGAATATCTATTTACAGTAGATAGTGCTCACGCAGATCCAAATATTCCAAATGTCACCGAATCAGAAGTTCCTACAGAACACAAATCACACAATATTGGTAAGTTAGATAATGGGCAATTCTTCGCTCAACCTAATAATCGTATGCTTTTCTTTGAATCGAGTGCAAATAAAGCCAAAGGTTTATCTGTACCAGATTTTAAAGTAAGTTCTCGTTATTATCACTGCGAACAAAATCCAAAATGGGTATTCGGAGATTCAGATGAATACTTTTATCCATCTTATGAAGTAAATAAAAAGCCAGAAAAAAATGAGTAATTATATCTATCATAAAGCATTAGATCATCAAATGTGTCCTCTTCCTCTTAGTGCTGAGGGAATGAAGTGGATGGAAGAACAAACATTCGCAAAACAAACTAAATTATGGGTTCCAATTAAATATCACAATCATTCATTTTTAAAATGGACTAAAATGATAGGATTAAGTATTACAGATATAGAATTATTTTATAATCCACCAAATCATTCAATGCCAGTACATATTGATGGAAATAATCTACACGATGAATTTAAATTAAACTATGCATTCAACCCACAAGGAAATAGTTTAATGAATTGGTTTCGTCCATTGATGGGAACTGTTCCAAAAACTGAAGGAGTTAAGTATGGCAACCAATCTGAAAGAGATATTAATACAGCAGATTTATATTGGTATCCAGATGAAGTTGAATTAATCGAAAGCCACGATATTAAAGTTTCAATTGTTCAAGTTGGACAGCCACACAATGTCACAACTACTCACTCTTTTCGTAGATGTTTATCTTGTGTTTTTGATAAAATAATAGTTCCAGGATATACTACAAATGACCAAATTATGTTAAACGAAGATTTAGGAAAGATTGCAAGCGATAGAGATAAAGCAGTTGAGAATGGAGTATTACAAGATGTTGTTTCAATGTGGGAAGCTGTAGAAATATTTAAAAGATTTATCAAATGAGTAAGAATACAATTATAGAAACAACTGAAGATGAAGTACATTGTGATGGTTATGATCCAGATTTAGAAGACGATACTCATCCAAGAGTATTTTATACATTAAAAAAATACGATGATGGTGAAACAAAAGCTGTTTGTTTTTATTGTGGTACAATTTTTAAAAAGAAATGATTAATATTCTTTTATACATATTAGCATTCATATGTGCGTTCTATATTTTAGGACAGAGTAAAAATAAAATTTTAAGATTTATAGTACTATTACTAATAACTTTTATGGCAATTAAATTGTTATGAGTCCAAATTTAAAAACATTTAGATTTATGGTAGTAATTAATAATACACTTCCAGGAATTTTAATAGAACAAAAAGGATTGAATGCATATCAAGCCCAGAAAGCAGTTGAGGCAATGTATGGTCCAAAAGCAAAGGTTTCATTTTATGGAAATGTCAACTAAAAATATTTATTGTGCAAATTTAAAATTACCAGTAAATGATGTAATGAAAACACAAGATTGGCAAAGGATAATGCCATCAAAAGGACATTATCCAATAGCAGAATCTATGGTGAGAGAAGATTTACTAGATTTCTTTGAAGGATTTGGAATGTATCTTAAGAATGCTGATGTTTTTATTTCTCCTCCTAAATTTTTACTTCAAATCCATATTGATGGAACTGATTTAGGAACAAATAGTTGTGCTATCAATTGGCAATACTGTACTGAAATTGGTTCGTACATGCAGTGGTGGAAACCCAAACCAGAATTTATGAATAAAGAAATTATAGCACCAGAAAGTGCTGGCGAAAATAGTTATAAAATTGATACAACACCTTATGCATATGCTTGGACACCAGAAGAATGTGAATTATTACATACTTCTAATATTGGATTTCCTTCGTTAGTTAATATTGGTGTACCACACTCTATGAAAAACGATACGAATGTGACAAGATATGCTATTAGTCTTACATGGAAAAAATATAATGGTTCAACAATAGAATGGGATTATGTCTATAACAAATTACAATCATACATTGTGGCGTAAATTAAATTTACCCATATTACCTATAACATTAGATTATACATTTCCGAATGAAGGAGATCAGCGATTGGCTGCAAAGTACGAAGATCATTATGGACAAGATCATTTAATTAGTCGTGAATTAAAAGAATGGGCAAATAAATTAGATCTTGGTATATTAAGAATTGAAAGATTTAGCAGTAAACCAAATTATCGTATGTATATTCATACTGATAATGATGATTGGATTGATGATTTAATTAAAATTATTTGGTGCTGGTGTCCTACAAACGATCATTCAATGATATGGTGGGATGTTAAAGATCCTACATTTTATGAAGTTGAAACATTCAATGATAGTGGTCCAACAATGAGATTTCCAGATTTTAATATTGATAAAGAAATTACTCGCACTACCATAGAGAGTAATTATCCAATATTAGCAAATACTGGGCGACCCCATAATATACAAAATGGTTCAAGTTATAGACATGTAATTTGTGCTTGGTTTTATGATTTAAAATCAAATGAAATGATTAAAGTTGATAATCAATATTATCATAAACCTTTACAATGGGATCTAGCAGTACAAAGAATGAAAGAATACATTATATAAATATGCTTATTAAACCTTGTTATGTAGTTGGTTATGGAATGATTGATAGTCTTGGGAATAATCCAGTAGATTGTTATTCTAAGATGTTAGATAATATAGATTATTCTTCTGATTTGTTGGAACTTAAGAACGAGAACGCAAAAGTATATCGTGGTGCTGTTTTTGATCCAAGTCTTTGTAAAATACCAGAGACTTATGATCCTAAAATGGTTCGTTCAATGACTAAAGCACAATTAATGATGCTTCATTCAGTCAGCGAAGCATTGAAAATGTCAAAACTGCCACACCATTATGATGTTGCTACTATTTTATCTTCAGTTTCAAATGATACAGAATTTTTAGATGAATTGTATTTACCTACAAAGAATCATAAAAGGGTAAATCCAAGAAAATCTGCTAATCGTATTCCAGATATGGGAGTAGCACATATTACTTCTAATTATAAGTTTATGGGATTAAGTTGTGCGACTTTCGCAAGTTGTTCTACTGGACTTGTCACAATTGATTATGGAATGCGATTAGTAGATGAATATGAATATGTAATTGTTGGAGGAGCAGATGCAGGTTGTTTTCCAATGGCAATTAAATATTTTAATACACTAGGTGCTGTTGGGAATTACAGCAAACCATTTGATGACACTCGTGAAGGATTTCTAATGGGTGATGGCTGTGGTGTACTTATATTACAGTCAGAAGAAATGGTTAAAAAATATGGTTCAAAGGTATTCGCCAAACTATATCCATGTGGTATGGCAAGCGATGCTTTAGATATGACTAGCCCAGCCAATGATGGTCGTGGTGCTCGTATCAGTATGTCTAAAGCGATTAAAGGAATCGGAGAAATAGATTATGTGTGTGCTCACGCAACATCTACACCAACTGGTGATCCGATTGAATATGATACTGTTGTCAGCTTTTTAGGAGAAAAATCTATTTGGGCTCCGAAGTCTAAAATAGGACATACCCTTGCAGCTGCAGGAGTGTTAGAATGTATATACTCTATTATTTCAATGCAAACAGGAATAATTCCGCATATACAAAATTTAAAAAACGCATCTTGCGATACTAAAAATATTTTAGTTCGTGAGAATTTAAATACTAACAAGAAAGTACTGCGTACATTAAATAACTCATTCGGATTTGGGGGAAAATGTATGTCGCAGGTAATAGAGGTAATAAAATGAAAACAATAATACTTTTAATAATTGGTATCATAATTGGTTGGTCTTACAAACCACTATTTGCTGATAAAGTCGTAAACAAATCTAAAGAAATTTTGAAGGGTGCTGTTGATAAAATGAAATCACTTTTTAAGAAAAAAGGAGATGTTAAGTAGAGATGGCACAAGTACAAGTGGCACAAAAAACGGAATTAACAAATTCCAAGGAGATTCCCCAACCTAGCTGGGGGTATCATTTAATTATAGATGCAAAAGGTTGTACTAAAAATTTTGACAAACCAGAAGTTTTGAGAGAATTTTTAAATGATCTTTTAGTTCGCATTGATATGAACGCATGGGGTGAGCCATGGATTACTCACTTCGCTGAAAAGCCAGAGATAGCTGGATGGACAGTAATACAAGCATTGACTACAAGTTCATTAACAATACACTTTCTAGATAATAGTGGTGATTGTTATTTTGATTTGTTCTCGTGCAAAACTTTTGATATTGAAATGGTGAAGATTATGATAAAAGAATATTTCGATCCTATTTCAATGAAGGATCAATTTCTTGTCAGACAAGCATAACATAACACCAAAAGAAGCATTACAAGAGTGGTTGGCGAGACTTAAAATACCTCGCCAAGCACTTGATGGTCATTCCATATGTCCTTTCAGTAAAAGTGTTATTGTTAAACTAGAAGATTTAAATATAGATGAATCTTTTCGTCCTCCAGGATTGTGGGAAATTAAAAAAATTAAAGTATATAATATTACCAATCCTAATTTAACACCAAAAGAGTTAGATGATTGGTGTGACTATTTTACAAATAGATATCAAAATTATATGTTTTTAGGAGACCACAAAGATAAAGATACATACATTAATGGTGTTAAAACAAATAATGGATATTTTAACTTTATGTTAGTTCAAAGTTTACCTGAATTAAATGAAGCACGTAGGCACTTATTAAAAGCAACAAATTATTATGATTTTTGGGATAAAGAGTATTTAAAAGATACTTGGAATAATAGTTTTAAATTTGATTTTGAAAAATATAAAGAAGAAGAATAATGTATGAGTGTTTGGACAGATTACGATCCTTTAAAAGAAATTATAGTTGGTGTTATACCAAAACCTGAATATTTTTCTAATTTTTTAAAGCCAGAAGTATTAGAAGTTCTTACTCCAATTATAAAAGAAACAGAAGAAGACTTAGATAGGTTTGTAAGCATATGTACTTCGTTGGGAGTAAAAGTATATAGACCGAAAGTAATGGATTTTCGCGAGCCACTTAGACTTCCTGGATTTAAAATTAAAAATCCAATAGCACCTCTTGTTCCAAGAGACAGTTATCTTGTATATGGGAATACAATTTACTCTTCTTATACAAGTATGGCTGATAGATGGTTAGAGTCACTATCATTCTACGATATTTTTATGGACAAATATAAAGAAGGATATAATTGGATATCTACACCAGTGCCACAACTAAAAGATTTTCGTCCTGATACTCAATGGTACACTCATGGTGGTGATCGTTATGGGATTGAATTAGTAGATAAAATATTATGGCATTGTGCTACAATGTATAAGTGTGGTGATGCGATAATAATTAATTCTTCAGGTCCAGGAACTAAATTAGGTTATGAGTGGATGCAAAGAAATATCCCAAATGCTAGATTTATAAGGAATGTAAATAAACCACATCGTGGCTGGGGTCATATCGATCAATTCTTTTTTCAAACAGATGATAATACTGTTTTCTGTACTAATAAAAATTATGTGCCTGAAGTATTTTTAAATGATTCTAAATTTAAAGTTCATGAGTTTGGACATTTAATCAAGGATGTAGATATGAAACAATATGAACATCGTCTTGCGCAAACTGATGGTAAATATAGTTTAGAATGGATAGATGAATGGATAGATGAGTGGCGTGGATTCGCACAAGAGGTTGCTTTTGATAGCAATGTAGTTGTTGTAGATTCAAAAAATATTATAACTACAAATGCTCAACCAGAGTTAGATAAATACTTTAATGAGTTTGGAATTAAACTTCATCCAGTTGGTTTAAGACAAGGTGGGTTTTGGGATGGCGGTGTTCATTGTTTATCATTAGATATTAAAAGAGATGGCGAAAAAAGAAAAATCATCTAGATATTATGTGACAATTACAATGAAAAACTTTGTCGATGTAAAAACTATTTGGGAGGGTACTGTAAGACAAATAGAGAATAAATGCTGGAAAGAATATAATAAAGGAGCACTCGCAGTAGAATTAGAATTGATTACATTTTTAAATTTTCAATACTACATAGAATAAACTATCATGACAATTGAACGAAGAGCAAAATATAACTGGATTAATCCAGAAACTTATATAGATATACAAAAATTAAAAACTGCTATACCATTAATGCAGGAAGATCTTAGAGAATGGATGCTCTCTCATCCAATCGAAACAAATACTGAATGTGCTTATGCTACACCAGAAGAAGTAGAGGAAAAAGTAATTTCTGTTGGAGAAAAAGTAGATCATTCAAAGAATCGTGGTGTTATCTATAAAGAATTATTAACAGATACAGAAGAACAACAACATTATCAAGATTGGCGAAGTATAGATTTTTTCTATGAGCGAAGATGGAATAAAGAAGTTTTTAAAAGATCTTGGGAAGTAGTATCTTCTTGTACTGGTATTAAACAAATCTTTATTAATTTTATTAAACCAATGGGAATTATTACCCCACATACAGATGTTTCAACTTGGGAAAAGATTGAAGAAGATTGGGGATTAGAACCATATTCATTAGAAGGATTTAGTATTATTGCAAATCTGTTTAGTGGTATGAAAGATAGAAAAACAAAATCTGTAGGAATGAAAGTAAATGGGATTTCGAAGTTCCCACTCGCTGGTGAATTAGTTTGTTTTGATGGAAGATTCGGTGAACATCAAATGTGGAACAATACATCAGAATGGAGAATTACAGCTGTTATTGATATTGAAAGAAGTAAATTTTTTAATTATGAATCAGGAGCCGATAAAGAAGAATACAAACGAGAATTAGACAAACCATTAAATAAAATTATAATAGAAGAAAATATTTATTTAGAAATGGAAGATTTAAAACGTTCAGATGTTGATGATTATTTACAATGTAAATCAATTGAGGAAAAGGTAGATCTTGTTCGATATAAAATAAAATACTTACAAGATTATGATGGTGAAAGATGGTATGCTGATAGATTAGAAGATGATGAAGTAGATACTTTTATTATTTCTCATTTAAATACAATTGATAAGTATTATGAAAGATTAAAAAAATATTACGAGAGTCTTTAATGTGGATTAAACCAAACTCATATATAAGTTATTCATATTTGCTGGAAAATTATCATCTTTTAAAAGAAGATATGACACAATGGCTACTTACACATACTCCTGAACGAGATTCAGTTGCTGTGTATAATGACGAATTTCAGGTAAATCCTTTTATGTCAACTACAACTAATTTTGTAGAAACTTGGACAACTCAAGAAGAATATGAACATCGTCATGATTGGAAGTCAATACCTGTATTTTTCGAAAAGAAATGGTACAAAGAAACATTCCCTCGATTTTGGGAAGCAGGCTCTAAACTTCCTGGATTGCGACAATGTATGATTAACTTTATTTCTCCACGAGGTAAAATTACATTACACACTGATGTTGATAACTGGGCTAAAATGTCAGAAGATTGGGGATTTAAATGTGAGGGATATTCATTAATCGCTACAGTTCAGAGTGGCATGACTGATCGAAAAGATAAAACAGTAGGAACATCTTTAAAAGATATTGAAGAAGGAATTGATATTTGGAAATTTCCATTGGTAGATGAATTTGTTTGCTTTGATGGTTTAAATGTAAATCATTCAATTATTAATAATACAGATACTTGGCGTATATCAGCAGTGTTTGATATTGATAAGACTTCTTTTCGTGATGAATATATTAAAACAGAAGCACAAGTATGTGTATAAAAATATGCAAGTAGATTATCCTTTTAATTTAAAATTAAAAGAAACATTTGACCCAATTATAAATTTAAATTCTATATACACATATCCTGCAGGCAGGCATGTTTTAGAAAAGGTTTATGAAGCAGGAAACTCTAAAATATCTTCAGATAAATTAAAAAAATTAGAAACTGATAATTGGGAAGTAAAACTAATTGAATTATATGTTATACCACCTGAAACTAAATGGTTTAATATAAATTCAACTCATTGTGGATATACTAGTGTTGATCCACACATATTAAGACATTATTCACCAAATATATCAATAGAAGGAACTGCTAAATTATTTTTTATATATGGTGGCGATTCAAATAGCAAAATGGAATGGTTTAAACTAAAACCTTTAGCATTAGAAACTTTATTTAACAGTGATGGTCACCCAATCACAAAGCGTAGTTATGCGTTTTGTGCTGCTCTTTATAGAGAAAGTGATTGTGAATTGATTTTTGAATCAAAATTAGAAAATTTAATGTTTATTAATGTATCATTACCTCATAGAATAAACAATTTTAATTCTTCCAAAAAAATGTATGTAATAACTTGTTTATTTGAAGATAAAGAATATGAAATTAAAAATAATGTTAATGAAAAATGGATACATTATACCAGAGGAATAACGATTAAACAAGCTTCTCAAATATATAAACAAATATTGAGTGAATAAAACAACATGTGGATAGATATAAAAAGATATAAAGATTATAAAAGATTAGAAGATTGTCAACCGCTTTTAATTGAAGATTTAAAAAATTGGTTAAAGAATAATAAAATAGAAGATGCAAAACTTGTATTTGCTGGTGCGAATCCGAGTACAATACAAAAACATAATTGGAATGTATCACAAGCTTGGGTGACTCCAAAGGGTGTATCATTCATTGATCCTGAAGAATCAGTAGATGAAACAGAAGATACTCCAAACCCAGCATTCAATCCAGAAACATATAAGCATGCAGATAATTGGAGATTTGTTCCAGGATATGTTGAGGGAAAATGGAATATGGAATTTTTAAATGTAAAGACACAAAAAGCATTAAGTGAATTACAAGGATTGCTTCAATTGAATATAAATTTTTTAACTCCTTTTGGAAAAATAACATCACACACAGATGTAGGTAGTTGGAATAAAATGGCTACATATTATGGTGAACCAAATTTAGATGGTTATTTAATTGTGTCAACATTGCATTCTGGTATGACAGATCCTAAAACTAAATCAGTTGGTATGCGTGTTGGAATAGGAGATTCATATATGAATTGGCAGCCAGATGATTATATTGAACGTCGATATCCATTAATTGGTGAATTAGTTTGTTTTGATGGAAGAAGAGGGATTCATGATATGTGGAATAATACATCAGAATATAGAATTACTGCTGTGTTTGATATAAGGAAAGAAGCATTTATATGAGAAGAATAAAAAATAGAAGTTTAACTCTTGCGGATCAGCAGTATTTACGAGATCAAAGTTTATTAGTTGAGATACGTGCAGCATCAGCGAAGATTGATAACTTAGAAGTTCGCATTAATGAGTTGAATGAGAAATTAAGTAAACATATATCCTTAATCGAACAAGTATATACGACACTTCAATCACCAATAGAAAAGGTTAAAAAGTTTTTTAGATAAAATGATTATAAAAACTAAAAATTTTAAACATATTGATTTATTAAATCAATTATCAACTTACATTCGTGAAGATTATAACCAATGGTTATTAAAAAACAAATTTGAAGACAGAGTACAAGTACAAAAATTTGAGAATCCTACAGTTTATCCTGAATATTCTAATGTGACAGGAGATATGGATGATTATCACAGACCTGAAAACATACCAGATAAAGAAGAGGGTAAGTCTTCTGAATATTGGTTCTGTGATCCAATATTAACAGATTGTGGTAAAACTAAATGTAAATATTATGAAGATTGGAAACGTTCAGCAGACTTTGCATTAACTATTCCTGGATTAGTTCAATATATTGTTAATTTTATTAAGCCGATGTCAAGACTTCCATCACATGATGATAGTGGTGGGTGGAAAAGACAAGAAAAAGATTTAGGAATAAAACTAAATGGATTTACAAACGTATTTGGTTTACAAGTCAATGGGAATAGTTCTTATTTTAAATTTGAAAAAGGAAATAGAGTCGTTCCATTACATAACGATGAGTGGATAACATTTGAAGGCAAAACACACGGACATTGCGTAGTAAATAATAGTAGTATATGGCGTGTCACTGCTGTTGTAGATTTTACAGCAGACCAATATAATCTCTCTAATGAAGAAACTAAATACTTAACCCATAGATGGGATAACTATAATTACTAATATGTGGATAGATCCTAAACATTACAAACATATAGAAACTTTAAAACAAAGCTTATTACCTGCTTTGGAAACAGATTATCAATATTTTAAAAGAAAACATGATATCGAAAGAGTAGGAGTAAATGTATTTCGATTTGAATATCCAAACGCAGAACACGAACATGCTGATGATTGGTATGCTATGGCATTATTTCAAGGAGGGCAACCTGTACCACCCACTAAAAATGTATTTCACCATGCAACAGCTTGTTTAAAAGAAATTCCAGGAATCTTTCAATCAATTGTAAACTTCATACGTCCAAATGGTGGTCTTCCACTTCATCATGATTTTGGAAGTTGGCAAAGAATAGAAGAATCATTAGGACATAAAGTAAAAGGTTATACAATTGCAATTGGTATTGATATGCCATCAAACGATCCAAATATTTGTGGTATGGAATTTGAAAAAGATAATTATCCAAGAACTTATGGAAATAAAGAAATAGTTGCATTTAATGGAAGAGATTATATGCATAAAGTATGGAATAAAACAAATAATTGGCGTGTTTCTTGTGTGATTGATACAGATATAAACCAGTGGGATTCCTTTACTTCCAACTAATTTTATGGTATAATTATATCAACTAACTAACTAAATTTATGTGGCTTGGTGATCCTATACAATACAAGCATTATGCTAGACTTCAGTCATTCATGGAGGTACTCATCTCCGACTATAAAAACTGGCGTGCAAACAATTCCTTTGAAACAGCTGTAAACGCAGATGAACGTTATTCAATGCCTGTTGAAAACAAAGGTGGCTTTAAAGCAATACCACTTATCGATGCTCGTAAAATCAATACTCATATTCCCGATTTAAATTACTGGAAGAAAACAACAGATTATTTCTATGAAATTCCAGGAGCAATCGATTTATGTATTAATATGATTCGTCCAGGAAAGATGCTACCAATACATCATGATGGTTATGTTTGGGATTGGATAAGAGAGAGTATGGGAGATCCTACACTTGAAGGATTCACTGTAAGCTTTGGTATAGATATTCCTGATCCTGAGAATCAATCATTACTTTTTGATGAAGAAAAGAAAGTTTGGAAGACAGGAGAATTTAGAGCATTCAATGGTTATAATATACAACATAGTTTAAGAAATAAAGCAAAGAATCCAGAACACTGGAGGGTCACAGCTGTAATGGAAATTGATAAAAGATATTTTAACATTGATAACAACGATAAATTATTTTCATTTGAATATGGAAGAAGATAAAATACTACAAGAATGCTTTGATAAGCTTTATAAATCTATATTTGATCTTATGGAAAAAGATAAGATTGATCCTCAAATAGTTGCTGCTACACTTGCATCTCACGCACTACGATTATATAAACAGATACTTACAGAGGAAGACTTTTTGAAAATGATGGAAACAATACACAATTCTGGTAAATTACTACTAGACGATCCTACTAATAAAACAATCAATTAATATGAACATAATACCAAAAGAAAAGATGTCGTTAGATACTAAAGTAATATATTGGGTCATAATATTATTTTGTTTATTTCTATGTGTTATAGGTTATAAAGGATATACATATAAACAAGAAGATGTTGTAGGACGTAAGACAGGCAGTGCTTACGTGGGTCAAGGATGGGACGAAAAGTGGTTTATACCCAAACATATGAAAAATGACGAAGAGCGAGTAAGAGAAATAAAAGGATTTTAAAAGATGGCAAGGAGGTATAAATAGTTATAATTCAAGCTAATAGGAGGATATATGAAATCACTTATTATATCTCTTAATGTGTTTGAAGTGTTGATTCTATACCTATCGATAGTTTTACTTGTATTCTTTATGGTTAAACTAATTAAAAATGATATGAATGGAAATACTAAAAAATAAATTATGAATATATTTTTTTTGGATAAAGATCCCAAAATATGTGCGACAATGCACTGCGATAAACATGTAGTTAAGATGATAATTGAGTATGCGCAGTTATTGTCAACTGCGCATCGAGTTCTTGATGGTGTCAAAACTGTCACTCAAACAGCCAACAAACGCAAATATACTCGTTATGTTCTTTCGAATAATCTAGAAAATAGACTTTATAAATCAACAATGATTAATCATCCATCAGCACAATGGGCTAGAAAAGGAAGATATAATTACATTTATCTTTATGATCTTTGGAAATATCTTTGTGATGAATATACACATCGTTATGGTAAAGTGCATATAACTTATACCAAATTGAAAGATGTTTTATCATTAGTTCCAACAAATATACCTGCAGTCCCTTTCTTTGATCCACCACCAGCAATGAGTCACTTCCCTATTTGTATTGTACCAAATAATAGTTTATATTCATATTATAATTATTATATTGTTGCAAAGAGTTATTTTGCTAAATGGACTAATCGAAATACACCTGAATGGTATGCAAAAGGAATAGCGGAGAATAAATTATATGCCGAATTATAATTTTGAAAATAAAAAGACAGGAGAACAATACACTGAAACCATGAAGATGGACGAACTAGAACCTTATTTAAAAAAGAATAAACACGTAATGCAAATATTTACTCAAATGCCAGCATTTGCATCATCATGGAATATATCAGCTTCATCTGGTAAAATAACAGATCGTAAAAAAGGATTCAATGAAGTACTTAAAAAGATACACAAACGTAATCCAGGATCCAAATTAGATAAAACAACAGAACAAGTATGATGGAAGAATTAGTAGATAATACTTCAAGCTTTGAAATAGACTTTAGTAAAGAAAGATTAGCTGATGCTTTATATTTAACTGGTGATTGGAATAAGGATAATTGTGAAGCATGGCATACTTCTTTAAGTGCTTTCTTACCAATTTATGGAATTAAAACAGGATTGCGTGTTGCAGCATTTTTAGCACAAACATCTCATGAATCAGGCAAATATAAATTTATAGAGGAAAATTTAAATTATTCTGATAAAGGATTATTAAAAGTATTTCCAAAATATTTTAATGAGAGTAATGTATTAGAATATGCAAGAAAGCCAGAAGCGATTGCTAATCGAGTTTATGCTAATCGTATGGGAAATGGTGATGAAGCATCAGGCGATGGATATCGTTATCGTGGAAGAGGATTAATTCAACTAACAGGAAAGAGTAATTACTCAGCATTTGCTGAAAAATTAAATATGGATTTAGAATATGTACCTACTTATCTTTCAACTTATGATGGTGCTGTTGAATCAGCATGTTGGTTTTGGCACAAAACAAATTTAAATCCACTCGCTGATATCGGTGATATATTAACTATGACTAAAAAAATAAATGGAGGTACACATGGACTCTCTGAAAGACAATCAGAATTCTCAAGAATCCTTAATATCTATTCTGCCTGATAAAAGATTCACGCACATATCTTTTCAATTTCCAAAATTACAAAAGGTAGATGTAAATGGTACAAGACATTATTTAACACCAGAGGGTAAGAAATATCCATCAGTCACATCAGTCACAAGCATTCATAATGAAAAGAATATTATTGAATGGCGTGCACGTGTAGGATCTCAAGAAGCAAATCGTATATCAAGATACTCATCAGGAAGAGGTACGAAAATACATAAATGGGTTGAATCAATACTTTTAAATGATGGATTTACTTATGACCCTGAGAATATAGCAGACAGTGCTTTCGCACAAGACTTTCGAAACTTTGTTCCTTTACTGAATAAAATTGATAACATATTTGCTTTAGAAACACCAGTATTCTCTCATGAACTAGAAACAGCAGGAACAGTTGATTGTATAGCACAATATGAAAACAAAATGTCAGTAATAGATTTTAAAACTGCAACAAGACCTAAAAAGAAAGAACATATTTTTAATTACTTTATGCAATTAGCAGCATACGCACATTGTTATAAAGAACGAACAGGACAAGAAATAGTAAAAGGTGTATTACTATTTTTAGTTGATGGTGGTGAGACTCAAGTGTTTATAGATAAACCACAAAATTATCTTGAAATGTTTAGACATTATAGAAGAGAATGGCAAAAAAGAAATTCATAAAACCAGATCTATTTAAATCACCATTCCTTACAGGGAGTGATATGAAACATGTATATAGAACTAAAAGAAAACAGCCCAGTCGAAAAGCTTAAAAAAGTTATTCGAACTGATGGATATTGGGTACATTATTCAGATAAAATTAATTTAGAAATACAATCTGGTAATTGTTCTTATACATTAGGATATAATCATAAAGAATTAAAGAGTTTATTACCCACCAATGAAATAGATTTTCTTCGTGGCAACACTGGTGAATCAGCAGAGCCTGTTGATAGATTAAGTGAAACACTTGTAAAAGAATCAGGAATGAAAGGGATTGCTTATGCTGTTTCTGGAACTGATGGTAATGAGTGTGCTTTTTATATAAACGATTTATATTGGAAGAATAAGGGTGCACCTGAGAAGAATATGTTAATCTCAATTACACCTTGTTATCATGGAACGAGCATAATGTGTCGTTCAGCGAATAATGATGTAGCAGATAAATCAAAGAATAGATTTATTCCAATTCGTGGAAGAGTTTGGTATAACGAAGAGGATAGAATTTCAAATGAAACAAGAGTCTTGGAATTGATTATTGAGACTTGTAAAAGAAGACAAGATATCGGTGCAATATTTATTGAAAGTTATCCTTGGAATAAGATTATTGGTCCATACACTCATGGTTTTTATTCTTTATTAAGAGCAACAGCTACACTTTATGGTCTTAATTTAATCGTAGATGATGTTGCAGGTTATGGTGGTAAGATAGGAACATTATTTACACATACTTACTATAATGTAAAACCAGATATAGTAGTCATAGGTAAAGCATTAACAAATGGTTTAATACCATTATCAGCTTGTTTAGTTAATGAAAAAATTTGTAAAGAAATCGAAACAACATTTAATTGGGGTCATACATGGCAACCGAATATGTATGCTGTAAGAATAGCTAATCGTTGTATAGAGTTAATCAAGGAACGTATGTCCCATTCAAGTGTAATTGAAAAGAATTTAAACGAAATAAGCACTCGTTTAAAGAGTAAAGGTTTAGTTAGTGAAGCTATCGGTAATGGAGTTTGGAAGTCGTTTGTTCCATCTCCGTCGCCGATTCCTATTTCACTAGCTGAAATTGATAAAGCAGGAATGTCTGCTACAACTAACGAGAATACGATTAAGACAATCATTCCATTAATTGCGGATGATCTATATTTTGAGGAATTAGAGAAACGATTAGAGATTTGTTTTAAGAGTATTCAAAACCAAAGACAACAAGGAATATTATTATGAGCCCAAAGAAACTTGCAAACATACAGGTGATACCAGAAGTGGAAAGACTAGTCATTACAGAAACAAGTAATGGAACTATAATTAAGATTCATCAGAAAGATGATGAAACTACAATTCAATTACCAAACTTTAAACAATCAGCCCAGACTGTTAGCATTGACGGAGGAAATTATGATGAACTTGGATTCTAATACTAAATTTGAAAACATGGATAGAATCCCAGACTGGTATCTTAATTACTACGAGGGAGTACCAAAGTTTGCTGAATACTTTAAACGAGAATTACAAAAATATCAAACATACGACGATCAGAATCTATTAAACAGTGTTGCATTAGCGACTGCTGTATATCTCGGTCAAAAAGATTTAATACATGATATCTCTCAAACAATGTTTGACCGACAGTTTATGTTTACACGAGATCAAGCAATGGGTGCAATCATTGAAAGTATGAACGAAACAGTCCTTACACCGAACTTACCATTAGGAGAAGAACCAACTACTATCGATGAAAGAAACGAGATGGCAATTCGTTTAACTATCGAAATCCTTCGAAATAATGACTTCTCTTCTAATTCGAAACTAGAGCCAACTGTACGAGCAATCATTGGAATCGTAGAGGTAATTGCAAGAATTATGTAATTCGTACTCCTTTTGTTCTCTAAAACCCTTATAAAACCAATACTACTCTCGGTTTAATTATCTTGCCTTTTGGGCTCAAATATGGTATAATAGAGAGTAAAAAATGAATAAATAGATATATTCTAACGAATCTCTTTTCAAACGAAGAGATTGTTGGGTGAACTATATTGATGAAAAATATTAATGAAGCCATATAATCGAGACTTTCGAAACAGAAGAAACTTCGGGCAAACCCCACATAATCGAAATTCATCGAATCGCAATGAATACATTCGTCCTCGTGAAACAGGAAGAGAGGTACTCGTTGAGAACGATAATATCGAAAAAGCCATTCGAAGACTTAAAAAGAAAGTAGATCGCGAGGGGATCTTACGTGAGATACGTGATAGATCAGCCTACAAGAAACCATCCGAAAAATCTAAACTGGCAAAGCAAGCAGCAAAAGATCGTTGGTGGAAATATGTTCGGATGAGAGATAAACTAATCTAATTACAAAGAAAGGGTTTAGCAATGAATACCTTACTTACATCAATTCCAAGGCGACTTCGTCTCGCCTTAATACTTTTTTTCATATTCCTTTTTTCAACTCTTCCTCCACTGATTACAAGATCAAGTGAGATGCAAGATTCTCCCGAATTTATCTGTTTGGTTGAGAACATCTATTTTGAGAGTAAAGGCGAGTCAATGCGTGGAAAGATCGCTGTTGGAGTAGTGACTCTGAATCGACTTAAATCACCCAAGTATCCAAAAACTATCTGTGAGGTGGTAAAGCAGGGTCCAGTCCGTGAATCTTGGTCCACTCGAAACAATCCAAATCTTGCAAGTACAGAGCGAAATTATATACCGATACGTCACCGATGTCAATTCTCATGGTGGTGTGATGGTTATAAAGAAAGAATACGATACGATGAAAACTGGACGGATTCAGTCACTGCTGCACGTCTGGCTCTCTCAGGTAAGCATAACGATCTAGTCGGCGATGCAACGCATTACCATGCAGTCACTGTATCTCCTGAATGGTCTAATCGTTTAAAGTTTATCGTTCAGATTGAGAATCATCGATTCTATCGCTACAATTAATAAATAGGACTATGTCCTATATACTCGCAATCTTTCTACTCCAATTGGATGCAAACGGAATGCCATATACTCGAATGGTCCGCGAGGATCCAATTGTTTACTATTCATCTCTGAAAGAGTGTAATCTTGGAGCCGAAGCCAAACTCACTTGGATGAAAGAAACCTCTAAGAATCTTCCTGAACTTAAGATCGTTGACATTCAAGCCACTTGCTTACCTACATTCCGATCGAAAGGTGAAACAGCATGATTGTTGGAATTATAAGTCTTCTCCTTATTCTCTTCGCACTCGTTGCAATCTATATCTCAGTCTGGCTCAATCCCAAATCCTTCAATCTTCCCAAACCGAAACGCAAACCAAGAAAGTCTCGCAAACGTAAGGTCAAGCGAAAGTAGTCGCTTTTTTTTAGCACTCCCTCTCGCCTCTCAGATTCTTGCAAATCTAAACCAGTCGGTTTTTTTCGAATTCGCACTGCACTGTGCTGGGACTGAGACTGTACTGAGAATGGACTGCACTCGAACTGATCTGTGCTGGAATTCTTGCATTCGAACGAAATTGTGCGAAAATGCGTGGAAATATGCTGGGAAGACTAACGCTCACACACGAACGACACAGAGCCGACACAGCCTCGCACATACACGACTCGAAACGACAATCTCCGAAGCTCTTTGGCAATCTAAAGCATGATTTACTCCGAGCTTCGAAATTCTCTCGCACTCACTCGGAAATCATCTGCTCCACTGCGTACTTACTTTGTTCTTCTCTAAGTTCTTGATTTCAAACACTTTTATTTGCAAGTTTTTATCAAATTCGCCTTGATTTCGCCTCAATTGTATAGTATAATATTCGCATATGACAAAACAAAAAGAAAAAGTAAATAATATCGTAAGTACTGATAAGGGTGAAATTAATTTAAATTCCTTTTGGAAATTAACCTATGCTAATGGTGAAGTTGAATATTCTGAATTCGCTCCCTATGATATGGCTGAAAGATCTGAATATGAAAGATTGGCTTCTGTGGGTAATCCTGTGGTTAAGTTTGAAAAAGTTGCTTCGGATATGAAGGATATAATCTTTGAAAGTAAATAATATGAAAATGAAAAATATTGATATGTTTTGGAAACTAACCTATGAGAATGGAAATACTGAATTTACTGTAAAGCCTCCTTATGTTAAGGGTGTTGAAGTAAATGATATTTCGAATGTGGTTAAGTTTGAACTTGTAAAAGCTTTAAAATGCGGAACTGACCCAAGTTATGGTTCTACTGTGTATAAAATACTAAAATGAAAAACTATTGGAAATATTTAATCGTCTCGGTGAGTATGATTGCGTTTGGTTATGGCTATATGTATGCGATGTTATTGGCATACGAGAAACTGTATGGTAAGATCTAATGAAAGTTGAATCTGTAAAAATGTTGCAAGCTGGATTGACTGCACCGAATGGTCTTTGGAAAGACTTCGAAGACTGGTT
>Ga0194134_10001693_pt1 | contig 28379 bp, 24 predicted proteins | sample TA2KigOff0mmetaG_FD_148602 | JGI IMG/M metagenome (GOLD analysis project Ga0194134, IMG submission 148602) | Freshwater microbial communities from Lake Tanganyika, Tanzania - TA2015056 Kigoma Offshore 0m | ecosystem: Environmental > Aquatic > Freshwater > Lake | place: Tanzania: Lake Tanganyika... | reverse complement strand
CTTCGCTCGCCTTCTTCTGTTCTCAGGCATCACGAATTCTCACAGCCCCAAGCGGCAGCTTACGCCACCACCCGAGGCCTTCTTCGCAATACCTCGCGCTTCACACCAAATTGTCAAAGAACTTGGCTCTAGGCCGTTTCCAATCAGCCAAGCCTGTTCAAGGCGTGGCGGAGTGGAGGTAAAACAATACCGTGCTTCTGGGGGGGTGTGCAAGGGAACATTCCCGAATTCTTCTCATCAGCGGAAATCCAACCGGTCTTTCATGCAGGCCAGACGAACCTGACCAGAAAAGCCACCCCCATCCACCCCTTATGACGGACTCATCATGAAGCTTTTCTTGCCTCTGTTGCCGCTGATCACCCTGCTCACTTCTGCGCCCAACAAGGCCGGGGGCCACCCCAGCCATTGGGCCGAAATCCAAGTCATCGACGATCAAACCGGCAGGGGTGTGCCGCTTGTTGAACTTGAGACTGTCAACAGCATGATTTTTGTGACTGACAACGCGGGAAGGGTCGCATTTCATGAGCCGGGCCTAATGAATCGCCAGATATTCTTCACGGTCAGGTCCCATGGCTACGAGATTCCCAAGGATGGGTTTGGGTTTGGCGGAATCCGGGTCATGCCCAAGCCCGGTGAAACAAGCGTCATCAAGATCCGTCGAACCCAGTTGGCCCACAGGCTTTGCCGACTCACCGGTGAGGGACTTTACCGCGACTCGATCCTGCTCGGCCACAAGGTGCCTCTGACAGGCAACCCTGGACATGTGGCGGGACAGGATTCCGTTCAAACCGCGCGCATGGGCAGCCAAATCCTCTGGCTATGGGGCGACACCTCGCGGATGGAATACCCGTTGGGCATATTCCGCATGGCAGGCGCGCTGACGCCGGTTCCGGATCCCGATCGCCCCGAACAAAACCCCGAAAACGGCATCAATTTCAGGTATTTTACCGACCCATCAGGATTTGTTCGCAACATGATGCCGCTTCAGGAACGACCGGAGGGGGTGATCTGGATCAATGCCCCATGCGTGGTGAAGGGAAATTCAGGAGAAGATGTCCTTGTGGCGCATTATTCACGCCGGAAGGGCTTGGCTGATGAACTGGAGCATGGCATCGCGTTGTTCAACGATGATGAAAAGGTCTTCAAGGTGGCCAAGACTTTGCCGCCCAAGGAAACTTGGCGGCATCCATCGGGCCACCCGATCACGGTGAAAAAAAACGGGGAGGATTGGATTCTTTTCGGAAGCCCGAATCCCAATGTCAGGGTTCGCGCCAGTCTCAAGGACATCATGAATCCGTCCTCTTATGAGGCCTTCTCCTGCGCCATGCCGGAAACCCATCATGACAAGCCAACCCCGGTAATAGGCGCCGACAAGGCTCCCCATTGGCGATGGCAGAAGGAAATACCCCCGACAGACTCTCAAATGGAACTCCGCTGGATCAAGGAGGCAACGATGAAGCCTTCCCAGGCGAGGTTTTGTCCGGCAGACATGGAACAACCCGCGGACCGGATCCATTTGCATAGTGGAACGGTGAGGTGGAACGCCTATCGAAACAAATGGGTTCTTCTGGCATGCCAAGCCATGGGAAAGGCATCTTTTCTTGGCGAGGTTTGGTATTCGGAGGCGGATGACCCTTCCGGACCATTTACCAAGGCCGTGAAGGTGGCCACCCACGACAAGCAATCATTTTACAATGTGAATCATCATGATTTTTACGACCGCCAAAGCGGTCGGATCATCCACTTCGAAGGAACTTACACCAACGAATTCTCAGGCAATCCACACAAGACTCCCAGGTACAACTACAACCAAGTGCTTTATCGGCTGGATTTGAATGACTTGAAGCTGAAAACCGGAAGGTGAACAAAAGCCGCCTGCGGGACTCGAACCCGCGACCTACGCTTTACGAAAGCGTCGCTCTACCAGCTGAGCTAAGGCGGCCTGATATCGGTTTTTAGCCTGTCAACATGGCCGATTCAAGGGAAGCGAAAATCGCCAGGGTTGGCGACAAGCATGAGTCAGGACAGTGGCACGGCTAAGGAGCGAATGACACGCTTTCTGCGATGACTGTGAAAACTATTTGTCCCAACCCACCGATTGGAGGAATCCCGCCAGTGACATCCGCCTCACATTGAAGTCGCGCGCGGCGTCATCCACCTTGCGCATGGCCTTGTAGGCATTGTCCTCCGGCTTGGCCGCCGCCTTGAATGGGTCATCACCCTCAATGAGCAGGAAGGTCTTTTCTGAAATACCCTCGCCCGAGGTGTTGATCTTGAGCGGGTTTTCCTTGTCGTTGAAGTCGATGTAGGCATCGACAATCACGCCCATGTCCTCAAGGCGCTTCACGAGTTCAATCGTGTTGTCAACATTCGGATCACGAAGCGGCATACGGCCCCGAAGAGCGATGTGCTTCCGGTTCGCCAACGCCTTGCGCATGTTGGGCGACCAAAGGGCGTTGTCGACATGGTCGTTCTCGCGGATCGGGTTTCCACCGGCATCCTTGATCTCGCTTACCTCGGCCAGCGAAAGGCTTTTGTCGAGAACCCGCAGAACCACGACCTTGGCCTTGGGCGTCTTTTCCGGCTGACCGTTTTCCAAATTGGCGAAGATGAAGAAGAGGTCGCCGGGCCTGACATCCACATTGGTGCCCATGTTGATGTAGATCTGCCTCGGGTCACGGTCGATCCGGACAACACGGTAGGGCGAGGCCTTTTCGATGGTGATGGCGGTCTGGGCGTTCCTCAGGCCCTCGTTCTCCTGCCTGAGTTTGGTCGTGGCATCGCGGAGGCGATCGATTTCCCCCTTGATTTCCGCAGCGGCCCGGGCCTCCGACTCAACGCGCAACTTCTCAACTTCCGCCTTGGTGGCGTTTCCAAGCGCCAGCATGGCGGCATCGCCATCCTTCTGTTTTTTCTCCACATTCGCGCGGAAGTCGGCGTAGTCCTTCTGCACCTTCTTGACCGCCGCTTCCGCAAGCGTGAGTTTCTGGTCCATGGCATCCTTGTCCACCTTGGCCTGGTCCTTGGCGGACTTGATGTCGGCATCGAACTTCGTCTTCTGGGTGACGAGTTCATTCTCGAACTTCTTCTTCATCACATCCGTCTGGTCGGCGACTTTTTTCAAGGAATCCTTGATGACGCTCCCTTCCTTGAACAATTCGATCGGGGCGCCTGTTCCATCGGTGGCCTTGATCGACTCGATCTCCTTGAGTGCGCCCAGGAATTCGTCGCGTCGCGAGTTCTTCGTCCAGTCGCCTTCGCCGTTTTCAAGCCTGCCACGATCGACAACCGCGTCCATCTTGTCGTTCTCGTCGATCGGCAAGTCCTTGTTGGCCATGTACTTGTAAAGGATGGTGGCGCCGAAGGCATAAAACCGCTTGCGGTTTTCAACATCCTTCTTCTCGGATTCCGCCTTCTTGACGGCATCCTCAAGTTCCTTGTGCTTGGAGAAGCCCATGTAGGTGCTCGTCGCCAGACCGAGAGTCGAGAGGATGAAGAACACAAGCACGATGATGATGGTCGTGCCCGATTCCTGCTTTCGCGCCTTCGCCATGACTGACTTCTCCGGTTTGGAGCCTGCCACGCCCCGGCAGCCGCCGGGGGGCCGGTGGACATTCAGGTGAACCCTAATGCACGGCTGTCCAAAGTCAATCATACGCCCGGGCGTGGTGAAACGGCAGAAGTCGCACATCCGTCGCGGCCGGAAAATCAGGCCCGATTCCACCCTTTTCAGGCTTGTAGGATGAAGGTTGCGTCACGGCCCCGGAGGGCCGAACGCCCGCGGGGCCTTCAAGAATGTCAACCGGCAAGCATCGCCTCGTGGTGGTGGACACCTTTTCGCTGCTGTTTCAGGTGTTTCACGCGATTCCTTCCATGAGCAGCCCGAAAGGCTTGCCGACCAACGCGCTTTTTGGCCTCGCGCGCGACCTCATGGGCCTCCGCTTGGAAAATCCCGACTACCTCGTATGCGCCTTGGATGTCGACGGGCCGACATTCCGGCAGGAACTCTATCCCGAGTACAAGGCCCACCGGCCCCCCATGCCGGCGGACCTGGCCCTGCAGGTGCCTCACATAACACGGTTGTTCGAGGCGATCGGGGTGCCATTTATCGGTGTGCCGGGATTCGAGGCCGACGACATCATGGCCACGCTGGCTCGCGCGGGAGTTGAAAAGGGACTTGATGTGGTCCTGTGCACGACAGACAAGGACTGCCGGCAACTCCTTGGCCCCCATGTGAGGCTGCTCAATCTTCGCCGGCAAAGCTACTTCGACACGGAGGCCCTGAAGGCGGAGTGGGGCGTGACTCCCGGACAGGTGGTTGACCTCCAATCGCTCGTGGGAGACAGCACCGACAATGTTCCCGGCGCGCCAGGCGTGGGCCCCAAGACCGCCGCGAAATACCTCGAGGAGTTTGGCTCACTCGAGGCTCTCCATGCGGCTTTGGGAACCATCAAGGGGAAAAAGGGGGAGGTGCTGCGCGACAACTGGAACAAGGTGGAACTCAGCAGGCAACTTGTGAAGTTGCGGGATGATGTTCCCGTGCCCCCGGATTGGCAGGCTTGGAAGCTCGCCCCGATCAACCCGGTTCCCGCCTCGGCATTTTTCAGGGAGATGGGGTTTCGGGCGCTCACCCGGCAGGTGGAGGAAATGCTCCCGGGAGGGTCGCGGCCCCCCGCGGCGGTTGCCACTCCGGCACGACAATCGGTGCAGGGCGACCTTTTCAGCGCGATGAACAACCCGACCGAAACCGGGGATGCTCCGCAAACCGAGCCGGTTTCGGCCTGGGATTACAGCCATTACAGGGTGGCCCGGTCTCCAGCGGACCTTGATGAGTGCCTGCTCGAACTGGCGCGGCAGGAACGATTCGCCATCGACCTCGAAACAACAAGCCTCCAGCCCGAGGAGTGCAAGATTGTCGGAATCGCGCTGAGTTGGAATGAGGGGCATGGGTGGTACCTACCGCTCATGGGGCCGGCCGGTGAAACGCTCCTTGGGGTCTCGGAAACATTGGATCGTTTGAGGCCCATTCTTGAGGGCCGTCACCCGGGCAAGATCAACCAGAACATCAAGTACGACTGGCGGGCCCTGGCCGCTTCAGGCATCCGGATGGGCGGCATCGTCGGAGACACGATGGTGGCCGATTACCTTCTCCATGCCGGAGAGCGAAGCCACGGATTGGATGAGCTGTCCCGGCGCTACCTGGGCCACCGGATGATTCCAATCACCGACCTGATCGGCCCTTCGTCCCGCAAGGCGGCCCAGAAGAGGATGGACGAGGTGCCGGTGGACCAAGTGGCCCGGTATGCCTGCGAGGATGCCGACGCGGCCTTGCGACTTTCGCGGATTTTGCAAACGGCGTTGGCTGAGGCGGGTCCGCGGCTTCCAGGTCTTTATGCCGACCTTGAAGTTCCCCTGGTGGAGGTGCTGGCGCGCATGGAACGCGCCGGCGTACTGATCGACGCGAGGCGGCTTGAGGCCCTTTCGGTGGAGATGGCCTCCGAGTTGCAGCGCATCGAAACGCAGATCCACTCGATCGCCGGCAAACCTTTCAACATCCAGTCGTTGCCTCAGTTGCGTCAGGTCTTGTTCGAGGATTTGGGCCTCCCCGTTCAGGGCAAGACCGGAACCACCGGGGAACCCAGCACGGACCAGGAAACCTTGGAGAAACTGGCCGCGCTTGACCACCGCGGATCCGAACTGCCGCGGATGCTCCTAAGGCACAGGCAGGTTTCCAAGCTCAAGGGAACCTATGTCGACGCCTTGCCGGGACTGGCGGGACCGGACGGCAGAGTGCGCGCCTCGTTCAACCAGACGGTCACAGCCACGGGACGACTCTCATCCAGCGATCCGAATCTCCAGAACATTCCCGTGCGGAGGGACGAGGGGCAACAAATCAGGCAGGCGTTCATCGCCCCGCCCGGCCACAGGCTCATATCCGCCGACTACTCGCAAATCGAGCTTCGCTTGCTGGCCCATCTCACGGGTGACGAGGCGCTCATCGAGGCGTTCAAGCAGGGGATCGATGTGCATGCCGCGGTTGCCGCTGAGATTTACGGAACCCCCGTGGCCTCGGTTGATTCCGCGATGCGCCGCACGGCGAAGATGGTGAATTTCGGTGTCATCTACGGAATCAGCGCCTTCGGCCTGGCCCAGCGCCTGGGGGTTCCCCGTGAGCAGGCCGCCAGCTTCATCGATGCCTACTTTGCCCGCTACCCGTCGGTTTTGGCCTGGCAGGAACAAATTCTCGACGAGGCCCTTTCAAGGGGATTCGTTGAGACCATTTTGGGCCGACGCAGGTCGATCACCGGACTCAAGTCATCGCGGTCCCACCGTTCCAGGACACAACCCGAGCGGGAGGCAATCAACATGGCCGTGCAGGGTTCGGCCGCCGACCTGATCAAGCTGGCCATGCTATGCCTCGACCGCGCCCTTGAACGATCCGGGCTGGGAGCGCGATTGGTCCTTCAAATTCATGACGAATTGGTTTTGGAATGCCCTGAGCGGGAAACCGGGGCAGCCGCCGCGCTTGTTCGGCAGGCGATGCGTGGGGCCATGGACGCCCATGGTGGACTGCGAGTCCCGCTCGATGTGGATGTGGCCGCAGGCCCCAACTGGCTTGATGTCGAGGCTGTTCCCGATGGCCCGTGAAAGTACGCCCGTGATCGGCGTGACGGGGGGAATCGGCAGCGGCAAGAGCACTGTCGCGAGGATTCTCGCGGGGGACACCGGCCTTGTCATCGATGCCGACAAATGGGGCCATGAGGCGCTTCGCCAACCCGAGATTGCCGCGCGGGTCATCGCCGAATTCGGTCACGGAGTCCTGTCCGATGATAACTCGATCAACAGGAAGGCGCTGGGAGCCTTGGTTTTCCATTCGCCGGAGAAGCGAGCGGCGCTCGAGGCTATCGTTCACCCTTGGATTCGCCAGCGGATCGCAAGCGAATTGGCCCGTGGAAGGCATTCAGGGGAATATCGCGTCGTGGTTCTGGATGCACCCCTGCTGATTGAGGGGGGATGGAAAGATCATGTCGACGCGATTGTTCATGTCGACGCGCCTTTTCAGCAGCGATTGGAAAGAGTCCGTGAACGCGGCTGGGATGAGGAAATGCTGAAACTTCGAGAAAAGGCCCAGATCCCCTTGACCGAGAAGCGGGCCAACGCCGATTATGTGATTAACAATTCTGGCGGGTTCGAATCGCTTTGCGAACAGTCACAAGCTATCGTAAAGGCTCTGGAACCAGGTGATGGTTGATTCGGCAACACGGCCGAAGCCAATCGTTGTTCCCTGGTTTTGGTTTCCCCCCCCGAGGACGGCTTGTCCCGGCGCCTTGAGCTGACTTCAAGGCCATGCCGCGGAAGCCGGATCCCGCCAAAGGTTCGCGTTCTCCCCGCCCTGGAGAGGTTCATGTCGGATTCGGAAGAAGCAGAAAACAAACCCAAGGCCAAGGCTGCCCGGACGAGGAAGAAACCCGCGCCAAGCCCTGTGGAATCGGCGGACGCGTCCATCCCTTCCAAGTCGGCAGGGGAACCCGAAGCCCGGCCGTCCCCCCTCGCGGCGCCGGATCCTGAAACCGACGAATTGACATTCAAGCGCAAGCCCGCCCGCAAGTCATCCGCCAAGCCAACCAAGGCATCCTCAGCCGAATCCACGGCGCCAGTGGCCGCGGCCGAACCAGCGAATCCGGAACCGCCCGCGCCGATGATTGCCGAAAACCAAGATCCCCCGGCGGAAACGCGGAGGCAACCCGATGACGGGCAGGAGGGTCCCCGGGCTGACGATCAAATCCGGCACGGGGAACCCGGGCCGGGCGACGAGGTGGTCAACATCCGTTACGAGGAGATCAAGCGTGGAACGACCTACATCAGCCAGTTGCAGCAGATGACGGTCGCCCAGCTCATGGACATCGCAACGGAAGAAAACATCCCCGATGCCCATGAACTTCGCAAGCAGGATCTCATTTATCGAATCATCAAGGAGCGGGTGCGCCAAAACGGCCTCATGTTCGGCGACGGCACGCTTGAGGTGCTTCCGGACGGCTTCGGGTTCCTTCGACTGGCCGACTCGAGCTACAACCCCTGCCCCGACGACATTTACATTTCACCATCGCAGATCAGGAGGTTCGGCTTGCGGCCGGGCGCCATGGTCGCCGGGCAGGTGAGGCCCCCGAAGGAAAACGAGCGCTATTTCGCGCTTCTGAGGGTCGAGGCGATCAACCAGCAGGATCCGGACCTGCTTTCCCGAAAGATCATGTTCGAGGACCTGACGCCGCTTCATCCGGACAGGCGGTTCATCCTGGAGAACAACCCCGAGGAGATCGGGCTCCGGCTCGTCGACCTGGTCACTCCCATCGGCAAGGGCCAGCGCGGATTGATCGTCGCTCCGCCCCGCACGGGCAAAACCGTGCTCCTGCAGAAAATGGCCACCGCCATCCTCCGCAACCATCCCGAATGTTATGTGATGGTGCTGCTCATCGACGAGCGTCCCGAGGAAGTGACGGACATGGAGCGCACGGTCAAGGGACCGCGCTGCGAGGTGATCAGCAGCACCTTCGACGAGCCGACATCCCGCCATGTGCAGGTCGCGGAGATCGTCATCGAGAAGGCGAAGAGGCAGGTGGAATACGGCGTGGATGTGGTGATCCTGCTCGACTCGATCACCCGCCTGGCCCGGGCCTACAACAACGAGGCCCCGAGTTCGGGCAAGCTGCTCTCGGGCGGCATGGATGCCGCGGCGCTGCAGAAACCCAAGCGGTTCTTCGGCGCCGCCCGCAATGTCCAGGAGGGCGGAAGCCTCACGATTTTGGGCACGGCGCTCGTTGACACGGGAAGCCGGCTCGACGAAGTGATCTTCGAGGAGTTCAAGGGCACCGGAAACATGGAACTGCACCTCGACCGCAGGCTGGTTGACAAGCGCGTTTGGCCGGCCATCAACATCAACGCCTCGGGCACCCGCAAGGAGGAACTGCTCCTGTCGCCCGAGGACCTCAAGCGCCACTATGTCCTCCGGAAGGTTCTTGCCGACATGAACCCGGTCGAGGCCGTCGAACTCCTCACCACCCAGCTCAAGCGGTTCAAGACGAACGAGGAATTCCTGAAGTCGCTCGGGGGTTGATTCCGCCCGCGCAACGATGAGGAGACACCCATGGCACGGTTGATCGAAGGCACGTCGGGGGAAATACCCCCCGGAAGAATCGGAATTATCGCATCGCGCTACAACAGCCTGGTCACCGACGCCCTTGTGGCCGGGGCCCAGGAAGCCTGCCGGCGCCTCGGGGTTGCCGAGGACAGGCTCGACATCGTTCGGGTGCCGGGCGCGCTCGAGATTCCCCTGGCGGCCTCGGTGATGGCCAAGTCGGGCCGATACATCGCCCTGGCATGCCTCGGGGCCATCCTTAGGGGCGAAACCGATCACCATGACCATGTCGCGGCCGTCGCCACCACGGGCATTGGCAACATCATGCGGGATCATGGCGTGCCGGCGGCGCATGGAATCCTTTCCTGCGACAACCTCGAACAGGCGCTGCAGCGCTCCGGTGGCAAGCTTGGCAACAAGGGCGCCGAAGCCATGACGACGGCGCTGGAAATGGCAAGCCTCCTCCCCCGGATCACGGCTGGAAACTAAGTCGATGGCAACCTCTCCCGCCAACACAGCCATGAGGCCTTCGAGGCGCTCGAGGGCACGGGAAACCGCGCTCCAGGCACTATTTGAGATCGATCTGATTCCCAATCGAGGCCGGGTGGCGTCCTTCCCCCTCTTGGAGGAACGGCTCAAGGACGCGGCATCGAGGGATTTCGCGCGCTCGCTCGTCGAGGGCGTGGTCAGGCACAGGGACGACCTCGACCGCCGCATCGTGCTAGCCGCCGACAACTGGCGCCTGCCGCGCATGTCTTGCGTCGACAGGAATGTCCTGCGGCTTGCGGTATTCGAGCTCACCTATGTTCGCGAGACGGCCTTGGGAGTTGTTTTCGACGAGGCGATTGAACTTGCCGGGCGCTTCGGCACAGCGGAATCGAAGTCATTCGTGAACGGCGTGCTCGACCGATGCCGGAAGGATTGGGAATCGGCCCGGGCCGAATTGGGCCTGCCGCCTTTGTCGCCGCCGCAGGCCGGGGAAAGCTGACCGATGCCGCGGGGCCAACCATTCACCGCCATGTGCGCGGCCCTTTCCCGACCGCCCTTCGCGGGGATGGCCGACCTGCACGCGCACACGACGGCAAGCGATGGAACATGGGCGCCCGCGCGGCTACTCGCCGAGGCCCGCAAGGCCGGCTTGGCATACTTGGCCATCACCGATCACGACACACTTGCCGGTTCCATCGAGGCAAGGCGCCTGGCCGGTGCCGGCGACCCCTCCATTCTCATCGGCGTGGAAATCACGGCCTTTCACCGCGGCCGCGACACGCATCTGCTTGCCTACGGGGTCGATCCCGGCCATCCGGGTCTTGGTGGACTCCTTGAAGAAATGCGGGCTCGGAGGCGCCGGCGCCACGGCGCCAGGCTCGAGGCTCTGATGCGGCGCGGAATCCGTGTCCCCGAATTGTCCGATGCCGTCGTGCCGGGGCGCCGGCACCTCGCGCAGGCCCTTGCCGACTTGAACCTCGCGAACGGACTTCAGGACGCGTTCCGTCGGTTCCGCGCCGAATTCATGGCGGAAGCCCGGGACGCGGAGGGCATCGACATCGCCACCGCGATCAACGCGGTCATTGCCTCCGGAGGCAAGGCCGTGTTGGCTCATCCTCCCCAGGGCACGAACCTGGATGGATTGAGATCTCTCAAGGAAATGGGTTTGGCAGGCCTCGAGGTTTACTACCCCGACTTCAGCAAGTCATGGACTTCCACTCTCAAGGCATGGGCCAGGGCGCTCGGCCTCGGGTTGACCGGCGGGAGTGACTGCCACGGACCGGGACCACGCGGCCCCGGTTGCAGGCACATTGAGCCATCGCAGGCCGCCTGGATTTGGCCGGACATCCCCAACCCCGATTCGACTCCTGGAGGCAAGCCATGCTTGGCGCTCTCTGGCGCAAACTGAAGGAAGGTCTCAGCAAAACGCGGGACCTCTTTGCGGGAATCGCGGGGCTGTTCACAGGCCGTGGCCGCGTTGACGAGAACTTCCTCCAGGAATTGGAAAGAAGGCTCCTGTCTGCCGACCTTGGCGCCGGGCCCACCATCGAACTTGTCGCCCAACTCCGCCGCGACTTTCGAGACCGCGAGGCCGGGGACGACCTCAAGGCCCATGTCCGGGCCAAGCTGAGGGAAATGCTCGGGGATGACGACCGGTCGCTCCGCATGGCCCAATCCGGTCCCACGGTGGTCTTGGTCGCGGGCGTGAACGGATCGGGGAAAACCACCTCGATCGCCAAGCTGGCCAGCCTCTTGACACGCCAAGGCAAACGGGTCGTGGTCGCGGCGTGCGACACCTTCCGCGCCGCCGCCGTCGAACAACTCGCCATCTGGGCCGGACGCATCGGTTGCGACATCGTCCGCGCCCAACCCGGCACCGATCCGGCCAGCGTCGCGCACGACGCCTGCGAGAAGGCCAAGGCCCGCGGCGCGGATGTGGTGATTGTCGACACCGCCGGCAGGCTCCACACCCAAACGCACCTCATGAAGGAGCTAGAGAAAATCCAACGGGTCCTTGGCAAGCAAATTCCCGGTGCGCCCCACGAGGCCCTCATGGTCCTCGACGCCACCAACGGCCAAAACGCCATCTCCCAGGCCGAACAGTTCGGAAAGGTGATCGGAGCGACCGGGATCATCCTCACCAAGCTCGATGGAACCGCCAAGGGCGGCGCCGTCTTCAGCATCAAGGCGCGCACGGGACTGGCGGTGAAGTTCGCGGGCGTGGGAGAGGGCATCGAGGATCTTGAACCTTTCGACCCGGAATCATTTGTCGCCGCCCTTTTCGACTGATTGTCGCCAGCTTGGCTGGCGGGGAGCAACAAACCATGGCAAGGAAAGCCGTTATCACCGGGGGAGCCGGATTCATCGGTTCCCACCTTGCCGACCGCTTGGTTTCCTGCGGAGTTGAGGTGGTGGTGCTCGACAACATGAGCACCGGTCACTCCACGAATTTGGGCCAAGGCGTTCGCCTCGTGGAAGGCGACGCGGCCGATCCCGACGCCGTCGCCGAAACTGTTTCCGGGGCCGATGTCGTTTACCACCTGGCCGCCATCGCCTCGGTGCAAGCGGGAATCGACAACCCGCTCCTAAGCCATGCCGCATGCGGAACCTCGGCCCTCGTGGTTGGTGACACCGCCAGGCGGGCGGGCGTTCGAAGGGTCGTGTACGCGGCAAGCGCCAGCGCCTACGGCATTCCCAAAAGCTCGGTGCAATCGGAGGAGGATCCGCTTTCCCCCCGGTCCACATACGCGGCCGCGAAACTGGCCGGCGAGTTGCACCTCATGGCCTTGGAACAAACGCACGGCCTGGAAACCGTGCGCCTCCGGTTTTTCAATGTCTTTGGCCCGCGCCAGCGGCCCGACAGTCCGTATTCGGGCGTCATCGCGCTGTTCGCGAACGCTCTCTTGGCAGGCCAACAACCCACCATTCTTGGCGATGGCTTGCAAACCCGTGATTTTGTCCATGTCTCGGATGTTGTTTCCGCACTTGTCGCGGCGGGAGAAGCGAAGGAAGCCAGCGGCGCCGTGTGCAACATCGGAACGGGACGCGCGACAACCCTCCTTGAACTTTTGGCCTCGCTGGGTGATATCCTCGGGATCAAGCCTAGCCCGGGATTCGGCCCCGCGCGCCAAGGTGACATCAGGCATTCCTGCGCGAACATCAGCCGGGCGAAACAGGTGCTTGGCTACCAGCCAGCTGTTTCACTCCGTGACGGCCTGACGGACACCATCGCCTGGATGCGCGCCCGGCCTTGACCCCGATTATCCCTTCTGGCATGGCCTCCAGTAGCGGATCTTTCGCTTGGTATCAGGGGCCATCATCATGGCGATTGTGGGAAAACGGCGCTGGTTTGTCCTCCCATTGGTTTTGGCAACGGGGTGTGTCGCCGGTCCTTGGCAGAAGGAAGCGGGAAATCCGACGGCCAAGCCGATCATCGGGCCGGAAAACCTCGCGCATGGCAATCCTCTCTTCCTGCCGGTTGGCCCGCAAAGCTACGGCCTCGTGTTTGAAGGGGCCCTCGATGTGCTCGATGAAGTGTTTGATATCGCCTATGCCAACCGCTACGACGGAAGGATTGAATCCTACCCCCGCATAGCACCCGGTTTTTTCCAGCCTTGGCAAGCGGGAAGCACCAGCGGCTACGAACGGATCATGGCCACATTCCAGTCGATCCGTCACCGTGCGGTTCTGGCCATCAACGCCGCGGAGGATGGTGGATTTTTCGTGGATCTCAAGGTTTACAAGGAACTGGAAGACCTGCCGACCCCATCGAGAACAAGCGGGGCCGCCGCGGCGTTCAGGAACAGTTCCACGGTTGACAGGGAATACGAAATCCTCGATCCGAATGTCTACGATCAGAACTGGATACCCTTGGGCCGCGATATCGAGATGGAGCAACTGCTGCTCGGCAGGCTGTCGAGGCGATCGCTTCAGGGCGGAACAGCCCGTCAGCCGTTTTGATTTCTTTTCTTGGATTCCAAGCGCTCGAGCAAGGCAGAGACCGGCGGCACGACACAGTCAGGCCGCACGGTTCGATGATTCCTCGCGAAGGGGCAGCTTGAGTGTGAATATCGAACCCTGTCCAAGGGCGCTTTCCACCCTAATGCGCCCGAAGTGGCTCTCGATGATTTGACGGCACACGCTTAACCCCAACCCGTTGCCGCCGCGTCCATCGGAATCGGGTGTCTTGGTGGTGTAAAAAGGTTCAAATATCTGGCAGAGCCCCTCCGGGGAAATACCACAACCCGTATCCGAAACCCTGATTTCAGCGATCCCAAGGGAAGGATTTTCGCGGGTTTCGACCTTGAGGGTTCCGCCATCCGACATGGCTTGCCGAGCGTTGATGACCAGGTTGAGCAACACCTGCTGAATCTGGGCCGCGATGACGGGAGCCGAGACGGGCGCAAGTTTCTTTTCCAGGCGCACGCGATGCTTGCTAAGGTCCTTTTCTGCAAGAAGAAGGACTTCCTCGACCAGTTTGGCTAAATCGGTCATTTGTCTTTTCTGGGTGCCTGGCCGGGCCATACCCATCATTCCCGAGATAAGCGCGGCCGCTCGATGGGAGGCTTGGACGATGCGGTCGAGCGCCTGTGTCTTGGTGGCTTCGGATGCCGTGGGTTTCTGCGCCATCTTGGCGTAATTCAGGATGGTGGTGAGAATGTTGTTGAATTCATGGGCCACGCTGCTCGCGAGGGTGCCAACGCTGCTCAGGCGCTGGGCTCGAACGAGTTGCTCTTTGAGCATCTCCAGTTCGGCGGCGCTGACGGATTCAATTTCCTCATCCAGCATTTGCGCAATCTCCTCATGCGCCGCTCAGGCCCATGTGAAGATGTATCGGTTTTTCCGCTCCCCTGTCTTCAGTTCCTCATCAATCGGGGAACCGTGGCAATCGCGAAACCGACGGGATATAGTGATTTAGTCAATAAGCACCCGTAGCTCAACTGGATAGAGCGTCGGCCTCCGGAGCCGAAGGTTACAGGTTCGAATCCTGTCGGGTGTACTGACCAAACCTTCCAAGCAACTTTTCGACCCAGGGGTTCACGTCAGGTCGTGAGCCCCTGTTCTCTTTGATCCGCGTTCTTCCGCGAGAACTGGTAAGGGGTTACGTCGCGGTTGTCTCTGCCGTCGTCTCTCTTGAGTCGCGAGTGGGGACATGCCCAGGAGCACCAACTCCGACGGTTGGAAAGAACTCTCGGTGTCTCTCGCATGTTCCCGCGTTCGGGTTATAGTCTCTCCTGGTTTTGCTCCGCGCAGCCAACACTCACGGTTGGGAGCGAGGAGCACGGCGGATGCGGAACTGTCGTTGGCTCAGTCTGGGCCAAGTCTGGCCCGAGATAACATAGGCAAACAATCGAGCGTTCGTCTTGCCTCGCACTGGCCGAACCGGCAACCTGCGATATGCACGGTTGACCGGTGCACGCCGAAATGCTAAAGTGGCTAAGCCACGCGATGTCATGGCCGCTCTCCCGACTCGGGCCCGACCATCGAATTTCGAGTCACTCTTGAGAAACACAATGGACCCAGAGATTGTCCGTGACCCCGTCTATCAGCAACTCAATCAGCGATTGCGCCTGCTGGTTGGCCGGGAGTACACGTTTGGGCAGCAGTTTCTCACGGAACGCGAGATAGTTCAGCGATTTTCCGTAAGCCGTGCGACTGCGAACAAGGCTCTTGCCAGCCTCGTTTCCGAGGGGCTTCTCGAATTCCGCAAGGGTATCGGCACGTTCGTTCGCCAACCCGCGATCTCCTACGACCTCCGCTCGCTGGTGAGTTTCACCGAAAAAGCTCGGGCGGCTGGAAAAACCCCAAGCACTTTGTTACTGACTTTCGGCAAGCTCAAGGCCCGCGAAGTGGAACCGCGAATTGCCGAACGGCTCCAAGTCACCGAATCCGATCTGCTCTGGGAACTGGATCGGGTGCGAGCCGTTGATGGAATTCCGGTGATTCTCGAACATCGCTTCGTTGTTGCTTCACACTGTCCGAAACTGACTCGTTCACAGGCCGAGGGTTCGCTGTATCAGGCGTGGACCCAAACTCATCAACTCTCCATCGCGGGGGCAGACGAAACCGTGCGAGCCGTGCTGCTGACGCCTGAGGAAGCGGAGCATCTGAACGCTTCCGTCGGCTCACCCGCTTTGGAGGTCATCGCGGTGGGGCTGTTGGAAACTGAAATTCCCCTGTGGTGGGAACGCACGCTCTATCGCGCCGACCTGTACGAGTTCCACAGCCGGTTGGGACCAGTCCAATCGGCGAAGCCCCTTCGAGGCCAATTCGTCACGCCATTCCAACCTCCGAGCGGAAAGTGAGATTCACAATGCACTTCCTCCGAGCGGTGTTCCTCCTGTGTTGCTGTGTTCCGGTGGTGAACGGTGCGGAATCGCGCCCGAACATCCTCGTCATCATGGTCGATGACATGGGCTATTCCGACATCGGCTGTTACGGCGGGGAGATTCGAACACCCACGCTCGACACCCTGGCTGCGAATGGCGTGAGAATGGCTCGATTTTTCAATTGTGCCCAGTGCTGCCCGTCCCGTGCGTCGTTGATGAGTGGACTCACACCGCATCAGGCAGGCATGGGCGACATGAACGAACAGGGAGCCGAGAATGAGTTTTGGAAACGGATCGGGTCGCCTGCCTATCTCGGATTCAAAACACGCGGGATCGTCACGTTGCCAGAAGCGTTGCAGACGGCAGGCTACCAAACTTTCATGGCGGGGAAATGGCACCTCGGACGCTCGCCCGAGAACTGGCCGAATGCTCGCGGCTTCGATCGCAGTTTCGCTCTGATCGGCGGCGCCTGCGAGCATTTCACCGGCTATCGTTCCTGGCAACAGAAAGGCCCCATCTCGCTCTTCGTGCAGGATGGGAAGAAGGTCGAGCAACTTCCCCCGAACTTCTACTCCACGGACACATTCACCGATCATCTGCTGAAATTCTTAGCGGACGCCGACGGGTCCAAGCCGTGGTTCGGCTATCTCGCCTTCACCGCTCCGCATTGGCCCATCCAAGCCCATGCGGCGGATATCGAGAAGTATGCCGAGACTTACAAGGACGGCCCCAAGGCCATTCGCGAGTGCCGTTTCAAGCGGTTGAAGGAACTCGGCCTCGTTCCCAAAGATGCCAAATTGCCGGAACTCGATCCGACGGTGACCGAAGAGGCCCAACAAGCCAAGAAGGAGACACGCGACCGCTGGATGCGCACCTACGCGGCGATGGTGGATCGCGTCGATCAGAACATCGCCCGCATCGTGGACCAACTGCGGAAGGCCGGTCAGTTCGACAACACGCTGATTCTGTTTCTGAGTGACAACGGCTCGGACACGGTTCGCGGTCCGCTCTGGGGGCAAGTCAGCAACACGCCGTTCCGCAAGTTCAAGGTCTGGGTGCATGACGGCGGCATTGCATCACCGCTGATCGCCCACTGGCCCAAGGGCATTCCCAAGAATCGCCATGGCCAAATCGTCGGCGATTCCGCGCACATCATGGACATTTTCCCGACCTGTCTGGATGCCGCCGGCGCCAAGCATCCCAAGAAGTTCAACGAGGTCGAGGTGCTGCCTCTGGAAGGGGTCAGTCTCCTACCCGCGATCCGGGATGCAAAAGCCCTTCCAGTTCAACGGGTCCTCTGTTGGGAGCGGATGGGTAACGCCGCGGTTCGGCAGGGGAACTGGAAACTGGTACGGGGATATGGCCCGGCCGCCGCGGATGGCGACATCGCATCAAGCGGCCCCCGTTCCGGCGAATGGGAGTTGTATCGAGTCGATACCGATCCCGGCGAAACCACGAACCTCGCCAGGCAAGAACCAGCGCGAGTGAAGTCCATGGCCCAACGGTACGACACGTGGGCCAAACGTGTGGGCGTGGTGCCCTATGAGAAAATCGTCGAACAGATGCAACCTGCCAAGAAGTAGGAGCACAGATATGCACGCGGCCCTCTTGATGCTCACTCTGCTGCCCGGCGCGGATCCGGCCCCCTCCGCTCCTGCATTCGCAAAGAAAGTCGATCAGCAAGTTGTTGCGTTTCTCAATCAGTACTGTGTCGCGTGTCATGGCGCGGTCAAGCCGAAAGGGGACTTTCGCGTCGATCAGTTGAAGCTCTCGGCGAACGCCGCGGATGCCGAGAACTGGCAACTGGTGCTCGACAATCTGCAACTCGGCGAAATGCCGCCAAAGAAAGCGAAGCAGCCAACGCCCGCGGAAGTCGAGAAAGTCACCGCATGGGTTCAAAGCGAAATCTCCCGCGCCGCCTCGGCGCTGAAGGGCACGGGCGGCGAGGTCGTGCTGCGGCGGCTCAACCGCCTGGAATACGAGAACACCATCGCGGACCTCTTTGACGTGCATGGCAACTTCGCGGCAGGGTTCCCCGAAGACTTGCGCGAACACGGCTACGACAACAACGGCGCGGCACTCATGCTTTCCTCGGCACAAATGCAGGAGTATATGAAGGCGGCCGACTTCATCCTGGCTCGCGCAATCGCGCCCTCCAAGCGGCCCGAGACGGTGCGTAAAACCTTCACGCTCCACGACGGCAATCGCCGGGCCATCGAGTTAGCTAAAAAAAACCTCGCCAACCGGCTGGCGAACTTCGAGAAGCTGACGCCTTTCGAGAAGGAGAACACCCGCAAGATGGATGCGAAGGTCAAGGAAAACCCGGACTCCTACGGCTACCGATTTCCAGTGCGGGATCAGGGCGAGTTGCGGCCGCCCAAGGCGTCCGACGGCCCGGAACTCGACGCCGTGATGACCGTGCAAGAGTACTTCAGCGGCGAGCCCATAACCAGTTGGGTTTTCGGCGTGCGGACCCCCGGCTGGTATCGCGTGAAGGCCGTGGCCTACGCGCTCAAGAATGACGGCAAGCCCGTGCGATTGAAGTTCAGCGCCGGCTTGTTCGGCGCAGATGCCACTCCCAAGGCGGAAACCGTCTTCACCTTCACCGACGACAAGCCGCGTGAGGTGGAGGCGACCTACTACCTGGAGCCCAACAACCGGGTTCAGTTCAGGTTGCTGGACGGTGCGCCCCACTCGCAAAACCGCACACCGATCGACCAGCCGGGGCCCTTCATCGCCATCCGCTCGTTCAGCATCGAGGGCCCGATCTACGAGACCTGGCCGCCGAAGGGGCATCGCACGCTGTTCGGCGACATGGACCCTGCGCAACCCACGCCGGAGAAGGCCGCGGCCATAGCCGCGCACTTGGCGCCGAGACTCTTCCGCCGCCCGGTGGATGCCGCCGCAGTGGCGAAGTATCGCAGTCTGTACGAGAAGTGTGCGAAGACAATGACGCCGGACGAGGCACTGCGGAGCATCCTGGCTGCGATGCTCATCTCGCCGCGTTTTCTCTATCACCAGGAGCCGCCGAACGGTCCCGACGCCTTCGCCATTGCATCGAGGATGTCGTATTTTCTCTGGCGTTCCACGCCGGATGACGAACTGCTGAAAGCCGCGGCCGATGGCAGCCTGCTCGACCCCACCAAGCGCCGCGCCCAGGCCGAGCGCATGCTGGCGGATGACCGCAGCGGGCGCTTTCTCAAAGACTTCACGGGCCAGTGGCTGCGTGTGCGTGAAGTCGGCGTGATGAAGGCGAACTCCGATCTCTACCCCGAATACGAGCTCGAACTGGAAGCCGCCATGCGTGGTGAGACGGAACATTTCATCGTGGAAATGTTCCGGCGCGACCTGCCGCTCGGCAATCTCATCGATTCCGACTGGACCATGCTCAATGAACGCCTCGCACGGCACTACAAGATTGAGGGCGTGGCCGGGCCGGACTTCCGTCGCGTGAGTCTGGACAAGTCGAAGACGGTGCGGGGCGGGTTGCTGACCCACGCCAGCATTCATGCGATCACCTCGAATGGAACGGTTACCTCGCCGGTGATGCGGGGCACCTGGGTGTTGGAGAAGTTTCTCGGCACCCCCGCACCGCCACCGCCGCCCGATGTTCCGGCCATCGAACCGGATATTCGTGGTGCAACCACCATCAAGCAGCAACTCGCGAAGCATCGCACGATTGCCAGTTGTGCCTCGTGTCACAGGAAGATCGACCCACTCGGCTTCGCGCTGGAAAACTTCGACGTCACTGGCGGCTGGCGGGAACGCTACCGTGTCCTTGTTGAGCCCAAGCCAGGCGCTCGCCCCAAACTCTCCGACGGTCCCGCAGTCGACCCCGCCGATGAATGGTCGGGCGTGGGGCGATTCAACAGCTTTCAGGAGTTCCGCGATTTGCTGAAGAAGCGAGAAGATCAGGTCACGCAAAATCTGACGCACCAACTTGCCACCTTCGCCCTCGGCCGTGCGCCCGGCTTCGCCGACCGCCAATCACTCAAGACGATTGCAGCCAAAATCAACGAAAAGAAATCCGGCATGAAGTCGCTTGTGCTCGACATCATCGCCAGCCCCGTGTTCACCAACCCATAATCCATCAACAGGTGCCACCATGAACTTTTCACCCGCTCTCTCGACCCGCCGCAACTTCCTGTGTGGAGCTGGCGTCGCGCTCAGCCTCCCCTGGCTCGAATCGCTCGGTGGCATCGCCCACGCCGCCGAGGCTGGAAAAGAGCCACGCCGGCTGCTGCTCATCTGTCTGCCGCTGGGCATCTTCCGCGACTCCTTCGTCCCGAAGAAATCCGGAACCGACTATCAACTCCCGGAGTATCTAGCCCCGCTGGCCGACTTCCGCGATCGCTTCACTATCGTCTCCGCTCTCGAACATCCGGGTGTCAGCGGCGGTCACGGCGCACAGCCCCGCATCTTCACTGGCGTGCCCTCGGCCGAACGAAACCGCCGCTCGCTCGACCAGTACGTCGCCGCCCAGGTCGGCCAGCACACGCGGTTCGACTCGCTCGCGCTCAGTGCCGGGGCCAATGACTTTGGCTGGACCGACGGCGGCAGCATGGTGCCGGCGGAAAGGAGTGTCGGTGACGCGTTTGCCAAGCTCTTTGCCGAGGACGGCACCGCCAACAAAGCCAAGGTCCTCGCCGAGGTCGGCCGCGGCAAAAGCATTCTCGACCACGTGATGGATGAATCGCGCGACATGCAGCCTCGGCTCTCCAAACGCGACCAGCAAAAGCTCGAGGAATACTTCGAGTCGGTCCGCGCCACCGAGAAACGGCTCGTGAAATCCGAAGAATGGTTGCATCTACCCAAGCCCAAGGTGAACACCAAACCGCCGGCCCCCTTCGCCCCGGACGAGATCATCACCAACCTGCGTTGCGTCTGCGACCTGACCTACCTGGCCTTCAAAACCGACAGCACCCGCGTCATCACGTTTGGCTACGTTCGCCAGGACGCCGTCGCCGTGCCCGGCGTGACCATCGGCTACCACGCCCTCTCGCACCACGGTCAGGACGAAGGCAACATCACCCAACTGAAACGAGTCGAACGGGCCTTCTTCGACGAGTTGAAGACGCTGCTCACTAGCCTGAAGAACACCAAGGAAGGCGACTCGACACTGCTGGATCGCACGACGATCGTCGTGACGTCGAACCTTGGCAGCGGCAACAGCCACAGCAATAAAGACCTGCCCGTGCTCCTGGCCGGAGGCCACTTCAAGCACGGCCGGCACCTTGCCTTCGATCCCGGGTCCACGCCGCTGTGTAACCTGTTCGTCAGCGTGTTGAACCAACTCGGTATTATGGACAAATCCTTCGGAACCTCGACCGGTACGCTGAAGGGACTGGAGTTGATGTGATTCAAAAGTGTTCCGCACGGTCCGCTGTGTGGAACGAACGTCTCCTGACACCAAGCCGCACAAAGGACCCGAAGACTCCCATGGAAAAACTGACATCCACACTCGCGCTTGCCCTCAGTCTCCTCTCCTTCCCGTCGCTCCTTCAGGCAGCCGACTTGAAGCTGCCGTTGAAGCCGGAGGAAGCGAAGATCATCCAGGCCATCGCCACCACGGAGGGCGTCGAGGTCGCGCTGGCTCCCAAGCCGGGGTTCTCGGCCCGAGGAGCTGCGGAGACGCTCGTCAGCCTCGGCGTGCCGAAGGAAGACATCGGCTCAGTGACGATTCAGACCGTGGGCCAGGAGGCTCGCGCGTTCACGGTGACGCACGACAAGGCTGGCCATGTGCTCGCGATCACGGGCAACGGTCCGTGGCTGCGCAACAACACATTGCGCTTGTTCAAGGGTCTACCGGAGCTGCGTATTATCCGCATGGATCACAATGGGTTCGTCGGCAAGGACCCACGCATCCCGGAGTTCGACGGCAGCGGATTTGATGCACTCGTGAAGTCGAAGCTGGCGGACATCAAGATCGGGCTCAGCTTTTCCGACAAGGGCATGGAGCAGTGCGCGAAGATTAACACATTGCGGAGCTTCGGAGTTGGTCATTCACAGGTGAGCGAAGCGGGCATCGCCTACTTCGCCGGGCACAAAGGGCTGACGCATTTTTCCATCAGCGAGATGGGGAGTTCTCGCGTCACCGAGAAGGCGTTCGGGGCGATCGCCAAGATTCCAAACCTGACGCGAGTCGGTCTCGGAGAGTGTTATGTGACCTATAACAACGGGTTTGCGCTGCTCGCTCCGTTCAAGGGCAAGCTCACGGAGATCAACCTCACCATGTGCCTGGCATCGCAAGCGGACTTGGACAAGCTAAAGGCGGATCATCCACAGGCGAAAATCATCACGACCCCGGTGGCCGACATGCCGAAGCGGCACATCTTCGTGGCGATGAACCTCGCCAAGCAGGCACCGCCTGAACTCGCCGCTCCCTTGAACGCTGCCATCGATGAGTTCCGGAAAAAGAAATGAGGGATGATTCGGCCCGTAGTCAATCTGGGAATTGCTGCGATGAGCATCACGACCGATCGACGATCATTCCTGCACACCACCTCGGCCAGTGTGTTGACGGCGGTGTCTTACTCGCGGGTGCTTGGAGCCAATGAGCGTGTAGGCGTCGGCCTGATCGGTTATGGCCTGATCGGGAAGACGCATGCGGCGACTTTCTCCAAGATCGCCGAATGCCAAATCGTGGCGGTCGCCGATTGCCACCGCAAAAGAGCCGACCAGGGCATCACGGCAGTCGGTGGCGGTGCCAAGGCCTATCAGGACTTCCGCAAGGTTCTGGACAACAAGGAGGCCCAGGCGGTAATTGTCGCAACGCCGGACCACTGGCACGCTTTGATGGGGATGATGGCGTGTGCCGCGGGGAAGGATGTCTATGTCGAGAAGCCGTTGACGCTGTTCGTCCGCGAGGGGGAATGGCTGGAGAAAGTCGCCGCACGCACCAAACGCGTCGTCCAGGTGGGCACGCAACAGCGCTCCGGGTTGCATTATCATAAGGCCCGAGAGTTGATTCGGAGCGGCCACCTCGGCACGATCACTTCGGTTCGCATGGATGCGATACGTAATATCAGCCCGGGGTTCGGCAATCCGGCTGATGGCGAACCACCTGCGGGTATGGACTACGATTCCTGGCTCGGCCCCGCTCCACTCCGCAAGTACAACCCCAATCGCGGGCTGTACCACTTCCGCTGGTTCTGGGACTACTCCGGCGGGCAGATGACCAACCTGGGCGCTCATCATCTGGACATCGTCGACTGGTACCTCGGTTTGGATCAACTCCGCAACGTGACCTCGATCGGCGGTCGATTCGCCCTGCGCGACAATGGCGAAACTCCCGATACCCAGGACGCGATCTTCGACTGTGGGAAGTTCACCGCCGCGTTCGTCATGCGTGAGGCGGCCCGCGGGGAACCATCGGGGTTCGGGCTTCGCTTCCACGGCACCAAAGGTACGCTGGCCATCGACCGACGCGGGTTCAAGGTGTGGGCCGATCCGGACATCCTCCCGGCCAACATGATTCCCGGAATCAAAGAAGGCCACCCCGCCGACGGACCCCGTGCCGTGGCCGTGACCGCCGACCCCAAATCACGTACCGAGTCCCTCGAAGACAAAACCGGTGACTCGGCGACTCAGTACCGGGAACATGCCGCGAATTTCCTCGATTGCATCCGCACGCGGAAGACGCCGATCAGTGATCTGGCCAGTGCCCAACGAACAGCGGTCGCGTGCCATCTGGCGAATCAGTCGCTCCGTCTGGGGCGGTCCCTGCGTTGGGACAACAAACTACAAACAATTCCGAATGATGCTGACGCGGTGAAATTGTTGTTGCGTCCGTATCGGGCTCCGTGGGATCGCGAACTGCGTGCCCTCGGCATTGAACTAACAACTGGTTAAAGGTGGAACATGAATCGACGGACCTTCCTGGCCAGTAGTGCGGCTGGCATCGTCGGCACTTCCCTAGTCACGCATGCCGACCAGCCAGCTCCGAGAAGTAACATCGGCCTACTGCTGTACTCCTACGGCATTCGAGCAAGAAGCGACGCGAAAACGGAGTTCGCGCAGCCGGCGAACTTCTTGTCATTTGCCCACGAACGAGGGGCGAACGCGGTCCAACTCGCGCTCGGTATTCGTGATGAGAAGGACTGCCTTGCGATTCGCCGACTGGCCGAGAAGCGGGAGATGGCGATCGAGGGGATCGTCGCTCCTCACAAAGATACCGCGAGCGACCGCGAGCGATTTGACTCGGAACTGAAGACAGCTCAGGCCTGCGGGGCTGCCGTCATGCGTATGGTGATGCTGGGTGGCCGCCGCTATGAGGTATTCCAGCGCGCTGAGGATTACCCGGCTTTTGCGAAGCAGGCTGCAACCGCCCTCAAAGAGGCGGAGCCAGTCGCGGCCCGGCACAAAGTTCAACTCGCCGTTGAGAACCATAAGGATTTCCGGATCGACGAGTTGACACAGCTAATCAAGGCCGTTTCGAGCGAATGGGTCGGCATCTGTCTGGACACCGGGAACAACTTGGCTCTTCTCGAAGATCCCTTCGCAACAGTCACCGCGTTGGCCACGCACACTCGCACGGTTCATCTGAAAGATATCGCTTTTGAAGAGGCTCCCGAAGGTTTCCGCATGGCCGAGGTCCCACTGGGCCAAGGTTCCCTCGACCTCCCCGGTATCGTGAAGGCGATCCGTAAGGCCAACCCCAAAGTGCGTTTTCAACTTGAGATGATCACTCGCGATCCGCTCCTCATTCCCTGTCTGCAGGACAAGTACTGGGCCACTCTGGAACGCGTACCGGGGCGTGATCTTGCTCGAACGCTCGCCATGGTTCGCAAGCAAGCGGTCCCGCAGCCGCTGCCCAGACTGACCAAGATGTCGGCTCCTGAACAGATCGAGCTTGAGGATCGTCAAGTGCGGGAGTCATTCCGCTATGCCGCAAAATCGAAATTGACCGCATAATTGACAATGTACACATGCCAATATTTAACAATTTTCAAAAGCTTGCTTCCATCCTTGGTCTACTTGTTCTTCTGGCAAACACGGCTCACGCCCAGAACAAGGGGCTGGCCGCGAAGTACCCGAAGGATGTCGGCATCGGCCGCGAGAAGGCCGTGCTGTTCCACGACGACTTCGAGGACGGCAAGGTCGGCGCGGCCTGGGACGAGGTCACCCGCCGCAAAGGCCGCGGGGCGACCGACGCCACCGAGCCGTTGGAGGCAGAGACGGACAAGGATATCGCCCGGGGGGCGTTGGCGCCGTCGGTTATCTCGAGATCCTTGATCCTTTGCCATCCCCGACCGATTGGGGGATCAGGCAAGCCGCCAGCCATGCCTCGTTTGTCCCCTACTCCACGCTTCCGCCCATGATCCAGGAGGAGATCATGCGGCGGGTTGCAAGGCACATGAACCAGTTCCTGGAAGCCACCGGGCGATCCCTGCCCGAATCGGATTCATAAACAGCTTCCACTCGATTCCTTTTCACGATCACCCAGGAGATTTCGATGAACCCTGAAAACGGGGACGGGGATACTCCGTCTCCCCACGATTCATTTCCCAAGATATTCCATGTCATCGAGCAGGCAGAGCAGCAGATCCACGAAACCAACCGGATAGCTGCCCGGATTGCAAAATCCGGATTTTTAGTGCGGACCATGCTGGTTGGGCCGGTGATCGCCACCATTCCTCGCGCGCACGCCAATGGCACGGCCCTGCCCCCGTTGGTGATGCGCTCTGCGATTTACGCCCCGCTGGGCTTGGGTGTGCTCACTTCATGGGAGCCCAAGGCGGGCGAAGGAAAACCATGGCGGATTCGCCGCGCCAAGCGCGTGCAGTTTTTCCTCTGCTATGACAGTTGCCCGTACCTTTGGCGCTACATCCTCGTCAAGCGGCACCGGAAACACCTTGGCCAACTCATTATCGCCATGCTGGGCGTGCTCGGCAGGCAACTCAAGCGATTCCTCAACACGGGAGAAGGTTCCATGCGGAAGAAACACCAACCAGACAACCCGTCGGCCCGGATGGCCCATGAGGCGGCGGTCAACAGGCTGGCATCGCTCCTGGCCAAGCTGGTGGCGATCCGGCACCTCAACAATGAGGCCCGAAAAAGGCGGCAAGGAGGCGCCGACACATAAATGCCTTGAATCACACGATGCGGATAGTCCGGTTGCGATCCATGGACTCCTTGTAGTCCATCACATCCTTGAAAAGAATGCGGCGATGGGTACCAACCTTGCGGAACGGAAGAGGCTCTTCTCCAACTGCTCGATGAGGAATGGGCGCGAAACATTCAAAATATCGGCGGCCTGCTGAGTGGTCAGTTCGGCATGGACTGGTATCAGGGTCACAGCATTTCCTTTTGCCATCTGCATGAGAATGTCGTTGAGCAGATGAAAGGCTGAGGCAGGGATGGAAACAGTCTCATCTGGCGCGCCTTCAGGCTCTATGCGCACTTGAAGAGGTTTGTTTCTTGCGCCCACGGCAAAGCGGGCGAGCCGCCGAACGCTTTCTTGGGCAAGAATCGTTTCATCGGGGGTTGGGGTAATGGTTTCCGGAATATCGCCAAGAACAGATGACATCATTTCGCCCCCTTACTCAAACCATATCGGTCATTCGCAGCAAAGGCAGCAACCGCGGCAAACAAAACGCCATCCCACGCAGCCTCCCTTATGCTTCAGGAGTGTTCTAAAGGCTCGCGTTCATCCATTCTCCGCACGACAAAATCCGAGACCGGGCTGGTTCAAAACTTGAAAAGCAGCCCCGCGCCCATGAATGCACCGGGGCTCACATCAACCTGGTCTTGAAGGTCGGCAAATTGGCTTTGCCCTATTCCGTAGTAACGGTTGAAGGCGTATCCGGCATTGATGTCCAAAACCGCACGGGGTGCGAGCTCCCAGCGAAGCCCGGTGATCAACTGCATCTCGAAGCCCAGGAAACGGTCTTGCAGCACCGTGCGATCGGCCAGGAAATAGGCCTCGTTCAGCCATTCAAACCCGCCATAAAATTCCAAGCCTTTACCAGGAAAATAGCTCACCCGGGCGTTGACATTCGTGACCGGAATGTACGAGACCGAAAGCGCCAGCTCCTCCGATGGTTTCCATTTCACGGAAAAGGGAATGCCAATGGTTGCTTCGAGGTTATCCGAGGGCTTCCAAAGGTAGGCGATGCCAGGGATAGGGAATTCGACATTGCCAACCGGGGAATAGAACAGCGAAAAAAGCCAAGAGTCGCGATCATTCCCTGCAGGTTTTTGCAGAAACCCGAAAAAGGTGACATTCATCACATTGATGTTGATGAACGGCTTGTCGCTTGCTGAGCCAAAGGTCGCCTTGAGACCGGTTGTCCAGCCGTTATCGAACTTGTGGATGTGCATCAGGCCCGTGTTGATATTCCACAACTGCTCGGGAAACGGTTGCCGGGTGTCTGGCAGCATGGCATCCGTGGAAAACAGCGTGTTGCGCACGCCGGCTGTCATCAAGACTGTGTCGCCGTCCCTCCGCCAGATGGGATAAGCCGCCGAGATGTTTTGGCGTACCAGTCCAAGGTCGGAAGGTGTGGATGAGTTTGAGATGGAACTGATCGGATACCAAGTGGCCCGGTACCCGGGATCACCCGAGCCTGGGCCACCAAATCCGCCCCGGCTGGAAAAACCACCATCAGTTCGGGCGATACCGACAATCGGTGCCGGTGGTTCGTCAACGGTGCCAAATGGGGCCACTAAAGTCGGTGATGACTGGTTACCAAACCCTTCCAGCGGCACAGGCTGTTCCGCGTCACGGGGCAGGTCTTGGCCAAGGTTTTGCCCCGTAATCAGAATGGCCCAACACATCAGGGTGAAAATGCCGCGCATCCAATCCCCGATTGGTTTGTGATTGAGGCCTGTCCCAATGAGTTCAATCTGCGGTCGCCCTGCCGGACAGCATTCGTTTCCGAAGATCCCTATCCACCGGGTAATCAGAAAGCCAAATCCCAAAGAACGCCTTCTTGAACTCCAGACCCGGAACCACTCCCAAAGATTTCCCGTTCCTCAAAACATTGAGCCCCTCGCTTGGCACATACACAAAATCGTAGATGTCATTCTTTTTGATCTCTTCTTGCAATAGGTTCTGCAGTTGCATGGTTTCGCGCGCGAAACCTTCGGGTTTTCCCCTGTTGGCCTGGGCCAGGCCGTCCTTGAGCGACGAGACAAGCGATGCCCGGCTGACGAGCCCCGAGGTAACCTTGATGCGTACGGCCATCGGTTCGTCCGAGTCCAACACCGTTTGCGCGTCGGTGGCTGGCTTCAGCAGGTAAAGGCCAGCCTCGTAAACCTGGACGAAGGTTTTGGTTCGAACCCCCGAGCCGTTGAGTCGAAGAACCCGTTCACCGACATTCAGTTGGTTGCCCAATTCCGCGCGGGCATTCGAAATAAGTGCCAGGCACAAAGGTATTCCGCATAAAAAGCTGCGCATCATGGCCATCACTGCCTCAGGGTCGGGG